>Ga0272446_1004257_pt1 | contig 17093 bp, 12 predicted proteins | sample YNPCB0061_FD_194587 | JGI IMG/M metagenome (GOLD analysis project Ga0272446, IMG submission 194587) | Hot spring microbial mat communities from Yellowstone National Park, WY, United States - YNP-CB-006-1 | ecosystem: Environmental > Aquatic > Thermal springs > Hot (42-90C) > Sediment | place... | reverse complement strand
GCATCTCCGGCATCGGGATGATGCAGTTCCTCAACACGATGGTCGCGAACGTGTTCCACTACGCGACCCCCGAGAACCAGTGGGAGCAGAAGATCCACCCGTACCTGCCGCGCTGGGCGTTTCCCGACCCGTCCGTCCTCGACGGGTACTACGCGGGCAGGAGCACCATCTACGATCTGAGCGTGCTGCGGGGCTGGATGGCGCCGGTACTGGTGTGGTCCGCCTTCATCGTCGTCCTGCTGGGAGTAATGCTCTGCGTCAACACCATCGTGCGAAGGCAGTGGATCGAGCGCGAGCGGCTCGCGTTCCCCATCGTCGCGGTGCCCCTGGAGCTGACGCGCGATGGCACCGGCGGCGGGCTGTGGGCGTCGAGAGGTCTTTGGCTGGGGTTCGCCATCCCCGCGGTCCTGCAGACCCTGGCCAGTCTGAACTACCTCTACCCCAGCGTCCCCCACCTGCCCATCAAACCCAGCGAGCCGGTCCTGGACCTGACCCGTCTCTTCACGGCCCCGCCCTGGTCGGGCGTGGGCTACTTCACGCTGGCGTTCTACCCGCTGGTGATCGGCCTCACCTATCTTCTCTCGCTCGAGGTCGGCTTCTCGCTCTGGTTCTTCTACCTGTTCACGAAGGTTCAGAGCGTGGCGTGCGTCGCACTGGGTTACCGGTCTCCGGACGCGAGCCTCACGATGCAGCGCATGCCTTACCTGGGCGAGCAGTCGGCCGGAGCGTTCATTGGCCTGGCGGCGGTCGCGCTGTGGGGCATGCGTTCGCATCTCCGCGATGTGGCGCGGCGGGCCCTGCTTGGCGACCCCGCGGTGCGCGACGCGGACGAGCCGATCCCGTACCGGTGGGCGGTCCTCGGTACGCTGGGGGGACTGGCGGCGCTGACCGCCTTTGGCGTCGCTCTCGGCATGGCGTGGCATGTGCCGGCTATCCTGTTCGTCCTCTACTTCCTCTTCATCATCACGTTCACACGCATCCGCGCCGAAGCGGGACTGCCATGGGGCTTCGGTCCCGACATGAACCCGCACCAGCTCATGATCGCGGCCGGCGGCACGCGGGCGTTCTCGACGGCGAGCCTTACGGGGATGTCCACGCTGATGTGGTTCGACCTCGACTACCGGTGCGTCGCCATGCCCCATCAGCTGGAGGCGATGAAGCTGGCGGAAGGCGCGCGGATGAAGCCCCGGCACGTCGCGGTGGCGATCCTCTTGGCGACGGCGGTGGGCGCGCTGGCTTCGTGGTGGGCCGTGCTGACCTGCTACTACCACTACGGCGCAGCTACGGCTCACGTGAACGACTGGCGCACCAATATGGGCAAGGTGCCGTGGCAGACGCTGCAGGACTGGCTGAACAACCCTCTGCGGCCCGACCTGCCGCGCATGCAAGGCGTGGGCGTGGGGGCGCTCGTGACGGCGTTTCTGATGGCCATGCGGCAGCGGTTCGTCTGGTGGCCGTTCCACCCCGTGGGGTACGCGGTGGCGGGCACGTTCACCATGCCGTGGCTCTGGTTCCCCACTCTCCTGGGCTGGCTCATCAAGCTGCTGACGATTCGCTACGGAGGAATGAAGGGCTACCGGCGCGGCATCCCGTTCTTCATCGGGCTGATCCTGGGCGACTATGTCACCGGCAGTCTGTGGGCCATCTACGGCTCGGTGACAGGCGTGACCACCTACCGCGCCTTCCCGATCTGAGGCCCTGCGGCCGCGCCCCGCGCCGGCACGGCCGCGGGCAGACGGCTACGGGCAAAGAACGCGGCGCAACGCGCTCACGACCCTCGCACAGTCGTTCTCGGTCACCACGAGAGGCGGCAGGAATCGCAGGATGCGGTCTCCGATCGCGTTCACCACGACGCCGTCGGCGAGCAGCGCCAGCATCGTATTGCGCGCGATGGGCTCGCGAAACTCCAGCGCAACCATGAGACCTGCGCCGCGCGCTTCCAGCAAGCGGTCGGGCATCGCCCGCACCAGCGATCGCAGAGCGTCCAGGAAGAAGGCGCCAGTGCTCGCCGCGTTGTCGATGAGCTGCTGCTCCTCCATCACGTCGAGAACCGCGAGGGCCGCCGCGCATGCCAGCGGCTGGCCGCCGAAGGTGGAGGCGTGATCGCCGGGCGACAGCGTACGCGCCGCGGCGCCCGAGGCCAGACAGACACCCATGGGCACGCCGCCCGCCAGCGACTTGGCGAGCGTCACGATGTCCGGACGAACCCCCGCTCCCTGGCACGCGAGGAAGCGCCCTGTCCTCCCCATCCCGGTCTGCACCTCGTCGGCGATCATGAGCACGCCGGCCTCGTCGCACAGCGCACGGATGGCGGCGAGGAAATCGGGGGACACAACCCGGACGCCGCTCTCCCCCTGAATCGGTTCGATCATCACCGCGCAGGTGCGCTCGCCGATCGCCGCATCTAGCGCCGGCAGATCGCCCAGCGGCACGTGGCGGAACCCCGGCACGAGCGGACGGAACGGCTCCTGGTACTTTGGCTGCGCTGTCGCCGCGATGGTCGCCATGGTTCGGCCATGGAAGGAGCCCTCGAACGTTACCACCTCGAAGCAGTCCGGACCTCGATGCTGCTTTGCCCACTTGCGAGCGATCTTGAGAGCGCACTCGTTGGCCTCGGCGCCGGAGTTACCGAAGAAGGCCCGCTCCATGCCGCTAAGCTCGCACAGCCGGCGTGCGAGCCGCGGCTGCAGCGGCGTGTAGAAGAGGTTGCTCGTGTGCATGAGCGTCGAGGCCTGCCGCGAGATCGCCTCCGCAACCCGAGGGTTGCAGTGCCCAACGCCGCAGACCGCGATGCCCGAGAGGAAGTCCAGGTACTCCTTGCCGTCGGCGTCCCAGAGACGCGCGCCCTCGCCGCTCACGAACATCACAGGGAGACGCGCGTACGTCGTCATCACGTACTCCGCATCCCACGCCTGCAGCTCGGCTGCGTCGATGGTCCACGTCGTCCCGGCGCTCATCGGTCAGTCCCTCCCGTCCTCGTGTGGCGATTCGTGTTGCGCGGCCCGGCACACTGCCTTCTGGTGCCGGTCGCGCGAGGAAGCGGCATTATACCCTGCCGCCCGCCGCGCGATGGCCCGATCAGCGGGCCACCCGGAATAGCGCGATGCTCTCCACCACGACCGAGGCGTTGCCGTGCCAGAAGACACGCGTCTCCACGGGTCCGCCCGGATGATCGAACACGAGCGGGACCACGCGCTCCTCTCCGAGCGGGAGGTCGTCCGCGGAGAGCGCGCGCACCGCGCTGCTGCGAGGGCTGCCGGCAAGGCAAGTGTCCAGGGTGGCAACGAGCCCTGCTCCGGCGTCGAGGCGCCGCAAGCGGAAACAGGCGAGATAGCTACCCTCTGGGAAGGGCAGATAGGGCCCGAACACCATGTGACCGGGGTTATGCGCCCCCACATGAGCCGCGCGCTGCCGGCCGCCCAGGAGCGCTGGCTCGTCGGCGCCGGTGTTCTTCGGCAGATCGGACGCCTCGAAACGGCGCACGAACCTCAGCGCCCGGCCCGTTGGGAGGGGCGACGCGAGCGAGTTCGGCTCGATGGCATGGACCGTGGTCCGCGCCGTTCGGCGACCGAACACGCCGCTGGCCTCCAGCACGATCGCCGCACCCGTGGGCTCACCCCGTACACGGACGGCCGCGGTCCCACCGGGCGCAAGCCGGACCCGGTTGGGAAGCACCTGAGCGCCGCGCAGGCCGGAGACGACGCGCATCTGGACCTCCAACGGCTTGTCGGTCACGTTGGTGACCCGCGCCTCGAGCTCCAGTCCTGCGCCTGGAGGGGCGTCCAGCACGGCAGGAGACGCGATCAGCACCTTGCGGGGCGACATGGCGCGCCGGTAGAGCGCGGCAAGCGTCTCCGGGCTTACGAACACGTACTGCGGTCCGAGCCGCCGGGCGGTCTCGCGCACCGCTGCGAGGTCCCAGAACCAGTTGCACAGGAAGAAGTGCCCGAAGGCGGGCCGTTCCGCCGGGATGAAGGTGCGGATCTGCTCGACGTGGTGGGCGATCTGCTGCTCGCGAGAGGCCTTCGGGTCCCACAGGGTGATGCTGTGATGGACGGGCACGTTCCGCGCTGTCGTGTGATTGGCGTCTGCGTAGGTTGGAACGGAGCGAGCGTAGTCCGGGAAGACGGCCCGCACCTCCGGGATCGCGGCGGCGTACTGGGCGATGTGATCGTTCGTGACGCCGCTCGGGCAGACGATGCGGAGGTCCATGCGGCGCATGGCGTCGCGCGTCTGTTGCAGGAAGCCTTGGAAGACCAGGTCGCGGTAGCGTCCGTAGCGCTTCCCGTAGTGGGTCGCATAGGTGTACCCCACGCCCGAAACCGCTGCGAGGAACGAGTCCGCCGGCGTGGCGGTGCTGTAGTAGAAGTCCATCACTCCGGGAATGAACTCCGCGGAGGCCGGCGAGATCGTCCAGCCGATGGGGATGCGCCCCCGGTCCTTCTCCCGCCAGAGCGCCGGCCAGTTGCTCGCGGTCATGACAGGCAGATTGTCGCCGTCGCTCATCGTCAGAGCAAGGTAGACCTTGCTGCGATCGAGCTTGGGTGCCGGCGGCGCAGGCCGCTGGCGCAGCGCCGGCACTGGCACGCCGGTGTGCACGCTCAGGTTGGAGGCATCCACGGAACCCACCAGATACTTGCCGAACTCCGCGAGCAGGCTGACGCCGGGACCCTCACCCATGCCAACATCCTGGCCGGCCCACGAGTAGCCGAGAACCGGTCTGTTCGGCGGCATGGCTGCCAGCAGTTCCTCCACGAACGCGACGTCCTCGCGCGGCGAGGCAGCCGGCTTCGCGCCGTCGAGAGGTCCCGGCAGCCAGAACACGAACAGCCGATGCTGAACCAGATAGTCGCGCAGGCCGTTCGCGGCGTGCCAGAGGCAGGCGGCGACGTCATGGTTCATGCGAGGCCACAGCGTGCGGAAGGCCCAGCGGTAGGCGTCCACGTTGCGTGACCATCGCCCGCGCAGGTCGTGACGGACAGGAAGGCCCACCCTCGACAGCAGTCGCGGCGAGACCACCGCGCAGGACTCCACCCCGGCCAGCATTGTCGCCACATTGCGGCTCGCCGGGAGCAGCGGATCGTACACGATGGCGCCACGCAACGTTCCGCGAAAGCTTCGGACCAGGTCTTCGACCGAAGCGACCCGCGTCGAGCGGACCCACCCGCGCTTCTTGAGGTGATCGAGCCACATGGGATCGGTGGCGTGGAAGTGACACCAGATCCGCGGCGTGGCGCGGTTCACGATGCCCTGCAGCGTGGTTGCCAGAAGCTGCCGATCCGGCGCCGCCCCGCGCAGATCGCACACCCAGAGCTCGGGCGCCGGGCGACGCGACTTCGGGATGAACCGCGGGTAGGCGACCGCGGAGGGCCGGTACGCGAGCCCTGTCGGCTTGCCTGTAGGCTCCGGCTGTGCCACCCGAGGGGGCGCGTGAACGCGGAAGTTGTCGGATTCCACGCGGTAAAGGGCCACCCCATCCACCTGCAGCGTCGAGAGGCCGTTCCACAGCACGCGGCACTCCAGCCGGCCTTCGTCGTAACGGAACGCCAGCGGCACCGTGACCCATTGGCCGCCCCGGAGCAGCGCTGCATCGACGTCCCGCGCGGCCAAGGTCTGCGTCCCGTTGCCGGTGCAAGCGTCCACGGTGCACGCCGTCTCGTCGCCCGGCTCGCCCCTCAGCCGCAGTCGGTAAAAGGCGATGTAGTTGCCAGCGGGGAGCGTCACGTAAGGGCCGTACATGAGCGCGCCTGACGCATCACGATCGACGGCCGCCTCCACCAACGGCCCGTCGCTCGCATCCGCCTCCGACACCGGGCGACCCGTCTGGCGCTGCAGGTCCACCGCTTTCCAAGACCGCACAAAGGCAGCCGTTCCGTCCGGCACGCGCTCGCCGGAGGGCAACTCGCGAAGCACGGCGGCCGGCAGCTGTCCTTCGACGGCCGCCTGAGCGAACACGGAGCCTGGCGCCAGGCCAAGGATCCACGCGGCGAGCCACACGACGCACAGTCTCATGAGGGACCGACCTCCTCCACCCGCTGTTGGGCCCCACACGGGGGCACGCCGGCGATCACTTCGATCCTTCGTGCAGCGTTTCCTCGCTGATCGTTGGCCGCGGAAGGAAACGGTTCGTCCCCGTCGAAACCGCGGGAGGGAGGGTGCAAGCCATGCGTTCCGCGCTGATCGCCGCAGTGATCGTCGCCGCCGCGATGTGGGCTGCGTGGCGGCTGCATCTGAGTGCGCCGCGCGCAGCCCCGGATGCCTACTCGCTGCTGGACGACGGGGGCCGTGGCGAGCGGCGCATCCAATCCGCCATGGAGCGATGGCGCGTCGCACCGACCGAGGAGCAGGTCGCGGAGCGGTGGGCTTCACTCCGCGAGACCATGCTGCGGGACGGGGCAACCGCCGAGGAGGCGCAAGGCGTGACCGACGCCGCCCGGCAAGCCGTGTCGCGCAGGCTGCCCGGCCGCAACTCGGCTTACGCCGTGCCGGTCTACGCCGAGCGCGCACTCGCCGCCGGACAAAAAGTGTGGGTTCTGGGCCTTGGGTGGGGCGTCCGCAGAATGGCGCCAGGGCGGGACGAGCGGCCGGGTCACGTCTGCCGGCTGGTCATCGACGCCACCACGCCCTACAAGGTGCTGGCCGGGCGGAGTTGCGCGTGAACCGCCACGAGGGTACCGCGCCGTCTAGAGGTGCCGGAACACGATGTCCGCGCTCAGCGGGTCGAGCGCGCTGAAGTCCGGGATATCGTAGCGATTGCCCTCGACATCCGTCAGAAGCACCCGGTTGGCCGCCACTTCCTGCAGGTTGTCCCGGAGGTTGCGGACCACCGCCTCCTTGACCCCCCGGTCGGTGTCGAACGTCCAGTAGATGGTGCCGAACTCCTCCGTTACCGACAGCACTTTCCGGACGACGGGCAGGAAGTAGCGGCGCTCGAGCTCCTCCTGCAGCACGGCTCGCGACTCTGGGTCGAGCTGCCCCGGGTCCACGACAACCCCGACGTCCTTGCCGGCGCCGTCCAACAAGCCGATGTAGTGGTCCGGGTCGGAGAGCGGGAACGCGCGGGTTGCGACCAGCGCCAGGACGCTCCGCTCCCCCTCGATGGTGGCACGAGCCAGGCCCCGCACCCGGAAGACGCGGAGACGCGAAGGGTCGAGATAGCGCAGGTCGGTCGTCTCAGCCACGGTAGAACGCCCTCCCTTGCCCACGCGCGTCTAGATCGCGCGGATCCGGTTCACCTCGGTCTGGACCTTCACGAGGCTTGCGTAGGTGCCGTCCTGCTCCATGAGCTCATCGTGAGTGCCGCACTCCACCATCTTGCCCTCCTTCATCACGACCAGGCGGTCGGCGTTCCGCAGGGTGCTCAGGCGGTGGGCGATCGCGAAGGTGGTGCGGTTCTGAACGAGCCGCTGGATAGCCTGCTGGATGAGCTGCTCCGTCTCGGTGTCGACGCTCGCCGTTGCCTCGTCCAGGATCAGGATCTTCGGATCGTGGAGGATAGCGCGCGCGATGGAGATCCGCTGGCGCTCCCCTCCCGACAGCCGCTGCCCGCGTTCTCCCACAGGCGTGTCGTACCCATCCGGGAACCTCAGGATTAACTCGTGGGCGTTGGCGGCCTTCGCTGCCCGCATCACCTCGTCGATGGTCGCCTCCGGCTTGGCGTAGGCGATGTTGTCGCGGATCGTGCCTGGGAAGAGGAACGGTTCTTGCAGCACAATCCCGAACTGGCGCCGGAAGTCCGCTTGGTCGATGCCGCGGATGTCCACGCCGTCCACACGGATGGCGCCCTCCGTGACGTCGTAGAACCGCGACAGCAGGTTGACGATGGTGGTCTTTCCAGCGCCGCTGTGACCCACCAGCCCGATCATCTCGCCCGCCGCCACCTTGAGCGAGAAGGAGTCGAGCACCAGCCGCGAGCGGTCGTAGGTAAACGAAACGTTGTCGAACTCCACCTCGCCCCGCATCTCGGGCATCGAGACGACGGTCGCCGCGTTGCGGATCTCCGGCTCGGTGTCGAGCACCTCGAAGACGCGCTCCGCGGCGGTCAGCGACCGCGTGGACCAGTCGATAACGCGGCTGAACTCCTGAAACGGCGAGTAAAAGCGCACGAGGTACCCGGCAAACGCCGTGAGGGTGCCCACGCTCATGGCGCCAGCGAGCACTGCGCTGCCGCCATAGAGCCAGACGATGTAGTACCCGCAGCTCATGACGATCCCGAGCATCGGCCAGTAGATGGCCCACATGCTGTTCGCCGCGTAGCTCGCCCGAAACACCTGGAGGTTGCGCTCCCTGAACCGCGCTGTCTCACGGGGCTCCTGCGCGAACGCCTTGACAACGCGCATGCCGTTCAACGTGGTGCCGAGCGACGAGTACATGCGGCTGATCCGCAGCCACACGTTCTTCCAGCGGCGTCTTGCCCGCGGCATGAACCAGCGGTTCAGCAGAAACACCAGGATGCCTGGGGTGAGCAGCATCGCCGCCAGCCGCCAGTTCATGCCGAAGAGCACGATGCTCGTGCCAACGATGGCGAGCAGGGTGGAGAGGAACCACGGTATCCCGTCCGTCAGGAAGTCCCAGAGGTGGTCCGCATCGTTCGTGATACGCGACATGACGGAACCCACGGTCCTCTTGTCGTAGTAGCTGAGCGACAGGAGGTTCAGCCGGTCGAACATCGCCACGCGGATGTCCATTAGAGTGCGAGCGCCGAGGAACGAGCTGAGCCGACGCTGGCAGTACATCATGCCGGCCACCCAGACGCGCGTCGCGGCGAAGAACAGCACCAGGTAGACGACCGGTGTCAGGTCGCGTGAACCCGTTCGAACGCTCTTGACGATCGTGTCCACGATTCGGCCGCCGATCCACGGCGGAGCCAGCTCTGCCACGGACGTGCTGAGAATCACGAACGCACTCGCCGCTGCGTGCCACCGATAGGGCGCCAGGAAGCGATACAGCCGCAGCATGACCGCACGCCGGTTGATGCACCCGCGGCATACGTCGCTGTCGTCTGGCAGCACGCGTTTGCACTTCGGACAGTGCCGAACGCGACGTTCCACCTGGTCGTAGCGGATCTCCTGGTGGTTGACGAGCGCGTTTACGCGCCGCGCCACCATGTTGGCTTCGCCGGCGGTGGCCTGCGAGTACCGGATGAGATCGACATAGCCGTCGGTGGTTCGGACGCGCAGCACGCCGTTGCCGACCAGCGGCTCCGCGCGGGCCTCGCGTATCTCGTCGATCGCCAGGTCGCATCGCAGCTCCGCCTGGCCGTTGTCGCCGCGCTCGAAGACCTGAACACGCCCGTCGTGGAGCACCAGCCACTCCGTGCCGTAGCGGCCCAGCGCAGTGACGTCCGTGGCGAAGACCGTGCGGGGATGTCCGTTGGCCGACGCCTGATCCGCTTCCGTCAGCGCGGCAGACGGCGCTCCAGCGACGCGGGCCCCGTTGGCGCCGGCGGCCCCGGGCAAAACGCCCTCGAGCTCGGGGGGCAACGTTTCAAGGATGGGCATGGCGGTACCTTCCGGGCCGGCGCGGGCGCGCGGCCCGCCCACTACTTCTCCGCAATGGGCGGGATCGCCTTCCTGCGCCGGGCAATCGGTAAGGACGGCGTCTCCGAGCCGATCGCAACGCAACGGCTCGCGCCCGCCGTACGGACAGGTGGCGGCGCCAGAAAGCGACCGGCGTCGGGTGCGTTGTTTGATCAGAGCGCCGGGCCGTTGACGCGCGGCCTCCGTCGGACGATAATGGGGTCAGACTATGAAAGGAGGTGGTGACTAAGATGCATTTTAGTCAACAGGAGGGCGGCGAGGGCTAGCCTCTTGTTTTAGCCTTCGGCTAACCACCGAGCGGTTATGAACGGAGAACCCTCGTCGTTCTCCAGGGCATTCCGGGCGGCGCTTCGGCGCCGCCCGGACCCGTTTCCAGGCGCGCACTTCACGCGCGCAGGGCGTCTTCCAAGTCGGCCAGCAGGTCCTCTGGGTCTTCCAGGCCCACGTGCAGCCGGAGGCCCCACCTCCCGCCATACTCGGGGAACTCGACAGGCACGCACAGGCTCTCGTAGCCGCCCCAGCTGAAGGCCACGCCGAAGTAGCGGAGCGCGTTCGCGACCGTCAGCGCCTGCTCGCGTTCGGTGTCCTCGAGCACGACGCTGAAGAGCCCCCCGTAGCCGCGCATCTGCCGCTGGCCGAGCGCATGCTGCGGGTGCGAGGGCAGGCCCGGGTGCAGCACGCGGTGGACGCGCGGGTGGCGCTCCAGCGCGCGTGCAAGATGGAGAGCACTGGACTGGTGGCGCTCCATGCGCACCGCGAGCGTCCGCAGGCCTCGCAGAAGCAGCCAGGCCGCGAAGGGGTCGAGAACGCCACCGAGCAGCACGCCCTCCTGCAGCTGGAGCCGTCGAATGCGCCGCGCATCTCCCGTCACGACGCCCGCCAGCACGTCGGAGTGACCGCCGATGTACTTCGTGGCGCTGTGGATGACCAGGTCGATCCCGTGCTCGTGGGGGTTCTGGAAGTAGGGCGATGCCCAGGAGTTGTCGATCGCGGTCAGAATCCCGCGATCTCTGGCGATCTGCGCGACCGCCGCAAGTTCCTGAAGGTGGAAAACGCGCGTGGACGGGCTCTCGAGGAAGTACAGGCGGGTCTCGGCGCGGGTGGCCTTCGCGAAGTCCGCCGGATCGCGCCCGTCCACGAAGGTCGTATCCACACCGAACCGGGCGGCATAGTCCTTCAGGAACGCGCGGGTGGGACCGTACACGGTGTCGACGCAGACGACGTGATCGCCGGCGCCGCACGCATGCAGCACCACGGCAGCGATAGCCCCCATGCCGCTCGCGAAGGAGCGAGCCGCCTCCGCGCCCTCGAGGGCCGCAACGTGCGACTCGAAGGCGTGGGTTGTCGGGTTGTCTACCCGGGTGTAATCATAGCCCGGCGGTGAGGCGTGCTCGCGGCGCCCCAGGAGCGCGGCGTCCGTGGCGACGAAGGTCGCGGTCTGGTAGATGGGCGGTGAGGGCGCACCGAAGTGACTGCCGTGGTCATCGCCATGGTGGACGCAACGGGTGCCAAAGCCTGGTTCGCGCACGATGGAGCCTCGCCCGACCGGAGGGTCGCGCACGGCCGTACCGCATTCGCCGGCGCGCCGGCGCCATGATACCCTCCCCCAGCCGGACGCGAAAGGCGGGTCACCGCGCCGTGAAGCGAGCGATCTGGCTCGCCGAGAGGTTGTCGCCGCCGCTGTCGGCAGCCACGACGAGCCAGTAGTAGGTGCGGCCGGGTGTTAGAGCTGGACCGGCATAGCGCACTTCGGTCGCGGGCACCGCCACCAGGGAGCCCGCATCGCCCGGCCCCCAGATCGGCACGGCGCCATCCGGGTCGGTGTCGCTCTGGAGGTCGGGGAACCGATCCCACACGTAGACCTGGTAGTCCGCCGCGCCGGGCACGCGGCTCCACACCAGCAGCGGATCGCCCGAGACGGAGGCACCCTGAGAGGGGCTCTCCGCCACGATGGGCTGCAGCGGCTGAGCCGACGCTGTGTCGCTGGCCGGACCGACAGTGCCCCGTGCCGGGAAGTCCACGGTGTCCACCCGGTGCACGGTGTAATAGTAGGTGCGGTCGGGCGTGAGCGCCGAGTCCACATCGAAGAAGACGCGCGCCAGCGGATCGCGGAGGAGCGCCGTGTCCGCAAGGCCGCTCGGCGACGTCCCTCGCCGCACGACATAGCCGAACAGATCGTTGTACGACGCGTAGGTCCAGAAGAGATCGATCTCGACGACAGAGCCGGCGGGGGTCACCCGACCGCCTCCCAGTCGCTGCACCGCGCTGGCGACAGGCCCCTCCGGCAGCCCCTTCCTCAGCCGGTACTGACGCTTTAGCCACTCGTATACGCCGCGGGGTCGGCCGTCCGCTGCCCGGCTGACGGACGCCGCGACGGTCCACGCCTGGGCGCTTAGGTCGGACGGGCCTGGCATGGCCCCCTGGCTCGACGCTGGCTGAAGCGCGAAGGAGACGGCGGTCATCATGCCGCTCGTCACCAGGATGTCGGTGCGCGTCTCGTTGAGGAAGCCTGGAACGGAGCACGTGACCGTGTAGCGGTACCCAGCCGGGACTCGCAGGGCCTCGTAGACGCCGAAGGCGTCCGTGATCGCCAGGATGGACCCCCAGGGACCGCCGACGAAAACCTTGGCGCCGGGGATCGGAAATCCCCCCGCGTCGATGACCGTGCCGCCGATGCTCCCCTGGACGGCCGTCTCGGAGACCACGACGTTTACGCTCCGGTTGTGTTCGCGCCCGACGACATCCACCAGCGTCTCGCCGCTCCACGCACGCCCACGGATCGTGATGTCCGCGTGAACTCGCTGAACGCCGGCGCTAATGCCGGTCAGACGGAACGTGCCGTTGCTCAACGAGGTCGTGCTGATGCTCCCGACGCGGACGCGCGCGCCCGCGACGCTGCTGCCCTCGACGTCCGTCACGACCCCGGCTACCACGCCGGGGTTGCTGGCGCCCGAGCCGCAACCTGCGAGCCAGCATGAGGCAAGCGCCCCCCACCACGCTGCGCGGAGCCGGTGCATCGCATTACCTCCCCGGGCTGCTCCTTGTGAGCGCCCACATGTCACCCGACACCAACCCACCACGTGCCGCGCCTCGGACCGTGACAGTCACGCGACGTCGGCCGCGTCTCCCGACCGGAGCAGCGCAGAGTCGACGCTTGCCGCCGCACCCGCGGGATGGAGCAGGCCTTCCGCCACCGCGGGCCGCTCCGAGGCTCGCAGCAGCGAAGCGGCCGGCCCACAGAGGCGCGCCCGCATCGCCGTCGCCGCCGCGCCGGCGGCACTGCGAACCTCGACGTCGCCAGCGAGGGGTAGGCGGTGATGCCCCTGTTCCAGCCGCTCCACGGCGGGCAGGCACGACGGCGGGCCGTACCGCCCGAGGGCCCTCAGGGCCGCCAGTACCGCCGACCGGGACTCGCCCGCCAGCCATCCCGCAAGGTTCTCCCAGTGATGGCCGACAAGGTCGCTCGCGACCTCCTCCCGCAGGTTCGCCAGCCGGCGCGCGCCCATCTCCCGCGCAAAGGAGGCGACGGAGGGATCCTCGAGCCGGCTGGCCTCCAGGAGATCGCCGAGGTCCATCCTGTCGCAGGCCCCCACGACGCGCGCAGACGCCGCGCGAACGCCCTCACGCAGCGCGGTGGCCGCCGCCAGCGCCGCAGCGAGCGCTCCGCCCGACCAGAGCAGCAGTCGCCGACCCGTGCTGCGCGGCGTTTCGCCCGGCCTTGGGTGCGCCGAGTGCCAGCTCGCGGCCCAGAGCACGGACGCGACACAGAGCACGACGAAGGCGCCCACCCCGACGGGAAACGCATGGCGCAGCAAGCGCGCGCACCACAAGAGGTACCGCAGGCGGCGCAATCGCCGAGCATCCCGCGATCCCGCCGCGCGTCCTTCGTTTCCGACCCCCATCGCCTGCTCCACAAGGGCTGCCCACTAGCCCTGACGCAGAAGCGACGGACCCCGGCGCGTCCACACGAACCCCTTCTCCCCGAGCTGCGCCAGCGACCTTACCACGATGTCGGCCGGCACGGCCCGCCGTGACGCGCCATCGCCTCTCACATCGATCCATACGGTGCCCAGCCCAAGCTGGTGCGCGGGTTCGATGTCCCAGTTGACACGATCGCCGACCATCCAAGTCTCGCAGGGCTCCACCCGCAACCGCTCGCATGCTATCAGGAAGATCCGCGGGTCCGGCTTCCCGAAGCCGACTTCGCCCTCGATCAGAATCGCGTCGAACAGGGATGCCAGGCCGTACCGCTCGATCTTCGCCCTCTGTTTGTCGGCAGCGCCGTTCGTCACGAGAGCGAGCCGGCTTCCCTTGCGCCGCAGGGCTTCTACCGTGGCGATGGCGCCAGGCGCCGGCTCGACGCGCCGTTCCCGCTCCAGCGTGTAGTGATCCGCGACGCCCGTTGCGACAGCGTCATCGAGGATGCCCACGCGTCGGAAGGCAGCGCGGACGACGTCCCGGCGAGCGGCGAGCAGGTCCAAGCGACCGGTGCGGTTCCGCTCCGGGTCCGACCAGTAGCGGTGAGATTCCTGCCGGATCGCCACAAGCGCGCCCTCCACGCCAGCGGCGCCAAGCCTGCCCGCATAGGCCTCGCACGCCGACCTCCAGCACGGTTCGACCGTGGCGGCGTCGATGAGGATCGTGTCATCGAGGTCCAGCAGCACAGCCTTGGGGGTCCCTGCAGGGGCCGAATCGGGCTTCTCTGGCACGGTATGGCATCCTCCGAAGTTGAGCGCGTCGATCGCGAGAGCCATCAGTCCCTACGCGCTTTCTTCGCCCACGCGCGCCGCCGCCTCCTCCTGTGCGGACGGCGCTTCAGCGGCAAGGACTTCATCCGAGACGCCCGAGGCGGAGGGTCGGAGCAAGGTCTCGTCGCCGGCCATCGAGGACCCGCACGCAGGCCGCAAGAGGTCCGCCTCGTCCGACGGGGCGCCTCCGGGGCGCAACAGCGTGGCCCGCTCTCGCTCCCTCGTCGCGCGCTCGCGCACCGCCAACAAGACGCGGGCCGCCTCCCTGCCCACTGGAGTGTCGCCGCTCTGCGGAAACAGCGAGCGCTGGTCGCCGAGGCCGGCGAGACCCTCGACGTGCCACAGGCTCCGTGCTCCGCCGGCGCGCTCCAGGAGAGACAGGGTGGCCATCCGCAACGGATCGTCCATCGTCCGCAGCAGGCGATGGAAAGCCTCCCAGTGGTCTCCTCCCATCGGCTCTGTCGCGGACTCGTGGGCTGTTGGCAGGCGGGCCAGCAGCCCCTCGCGCGCCATCGCCCGTGCGCACCGGTCACCGACGGAGAGGGCGTCCAGGAGGACGGGGAGTGCTCCGTCCAGCACCCCCTCGGCCGCCTGCCGCACCATGCTCCTCAGTCGAGCGCCGACGAACAGGCGGAAACCCAGGAAGGCAGCCACTGGCATGAGGGAGATGCCCACGAAACCGACCCCGTCGGCCAGGCCTCCGACGGAACCTGTGGCGAAGGCGAGCACCATCAGTGGCACGATGAGCACAAGCGGCGCAGCCTGCACGGCGCAACATGCCGTGCCGCACCCGGCCGTACGGTGCAGCCGGCGCAGACGCCGGAACTGACAGACGGACCGCAGCGCGCCCGGAACGCTCACGCGCTGCTCCGGAGGTCGGCACTTTCGGGCTCCAGGTCCCGCACGGACGGCATCGCGCCGGCCCCGTGGACCGGGTCGCTAGCCGGCGCCGCCGGACGCAGAAGCTCCTCGTCGTCGTCCGTTGCGCATGCGGCGGCTCGAAGCAGCGTGTCTTCCGGCGACGCACCGGCCGGCCGAAGCAGGTGCGCATGCGCCATCTCGACGGTCAGCCGCTCACGCAGCGCGTCGAGCGCCTCGGCGGCCGCCGCGCGCACGCGCTCGCGCCGTGCGAGCGCATAGGTCTGGCCGGCACTCAGGCGCTCCAGCGGCCCGATGGCGTCACGTCTCCCGGCGAGCGCCAGCGCGCCACACGCAGCCATCACGAGCTCCTCGTCGTCGCCTCGGAAGGTGCTGTGCAGGGCTGCTCGCTGCCATTCCGTCAGAGACTCCGCCGAGGAACGCTTGATGGACCGCAGCCGCGTCAGCAACGTGTCGCGCACGGCCCTCCGCACACGCCCGCACGCGTCCGACCAGAGATCGATGAGCGCAGAAAGCTCCTCGCCGTCCGTGCCGGTTGCGAGGCCCTGAAGCTCCCGCACGAGGCTCCGCGTCAAGGACGCGTTGCGCCCGACCAGTGCGGCAGCTGCCCCTCCAGCCAACAGGCCGGCCGCGATAAACCCGCGGAGCAGGCCCGTCTCGGCGGCGGCGATGGCGGGGTCCCAGCCCGGCTGAGCGGCGCCGTAGACGTGGTTCAGGTACAGGATGCTGGCGATGCCGGACGGCATGAGGAGCGCCACGGCAAGCCCCAGTGCCAGCCAGGCGCCCGACACCACGCGCTGACGTCGCTGCAGCAGTGCGCGCAGCCGCTCAGACCGCCCGGCGGACGCGCGCCGGGTCATCTCTCGCCTTCTCCCCCCTCTGCGGAAGCGCGCAGCAAGGCCTCCTCGTCGCGGGAGGACGCTGCGGAGGCCGGCCGCAGCAGTTCCTCCGGCGCCGACGTCGCGACGGCGGGACGGAGCAGCATCGAGCGACGATGCGCCGCGTCGAGCGCAGCAAGACACTGCTCTGCAGCCCCCCGCACCTCGGCATCGAAGCCCCAGGAGCCGCCACCTTTCGCGACCGGATCGACGAATGGGCGCGCACTGCTGTCCTCCGACCGGCGAAGCGCGTCCAGGACGGCCAGCGCCAGAGAGCGGTCCTCCGCGATCAGGGCGAGCTGTCGGAGCCGGTGCCGGCGCCCGCCATTGAGCCCGGACAGCTCCTCTTCGGACGCAGCATCCAGAGAGCGCGCAAGCCCGCTCTCCAACGCGCGGCGATGGCTCCCGATCCCGAAACGGCGCAGGATGCGCTCGGCGAGCCAGCGGCGCCGGCGCACCGCGAACGCCCTCAGGCGCGCGCCCAACACCGTCTTCCGCTCGGTCACCGGGAAGAGCCCATCGATGAGCGCCCCGACGGCCCGCGGATCGCCTTCGCGCGCCAACCGCAGCGCCGTGACCCGCAGAACAAGCGAAGAGTAGCCCAGAACGCCGATCACCGCCAGCCAGAGGACGGCGTAAACGCCGGCTGCCCATGGCCCAACCGCGCCGGCCTGCACGGCCGCGATCACGGAAGCGAAGCCCCAGACCATGACAACGTGTGTCCAGAGGCTCGCGGTTCGGCGCTTGCGCAGGCGCTCGGCGCGAGCGACCATCTCGGACACGGAGGCATCCCGCCGGTGCGACAGGCTGGCCACCGCGCGCATCTGGAGACCGACGGCGTCCATGCCGCGTGACGTGTTCGACGTCGCCACGACGGGCTCGTCAGCGGCTTGTTCCATCCCCAGCTTCTGTTCGTCCACAGCGGGCCTCCCCGAAACGAGGCGTGACGCACGCCCGCCACTTCTACGGGCAACGCGCGCTCAGGGCTTCACCACCGTTGCCTGCCTTACGCGCGAACCATCGTGCCGATGCCGGCGTTCGTGAAGACC
>Ga0272446_1004256_pt1 | contig 17095 bp, 11 predicted proteins | sample YNPCB0061_FD_194587 | JGI IMG/M metagenome (GOLD analysis project Ga0272446, IMG submission 194587) | Hot spring microbial mat communities from Yellowstone National Park, WY, United States - YNP-CB-006-1 | ecosystem: Environmental > Aquatic > Thermal springs > Hot (42-90C) > Sediment | place... | reverse complement strand
CAACCATCAGAGATACACTACCACTGCACGCCCATTCTCGCGGAAATGTTGACCATCGGGTAAAATTCAAGTATTTGTTCCCACCATCTGCTGCGCCCAGTGATGCAATCGCAGCGCAGCCAGTCGAGAGGACTATCCAATGAATGCAGCGCACATGACAACAATGGAGTTTGTAGACGCTCTGGCCGCCGGACAACCGACGCCAGGCGGAGGCGGCGCCGCCGCGCTGACGGGCAGCCAGGCTGCCGCGCTGGTGAGCATGGTGATCAACTTCACCATTGGCAAGAAAAAGTACGCCGAGGTGGAAGCTGAGATGCAGGGTTATCTCGCCCGCAGCGAGGCGTTGCGCCGTGAACTGCTGGCGGCTGTCGATGCCGACGCCGCCGCGTTCGATGCTGTCGCTGCCACCTACGCCCTGCCCAAGGAGAGCGAGGCAGAGAAGGCCGCGCGCACAGCCGCCATGCAGGCGGCGCTCAAGCATGCAGCAGCGACGCCTTTCGAGGTGGCGGAAAAGTGCCTGGAGCTGATGAAGCTGGCTGCGCCCGTCGGCGCCAAAGGCAACACCAACGTGGTGAGCGACGCCGCCACTGCGCTCTATCTTGCTTTCGCCGCACTCAAGAGCGCAATTGTCAACGTCAACGTCAATCTCAAGTTCATCAAAGACGAAACGTTTGTCTCTGATTGGGCGGCGAAAGTGGACAGCTTGCTGGCTGAGGCTGACACTGCCTACACCGCCGCCAAAGCCGCTATCGAGGGGACACTGGAGGTGGCGCTATGACCGCGCAGATGTTGGATGGTCGCGCCCTGGCGAAGACTATCCGTGAGACGCTCAAGCTGGATTTCGCCGCGTTTCGCAGCCGTGTCGGCGTGGCGCCGACGCTGGCGGTGTTGCGCATTGGCGACGATGAGGCCAGCGCCGGGTACGCCCGCGCGCTGCAGAAGACGTGCGACGGCGTCGGCGCCGACTTCCGCGCCGTGGAGCTTCCTGCCTCGGCGCAACAGGACGAAGTGGTGGAGGTGCTCACCGAACTCAACACCTCACCACTGGTGCACGGCATCATGATCCTGGAGCCGACCCCCGACCACATCAGCCATCCGGCGCTGATCGACCTGCTCAACCCGGCCAAAGATGTAGACGGCGTGCACCCGCTCAACGCGGGTCGCCTTGAAGCCGACCGACCACCCTATTTCGTGCCTGCTACGCCGGCTGGCGGCATCCGCCTGCTTGAACATGCAGGCGTCGCCTTCAAGGGCAAGGAAGCTGTGGTTGTTGGGCGCAGCGACATCGTTGGCAAGCCGATGGCATTGCTCTTGCTGCACCGCCACTGCACTGTCACCATCGCTCACAGCCGCACGCTCGATCTGCCTGGCGTTTGCCGTCGCGCCGACATCCTCTGCCTGGCGGTAGGACGACCGGAGATGGTCAAAGCCGATTGGGTCAAGCCGGGCGCGATTGTCGTCGATTTCGGCACGACCTACACCGACAGCGGGCTGAAGGGCGATTGCGACCAGGCCGGCGTGGCTGAAGTCGCCGGGATGTTGACGCCGGCGCCGGGCGGCACAGGCCCGATGACCAACGTCATGCTGATGGAGAATTTGCTGCGCGCCGCCGAGCGGTTGAGTTGAAACAAAGGCGAGTTGCGCAGGGCGGCGTGAAGGCGTCCTGCCGCCAATCCTGCGATTGTGGCCGACAAACCAGGTTTCTGGTGGAAACCTGGTTTGCGCAGCGCCGCACTTCCACCTGACGAATCTCTGTATTGCCACCCATCATCTGAACAATTCCTGATGCTTCGCACTCTTTCACCCTTCCGCCAGCATCTGCTGGCGCTGACGCTCTACCTGGCGGTGACAGTCATCTTTACGTGGCCGCTGGCGCTCAATCTCACGACGGCGATTCCTGGCGACAGCTTCGACGGCTGGCAAAATTACTGGAACCAATGGTGGATCAAGCAGGCGCTGATCGACCGCATCGTCAGCCCGCTCGTCACCGATCTGCTTTACCACCCGACCGGCGTCAGCCTCTACTTCCACACGCTCAACCCGTTCAACGGCGTGACGACGCTGCCGATTCAGCTTGCCTTCGGCCTGATCGCGGCTTACAACGCTGTCGTCGTGCTGAGTTGGGTGCTGGCAGGCTACGGCATGTTTCTGCTGGTGCGATGGGTGCTTGGGGAGCGAGGGGCGTACGTTGAAAGCAGCGGAGAAAGAAGCGGCGAAAGACGCCATCTTGCTCCATCCAATCCGCATGCGCTGTGGCTGGCGCCATTGGTGGCGGGGCTGGTGTACACGTTCTCACCCTTCCACATGGCGCACCTGCTTGGTCACATGCAGGTGATGACCTTGCAGTGGATGCCCTTCTACATGTTGGCGCTGTTGCGCAGCTTGCGGCTTGCCGAGGCGGGGAGGTCCTGGCTGCGGGCGGCGCTGTGGGCCGGCTTCTTTTTGATTCTCACCGGGCTGAGTGACTGGTATTTTGTGCTGTATCTTTTTCTCTTTACGGCGGTCACGCTGTTGTGGCGGTGGGCGGCGCCGCCCGGACGCTTTGGTTGGCGCAAGTTGGGACGCGTGCTGGCGCCGCCGCTGGCAGCCGGGCTGTTCTTTGCCGTCGCGCTGAGCTTCTGGCTGGCGCCGATGGTGCTGGAGGCGACACGGTTCCGCTTCATGGTGCGCCCCGCCGCCGATCTCTACATCCTTAGCGCCAGTGTGATGGATTTTTTCATCCCCAACCGGCTGCACACGCTCTTTCGTCCCGACAGTTTCACCTGGATCGGCAACCAGATCGCGCCGGTCAGCGAACGCACAATCGCCATCGGCTACACTGTGCTGGCGCTGGCGTTGGCGTCGCTGGCGTTGGCGCGGCGCAAGGCGGCTTTCTGGTGGGTGATGGCGCTCTTTTTCTTTGTATTGGCGCTGGGGCCGCAGTGGCGATGGGGCGACATCACCTGGGAGGACATCCCGTCCGCCGCGTTGAACGGTGAGGAATTGGCAAGCTGGACGCCCTACGGTCTGCTCAACCAACTGGTGCCCTTCATGCGCATCAGCCGCAGCGTCAGCCGCTTCGCAGTGATGGTGCAACTGTCGATGGCAGTGCTGGCGGGGATCGGGCTGTGGCATTTGCTGGTGAGAATGCGAAAGCCACTTGCGCCGTACGCGCTGAGCGCGCTCGTCGTTGCTGCGCTGCTCTGCGAATACTGGGTGGCGCCCTATCCGCTCAGCCCGCCCGATACGCCCGCCTGGTATGCCGAACTCGCTGCCGATCCTGACCCGCGCGCTGTGCTCAATCTGCCCATGAACTATGACCGCCCTGGCTATCTGCTCTACCAGACTGTCCACGGCAAACCGCTCACTGTCGCCTACATCAGCCGCGACGATCCGCGCACGCTGACTGAACGCACCCCGGTGCTCCAGCATTTTCGCCACCTCGGCCCGGACATTATCGCTGTGGATCCGGCGCAGGTTGCAGCCACTGTCTTCACCGACCTGGACGTGGGGACGGTGGTGCTGGATCGCTACAAGATGCCCGGCGGCGACGAACGCACTTACACCGAGTCATTAGCCGCCGCGATTTTTGCAGGGCAAGCCCCGCTGTTCGAAGATGAGCGCATCACAGTTTACAAAGTGGCGCCCGTGCAGCAGCCGCAGCCGTATTTGATGCTTGGCGCGCTGGATTGGGGACCGCTGGAGCGCGGCGCAGATGGTGCGTCCACTTCTCGCGTCGTGCTGGGCGACCGCGCAGAGGTGATCGTGCAGCACCCGCCGGAGGCCGGCTTCGTGGCCGTGCGCTACGTCAGCGATGACCTGACCTCCGTGTCGGTCGTGCTGGCTGGCGACAACACTGTGCTGGCGACTGGCGATGGTGCAATCGGCGCAGTGCGCATCGACCTGGCGGAAGCGCAGCGCGTGGCGCGCACACTGGGGCTGCCAGAGCATCCGCTGTCGCTGCGGCTCGTGGTGGAAGGAGAGGCAAAGGTGCGGGTGACGGAGATTGCGCTGGAGGAGTAGCATCCGGTGGCATGCCCTGCGTTCCAGCGCCAGCCTCCTGAGCCTGGCGGCAAAGGGTGATCTCGCCGCAGAAGCGTGTGGACGACGTCAGCATAGAGTTTGCCTGGCGTTTCTCCGCGTAATCTGCCTCTGTGCACTGCCAGCAACGCGCGGTCGTGGCGCCGGCGCAAAGGGCGCCAGGCGGGCGACTGGTTTTCCAACTTTAGCGATGACAACTTCCTCGCCCATGCTAATACGCTGCAGCAACTGAGATGGCTGGGGCTTGGCTTCATGCACATTAACCGTTGTTGTGGTCACTGCTGCTCTCTCGGTGAATCCATTGGTCGATAGCTTTCACTGCCTGAATTCTAAAGTGAATCTACTTTGAGATCAAGAGAATTCACTCTGCAAAGCTATGAATATCAAAGTAAACTTACTTTAGACCAGGTGCATGGCTAAGGCAAGCTATCCTCGCATTCATTCCTCATCGTTGAGTGTCTCTGATTGCATCTGGCAGAATTTCCCAGTATTGCTCAATTCTTCCCGTCAGCGCTTTGATAATGGTCTCGATCGGCTATCTCACGAAACCCAATCATCACCGCTTGCCTGACTTGATTGCTTTCCAAGAGAGCCATCCTCTCTGCGCGCTCTACAGGTGGAAAGAACTCAGGAATGATCCACTTCAACCATCACCAGTCTTGAAGAATAGAGCGGGTGTCGTGTATCTTGTAATCATGTCTCCTGCTCCACGATTTCAAGTCAGGACTTACGCAGATTCTAGTGTGTCACCTTCCCGGAAGCTGGGAGCTTCCGGGAAGGTTGCTTAGCCAAGTGCGTAAGTCCTACAAGCAAAAACAAAACGATCTTCGGTTGAACGATAGGAGCTTCACGATGAACCAAAACGACATCCGCAACGCCATCGTCAGCGGCAAAACCGCACTTGGCATCGAATTCGGCTCGACGCGCATCAAGGCGGTGCTGATCGGCGCCGACCATACCCCCCTGGCCGCCGGCAGCCACGAATGGGAAAACCGTTACGAAAACGGCGTCTGGACCTACAGCCTCGATGATGTGTGGACGGGCTTGCAGGCGTGTTACCACGATCTGCGCGAGAATGTGCGGGCGCACTACGGCATTTCACTGCAACGCGTCGGCGCCATCGGTCTCAGCGGCATGATGCACGGCTACATGCCCTTCGACCGGTCAGGCAACCTGCTCGTCCCCTTCCGCACCTGGCGCAACACCATCACCGGTCAGGCCGCAGCGCAACTCACCGAACTCTTCCAGTTCAACATCCCGCAGCGCTGGAGCATTGCCCACCTCTGGCAGGCGATCCTGAATCAGGAGCTGCACGTCCAGGAGATTCACCATTTGACCACGCTGGCCGGTTATGTCCACTGGAAGCTGACCGGCGCGCAGGTGATGGGCATCGGCGAGGCGTCGGGCATGTTCCCCATCGACAGCGCGACCAACGACTACGACGCGCACAAGCTCGCACAGTTCAATGCATTGCTGGCGGCGGAGAAAATCCCGTGGCGGCTGCCTGATATCCTGCCCCGCGTGCTGCTGGCGGGCGAGACAGCCGGCGCGCTCACGGCGGAAGGCGCCAGGCTGCTCGATCCGAGCGGCGAGTTGCAGCCGGGCATTCCCTTCTGTCCGCCCGAAGGCGACGCCGAAACCGGCATGGTCGCCACCAACAGCGTAGCCGAGCGCACCGGCAACGTCTCGGCGGGCACCTCCGTCTTCGCCATGATCGTGCTGGAAAAGGCGCTGTCGCAGCTCTACCCCGAAATCGACATGGTGATGACGCCGACCGGCAAACCGGTCGCCATGGTGCACAGCAACAACTGCACCTCCGACCTCAACGCCTGGATCGACCTCTTCCAGGAAGTCACGGCTGCACTGGGCGCCACCGTGAACGAATCGCAGTTGTATGAGACGCTCTATCGCCAGGCGCTGGCGGGCGACGCCGACGGCGGCGGGCTGTTGGCGTATAACTACGTGTCGGGCGAGCACATCACGCACATGGCGGAGGGCCGCCCGCTCTTTGTGCGCACGCCCAACAGCCGCTTCACCCTCGCCAACTTCATGCGCACGCACCTCTTCGCTTCGGTCGGCGCGCTGCGCATCGGGCTGGACATCCTGTTCGAGCGCGAGCGAGTGCAGATCGACCAGATTCTTGGTCACGGCGGCTTCTTCAAGACGAAAGAAGTTGGGCAGCGCATCATGGCCGCGGCGATGAATGTTCCCGTTTCTGTGATGGAGACTGCTGGCGAAGGTGGGGCGTGGGGCATTGCCCTGCTCGCTGCGTACATGCTCAACCGGGAGGCCACCGAAGCGCTGGAAAGCTATCTCGCTGAAAAAGTCTTTGCCGGGCAGCAGGCCGTCACGCTGGCGCCGGATGCGCGCGATGTGGCGGGCTTTGCCGCGTTCATGGTGCGCTACACCCAGGGGCTGGGCATCGAACGCGCAGCAGTGGAGGCGTTGCGCGCCTGAAGCGCCCGGCGTCGTCAATCACCTGCCAGGAAGCCCGGCGGCTTCCTGGCTTCAGTTTTCAATACGGACAATCACCTGACACGGCGCCGGAAAATTTCCGCTGCGGTCGACGACGGTCAACTGCAGGATATACGCGCCATTGCTGAAACGCGTTGTGTCGATCACCGCCAACAAACCAGTTGTGACCGGAACGTCATTGTCAACGACAAAGCTGAACTGGGCTTCCCCATCTTGTCGCAGCGCGATCTCGAGCTTGTAGTAACGAAACGCAGCGTGTTCAGCTGTCCCGTACACGGGCGCGACGCCGCGCAGCATTTGACCAGGGAGAGGCGAGGTGATCACAGCACGCGGATCGCTGCACTGCGCCGGGGGCGGCGTCACCATTGGCTTTGCCACAACTGGTGGTGCAACAGGCGTGGCTGGCGTCACCGGCGCAGTGGCGACCGCCGTCTGCGTGGCTCGCTGGGCAGCCAGTGTGCGCAGGCGATCAATCACCTGAAGTGACGTCGTTGTCGCAGGCGACGGTGTGGCGGTGGCGGAAGGCAACGATGTAGGTGAAGAATCAGGGGGCGACGTCACAGGCGATGGCGATTGGACAGCAGCAGGCGTGTGTACGGGTGCTGCCGATGAAATGGATGGTGCATCCGTTGTGAGGATCGGCGGTGGCGCTGGGACAGGAGGTTGTTCTTGTTGCCACCACATCCCTCCCATCAGAATACCAGCTAAAACTACACTCACCAGGACACTCAACAGGATCAGCCCGATTGACCGTCCCAGCAGCCCACGCGCCGCCACCCGAACTGTCACGGGCACGTCAACTTCACCGCCGTTGGTGGCAATGTGTAGGGCGCCCACAACCGTTGCGCCGGGTTTCAGAGCGTCGGCGTCCACTGTGACCAGCGTCTCCAGGCAATTGGAATGCACCGTGTCGTCGCGAATCTTGAGCCAGGGCGCCTCGGTGCGCACAGTGCCTGTCAGCAGACCTGCGCCGGCATTCTCGATGACCAGTGGCTGCGGCGCCGCGCGCCGCCTGTATGGAATCACGAAATCGAGAGCTTGCGGCGTCACGGCGAGCGTAGTTGGCAGCCCCTCGGCACGCACTGGCACGTTCAGTGCGCCGCCATTCGAGGTGACTGCCAGTATTGTCGTGTTGACGCCAGGGGCGGGGAGTCGGTCGCCGAAGACCGTGCAACGTACGGTGTATTGGTTGGCAGTGAAGACAGGATTATCCACCGTGAGCCAGCCAGCGGCGCAGGCGACTTGACCGTTCAGCACCTGCTCGCCCATGTTGCGCAATTCCAGGGTGCGAGTGCTAGAATCCTGTGCTCGCAACGCGCCGAAGTCCAGACTGGACGGTGTAACCGTCAGGGCGGGCGGCGCCTCAACATACACCTCGACTGTGACTGTTGCCACGCCAGCGTTTGAGATCACGTCAAGCGAAGTTTTGTGAACCTGCCGGGCAGCCAGCGCGTGCGTGTCGATCTCAAACGAAAGGACGTTGTTCTGAAGCACGGGCGAAGCCAGCCAGTTTGCCTTTGGTGCGACCCGGCCACGGATCAAAGCCCCACGGGGTGACACTCTCAACTGAACCTGCTGCGCCAGGCGACGCCCGATCGGGGTGGGTGGCAGCTTGAGTGTGTAGTTTCTCTGCATGAAACCGATCTGCTGTTTGGGCAGCCATGCGGTGCTGTTGCACTTTGGGCAGGCAGCAAAGAGCTGCTCTGCTGGCGTCATCACATCAGGATGGGTGAACTCGTGACCACAAACAGCACACCGGAAGATGCGATGCGGATACCATTGTTGGCTGCACCTGGGACACAATTCTCGCAAAGTTGAGCGGCTGCCCGCCTGCGTCTTCCACTCATGGCCGCAACGATGACAATGACAGACTTTATCCTGTGGAAAACGCTTGTCCAAAATGACCACTTCGCCTTGACTGGCAAGCGTACTCTGTTCGTGTGGAGAGAGCTGCTGCCGCCAACTGTGCAACTGGCTGGTCAGATAACTAACGCCTGCCGCCCCGCGCGACTGTAGCTTCTGGCCAAGAGCCTGTGCTTGCGCTCTATCTATCCCCTGCTGATATCGCGCTGGCGCCTGCCATGTCAACACCTCTGCCTCCAGCGCAGATAGCCCCAATTCTTGCTGCAAGAACCCGATCATTCCAGGGCGCTCAGAATCTGCAATCGGCTGGGTCACGATCACGGCGTAGCTTTGGTGCTGACTGGGCGGCGGATGCGATGGCGGAAGTTTGGTCGAACCCTTTTTCTGTAGCAGCAGCCGGAATTCTGCTGCAGTGCAACGCCGCCGTACATCTTGTTGCAGCGCCGCCGACAGCGCGCCGGTGAGACCGGTCGGCAGCGCCGCTAACATAGGAAAGCTAAATGGATGATCCTGCGGGTCATCGCCGGTGAGCACATGATAGAGCGTCGCCGCCAGCGCGTAGACATCCGATTTTGGTTCGGACTGCCCCGGCTGATACTGTTCGGGGGCAGCATAACCAGGCGTACCGCGTGCCGTCGTTTTGCCGCCGCCTGCCCGCCAGTTCTGCTGCGACAGCGGACGATGACGGGCAATGCCAAAATCGACCAGCCAGGCCGACTGCGTAGCGCTGTCGACGATGATGTTGGCAGGCTTGATGTCTTGATGTACGACAGGCGGGTTCAGTCCACCCAGGTACTCGAGGATTTCGCAGACCTGAATGCCATAGCTCACCACCTTTGCAGCCGCTGCCGGTTGTGCGATAAAGTGCTCCAGGGTGTCGCCCTGAACAAATTCCATCACGATATAGTTGTGTTGCCCCTCGGAGAAATAGCTCAACAGATCGGGAATCTGCGGATGCTTGAGCTTCGCCAACGTGCGCGCCTCGTCCTCGAAACGCTGCTGCGCTTCCTGCACCTCCAGCGGATTGGCAGGATCGAAGTAATCCAGCATCTCCTTGATCACACACATTCGCCCGAACGCGCCCAGGTCCTCCGCCAGGTAGATCATCCCCATGCCGCCCTTGTTCAGCGGACGCACGATGCGATAGGCGCCGTTGCGCATTTGCGCGCCTGGCTGGAGGCGCTGCGGCGCAGCCGTTGCCGCGCCTCCAGTCAACGCCGCGCCACAGTGAGCGCAGAATCTGGCGTTGGATCGGTTCGCTGTCTTGCACCTTTGACAAATAACGGGATGGCTCATCGCAATGGCTCTACCGTGTTCGCTTACGGAGTATCACCAGCAAGCCTATCAATACTATTCCGATTGGTGCGCCGCAAAGCTGTCGAGTGAACTCTTCCAGTTGACGCGCCATTTCGTCCTCCAGGCGTCGCTGCTGTTCAGCAATAAAGTCGCGCCACCAAGCATCAATATCTTCAGCCCAGCGATTGGTAGTCTCCTCCAGTTGTTGCTGCCACGCTTGCGTCTGCTCCTCCCAGAAGTCATTCCATGCTTGTTCGGTCGTCTGTCTGGTTTGACGCCAGGTTTCGACAAACCACTGTTGTGCGTCACCCGTCGCCCCCAACGCAGCCAAAATAAGATCATTCGTTTCTACTCCCGGCGCAGGTTGTGACTTGAGCGAGACGCGTTCGGCCACCAGTCCGACAGCAGCATCCACAAAGACTGGATGCCCAATGGCTTCCTCGGCCTCCTGTTCGACGCGCTCGGCGATCTCGCGCAGACCACGCACCGCCTCACGCCATTCTTCCCCACGGAGCCAGGCAATTGGGTTGATGATGGCCAGCCACCTTTCGCGCACCGTCGCCTCGACGCCATCGGCGTATGTACGATACATCTGCGCGGCGGCGAGTGATTCCAACATATACGCCGCTCGAAATCTGACGGCCAAGTCGCCGTCATACGTGCTGTTACTCAGCGCGTTCACCAGCGCCGACAATTGCTGACGACCAGCCCGAAATTTTCGCCGTAGCTCATCGGATCGCTCACCGGTCTTGAAATTGGTGTAGAGGTCGTCAAGCCCCATAATCAGGCTGCTTACAGTGAAGCCTAAAACCACCGATGACGCTGCCCCTGCCACCAGATGACCTGTTGTACGTTTGCCGAAAGTCTTCCATGACCACTTCACCCACGCATCAGCGATTGCCTTCCCGCCCAAGCGCACCGCTGAGTTCCACGTCGTATCGCGCACAAATTGCAGGATGATCACGCCGCGGCGCAACCAGTTGTCGCGCGCCTCTGCCTGGACGATACCATTTGCGGTCAGCTGAGCACCATCGAATGCCGCCTCATCTACGGCAAAGTCGAGATAGTCGTTAAGCCATTGAGCGCGGTCATACTGTAGCTCGGACAGCCATAGTAATCTGACGCTCAGTTCCAGAACATCCAACGCGTCGAACAACTCAATTTGTTTCCCGGCCACCTCCACCGAAGATTGCAGCTGATCGGTGAATGGCTTCCACTGCCCAAAGACATCTCGCACACCTCTGGCAACATTTCGCACCTGACGGCTATTCGAGAAGCGCGCAGCCTCTAGCGCCTCATCAACAGATGCGACCACGCTGCCACTGGGTTCCACCGAGCTGCGCAGCGTTTCGCCAAACTCCTTGATGCCGTCAGCAGGCGCCGCACGGTGCGTCAAAAGCCCGCGCAATGCATCGGCGTTCTCTTCAGTGCGGGTATTGAATAACGCAGCGACCCGCTGCTCAACAAAGAATGGGTTTCGCGTGATTTTCCAGAACTCATTGACAAACCCATCATCCACTAACCCAAGACTCTCGGTTGTCTCTCCGGTGTACAGCAGATATGCCGCAGGATAGAGTCCAAAGATGAGGCGCAGCGTGTCTTCATCTTCAACGACTTGGTTCCCATTGACCGTCACTAAAAAACCCGTGATTTGGCGTTGTTGGAAGGATTCCGGCGTCGCCTGATAAAAGATCCGTGCATCCGAACGCCCGGTTGGCGCTGGCGTGAAATAGTGCACGGTATACTCATTTCCCTTATATCGAAGCGACGGCTGCACGGTGACCACCCGCTCACCGGGGCGCGCAAACGCTGCCACATCAATGGTTGCGCCCTGACCTCGGGCGCGATGAGGCAGTCCCACTAAAACCAACGAAATGACAAGCAGGATGTGAATGGTGTATCGCATACCTGTTGCTCCTTGTAGCCAGAACATCAAAAACAAGCTGATGCAACCAGCAAGTGCTCTCTCATCGTGTGGACGCTTTGCCAAAACAGGTGGGAATGACGCCTGCCGAATCCCAGAATTTCCAGTCACCCTCAATCACGAAACTCTTCTGCAAGATCACGATGCCATCGACTACGATCGACATTTCCCATTCGCCGGAATAAAGACCGTTCGGCTCGGTCAGCGTCACTTCAACCGTGCCATCGACGGGGCCAGGCCAGAAACAGTCATAGCGCACCCACTCACCACGTCCGATCACCCGCCAGATGCGCTGATAATGGGCGCCCACTGGAATCCCGGCATAGTCGTAGGCAACGTAGATCTTTCTCGCTGCTTCTGGAAACCGCCATTCGGCATTGACGCCATTGGCAGCGCACGGCTCCAGGCATGCGCGAAAGTTACCGGCGCGCGGCAGTGGTGTCTGTGGGCGTTGTGCTTCGATTGTCAAGGCAACACTCGTTGCCACTCGTGCATCTTCCGCAATTGCTGTTTCAACTATATGCGCTTGTGCAGTCAATGTTGCGGCACGATCAGGCGTAGCGGTAGGTTGTGCAGTCATTGTTGCTGCCAACGCTGTTGCCACTGCAACTGCCAGCGCCTGCTCTGTCGCAGCGGCGTCAGGTGTAGCGGTCGGCGCAGGCAGGCGCGTCGGCGAGGGCGCACTCAGCGCAGCAGGTGTAACGGATGCCGCAGGCGGCGTCACATCCAGGGATGGCAGCATAGGTGTGGCGGTCTGTTGCAGCGCGCTGTCAATGATCTCCCGGGCGGCGACGGCGGTGGCATCCGCAGGTGGCGCCTGGGACGCGCCAGAGTGGGAGCGCCCACAAGCAGCGATCAGCAGAGCCATCAGCAGGATAAACGTTCGTGTGATGCACGTGCGCAGTGCGCTTCTCTCTTTACTCATTGCGGCGCGTCCTCACGTTTGGCGATGACCGCCTTTTCCACGCGCCATCGCTGCCCGTCGAAGACAAGGTGATAAGCCACGTCGACGTCGACATGCTGCTCGTCGGTCAGCACGTCGCCTGCGGATTGGCGCGTGTAAGTCTGGATGCGCTGACGCTCGCGTGTCAACACTTTGGCGTTGGGGAACTCCAGGATCGGCTGCACAATCGCCAGGTCTTCCAGCATGAATTGCTGAAATTGCTTGCGGTCGCGCAGGCGCTGCACGGCGCTCTGCACCTGCACCAGCGCGTCGCCAGAGGCAAAGACAGGCAACGCTGCCAGCACCTCAGGATTGTTGGCATCGAGCGTCGTCGCCAACGCTGCCTGCTCAGCACGTCGGAAGCTGCGCACGATCGCTGCGTAATCTGGGGCAGGAATGGGCGTCGGCGTTGCCATCTTCGCTGCAAGCTCCACCCACGTGTCTGCTACCTGATCACCATAGACAACCCCTGCAGTGCCTGCGATCAGCGCAAACAAGAAAAACGGCAGCCAGATCAAACACCCGCGCCGCCCACGCAATCTGATGCGTTGCGTGTTGCCTTTACTCATGTTCCACCCCCTCCTCGTCCAGTCCGTACACTGGAAGCTGCCCGGCCAGGACGGCGGCCCATTGCGCATCAAGGCGGCGATAGGCATCCACCTGCTTTGGGTGACCGTCGAAATTCACCAGCAAGGCAAGATAGGCGCGTTTGGTCTCTGTAATCGCTGCCACCAGCGCCGTCGGGTCTAGCGGCGCCGCCAGTGGGTGCACAGCGGCCTGCGTCCGCCACGCCGCTTCCAACGCCGCCAGCGACTGACCGTAAACGCCGACATAGTCGCCGGTTGGGTAAAGCCGGGCAAAGGCCGTCGCCCCATACTGTTCGATCAGAAACTGGACGAAGCAGCCGGCGGCGTAATAGTGCTCCAGGTTGCGAATGTGACCAAGATACGCCAGATCTTCTGAAACATGCGGCAACGCGCCTGCCTGACTGTAGGCTGCACAAAAATCGTTCAACGAGATCAGCGCATCGCCCACAAAATCTAGACCGGCATAGACTGCCAGTCCCTCGCTAAGCAGCACAGAGCTGGGAGCGCCAAGGATGTTCCAGGCGAGCAGATGCGTCAGTTCGTGGGCTATGATATAGCGTTGAGTTGCACTGGCGCTGTCGCTGTCCACCACCACCTGGAAATAGCGCAGTCGCGAGAAACTGTGCCCACGCAACGCCTGATCGGGTGCGGCAAAGAGCGTCCCTGCGGCGTAGATGTCGAACTCTCCGCTCAGCGTCACGCCCAACATTTGTTCATGGTGAGCGAGAATTTGCGCCACCAGCGCCGCCAACTCATCCGGTGCAATCGCTGGCGGCGACGCAGGATCGTAGTGCAGCGTGAAGCGTTCGCCCGCTACTGTGGCAGGATACGCCGTGAGCAGGTCTCTGTTCAGCGCAGCAAGGCGGTATGGCGTCGGCTCTGGCGCAACGTCAGCATCCAGCGTCTCTGGCGCAACAGTGGGGGGCGGTGTAGAAGTTGGTGTGGGAAACCGAAACGGCTGGGCGGTGATTGACAGCGGCGGCTCAGGCTGGGTCACAAGCGCACCGGCATCGACTGTTCCCCGATCTCTGTGTGCAGCGTGACCGAATTGCGATTCTGACCAGGTCGCAGCTGCACCGGCATCGACTGTGCATCCTGCCCACAACCACAGTATCAGCAGCAGCGCACAGAGCGGGCCGGTGTGCATTGCACACGTCAACGCTGTAGATTGATGGCTGTGTGTGCAATCCGTACGATCGTCGCTCACTATCATCTGTCCTCAATGAACCTGCCTGCAGAAGTCAGCGCGACCAGACTGGCGCCCAATGGCTGTCGTCGTGCAGCAACACGCGGCGCTGTCCGCCGTGTTCGTCCACCTGCTCAATCCCATGCTGCGAATTGAACGCAACCCAGCCGGCCGCCGACCATGTGGCGCGCCCGGCGCCAGCGCCCGACACCAGCAGTTGCGCGGCGCCACCCTGCGCTGGCGCCACCCAAATCGACTCGGCTTCCGCCGTCGTGGGGCCAGTGGTGGCATGATAGGCGACGAAGCGGCTATCGGGCGACCAGGCAGGGAAACGACAGTTGGCGGCGCAATCTGTCAGTTGCCGTACACCACCGCTGGCGAAATCATACACGTAGATCTCCCAGCCGCTGGCGCGATCCGACATAAAAGCCAGCCGTGCACCGTCCGGCGACCAGGCTGGTGCGCGGCCAGCAATGCCAAGCGGTCTCTCACCGCCATCAACGAGATTTAATACCCACAACTCACCATCGACGTTGTATGCGTTTGGCGTGCAGTTCCGCCGGTAGACCAACCTGCGACCGTCGGGGGCGCTCTCTGGCTCACGTTCATCGCATGCAGAGATAGTCAACTGTTGCACAGCGCCACTATCCACATCCACCGCGTATAGGTCGTAGCTCCCTGCGCAGTCGCTGTGATAGAAAAGCCGCACGCCGTCTGGCGCCCAGCCCGGCTCCGCCTCGTCGCAACTGCGGTCGGCTACAGCGCGATCAATACCGTTGGCCGGATCGAAGACGCGAATGTCAGAGTTGCGCACGGCGCCGTAAGCGTAGGCCAGGCGCAGCGCAGGCAGCGGCGTTGCAGTGGGACGCGGCGGAGGTGGGATGGGTGTAGGGGTGGTGGTCGGCGCCTGCGCGGTCAGCGTCGCCGCCACCGCTGCAGCCATCCGGGTGGCCTGGGCAATCTCTGTCACACGCGCTGCCAATGTCGCGGCGACGCCAGTCGCCAACGCCGCCGCCTGTTCGGTGGTAGTGGCGTCCAGGTCAGGCGTTGCCGTGGATGTTGGCGACGGGGTAAAAGTTGATGCTGGCGTGTCAGTAGTGCCAGGTGGGGAGGGGGGCGTCGGTGTTGCATTGGGCGGATCAACAGTGGTGGGCGTGGCGCCAGGCGCATCTGGCTGCCGTTCCGCGGGCGTCATAAGGGGAACAGGCGCCTGTTGCACCGGCGCCGTGCGCAGGCTGGCATCGATTGTCTCACGCGCGGCGATGGCGATCTGGTCAGGCGTGGGTGTTGCGTCTGGTATTGCAGGCGCCGCGCGCTGACCACAGCCAATGATCAGCCCCGCGCCGACAAACAGACTCAGCGCTCGACAGATGCTGCGCAGCGCCGGACTCGTCACGGCCACAGAAAACTCTCCCGATTGATGGCGCCGATCACGCCGTTCACATTGTCCACCCACACGTGCGACTCTTCGCGACGCGTGAACAGGCTGTACAAACCGTGCTGTTGATTATCGACCAGCCGTCCCTGCCGCCCCTGGATCAGTCGGATCACGAGCTGACGAAACGGTGAGAGGTTAGCTTGTCCTGGGTCGCTGCGATAGGCGTCCAGCCGCCCTGGCCCGACATCCTTTGTCAGCCAATCGCCCCACACCTGATTGACAATCGCGTTCGTGCGGTCGCCAGCGTCGCTGCGCTGCAACGCATCACTCATTGTGCGCGTGGTAATGCCCAGGTTGGGCAACTGGAAATCGCCCAGGTGCTCAGTCAACGCTGTGATAAAACGATCGCGTTCGGTGGGATAGTTGGCAGGAACCCATGAACTTTGTGCACGCTGACGCAGACTCGCCGCTACGTTGGCGTAGGGCGAAGATGCTACTGGAATTGGCGACGGCGTCCAGGTCGGGATAGGCGTCCAGGTTGGCGCGGGCGTGTCTGTCGGCGTGGGTTGTGCGGTCAAAGTCTTCGCAATAGCCGTCGCTACCAGCGCGCCCTGGGTAGCAGCCAGATCGGGCGTAGGCGTTGGTGTGACCTGCGCCGTCAGCGTGGCGGCAACGGCGGTTGCCATCGCCGCAGCTTGTGTGGCGGCCGTGTCTGACGTTGGCGAGGGCGTGAACTGCGCGGTCAACGTGGCGGCGACAGCGGTCGCCATCGCTGCGGCTTGTGTGGCGGCCAGGTCGGGCGTCAGGGTGGGCGTAGCCTGTGCAGTCAACGTTGCCGCAATCGCAGTGGCGACTTCGCGGGCAGCGTGTGTCGCTGTGGCGTCGTGATCGGGCGTCGGCGCCACCGTGACCGGCGGCATGTCCGTCGTGGGCGGCTGCGGCGTGACATCGAGTGGTTGCGCTGTGGGTGTTGGCGTGTCGGGAGCGCCGCCCAACAACACTGCGTCGATCGTCTGCTGTGCAGCAACGAGCACGGTATCTGGCGTGGGGGCGCCGCCTGGTGCAGACGCGCCAGGGCAACCTGCCATGAAAAACATCGCCGCAACGACGCCTGAGATTGCTAACGTTAGCTTCTTCCGCATTGTCATGACGCTCTGCTCCGTCCAACCCGACCTGGCATACGCAGCTCGCAGCCGCACTTGCCCTTTGCGAGAACCGGTAGGTGCGGCTCGCAGCCGCACTTACTTGCTGGCATGTGCGGCTGCGAGCCGCACCTACTTTTTGTGCGACCTGGCATGTGCGGCTGCGAGCCGCACCTACTTTTTGTGCGATCTGGCATGTGCGGCTGCGCGCCGCACCTACTTTTTGTGCGATCTGGCATGTGCGGCTGCGAGCCGCACCTACTTTTTGTGCGATCTGGCAT
>Ga0272446_1004255_pt1 | contig 17101 bp, 12 predicted proteins | sample YNPCB0061_FD_194587 | JGI IMG/M metagenome (GOLD analysis project Ga0272446, IMG submission 194587) | Hot spring microbial mat communities from Yellowstone National Park, WY, United States - YNP-CB-006-1 | ecosystem: Environmental > Aquatic > Thermal springs > Hot (42-90C) > Sediment | place... | reverse complement strand
CAGACCACCAGGTAGTAACATTCTGATCAACAGGATGTAAGCCGGGAACTGATACCATATTCCAGCCATTGCTAACAGAAACGCTGAGTTGGAAAGTAGAAGCAGCAGGAATGTGAACTGCTCTCATAATCCAGGCGCGCTCAGTTGTGATTACTAAAGGAGACCATAAAGTTGTGTCAACATAGTCTTCATAAAAGCTTCGTCCAGCAGTAAAACCGTTATTATGAACAGCTCCAGGATATTGAACTCCTAAAGGAGCTTTTATTGTAATCCAATAATCGGAACCGCTTGCAATAGTTGGAGCATCATTATCAAATGGGAAAAAGATATAATCTCCTGCGCCAGCAAAATAATCATTAGATGAATAAACCTTTGTGTAAAGAACAGCACCAGGAGCAGTAACCGAATCACCAGCAGCACGAACCTGAACTTCGAAAGTTCCGCTATTAACTGTTTCGGTCCTGCAAATCATATCCACACCAGCCAGCTTAATATCACCAGGCGCCGTAAATCTCACTCCAGCTTTCATCCTTATAGTTGTATCGCCCCAACCGACCCAAGTATCAACTATGTTATCACCTCGATCATAAATTGTTCTTGTGTAAGAATCAGGATATACTCTCATTCGAAATTCTTTTGAATTATTTCCTGGTACTTCATCTCCTGAAGCTGCAACGGAACCAGAAGTGATAAATGTACCAATTGAAAATGGATTGAAATTAATAGTTACGGAATCAGTTTGTCCGGGTGAAATGCTTCCACCGCTATAAGGACTTTGTGCGACTCCACCAACTGTATAATTTATTGAATAGTTTGAAGCGTTTTGACCCAGATTTTTTACATTAGCTCTTATCTGGACATTATTTAACTCTGTTGGGAGATTTATATTTTCAGCCATTATAGAGTTATTAGATGAGGAAGATTTTACCTTAACTTCGGTATTCAATAGCTTTTCAACTGGCTCGTATTTGATATCTTGTTTTTCCTCTTTTACAGAAATTTGATAATCAGAAAATTGCTCTAAACCGCGAGGAACAGGTAAACCACTTGCCTGATAAAAACTGAGTAAAGCTAAATCAACTGCAGGAACATAAACCTGAGGACCTATTACATCATCAATATATAATGTTAATTTATCCAAACCTCTGTTAACGAATGCAATATAAACATTTTGTCCTGCGAAAGCTGAAAGGGAATATGATTTTCTTAACCAGTTTGTAGTACTAATGGTGATAGAATCAAGTGTTGTCCAGTTTGCATTAGGATCAGCAGTAAGCCCAACTTTAATTACTAATTCTTCTGGGTAAGTAGTTGACCCGATGCTAGTCCAGAATATTATTGAATCCGAGGCAGTAACAATAAGTTTCGGTGTAATTAACCAATCATTATTTCTCAATGTTGATGATTCCCAACTGCTGCTTGCAGATGCAGGTGCAGAATTAAACTTAGAAGTATTTCTTACCCAATTCTTAGTTCCACCATCATTGTTAATTGCTAACCATCCTTCAGGAGGAAATGTAGTGCCGCTGAAATCTTCAAATAAAATTCCTGCTGGTAATGCATTTCCTGAAAGAGGCACAATAGCAGGGGAACCTGGAGCATTGTGAACTATCTGAAGATTTGCATTTTTTACACCAGCACTTGTAGGTGCAAAGTTAACTGTAATTTGTATGCTTTGACCATTGTTAAGATTGATTGGGTATGTAATACTTCCCAATGAAAATTGATTTGCATTTACACCAGTCAAAGTAATTCCACCAGAGTTGATTGTTAATGTTCCACTTCCAGTGTTTGTAATCGTGAAATTAGCAGATACAACATTGCCAGCTATCACTGTTCCGAAATCTTTTGAAGTTGGTGAAATTACAAATAATGGGGTTGTCGGAATTTCTTTAACTTCAACATTATCTATCATTAAATCATTATCAGCGTTTGAAATTGTTGATTCGCCATAAAATCCGATTTTTACTATGCCAGTATAACCCGTTAAATTCAAAATTACATGTTCACCTAAATAATTTATATTGTTATAAACATAAGGTGAACCTGCATTGTCCCAAAGTCGTAATGTATTTGCAGATAACCAGGTTGAACCACCATCAGTTGAAATAACTACAGCGAATTTGTCATCAACACCAGTTGTTTGAGGTGGATTTGAAGTACCATATGCGTTCAAAGTTAAGTCAAATTCGAGCTGATAATTTGTTGAACCACTACCCAAATTTATTGGTGGAGTAACAAGCCAATTTTTTATAGTTGTTGACCATATGTTCAATTTGGCAGCTTTATTAACAGGAGAAGTAATATTTCTCCAATCATCTTGTATCCAACCACTTGTTGTTGAAGTTAACTGAGAAGTATCTGCTAATAATCCAACAAATCTTGTCCAGTTTAACGGTGGAAATGTTCCTTCGAAGTCTTGAACAAATGGTGGAGTAAGTGTCGGGTCAGCCATAGTAGTAAATCGCCAGATCGATGTACCTGTCGCATTACCGCTTCCATTGTAAGGAACAATCATCCAATAATAGGTTGTACTGTAAGCTAAAGGAGACGCAGGTGTATAGGATGTTACCAACCCTAAGTCAACATTGTTCAAAATATTAGTAGGAGGAGTAACGCCACCACCATCGGTTCCAAAATAAATTCTGTAACCTGTTTCGGGTGCGCCACCGCCGCTTGCCCATTGTAATGAAGTATTTATAGGAACATTGGTTGCACTATCAGCTGGTGCAACAAGAACAGCGGGATTTGGCGGACCAACAGGAATAGGTTCCCAAACTACATCATCAATCAGTACGCTGTTAGCTGGCACCCCGGTATGTCTGAAAGCAAGTACTTGATTAGAACCAGGTGCAGTACCAAGGAATCTTGTATATTGTTGATAAGTTAATGAACTTGCAACAATTGAATCAACTTTTACGAAGCTGTTTGCATCGTTTGGATTTGTCAAATATCCAATCTGTATAACGCCACCGACTGTAAAATTTGCTCTTGCATAAAATCTTAACCTGTGAGTTCCTGCACCAGCATTACTAAGAGGAGGAAGAGCCACAACAGCGAGCGATGTTGAGCTTGAAGAATAAATATATAAACAGTTTGGTGCTGAATTAGCATTTGATGCCTGCGTACTTGCAGAACCTCCGGTACCAACTTTTACCCAGCAGTCTGGTAAATTCGGAACAGTAACTGCATCAAAATTTTCAGACAATGTAGTTGATGAACTGCATAAAGTTTTAGCATTAGCATTAATACCCACAGAATACTGAGAGCCATTGTATGAAAATGCTTTGTAATAATATTGTGTACTGGGATTTAATCCCGTGTGATTAACAGGTGAGCTTAAGCCATTATAAAGCAAAGTTCCTCCTGCGAATGGTTGTCCAACAGATGGAGGCGTTCCTGACGGTGTAGTGAAGGTACCAGTATTATTCCAAACAATAACAACATTGTTATTACTGCTGTTTGGAGTAAATGTTAATGTAATCTGTGAAGAACTTATGGCTGTAGCAGTAAAAGATGCGGGATTATCAGGTAATGGTCCACCTATGAAAATATCATCCAAATGAAAATCATAATCATTAGGATCATCAGTTGGTCCGTCAGTGGCATAAAAAGCTAATTTAATCTGTTGTCCTGCATAAGAACCCAAAGGGATGACAAATTCAGTTAAATTATTAGTTAAACCACTTGTTGCATCAAGTTGATAGATTGAATTCCAAGTAAGACCACAATCAGTTGTTATCATTACTCTAACTTTATCATCAGATCCCATCGTGTCCGGCAGTGTAGTCGAGTTCCAATCAGTAACAGCTGCTTTGAATTTTAATATAGTATTGGCTTGTGGGATTATTTTAGGTCCAACGATCCATTCATTTCTGCTTGTTGTATAAAGATTTATTCTTGCAGTTGAATTAGAAGCTCCTCCCAAACCGGTTTGTGAAGTCCAAAATGATGATGTTCCTGCAGGGGTTGTTCCTGACGCTTCAAACCAGTTCGGAAATACACTAGTTAGGTTTGCCCCGTTGAATCCAGTGAAATCAACAAATTCGGGTAATACAGCAGGTGCCACGTGTATTCGTTGCTGTGGAGTCATCGCATCATTTGCGCTATTTCCATCTCCAGCAATAGATGTTGAAGCATTGAATGTGTAAGTTCCAAATGAGCTCATATTATATGTTGTAGTAACCGTTACATCCTGAGTAGCACCAGGAGCAAGTGTCCCTGAATTTACAACCACCGGAGAAAATGTTTGTGGATTAGGACCACTAACTGATGCATTAACTGTTACTGGAGTAACAGAAAAATCAACAGTATTTGATCCATAGTTTTTAATTGTAATTGTAACAGTTTCAGTACTTCCAAAGCATTCTACATTAGGTGGCGATGCCAAAGCAAAAGCTCCCAAATCAACTGCAGCAGGTGGGAACCACTTATATGTTAAACCAGTTGGAGGAAATACTGTATTTGATAAAGTCATTGATGCAGAGTTAGTTGAACCTGGAGATGATGCTGTCCAGCTTGTAGTTGATGTTCTGTTATTGAAATCTGAAGCAGATGAGCCGCCAATTCCAACTTGTACCGTGGTAGATGTTGCATTGTTAGTCATTGTTCCATAAACTATTTCTACTGTGTTGCTAGTTTCATTCAATCTGATTTGAAAGTTAAAATTATCGCCAGTTGCAGAAAATTTTCTATAACTTTTCCATTGAATAACAAGAGTTCTGTTTGGGGCAGTACCAATTAATTCATATCTTAGCTCTGCACCTGTTTGTGCTTGTAAATCTCTTCCAAGTGCAGCAACTCTTGTTCTTAATTCAGGGGGTGTTATGTCTGTTGTTGAGGATAAAGGTGTATAAGAGCTTGTGGTATTCATATCTACTGATGGAGTTAGTGCAGATTTGCCCAATGAAATCCAGCCATTGTTGTTTATTCCAAATCTGTCAAATGTATTTCCATTAATAACGAAATCAAATCCGATTGGGAATCCGGGACCAGTTCTCGTTGTTCCACCAATTGGTACGGCAGGATCAACAAAAAATTGATCGTCAGAAGTAGTTGAACCTAATAAAGTTCCACCCGTAATCTCAGAATAAGTACCAATTGATGAAGTGAAACTCATATTATTTACTTGTGCGAAAAAATTTGAACAGAATACATAAGCAAATAATAACACCAAAAGGAAAATTCTTTTTCTCATAGCTCTAGCCCTCTTTTGATTTATTATTCATTAAATGATTTAATAGATGGGAACATTGCATTTAATAAGCAATGATATGATTAGGTGTTAAAATAACTTCTGTCGAAAAACAATCTATGTCGGGAAATAATATGCTACAAAATCTTTCATAGCTGCCTCCGAAAAACTGTTTTTAAAATTTGAGGAACACTAAATGATGAATAAGTGTAAAAGCAAATTTCTCAAATAAATCTTAATCAAAAAGCATCATTTCAAAAATTTGTTTAACTCATAAATTTCTCTTCTTGAGGAATATCTTCTATTGTATCTGCCCGTGCACTTCAAAATTATATTTCCATTTATCTAATGTCAATAATCTTCTATTAAAAAATGTATTTTTATGAAACTTAGTATTAAATAGAAATTGAATTTTTTGAAAAATCTTTAAGTGTGAAGAGTTTTACTTTATTTAATTGGCATAATTCTTAGCCAGCTTACCTACCATTATGATTGTCTTTTGATTACAAAAGAGAGAAAATAATTTTTCAAATAATATATTTGCTCTGTAATATAAATTTTTTCTTATTGCATTTCTTTTGAAGAGGGAATTTTTATGAAATACATTTTAGCAATCTTAATTTTCATATTTAATTATTCATCAGATTTTGCTCAGGATAATTTCAAACACTGGGGACATAAAATTGGTGTGCGAAGTAATTTGTTATTTCCGCAAAATGAATTCTCTAACTTCGGAATTTTCGGCAATGATGATATGTCATTTAAATGGTTCAAGTTCTCTCATATGTTTCAGGCATATTATGGTTTTGAACTTTCAAAAACAAACGAACTTCATCTTAATATTGGACACGGATTTTACGCTGGTAATGCTTATGATAAAAAAAGAGATGAAACTAACGGCTCATTCGAATCTACAATAACTCCGATTGATTTAAGACTTAGAATTACTCCAACTAATAAACCGAATTGGAATCCGTATTTCTATATTGGAATAGGTTTGATGTATTATGAAGTTACTAAGTCACCCGATATTCCAAGTCCGATTAAACCTAAATTAAAAGGTTGGACAGGAATTTATCCTTTTGGAGTTGGAGCTGAGTTTATCCTTTCAGAAAAATTTGTTTATGACATTTCATTTGGCGGTGCACTTTCTTCATCATTAGATCTTGATGGTTATTGGGGCGAAAATAATTTTTTATGGGATGGTTATTTCAATATTTCAATCGGTGTAAGTTGGAGAGGTGAAACTTGTGAATCTGATCGTGATAATGATGGTTTAACTAAATGCGAAGAAATTGAAATTGGAACAGATATTAAAAATCCTGATACCGATTCTGATAGAATTAAAGATGGAGATGAAGTTCATATTTACAAAACAAATCCTCTTAACTCCGATAGTGATGGTGATGGTATCAGTGACTATGATGAAATTTTTGTTTACAAAACTAATCCTTTATCAATTGATTCTGATAATGACAAACTTGACGATCGTTCTGAAATTTTTATTTATAAAACAGATCCTTTAAATACTGACACTGATTCTGACGGACTTTCTGATTATGATGAAATTATTGTCCATAAAACAAATCCGATTATTGCTGATACTGATGAAGATGGTCTGAAAGATGGAGATGAAGTTTTGGTTTATAAGACAAATCCTTTGGTAAAAGATTCTGATGGTGATGGTTTAATTGATGGAGACGAAGTAAATAAATTCAAAACTGATCCAATGCTTGTTGATAGTGATGGCGATACTTTAACTGATTATGATGAAGTAATGATTTATAAATCAGATCCTAACAAACTTGATACAGATGATGGAGGAATTGATGACGGAACTGAGATTGCAAATGATACTAATCCTTTGAATCCTAAAGATGATAATAAAAAGAAAGAAGTTGTGGAGGTAGGAGTTCCGATTGTACTTGAAGGAATTACTTTTGACAAAAATAAGGCAACAATTAAACCGGAATCTGAACCAGCACTTTGGAATGCTTATCAGACATTAAAAAGTTATCCTGAGATGGTAGTTGAAATAAGCGGTCACACTGATAATGTTGGTCCTAGGAAAAAGAATATTGAACTTTCAATTCGTCGTGCAAATGCCGTTAAAGAATGGTTAGTGAAAAGAGGAATTGAAGCAGAAAGAATTCAAACTAAAGGTTATGGACCAGATCGTCCTATTGCTCCAAATGATTCTGAAGAAAATAAAAGAAAGAATCGTCGAATAGAATTTTTACGACTGCAATAGTTATGTTTGTGACAGATGATTTTTAACAATTTAGTTTTTTATGAATTCATCTTTTGATGAAACTGAACTTTTATCTCAACTCGCATTGTGTATTGAACGAGGTAAAGTAAATTCATCTTCAAAGTTTCCGGCTGATTTGATTGGTCAGCCTGGAGTTGAAGAAATAACTTCTCAGTTGCTTCAGAATAATATTCCGCCAAAAAAAATTCTTGAAGAAGCTCTGCTTGTTGGAATGAACAGAGTTGGTGAAAAATTCCGTGATGGAAAAATTTTCATTCCCGATGTTCTTATTTCAGCCAAAGCGATGAATTCTGCGATGGAAATTTTACGCCCTTATATTGTGAAAGGCGATTTAAGGTTAAAAGGAAAAGTTATTCTTGCAACGGTTAAAGGAGATTTGCACAATATCGGGAAAAATTTAGTAAAGATGGTTCTTGAAGGAAATGGCTGGGAAGTGATTGATCTTGGAATTGATGTTTGCTCTGAGAAAATCTTAAATGCAATTAATGATAATGAAATTAAAGCGGTTGGACTTTCAGCATTGCTTACTACCACAATGTTGAATATGAAAGACATTGTTTCAGATATAAAAAAAATGTTTCCGGATATTCCGGTTGCAGTTGGCGGTGCACCATTAAATGAAAAATTTGCCGATGAGATTAACGCCGATTTATATTCACCTGATCCGCAAGGATTTCTTGATTACTTAAATTCACACTTTGCACTAAATTGAAAGAAGAAGTTTATCAATATCATTTCAGTTTTGATGAACTGAATTTTAATGAAGAAAAATTAATCCCTCTATTTAATGATTTTTCCTCAAGTTACTATTCTGTATTGTCAGATGCTTTTAATTTACTACTTCCATTCATTAAGCAGAATTGTAAGCCAGTTGCCGGATTCAAATATTTTAATTCACAGAAAATCTCTTTCCGGAAAAATGCTCTGGTAATGGAAAATGTTCAGTTTGATTTAGGACCAATAATTTATCGTGACATTAAAGATGCTTCTGAACTTTTTGTTTTTGTTTGTACAATTGGAAAAAATATTGAAGAGAAAACTCACGAATTATTTTTAGAAGGTGATTCACTTACTGCTTTCATTCTTGATCGTATTGCTTCCGAACTTGTTGAATCTACTGCAGATTTACTTGAACAGAAAATTAAGAATGAATTTTTAGAAGATGGATATAACCTAACTAACAGATACAGTCCGGGATATTGTGGTTGGTTGGTAAGTGAACAGAAAAAATTATTTTCACTTCTGCCTGATAATTTTTGTGGAGTGGAACTCACTGAATCATCTTTAATGATACCAATTAAATCAATAAGCGGAATTTATGGAGCTGATTTGAATCTGATCAGAAAAGATTATCACTGCGAAATCTGCGATGATGAATTTTGCTATAAAAGAAAATCAAAAAAGGATGAATGATGAAAAAATTTTTTGAAAGCTTGTCCGAAAAGAAAATTCTTGTTTCCGATGGAGCCTGGGGAACTGAATTATTCAAAGCAGGATTAAGAGCAGGTGAGTGTCCTGAATTATGGAATGAAACCAACCGGAATGTTCTATTCAGCATAGCAAAAAAATATATTGATGCAGGGAGCGATATCATTTCCACTAACAGCTTTGGAGGAAGTTTAATAAAACTTTCGCATTATGGTTTAGCTGAAAAAACTTATGCATTGAATAAAACAGCAGCAGAAATTTCCAGAGAAGCTGCAGGTGATAAATTAGTTATGGGTTCTGTTGGCCCAACAGGAAAATTTCTCATTTCAGGAGACATTTCAGCGGAAGAATTAATTGATTCTTTCACTGCTCAAATTGAAGGTCTGATTGATGGTGGTGTTGATGCAATTCTTCTTGAAACATTTTATGATATTGATGAAGCTGAGTGTGCGGTTAAAGCAGTGAGAAATTTTGAAGATGTACCATTGATATGTTCTTTTACTTACGACAGAAATTCATCAGGTGAATACAGAACAATGATGGGTGCAACTCCGAAAGATGTTTTGCAGGCAATAATAACTCTCGGTGTTGATGTGATTGGAATTAATTGTGGAGGAGGTTATAATAATTCAATTGATCTTGTCAATGAGATAAGAAGTTTTTCACATAAAATTCCGATTTTAGTTCAACCTAATGCCGGATTGCCTGAAACCATTGAAGGAAAAATTATCTATTCAGAAACACCTGAAGTTATTACGAATTATGTTAAGAGTTATTTGAATATCGGAATAAATATTATCGGTGGGTGTTGCGGAACTACGCCTGAACATATCCGCATAATCAGAAAAGTGGTTGATGATTTCCTTGCTAATCAATAACTGAATGATTTTGCTGTTTCTATCATAGTTATATAATTCTCTAGATTAACATACTCAGGAATTGAATTTCCTGAACCAACGCAGTAACCACCATTGAAACCAACATTTTCGATATTGAACAAAACATTTTTTCGTATTTTATCTTTAGTACCTCTGGCGAGTAAATCAACATCAATGTTTCCAATCAGACTAATTCTGTCACCAAATCTTTCCTTTACTTCAACAATATCCATTGCTTTTGGTTCAATAGGATGAAGTGCGTTGATTCCGCATTCAATTAGTCGCTCCATTACATCGAATAAAATTCCATCACTGTGATATATCAGTGGTTTATTTGTTTGTCTGGCAATCTCACCGATTTTTTCCAACCAAGGGAAAAAATATTTTTCAAGTGTATCAGGAGAAACCATTAAACCATTTGTATAAGCAATATCATCGCTGTACCAAAGAACTTTAACACAATCAAGTTCTGACATATTTCTGAACATACTTAAAACTATTTCACCAACTTTATCGTTTATCATTTGAATAATTGTTTCATCTTCAAAAAGTGCAAGAGAAAAATTTTCAAACCCCATCATTTCCCATGTCATAGTGAAGATGTCGCCGTATTGCCCTATAATTCCCATTCCTTCAGGAAGAAGTTTTGAAGCTTCTTCAAATTTCTTGTAATCAATTTCGCTGATATCAGGAAAGATGTATTGTTCAAATTCTTTAATTGATGTTATAACTCCGCTGCTTTCAGAAGCCCATTTCCTGAAAACTGTTCCATCATCGTTATAGGTTAAGTTTGTTTCAGATTTAATTTTTGCAGGATTAAAATCAACAACTGGCTGAAGCTTAACATAATCGTAACCTGCTTTATACCAGAATTCAATTTCATCTTTAACATTAATAATTTTTTTACCAATGAATTTTTCTTTGATGAAGGGATGAACACCTAATTCTGCAATAGGTACTCTGCTTGCTTTTCCGCTGCGAAGTGTTTTTATAAATGATTCAATATCAGGATTTGGAATAATCATATTTTCTCCTGAGCAAAAATTCTTAAACTAAGTTACTTAAGCAAGCTACAATAATCTTGATTTTGATTTCATCTTTAACAATCTTGCAACTGCCTTTCAAAACAATGCTTAAACTATGAGAACATTTTTAGCTCTGATATTAACTCTTTTCCTTTTTGCAGGAATCATAGGTTCCGCAAACGAATTTTTCATCTTTGCCGGTGAAAAGAAAGGATTGCTTTCAGCAAAATTTTCGAATGAGGAAACTAAAAAGCCATCAATTAAAGAAATTGAAGATATATCTTCCAAAAACAATCTTCGGTTTACAATTTATAATTCTCTCAAATTTGGTAAACCTGAACAAAGATAATTTCCATCTATAATTAGTCACTTCCTTCATCTCAATCTTCCATTCATCAGAATCAGGTTACTTCATATAATGTTACGATGTATAATTACATCAGACAAAATAATTTTTTTAGGAGGTCGCTATGAAACAGGTTGTGGTTATGTTGTTCTTATCATTTTTCTTAATTGCTAATCAGCTTTCTTACGGAAGTAATAATCCCGTAAAGAATTCTTTAGCTAACAGAGAAATGGTCATTAAAAATCTCATGGTTGGTGTTAAATCTGATAATTATGGATTGAGAACGAGTTCAGCTTTTCTTCTTGGTGAATTTCAGGCAGATGAATCTGTAATTGAACTGCTTGGAATGCTGCACAAAGAAGAATCAGATGATGCAAGAATTCTGGCGGCATTATCTCTTCTCAAGATTGAAGATGCACGCGGAATTTATGCAATCAAACAAGCAGTAAGATTCGATAAGAGTGAACGGGTAAGAAAAATTTGTGAGAAGTTCTACCACTATTATCTCGAAAACATCAGAAATTAATTTTCCCCTCCAAAACATACCTCTCATTGGTTGGTTAAGGTAGCCCCGACTTAGTCGGGGTTTTTTATTAAGTCAATGATTAAAAGTATTTTTGTTCAATATTATATGATGAAATTTTTCAGAGAAAATAAAAGCTTAATCACTAAAACACTGTCGCTGGCTTATCCTGTTATAATCGGACAGCTTGGCTTGATTATGATGGGAGTTGTTGATACCATAATGGTTGGTGAGCTTGGTGCAATTCCTCTCGCAGCTGCTTCATTAAGTAATAGTTTAATTTTCCTCGTTCTTATAATTGCAATTGGTAACGCAGTCGCGGTCACTCCATTAGTTGCAATTCTTGTTGGAGCAAAAAGATTAGATGAATGTGGAGTTTATTTCCGACAATCTTTACTGGTTAACCTTTTTATGGGTTTGATAGTTTTTATAATCATTTTGATTGGTGTTAATTTTCTTCATCTGCTCGGACAATCATTTGAAGTTCAGCTTAAAGCTAAGTCATATATGATCATCATTGGCATTTCAATATTTCCATTGATGATCTTTCAGACTTATAAACAATTTATTGAAGGACTTTCGGTTATGCGCCCTGCAATGGTTATTACTCTTGCTGCTAATATCGTGAATGTATTTGCAAACTGGGTTTTAATTTTTGGGAAGCTCGGATTTCCACGACTTGAACTTGATGGTGCTGGTTGGGCAACTTTTATTTCAAGATTGTTTATGGCAATTGCTCTTATGATTTTTGTTATGCGAAATAAGAGATTCAGAATTTATGATGTTTCATTTCATTTTCGAAGCATCAACTTTCCTGTAATCAAACGAATCCTGAGCGTCGGTTTGCCAAGCGGCTTCCAATACTTTTTTGAAGTTGGGGCTTTTTCATTCGCGGTAATAATGATTGGTTGGATTGGACCCAATGAATTAGCGGCTCATCAGATTGCGATTTCACTTGCATCAATTTCTTTTATGGGAGTGCTCGGAATTTCACAGGCAGGTGGAATTCTTGTTGGAAATGCTGTTGGAGAACAGAATGTTAATCTTGTTCGCAAGAATGGTTTTATCGCAATCTTACTTGGAATGATCTGGATGTCAGTATCAGGAATGATATTTATATCTTTCAGAAACTATCTGCCTTATATTTACATTAGAGATGAAGCTGTAATTCAGATTGCATCTCAGCTTTTGGTTATTGCGGCACTCTTTCAACTCTCAGATGGAATTCAAGCTGTTGGAATTGGAATACTTCGCGGGCTTACTGATGTAAAAGGTCCAACATTAATTACTTTTATTGCTTATTGGATTATCAGTTTACCAATTGGTTATTTGTTGGGATTTAAATATAATCTTGGTGTAATAGGAGTTTGGATTGGTTTATTGATAGGACTTTCTTGTTCTGCCATTATGTTAACTCTGCGATTCAATTATAAAAGCAGAAAACTTATTCATCTGTAAATCATTTCTTCTTCACACTCAGATTAATGTTTTTGTGATTAATTCTTTTGGAACTACTTCGAAATATTGATTTGTAATTTTCAAATATCGGTTTTTGTAATTCCATATTTCTTGCGAAGGATAATTATCAGGAATGAATTTATCGGAGTTAATAAATTTGTCTTTTGTTGCTAAAACATAAAAAGGTTTCTTTGCAGCTTTTGCACAAAGAGCTAATGGATAACTGCCTATTTTATTCACAACATTTCCATTCATTAAAATCTGATCTGCACCAATTATAGCACAATCAGAATTCTGAACTGTAAAATTCATCATTGCATCAACAGTTAAATGACATTTTATCCCGTGCTTGATTAATTCTTTTGCAAAATTTCTTCCTTCAAACATTGGTCTTGATTCAAGCACAAAAATTTCCAGTTTTGGATTTTCTTTAAAACACAATTTAAATATTTCAAGAAGAGTTCTGCTGAATGATATAGTTGTAATTTTCTGATACTTCAGTAAAGTACTTTTATGCTGTTCAAATAAATTAAGGATTGAATGTTCTTGTTCAGAAATTGAAAGTTCTAAAAATTTCGTTAACTGAAATTGATTCCGTTTTTTTAATTCTTTTTTAAGTTCTGTTAAAAAATTTTGAATAGCAGGGAAGTGTTTTAGTTTAGCTTCAGCATTTCTGATAGAGTACATCAGATACTCTTTATCAGATGAATATTTGAGAAAATGTTTTTTCAACTTTAATAGAATTTCCAGTGAACCGGATTTATTATCGCTAAGTATTTTGTTGAGTTCTTTAGTTTGTAACTTCATAATCGTCAAATGTTGAAATCGTAGATTGGATCAACTTTAGAATTATCAATTGTTTTTTCGGAATGATCATTAGAATTAATTTCGTTAAAAAGCTCTTGCTTGCTGTTATAATTCTTTAAATAAAAAACCTTAACACGATTTCTGTTTTTAATAAGCCACTGAAGAACAATTTTTAATTTTTCTAAATCTTCTTCTGTGGGCAAGTCGTCATTAAATATTGTCCTTGCATAAAAGTCATCAATTATTTCTTCAAACTTATTCTTATTGTCATATAAATATCCTTTTATAAAAACTTTTCCATTGTACAGAATCAAATAATCATTTCCCATCGGTGAAATGATTTCAATCAATACCTTTGCTTTATTAATTGGTTCTGACAGCAAAGATGATTTGTGAATTTCTTCCAGCAGAAAATCAATCAGATGTTTTGTCTCAGCGGCTTTCTCATACATCTGTTGTGAAGAATAATATTTCATCTTATTCAGAAGTCTGTTCATTGCATTTTGATTTTCACCGTTCAGAAAACGATAGACTTCTTCAAGCTCCTGATTATGTTTTTGAATATTAAATTCTATTCCTAAACAAGGTGCAGCGCATCTTTGAATATCATAAAGAAAACATGGTCGTGATTTAAGATATTCTTTATCGCTGCATTCTCTTATTGCAAAAGTTTTATTGATGAACTCAACAATTTTCTGTGCGTCTCTTCTTGAGTGATATAAACCGAAATAATCACATCCATCAAAATCAAATTTGTTTGTAATATCAAGATGAGGAGCTGATTTTGTATTCAATACTCTGATAAAATATTTATTTCCATATCCTTTAAGCATTTTATTATGCTTCGGATTTTTCACCTTTATTGATTCCGCTTCAGCAATCAAAGCAGTAAGCTCAGAGTTTGTTATGATGTGATGAAGTCTTTTAGCCTGGCGAATTATTTTTCTAACTCTTGAATCAGCAGTTGGTGAGAAGTAACTCTTAACTCTTTCTCTTAATGATTTAGCTTTTCCTATGTAGATAATTTCATTTTTACTATTCAGGAAATAATAGATGCCCGGCGCATTGGGTAAGTTGTAAAAATCATTTTGAAGTTCCTTCTTAACCTTCAGACTCTGAAAAGATTTCATACCACTTTGATATGCAAGAAGCTCCTCAAGCGAATCTATTCCTTCATTTTCTTTAAGATGTTTCAACAATTTAATTAAAACTCTTGCAGTTGTTTCAGCATCGCCTAAAGCCCTGTGAGAATTTTTATTTTTAATGTTCAAATGATAAGCAAGCGGAGTAAGTGATCTGCTTTTAAGATGAGGAAATAATTTTCTTGCAAGTTTTAGCGTGCAAAGTGTATGAGATGGATTAAAATCATCTCCAATCAGTTGAACTTCATTTCGAAGAAAAGATAAATCAAATTGAAGATTGTGTCCGCACAAAACACTGCTTTCTGTTTTCTCTAAAAGAACCGGATAAACCTGATGAAACAAAGGAGCATCCTTTACATCAGAATTTGTTATTCCTGTAAGCATAGAAATGAATGAAGGAATTTGTCTCTGAGGATTGATTAGAGTTGAAAATTTTTCTACAATTTTAAGATTTTCAACTTTTACTAAAGCAATTTCAATGATTCTTTCATTACGTGCAGAAAGACCTGTTGTTTCAACATCAACAACTGTAAATGAAATGTTATCTATTTTATGATTTAAAGAATTGCTTTCCAATTTCTTAATTGTGTCTTGAATATATTTTATCTTTTTGATGCATCCAGAACAGTAACTCCCACTAGCTGATCATCACGATATCTTAAAAGAATTCCGTTATCAATCATCTCTGTATCAGTAGCCTTCTGTGGACGTTTAAAACTTATATAAAGAGTATCACATTCTTTGTCGTAGTCAATCCACATTTTTGTTTCAGGTAATTGAATAAGATGAGAAACCATTTCTATAATTTCATTAATCGTCTTTGTTATTTCTGTTTCTGCCATAAGATTGTTTCCTTTGATAAATCAATTTTACTTGTGAAGAAAGCTGTTATAATAAAACCATCATTAAAATTAATCTCTTTGTAAATCACTGCAAGAAATTTTCTTTCCATCTTTTTAAGTGCAATCTTCGCTTCATTATAACCAGCTATGAGATAATCTGGTTCTTCTATCGCACTTAATACATCGTCTCTATAACCTGCTAAATCGTCATGATTTTCAATAATATGAATCCATCTTTCACTTGTAAGTCTTATTGGAACTTTATTAATAGATATTACAATTTCCATTAAAAATAAAATTATTTATAAATATAGTGTTTTAATACAACATAAAAATAAGAAACAAATAGATATATTTATACTCAAAAATTAGAAAAACATGTCTACAATCAACATACTCTTTATTGGTGATATTATTGGTAATCCCGGACTTGAGATTACACAAACTTTTCTTCCAGGCTTAATTCAGAAATACAAAGCTGATCTTGTAATCTGTAATGGTGAAAATGTTTCAGATGGTAAGGGTTGTACAGAAAAGGAAGCTAAAATTCTTTTTGATTTAGGAGTTCATGTTATTACTGGTGGAAATCATACCTGGGATAAACATCAGTCACAGGATTATCTGAAAGTTGAGCCCAGATATATTCGACCTTTGAATTATCCTAAAGGAACTCACGGCAACGGCCATATAGTTGTAGAAACTTCGAAAGGAAAAGTTGCAGTTGTAAATCTTCAGGGAAGAACTTTTATGGCAACAATTGATTGTCCTTTCAGAGCTGCCGAATGGATAATTTCAAAAGTGAAAAATGAAACCAAAATTATATTTATAGACTTCCATGCTGAAGCAACAGCCGAAAAAATGGCTTTGGCAAATTTTCTTGATGGAAAAGTAAGTTGCATTGTCGGAACCCATACTCATATTCAAACTTCTGATGAAAGAATAATGCCTAATGGAACCGGCTACATTACTGATGTTGGAATGACAGGCCCTTATGATTCTGTAATTGGAATGAAAACAATTGCAGCAGTTAATCGCTTTCTGTATCAGACGCCTCAAAAATATGAAACCGCAAAAGATAATGTTCACTTGTGCGGAATGTTTTTTAAAGTTGATAATGAAACAGGCAAAACTCTTCAACTCGAAAGAATATTCTTTCCTGAATTTGATAAAGTAAAAAATTATTCAG
>Ga0272446_1004254_pt1 | contig 17102 bp, 20 predicted proteins | sample YNPCB0061_FD_194587 | JGI IMG/M metagenome (GOLD analysis project Ga0272446, IMG submission 194587) | Hot spring microbial mat communities from Yellowstone National Park, WY, United States - YNP-CB-006-1 | ecosystem: Environmental > Aquatic > Thermal springs > Hot (42-90C) > Sediment | place... | reverse complement strand
TGCTGCTCGCCGGCGCCGACGTCGTGCATCTCGCCTCGGCGCTGCTGCAGCGGGGTCCCGCGCACCTCGCCACCGTCTTGCGCGACATGGTGGCCTGGATGGAGGCACGCGAGATCGAATCGGTGACACAGATGAAGGGCGCGATGAGCCAGCGCAACCTGCCCGACCCGGCGATGATCGCGCGCGCCAGCTACCTCAGGGTGCTCGACAGCTACTCGCCTGCCGGGGGCGTCGCCGGCTGAGCCGCGCGGGTGACAGGCGGCACCCCGCGCGGGTACAATCAGCAGGTTTTCGCCTTTTCATCCGCACTCCAGGGAGTTCCAACATGTCGAAAAAGCATCCCGTCATCGCTGTCACCGGATCGTCCGGCGCGGGAACCACCACCGTCAAGCGCGCGTTCGAACACATCTTCTTCCGCGAGAAGGTCAACGCCGCCGTGATCGAGGGCGACAGCTTCCACAGCCTGTCGCGCGTCGAGTTCAAGGAAGCGATGAAGAAAGCGGAGGCCGCGGGCAACCGCCATTTCAGCCACTTCGGGCCGGAGGCCAACCTGTTCGACAAGCTCGCCGAACTGTTCGAAACCTACGGCAAGACGGGCACCGGCAAGCGTCGGTACTACATCCACAGCGACGAGGAAGCCGCCGAGCACAACAAGCGCCTCGGCACCAGCCTCAACCCAGGCGAATTCACCCCCTGGGAAGACCTGCCCCCCGGCTCCGACCTGCTGTTCTACGAGGGGCTGCACGGCCTGGTGAAGACCGATAACGTCGACGTCGCGCGCCATGTCGACCTCGGCATCGGCGTGGTCCCCATCGTCAACCTCGAATGGATCCAGAAAATCCACCGTGACGGCGCGGAACGCGGCTATTCGGCCGACGTGATCGTCGACACCATCCTGCGCCGCATGCCGGACTACGTGCACTACATCACGCCGCAGTTCTCGCGCACCGACATCAACTTCCAGAGGGTCGCGACGGTCGATACCTCCAACCCCTTCATCAGCCGCGACATCCCGACCCCGGACGAGAGCTTCATCGTCATCCGCTTCCGCGAACCCAAGGGCGTCGACTTCCCTTACCTGCTCAACATGATCCCCGATTCGTTCATGTCGCGCCGCAACACCATCGTCGTCCCGGGCGGCAAGATGGGCTTCGCCATGGAGCTGATCCTCGCGCCGATCATCCAGGACCTCTTGACCAAGCGCAACGCCTGACACGCCTGCCCTGCCAAGAAAACGGAGCCATGGCGCTCCGTTTTTTTGTGCGCGTCTCAGTACACGAGCTCGACGCGATAGCCCGCGAGGGCGACGCCGCGCGTCTCGAGCGCGAGGGTGAGCGGGACTTCCGACTGCGGCGGGATGCCGGCTTCGGCGTCGTTGGGGTTTGCGAGGTATTCACTGGGCGCGAAACTGCGGCGTACCTGCGGCTGGTCGCGGGCGTCGGTGAGGGTGAGGACGATGACCGGCCATGCCTGCGCATAGGGCGCGCGATTGCCGAGCGTCAGCTTGAGCTTGAGGCGGCCGTTCCCTCCCGGCTCGGCTTGCAGGTCGGAACCGATGATCTGCAGGAGTGCGCGGTTCTTGGGCAGACCGGGCGTGCAGCCGAGCGGCGCGCAGACCGTCTCGACCAGTGGACGCAGTCCCGGTATCCGGTCGATGAGGCTGTCGCGCAGGAACCAGACCAGTTGCGCGATCAGCAGGATCGCCAATGCCGCGCCGCCCAGCGCCCACGGCCATGATGGTGTCCTGCGCTGCCTGGTGGGAGCGGGCGCAGCGCCGGCAGACGCCACCGGCGCTGCGGGCGGGGCGACGGAGGCCGCGGGCGGTGGCATCTCGGGGACCGGCCCCATCTCGTCGGACACCGCAAGCTCGGGCTCGATGAGGATGATGGAGGGAAGTTCCGCGGCACCAGCGCGCGCTTCGCTGCGGGGCGGCGCGGCCTCGGTGCTTTCCCGGGCCACCGCGGCGTCTGGCGCAGCGGCGGCGGGAACGGGCGAGCCATCCGCGAGCGTGAGCGTTGCGGCGGCGTGGAAGACCCCGCCGCACACCCCGCATTGTGCCCAGCCGGCCGCTGCGTCGAGCTGTTCCTGGCTGATGCGCAGGACGCTTTCGCAGTGCGGGCAGGTCGTCAGGTAGCGCATCGCCGCACGGCCGACAGGCGCACCCAGCCTTCGTCGACGGCCGGCGGGTCGAACGCGAACCAGGGTTCGTAGAAGGCGATGACCGCGTCCGCCTGTTCGGCAAGAATGCCGGAGAGCACCAGCGCGCCGCCTTCCCGGACCCGCCCGGCGAGCAGGGGCGCGAGTGTCTTCAGGGGATTGGTGAGGATATTGGCGACGACGACGTCGTACTGGCCGTCAGGCAGCGCATCCGGCAGGCAGAAATGCGCGACGACACCGTTGAGCGCGGCGTTGTCGCGCGCGGACGCGATCGCCTGCGGGTCGATGTCGACGCCGTCCACGCGCGCGGCGCCGAGACGGGCGGCGGCAATCGCGAGGATGCCCGAACCGCAGCCGTAGTCGAGCAGCGTTTCGCCGCCGCGGAGGTTGGCGTCGAGCCAGACCAGGCACAGCCGCGTGGTCGGGTGGCTGCCGGTGCCGAAGGCAAGACCGGGGTCGAGCCTGAGGTTGATCGCGCCGTGGTCGGGCGCGGTGTGCCAGGTCGGCACGATCCAGAGGCGCGCCGAAATGGCGATGGGGTCGAACTGCGACTGCGTGAGCCGCACCCAGTCCGCTTCGGCGACCGTCGCGACCGTGTACGCAGCCGGAACGGGAACGCCGGCCAGCCGCGCCGCGGCGGCGAGCGTCGCCGCGACGTCGGCATGTTCGTCGAGGAGCGCGACCGCGATCGAGTGTGGCCAGAGCTCGGCCGTGGGGTGGTCGGGCTCGCCGAACAGCGGGGTTTCGTCCACCGTCCCGGCGTCGGCGTCTTCCAGCGACACCGACAGCGCGCCGGCCTCGAGCAGCGCGTCCGACAGCGGCTCGGCTGCTTTCGAGTCGACGAGGATGCGGACGGATTGCCAGGGCATGAGTCGGGGCCGGGAGCCGAATCCTAGCCCCTCAAGCCTTCTCCTCCGCGAGTTTGTGTTCCAGGTAATGGATGCTCGCCCCCCCGGCGATGAAAGCGGCGTCGTGCATCAGATCCTGGTGCAGGGGGATGTTGGTGTGAATCCCTTCGACGACCATTTCCAGGAGCGCGCCGCGCATCCGGGCGATCGCCTGCGCGCGGGTGTCGCCATAGGCGATGACCTTGCCGATCATCGAGTCGTAGTGCGGCGGTACGTAGTAGCCGTGATAGACGTGCGAGTCGACGCGGATGCCGGGCCCGCCGGGCGCGTGGTAGTTGGTGAGCCGGCCGGGGCTGGGCACGAAGGTGCGCGGGTGCTCGGCGTTGATCCGGCATTCGATCGCGTGGCCGTGGAAGTGGATGTCCTTCTGTTTCCACGGCAGTGGCTCGCCCGCAGCGACGCGGATCTGCGTCTGCACGATGTCGATGCCGGTGATCAGTTCGGTCACCGGGTGTTCCACCTGGACGCGCGTGTTCATCTCGATGAAGTAGAACTCGCCATTCTCGAACAGGAACTCGAAGGTGCCGGCACCGCGATAGCCGATCTTGCGGCAGGCCTCGGCGCAGCGCTCGCCGATCCTGTCGCGCAACTTGCGGTCGAGCAGCGGGGCGGGGGCTTCCTCGAGGACTTTCTGGTGGCGGCGCTGCATCGAGCAGTCGCGTTCGCCGAGGTGAACGGCATTGCCGTGCTCGTCGGCCAGGATCTGGATTTCGATGTGGCGCGGCGTCTGCAGGTATTTTTCCATGTAGACCATGGGATTGCCGAACGCGGTGCCGGCCTCGGTCTTGGTCATGGACACGGCGTTGAGCAGCGCCGCCTCGGTGTGAACCACGCGCATGCCGCGTCCGCCGCCGCCGCCGGCCGCCTTGATGATGACCGGGTAGCCGATGTCGGCAGCGATGCGCATGAGCGCATCGGGGTCGTCCGGCAGCGCGCCGTCCGAACCCGGCACGCAGGGCACGCCGGCTTCGATCATGGCCTGCTTGGCCGCGACCTTGTCGCCCATCAGGCGGATATTGTCGGGCCGCGGTCCGATGAAGGTGAAGCCGGACGATTCCACGCGCTCGGCGAAGTCCGCGTTTTCCGAGAGGAAACCGTATCCGGGATGGATCGCCTCGGCGTCGGTCACCTCGGCCGCAGCGATGATCGACGGCACATGCAGATAGCTTTGCGCCGACGGCGGCGGGCCGATGCACACCGACTCGTCGGCGAGCTTGACGTATTTGGCATCGCGGTCGGCTTCGGAATACACGACCACCGTCTTGATGCCCATTTCGCGGCAGGCACGCTGGATGCGCAGGGCGATTTCGCCGCGGTTGGCGATGAGGATTTTCTCGAACATGTGTGTAGGGGCTAGGAGTTGGGGGCTGGGGCGGCGGGCCATGCGCGGTGCGCCGCGTTACGGCAGCCCGGGCTTTGCCTGATTCCCGACGCCCAATTCCTAGCCCCTGCCTTTCTCAAGCAATCACGAACAGCGGCTCGCCGTATTCGACCGGCTGGCCATTCTCGACCAGGATGGCCTTGACGATGCCGCCCTGGTCGGTCTCGATTTCGTTCAAGAGCTTCATCGCCTCGATGATGCAGACCGTGTCGCCCGCTTCGACCCGCTGCCCGACCTCGACGAAGGGCTTGGCGCCCGGTGCGGAAGCGCGGTAGAAGGTGCCGACCATCGGCGAGCGCACGATGTGCCCTTCGGGAATCGCCGGCTCGGCGTTCGCCTCGGCGGCGGGTGGCGTCGCGGGCACGGCGGCGGGCGCGGGCGCCGGCATCATCTGGGGTGCGTGCGCCATCATCATCGGCGCACCGGCGATGCTCTTGGCGATGCGTACCTTTTCCTCGCCCTCGGTGATCTCCAGCTCTGCGATGCCGGAGGCTTCGACCAGGTCGATGAGTTTCTTGAGTTTTCTCAGGTCCATGGGTGGCTTTCGATGGGTTGAATTCAGCGTGCCGCAGTGCCGGAACGCAGCGCCTGGATGGCGTAGTCCAGGGCCAGCTCGTAACCGCGTGCGCCCAGCCCCGATATCACGCCGACGGCGAGGTCGGAGAAATACGAGTGGTGGCGAAAGGCCTCGCGTGCGTAGATGTTGGAGAGGTGGACCTCGATGAACGGGATCGCCACCGCGGCCAGCGCGTCGCGCAGGGCGACGCTGGTGTGGGTGTAGCCGGCCGGGTTGATGACGATGAAGCCGACGCCCTCGCCGGCCGCCGCGTGAACGCGCTCGATGAGCGCGCCTTCGTGGTTGTGCTGAAACGTCTGCGCTTCGCAGCCGGCGGCGCGCGCGCGCGCGGTCAGCAGCGCGTCGATGTCCGCCAACGTGGTACGGCCGTAGTGCGCGGGCTCGCGGCTGCCGAGCAGATCGAGGTTGGGGCCATGCAGCACCAGGATCGACGGTGGGGCCTCGGCAGCGCGGGATTGGCGGGTCGTCATGTCTGCGAGTTTGCCGTAAATCGCTGTAAATTGTCCAGTTATTGACGCAAGATCGCTACTGTGCAAGCGCCTTCGCCAGCGCCGCCGCAAGGGCTTCCCGCGGCAGGCGCCCGAGATGGCGCAGCACCACGCGACCGCTGCGGTCGATGACCACGGTATAGGGCAGCGCGCCCGACGGGTTGCCCAGACGTTCGGCGAGCGCATGCCCGGTCGCGTCGGCGACGAGCAGGGGATAGGGCACCGCCATCTCGCGGGCGAAGGCGGCGACGCGCTGCGCATCGTCGATCGCCAGGCCGATGAATTCGACGTCACGGCCGCGGTATTGGGCGCGCAGGGCGACGAAGTCGGGGATTTCCGCGCGGCACGGCGGGCACCAGGTCGCCCAGAAATTGACCACCAGGGTTTTTCCGCGCCAGGCCGACAGGGGATGCGAACGGCCGTCCGCGTCCGGCAACGTGGTGTTCCAGAACGCGGCGTCGGCGCGCAGGTCGCCGGCGGACGCGCGCAAGTGCCACCACGCGGCCAGTCCGCCGGCGACCAGCGCCAGGACGGCGACGAGAACGTAAACCGCTGCGCGGTTCATGCCATGACCCGACCGACACGCGCCATGGGCCGGCGCAGCCTCACTTCGCGGGCACGGGTGCGGGCGCGATCGCGCCGCCGAACTGTTTGAGCCACTGTGCCGGGTCGAAGGGAAGTGGTGCGAGCGTCGCTGGCTGCGGTGAACCTGCGGCGGGTGCCGCAGCCTCCTTGGCGGGCGCACCGTTCGCAGCGCCGGCCGCCTGGGTGCTGCCCGCAGCGGCTTTCGACGCACTGGTGGGGGGCTGGCCGTAGCCGGTCCACGGCGCCGTTACTGCAGGGTCCGGCCGCTTGCCGGCCTGGGCGGGTGCAGCCCACGGCAGGGCGGGCGATGCCGCGGCGGCTTGCGTCGGCGCACTCGGCGCGGGCCACGGACCCCAGGCCGTGCTGGCGCGCGCAGGCTGCGATCCGCTCCAGCCCGGCGCGGCTTGGGGGCTGGCTGCGCTCGGGGCCGCGAACGGGAAGAACGGCGCCGCAGCCGGCTGCGCGCCGTAATACCCCTGCGCGGGCGCCCCATAGTAGCTGCCGGCGCCGCGGTATGGGTTCGCGGGCGCCAGAAACGGGTTGCCCATGCCCGCGCGCGGGTTGAGGTAGGGATTGTTGGCCGCCAGCGGGTTGAGGTAGGGGTTGGTCAGCGCTTGCGGGTTGTAATAGGTGAGCGGCAAGCCCGGGCTGCCAAAGCCGCCCACCCCCGTCGGGCTCGTCATCGCGTACGGCAGCAGGGTCGGTGCCGTCGCCTGGACGAGGGGGGCGGCGAGCGGCGCGATGAGCGCCAGCGGGTTGATCGCCGGCTGCATGGCGTACTGGGCGTGCGCCCCGGCGCTGGCGAGCGGGAGCAGGAGGAGCAGGCGTTTGCGCATCGGGGGTCTCCGGGAGGCGATGATGGGCTTACTTCGCGGGCGCGGCGGGCGACGCGCCCGGGTTTGCCGCCGCAGCCGGTTTTGCTACGGCTGGAACCATGGCCGGCATCTGCACCGGGATCAGCAGGATCATCGGCTGCATCATCGGTGCGACCGGCGCCATCAGCGCGGCCGGGTTGAAGCCCGTCTGCCCCATGGGCGCCATCATCATGGCGGGGTTGAACATCCCCGGATTCATCATCGGGTTGACGAGCGCCGGGTTCATCATCGGCTGCATCATCGGCGCCATGGGTGCCATCAGGGCAGCGGGGTTGGCGGCCATCTGTGCCATCGGCGCCATCATGGTGGCAGGATTCGGTGTTTGGGCCGCCTGCGGCATGATCTGTTCCGGCGCGGTTTCGGCGCTGGCAGCGGACGCGAAGAGCAGGGCGGAAAGTGCGAGATACGTTGGCTTCATGCGGGTTCTCCAGTCTCGGACAGGGTCAAAGCAAAACGCCCCGAAGGGCGCTCGGTCGTCGGCAAGGGGGCATGTTACCGGACGGGGGCGACCATGGGCATCGGCAGCATCTGTCCCATCGGCGCCATCATCTGGTTCAACAGGGCCGGGTTCATCATCTGGTTGAGAAGCGCCGGGTTCATCATCGGCTGCATCATCTGGCCCATTGGCGCCACCATCTGCCCCATGGGTGCCAGCATCTGGTTGAACAGGGCCGGGTTCATCATCTGGTTGAGAAGCGCCGGGTTCATCATCGGCTGCACCATCTGGCCCATTGGCGCCATCATCTGCCCCATGGGTGCCAGCATCTGGTTGAACAGCGCCGGGTTCATCATCTGTCCCATGGGGGCCATCATCTGATTGAGCATTGCCGGGTTCATCATCGGCTGCATCATGGCCATGGGGTTCATCTGTTCCATGCCGTATTGGGCGTGGGCGGCGGTTGCGCTGAGAAGCGCTGCGGCGAGCGCGAGTTGACGTGAGTTCATTTGATTCTCCGGTTGCTGTGCCGAGGGTCGGCAGGGTGCTGGGGATCAGCGGGGTGAAACGGTGGATCGGGTGTCAGCTCAGTCTAGCCGCTTTACCGGCAAAGACAATGACGAAGGCGCGGGGCATGCGCAACGCAGGGGCCCCACGCGGTTTACAGGTCGCCGTTGGCGGCGGCGCGCATGATGTTGTCCATGTTGTCGCGGATTTTCTTCGCCAGCGCGGTCATCTCTGGCGTCACGCCCATGGCCCCGGTGTTGATGCCGTCCATCCAGGCGGTATCCCAGTCCAGGGTCAGCACCCAGATGTTCTTCTGCGCGTCTTCCATCACGGCGATGCGGCACGGCAGATAAACGATGGACTCGGGCACGAGCTTCATGATCTCGCGGCCGGCCTCGATGTCGCAGAAGTGGAACACTTCCATGCGCGGCGAGGTCGTGTCGCCAAGCACGGCCTGAATGTCCTTCCACATCGGCGAATGGCCGACCAGCTTGAAGTTGACCTGGTTGGCGCGCAGCTTCATCGACTCGACGACGTCGTCGAAGCTCAGGCCCTCCTTCGCCTTGTACTTCGTGGCCATGAAATTCATGATGTCGCGCAGGTTGAGCCCCATACCGCTGATTTGCGGCATCATGGCCTTCATGAATTTCTGTTTGTCTTCCGGTTTGGCCGGCGGCGACATGGTCCACGGCGGCACGCTGGAAAGCGGGCCGGTGCCCTTGGGCATTCCCGGAATGACTGCCGGCAGAACGGGCGCCAGAAGCGGCATCAGGTTGGGAAGCTGTGGCGGCTGCGGCGGCGGGACGTTCTGCAGGTAGGGGTTCGGGTTGCCCGGCGCGGCCGGCGTCTGGGCGACGGCGAACGACGGGACGGCGAGGCTCAGGGCGGCGATGAGGGCGAGGCGGGTTTTCGACATAGGGGTTCCTGGAACGGATTGTGAATCATTGTTGACCCGCATGGTAACGGATCAAGGCGCTTTCTCGAATGGTACGGTCGTCAGGCCGAGCGTTTTCCAGTCCTGCATGCCGCCGCGGTACCACTTGAGTTTGTTCGCCGGGTAGCCGAGGGCCAGCAGGGTCTTGATATTGGTCGGCGATTGCCCGCACCACGGGCCATTGCAGTAGAACACCAGCGTCTTCGCCTGGGCGAAGCTCCACAAGGGTCCGTCGCGGCGCGCGCCGAAACGCTCTTCGAGGATGTCGGCGATTTTTTCCGGGTCGTTGCGCGCCGGAAAGAGCTGATCCCAGGGGATCACGACCGCGCCGGGAATGACGCCGCTACGCTGCGGCCAGTCCCCGTCGCGCGAGTCGATGACGAGGATGTTGCGGTTGCCCGCGCTCATGGCGCGCAGGAAGTCGATGATTTCGAGCTCGCCGATGGTCTCGACGCCGGGCGCGAGGGTCATCGGCTGGATGCAGAACGGCGGGCAGGGCCGCGAGGTGAGCGCGAAATCCGGTTCGATCATGTTGTCGGGGTCCGGATTGCGTTCGATCACCACGGGTTTGCCCTGGTGGAGTACGGTGACCGAAGGCAGGTCGTGGGTCAGATAGACCGTGTGGCCCTCGGCATGGACCGCGTCGAGTGCGAGCGCCAGAATGAGTGCAAGGACTGGTTTGGACATCGCTTTCCTCCTTCCGGTAATGGCCCGGAGCGCGGCCGCCGCGCCTCGCGGCGCGGCTTCGGCCGTCAGCTCACGGTGGCTTCGGCGCGGCCCGTGTCGCCCTTGTTGTCCTCGGCGCTCAGGGTCACCTTGTCGCCGGACTTCAGCCCCTTGACCTTGAACGCGAGGTAGGGGTCCTTGGAGATGCCGCCGCCCCAGGCCCCGTCGAGCACGGACTTGCCGTTGACCGTTACCACCACGTGCTTGATGAAGTGCGCGGGGATGAGCTGGCCGGTCTTGGCGTCCTTGCGCAAGCCGTTTTCGGATGGGTGGGTGAGGAGCGCCTTGATTTCGCCATTGCCGGCGCGCAGTTTGATCGGGATAGCCATTGCTGTTTTTCTCCTGTCGTCCGTGAAGGGTCAGCCGCCGCAGCCGCCGACCGTGACCTTGACTTCCTTGGTGGCGGTATAGAGCTTGCCACCGGCCTTGACCACCGCGCGCACGTTGGCCGTGGAACCCATCTTGATGCGGGTCGACAGCATGCCGTCGAAGTCGGCAAGGTCGAACTGCGCGACCAGCGGCGTGGCGTTCTTTTCCGCCAGGATCGAGATGGATTCGACGTTGGCCATCGTGGTCGCTACCTCTACCGGCACCACGGCGCCGTTTTCGGCGATGTCCGGGGCCTTGACGACGATGTTCTTCGATTCCGCTGCGTCCGTTGCGCCGATGGCGGCCAGGGCATCCGCCGCCTTGGTGGCGGAAAACGCCGCCTCGTTCCAGGCGGCCAGAACCTGGCCGGGCCTGAGCAGGCCTGCGGCCACGGCGGTCGCCAGAACGCTGGCGGACGCCGCGCCCTTCAGCAGTTGTCTGCGTGTTGCATGCATTGCGCGATCTCCTCGTGAGCAAAGTGTGAATGACGGCCGTGCCAAAGCGCGGCGCGTGGTGCCTGCCGGTTTCGGGCCGACCCGAAAACCATCAGCACGGTTCGTGCCAGACCGTGGCCGGGTGGCCAAGGCCTTGACGCGAAAGCGCAATATGAGTTTGTCAGGGCGCCGTGTCAAGCGCGGCATGCTGCCATGACAGCGCCATGGCGCATGACTGGCAGGATTGTGTCAGTCGCTGGCGGCTTGGGGGTCGAGCGTCTTCAGTCGCCGGTACAGCGTGCGTTCGCTGATCTTGAGGAAGGCGGCGGCGCGGCGCCGGTGGCCGCCGAAGCGTTCGAGCGCCTGGCGGATGGTTTCCGCAGTGATCTCGTCGCTGTGGAAAGCGTGCTGTCCGACGCTTTCCCTATCGCGGGCGCGCATCTGCGCCTCGATCTGCGGCTGTGGGAAGCGGATTTCGTCCGGCAGGTGCTCGGGCCCGATCACGTTGCCCCGCGCGAGCAGCGTGGCGCGTTCGAGGATGTTCTTGAGTTCGCGCATGTTGCCGGGGAAAGGATACTGCTTCAGGCATTCGAGCGCGGCCGGACTGATTTTCGCAGTGTGGCGGCCGAGGACTTTCTTCGACAGGAAGTGCTCGACCAGCGCCGGAATGTCCTCGCGCCGGTGACGCAGGGGCGGCAGTTCGACCTGCATGCAGTTGATGCGATAGTAGAGGTCGGCGCGGAACGTGCCGGCGTCGACCATCGCCTTGAGATCGCGGTGCGTGGCGCCGATGAAGCGGAAATCGACGTGCCGTTCCTCGGTGCCGCCGAGGCGGCGGAAGGTGCCGGTTTCCAGCACGCGCAGCAGCTTGGCCTGCAACGACAGCGGCATCTCACCGATTTCGTCCATGAAGAGCGTGCCCTTGTCGGCGAGCTCGATCAGCCCTTTCTTCGCGCCGGCGCAGCCGGTGAAGGCGCCGGGCTCGTGGCCAAAAAGCTCGTTGACCAGGAGATCCTCGGTGAAGGTCGTGCAGTCGACGGTGACGAAGGGGCCTTCGGCGCGCGACGACTTGCGGTGCAGGAGCTGGGCCGCCATTTCCTTGCCGGTGCCGGTCTCGCCGTGGATCAGCGCGGGGGAATCGGTCTCGGCGATCAGGCACAGGTTGTCGAGCACGCGCATGAAGGACGGGCAGCAGCCGACCATTTTCTGCTCGTCGAAGACCAGTTCCTGCTCCTTGGTGATCGAGCTCATGGCCTCGCCCATGTAGAGCATGTTGCCGGCTTCGTCGAGCACCGGCGAGCCATGGATGGCGACGTATTCCGGGTTGTTGTCGCGGTCGAAGTGGCGGTGGATGACCTGCACCGGCTGGGCGCTCGCGAACACGCGCTCCAGCGGACATTCCTCGCCGTTGATCTCGCAGGTGGATGCCGACTTGTGCGAAACCTCGTGGCATTTCATGCCGACGATGTCCGCGGGGGCAAGGTGCGTGTAGGCCTCGGCGTACTTGCGGTTGCACGCGACGATGGTGAAATCGCGATCGACGAGCGCGAACGGCTCGGGGTGGGCGTCCACCAGACTCTGTACGAAGCGCGTGTTTTTCGGCATGGCGTCGGAGCGGATCCGGCGGCGTTGCCTGCCGGCGGCTAGCCCGGGGGCCGCCGCACGGGCATCAACGCAGACCCTGGATGTAGGTCGCGACCGCCTTCATGTCGGCGTCGGTCATCTTGGCGGCGATGGTGCGCATCATCTTCGCGGCGTCATTGGCGCGCTCGCCCACGCGGAACTTGTTCAGCTGGTCGTAGATGTAATCCGTGTGCTGCCCGGCCAGGCGCGGAAACTGCACCGGAATGCCCTTGCCTTGCGGGCCGTGGCACGACGCGCACGCCGGAACGCCCGCGCCCTGCACGCCGCCGCGATAGATCTTCTGGCCGACGAGCGCCAGCGTCTTGTCCTTGGCGGTGCCGGGTTTGGGCTGCTGGGCGCTGAAATACGCCGCCAGGTTCTTCATGTCGTCCGGCGTGAGGTTCGCCACCATGCCCGCCATCACCGCGCTCTTGCGTTCGCCGGACTTGAAGTTGGTGAGTTGCTTGAGGATGTATTCCTCGTTGAGTCCCGCGAGCTTGGGATTGGCCGGCGCGACGCTGTTGCCGTCGACGCCGTGACAGCCGGCGCACACCTGGTTGACGATGGCTTCGGCTTTTTTCGGATCACCGTGGCTGGCTGGCGCGGCAGGAGGTTCGTTGGCGAACGCGGCGCTGGCGGCCAGTGCGGCGGCAACGGTCAAGGCGAATTTCATCGATGGCTCCCAAAGCTTGCAAAACTTGCGGAAACGAGTAGTTTAGCGGCAACTAATATGTCTGCCAAGCCCGTGCTCGAACGCGCCCGATTCTTCACCTCCGTCGCCCACCTGCGTGACCTGCCGCCGGCGCGTGCCGAGATCGCCTTCGCCGGCCGTTCCAACGCCGGCAAGTCGAGCGCGCTCAATCTTCTGACCCGTCAGAACCGTCTTGCGTTCACGTCCAAGACGCCAGGGCGCACCCAGCTCATCAACTTTTTCGAGCTCGCGCCCGCGACGTACCTGGTCGATCTGCCCGGCTACGGCTATGCGCGGGTGCCCCCGGAAGTCAAGGCGCAGTGGGAAAATCTCCTGTCGCGCTACCTCATGGAGCGCGCCGCGCTGGCCGGCCTGGTCCTCATCATGGACGCGCGCCATCCGCTCACCCCGCTGGACCGGCGCATGCTGGACTGGTTTGCGCCCACCGGCAAGCCGGTGCATATCCTGCTGTCCAAGGCCGACAAGCTGTCCAACAATGCGCGCGTGCTCACGCTGCGCCGCGTGCGCGCCGAAATCGCCGGTCCGGGGATGGTTTCGGTGCAGCTTTTTTCCAGCCTCTCCGGCCTTGGCGCCGACGAGGCTGCCGCGGTCATCGAGGGCTGGCTTGCCGCTGCCGTCGCGCAGACGGTGGCGGCATGAGCAAAAAAAAGCCCCGAACCAGGCGGCCGGGGCAACTTGCCTTAAGGGGATTAAGGCATCCCGCTCAGGGAGGAGAAGCGGGAGACGAAAAAACTCCGTCCAACGCATAGAGCGCGGGCCGTTAAAATAGTTCCCGATTTCTTGGAGGGCATGCCATGAATCTTCCCTTTGGCGCATTTCCCGCCCGGCGCATGCGCCGCATGCGGCGCGACGCATTCTCCCGCCGGCTGATGCGCGAGCACACGCTCACGCCCGCCGACCTCATCTATCCCGTCTTCGTGCTCGACGGCGCGGGACGGCGCGAGGCCGTCGCCTCGATGCCCGGCGTCGAACGCCTGTCCATCGATCTTTTGCTGCCGGTCGCCGAAGACTGCGCCGCGCTGGGCATCCCGGCGCTGGCTCTGTTCCCGGTGATCGACGCCGGCCTCAAAAGCCCCGGCGCCGAGGAAGCGCTCAATCCCGACGGCCTGGTGCCGCGCACCGTTGCGGCGCTGAAAAGCCGTTTCCCCGAACTCGGCATCATCACCGACATCGCGCTCGACCCCTACACCAGCCACGGCCAGGACGGCCTCATCGACGCCAGCGGCTATGTCATGAACGACGAGACCGTCGCCGTGCTCGCGAAACAGGCCGTCGTGCACGCCGGCGCCGGCGCCGACGTGGTCGCGCCGTCCGACATGATGGATGGCCGCGTCGCCGCCCTGCGCGCCGCGCTCGAAGGCGCGGGCCACATCCACACCCGCATTCTCGCCTACGCCGCCAAATACGCGTCGAGCTTTTATGGCCCCTTCCGCGACGCGGTGGGGTCCGCTGCCAACCTCGGCGCCGGCAACAAGTACACCTACCAGATGGATCCCGCCAACGGCGACGAAGCCCTGTGGGAAGTGGGGCTGGATCTCGAGGAAGGCGCCGACATGGTCATGGTCAAGCCCGGCATGCCGTACCTCGACGTCATCCGCCGCATCAAGGACGCTTACCACGCCCCCACCTTTGCCTATCAGGTCAGCGGCGAGTACGCTATGCTCAAGGCCGCGGCGCAGAACGGCTGGATCGACGAGCGCGCCTGCGTGCTGGAGGCGCTCCTGGCGTTCAAGCGCGCCGGCGCCGACGGCGTGCTGACCTATTTTGCGCGCGACGCGGCGCGATATCTGAGAACGTAAATTGTGACTCATGCCTCAAGCCAACCCGGTTGCTTGCCGAAATAGCTGTTGTAGGCATTCGCCGGAGCTTGAACATGATCAAATTGCAGAGTGAGAGGTCAAACAAGGCCATGTCCGAGTCGCCGAAATTGCCTTTGGGCATCAAAAACAGACGGCGGGAACCGGACCAGTGGGACAAGACCATTGTCGCTTTCCAGTCGCCTTATCGCTTGAAGGACTTGTGTCTGGACCAGAGTCAGGATCAGGCCGGAGAAGAAAGCCAGATCAGACGCGAGGAATTCAAGGTGCGCCTCGCCACGACCGAAGACCGCCGCAAATCGGCCAGCCTGCTCATCCAGAAAATGTATAGCTGGCGGGGTTATGAGGCGAACGCCTTGAACCACGATCCGAACAAGATCACCCTGGTGGCGTACCAGGATGACAAGGTCGTCGGTACGCTCACCCTGGGTATGGATTCGCCCCAAGGCATGGTGGTGGACGAACTCTACAAGCGGGAAGCAGACCTTTTGCGAGCCGCGGGTAGAAAGCTTTGCGACATCACCCGGCTGGCCGTGGATCAGGACATCAAATCCAAAAGCGTCCTGGCCGCCCTGTTTCACCTGTCATTCATTTATGGTCACAACATACACAAGGCAACGGATTTTCTGATCGAGGTCAATCCACGCCATGCCCTGTTCTATCAGCGGATGCTCGGATTCGAACCCTACGGAGAGGAAAGAATCTGTCCCCGCGTCAACGCGCCGGCCGTGCTATTGCGCCTTGACCTGGCCCACGCCGATGAGCAGATCGTTCTTTACGGCGGGAAGGGCTCGGCCGTGCCAGGTGTCAAGTCCATCTATCCGTATTTCTTCTCGCGCGAAGACGAGTTGGGTATCACCGGGCGGCTGCTTAGGGGAGAATAAACCTCTATGATTATTCAGCCCCACATCGTATGCAGCCCTTCAACTATGACGAAGCCTTTTCGCGCAATGTCGGCTGGCTGACCCGCCAGGAGCAGGATCGGTTGCGCCACAAGCGTGTGGCGATCGCCGGACTGGGCGGTGTGGGCGGCATACACCTCCTGACGTTATGTCGGTTGGGTATCGGCAAATTCCATCTGGCTGATTTCGATACCTTCGATCTGGCCAACTTCAATCGCCAAGCGGGCGCCACCGTCAGCACCCTGGGCCAGAGCAAGCTGGACGTCATGATGCGTCAGGCGCGCGACATCAATCCCGAGCTCGAACTCACCGGTTTTGCCGATGGAGTCACCCAAGACCATCTCGAAGCCTTTCTCGAAGGCGTCGATCTCTATCTCGATGGACTGGATTTTTTTGCGTTCGAGGCGCGCCGGATGGTTTTTGCCGCGTGCGCGGCAAAAGGCATTCCCGCCATCACCGCCGCTCCCCTGGGGATGGGCGCAGCCGTGCTCAACTTCCTGCCGGGCGGCATGAGCTTCGACGACTACTTCCGCTTGGACGACGGCACAGAGGCCGAGAAGCCCGTGCGGTTCCTCTTGGGGCTCGCGCCTGCCCGCCTGCAAATGGGCTACTTGGCCGACCCCAGCACGGTCGATCTCGCGAACAAGAAGGGCCCTTCCACCATCATGGCCTGCCAGCTTTGCGCCGGCGTCGCCGCGACCGAGGCCCTGAAAATCCTGCTGGGCCGCGGGCCGGTAAGGGCGGCGCCGCGGGGCTATCACTTCGACGCCTACCGCAACACGCTGGCCCTGACCTGGCGGCCCGGCGGCAACCGCAATCCCATGCAGCGGCTTCTCATCGCACTGGCCAAACGTAAGCTCGGACTCTGAATGCAGCCACTGCCCCAGCCCATCGCGGACATTCTCGAACTCGCCCGCTGGGCGCCCTCCGGCGATAACACCCAGCCCTGGCGCTTCGAAGTGATCGACGACCATCATCTGATCGTCCATGCTTTCGATACCCGCGACCATTGCGTCTATGACCTCGACGGTCATCCCAGCCAGATCGCCCACGGCGCACTGCTCGAAACCCTTGCCATTGCAGCCAGCGCGCACGGCCTGCGGGCGGAAATCCAGCGCCGCCCCAATTCGCCGGATACGCATCCCGACTATCTTGTGGACTTGGTTTCCGACCACACCCTGACGGCCGATCCCCTGTTGCCTTATATCAAGGAGCGTTCCGTGCAGCGGCGACCGATGCGTACCACCCCCCTCACCGCGGCGCAGAAACAGGCGTTGCAGGACGCTGTCGGAAAGCTTTACACCGTGCGCTGGTTCGAGGGCGGAGTGCAGCGCTGGCGCATGGCCAAACTGATGTTCGACAACGCCAAGCTCAGGCTCACTTTGCCCGAGGCCTACCCCGTCCATCGCGACATCATCGAGTGGAACGCCCGCTTCAGCGAGGACAGGGTGCCCGATCAGGCGCTGGGGCTGGATGCCATGACGCTCAAGCTGATGCGCTGGGTCATGGCCAGCTGGCAGCGTGTCGAATTTTTTAACACCTGGCTGGCGGGCCATCTCACGCCGCGGATCGAGATGGACCTGCTGCCCGGCCTGTTCTGTGGCGCGCACTTTGCCATCCTGGCCGACAAGGCGCCCGAGACCACCGACGATTACGTCGCTGCAGGCCGCG
>Ga0272446_1004253_pt1 | contig 17105 bp, 19 predicted proteins | sample YNPCB0061_FD_194587 | JGI IMG/M metagenome (GOLD analysis project Ga0272446, IMG submission 194587) | Hot spring microbial mat communities from Yellowstone National Park, WY, United States - YNP-CB-006-1 | ecosystem: Environmental > Aquatic > Thermal springs > Hot (42-90C) > Sediment | place... | reverse complement strand
GCCGGCGCCGAAGCGATGAACGATCCACTGGTATTGACCGGCACGGTCAGCCACTTGATCGCCCGCGCCTGGTCATCGGGGCTGGCAGCGCGCGATGTTGCGCCGCCAAACTGGTTGGCGTCAATGTAGATGTCGGCAAACGCGACGCTGCCCGGTGGCGGCGAGTTGTTCACAAACGGCAGTTCGAGCGGCGGGTTGGCATACACATTGGCATTCTGCACTGCAACCAGGTCAACGCTTGAGATGTTTCGCCGGCTCCAGGTATATGCCGGGCGGCCGAATGTGTCGAGCAGACCGGCAGGTACGTTGCTTTCCAACGGATCGTCGCTCACAGGCGCAGACACGCCGCGCGGCAGTCGCCACTGGCCCGGCCCGTCGCCAACCTGGCGAACGACGATCGGTACCGCTTCGACAGCGTCATAGTCGCCGAGTGACCCTGCAAACGGCACAGCTTCGTTCTGCGCGCCGGTCGGCAGGATCGTGCGTAACTCATAGCGCAGTGACGACGATTGTAACTTGAGGGTTATCTGCTGGCCATTCTGGGTGAAGACATACGACCCGGTGCGCGCCGGTGCGGCCTCAGCGGCGGTTTGAGAGAATACGATCCGCCCGTCAGGAAGGCCGGCGGGTGCCAGCGCATAGGGCGGGCGGAAGCCAGCGCCGCTCTCCCAGCGGTAGCCGGCGATCGACTCCGTCGTATTCAGTGCCATGGCCGCTATGCCAGGGCGCGCGACCCGGATACCGGTGTACAGTGTTGTGTGCGCCATCGTCTGGTCGCGCTGGGTCGTGTATGCCACGAGTAATTCGCCGCCAGATTGCACCACTGCCGGCTGGGCGGCATTGTAGGTATCGAGCCCGTCATCATCGGTAAGCGACGAGTCATAACGTGGCGTCCAGGCGAAGCGACGCATCATGCTCCCATCGGCTTCGATCGCCATCAGATGCCAGGTATTCGGTGCATCACGGATCGGAAAACCGTCGGCAAGGCGACCCCGGGCGGGGTTGAACGTGGTGTTCGTGTTGGAATAGACCAGGGTGCCGTCCGGCAGGCGATGGCCGGTGACCGGTTGCTCAACCACGATGGTGCGGCTTGTACTGCCTTGAGCGATGGCCGGCGGCGTGGCGGTGGGGCGCACGCGCGGCGTTGGCGTTGGCGGGGCGGGTGTTTTGGTCATACGAATAATGCTGCCGGTGGCCGGGTCGATCTTTTCCACAAACGACGGCAGGCGGAGGGTTGGCGTGGGCTGCGGCGCAGCAGGCGCGGGCGGTGCCTGTGCCGGTCGTGCCGTCTCAACGACCTGAATACGCCGTTCGATCGTGATCACGCGCCCACTCTGATCACGAGCAATTTCATACCCGGCGCCATTGTCGATCCTGCTGTAGATACTGCGTTCGCCTGGCTGGTTGAAGTTCACCCACCAGCGACTGAAGACGATACCGCCATCGGGAAGGGCGGCCGGGTGGAGCGCTGCGGCTCGTTCGGTCGTGATGCGCCGCATGTTGCTCCCATCGGCATCAATGATATACAGATTGAAGGCAGGCCGTCCATCGTAATGGGCGCGCGCCGGGTAGCGCGAGGAACTGAACACAATCCGGCCGTCGGCCAGGTATGCAGGAAACAGATCGTCGTAAAAGGTATAGGCTTCCGCATTGCCTGGCCCGTCCGGTATCGTGATGTCGCGGTCGGAATGGGTCAACTGGCGCAGGTTGCTTCCATCCACGCCAATTTCGAACAGGCGCCACGAATAGTGGGGCCGCGCGTTCGCCTGGCCACGAAACGTCGCTGGCCCGGCCGTGGCGGCAAACACAACCCGGCGACCGTCGAAGGATACATCGGGCGACTGTACGTCGCGCAGGCCGAGTGGATTCAAGGGGTCGCCCGCCGGCCGCGCGGTGTCAATCAGCACACGTGCCTGGCCAGCCGGATCGCGGATGAGCAGTTTCGATCCGGGCGCAAATTTCGTCAGACCGGTTGTCAGGTGGCCGGCAGGGCCAGTATCGCGTGGAAAGAGGTAGTCGCCGGTGGCCAGGCGGCTGCGCGCAACGAACACAAGTGCCGGGAGCGGCGCCTGCGCCTGGACGGCACTCGCGAACGGTACGGCGGCGAGCAATGCAACCAGACACAACAGGAACGGCATCACGCTCCGGTATGCCGGTTGCAGTGAGTGCATTCTCAGCATACCGCAGAGTATACGGCAGAGTTGGTGCAATTGTCTACCCAGGGTGGGACTGGTAAGGTGTTAAGGTCATTCCAGCCAGTCCGCGAGCTGCTCACCCTCCGGCGGATCGGATCGTCGCAGTTGTGGCCGCTGCCACGAAAGAGGTGACGGTGATGCGGCAATGCAGGCAGGATCTCGGTTGAGACGAATGATTGCGCAAGGTGGGCTGATTCGGGCTCCGGGAGGGCAGGTTCCCCATGGCGCTCTATTCCGTTGCCACAGGCGATTCGTCGCGATTGATGATGCCTGCAATCCGTTCATGGTTGTCCGTTCCCCAGGTCGCCAGCATCTGGAAGACAGGCTCAAGCGTGCGCCCGAACGTACTCAGGCTATACTCGACCCTGGGTGGCATTTCCGGGTACATCGTTCGCGTGACCAGTTCATCATGTTCAAGTTCGCGTAGCTGTTGCGCCAGCATTTTTTCGGTGATCCCCGGCAACGCGCGCCGGAGTTCACCGAAGCGCATCGTCCGGTTGTACAGCTTCCACAAGATCCGCGCCTTCCAGCGCCCGCTGAGCAGCGCAATCCCTGCCTCAACCGGGCACATGTGCGCCTTGCGCAGCCGCGCATGGTTGCTGATTGCCATTACTCACACTCCTTACTTACCTTCTGGGAAGTATATTCCAGAAAAGTGTGCTCTTGACGTGGCGACAGTGTAGCAACTATGCTGTGTCCCGTCAACACAACCCTTGCAAGTGACAGGATACGTACGCAAGACGCCTGCATGGCGGCGGGCTGTGCGCCTGACCTGGAAGCAGGGTGGCTACCCCTCACGTGCTACATAGATGGAAGGAGACAGGAACCGATGGCTGCCAATGTGAGCGTCCTCAACCCGGAAAAGCCCAGACGCGTGTTGATCATTGTTTCGAACCCCGCGGTCTCCCAACAGACTGGCTGGCCAGTCGGCGCGTGGGCCGCCGAGTTCGTCCATCCGTACTGGGAGTTCACCGAGAAAGGCTACCAGGTGACCATCGCCTCACCGGAGGGCGGCAAGATCGCGATCGATGGCTTCAGCGACCCGCGAGATGCCAGCCAGTACTCGGCACACGATATCCTGAGCCTTGGCTTTCTCAGTTCACCGCACCACGCCGCCTTGCTGGAGAACACACCTGGCCTGGACCAGGTGAACCCTGACGACTATGATGCCCTCTTTGTCGCGGGCGGCCAGGGGCCAATGTACACCTTTATCGATAACACGAATCTCCATGAGTTCGTCGCTGACTTTTACGCGGCCGGCAAGGTCGTTGCCGTTGTGTGCCATGGCACCTGCATTCTGCTCAAGGCGCGGCTGGCTGATGGGACGCTGCTCGTGCATGGCAAGACGTGGACCGGCTTTGCCAACTCGGAGGAGCAATACGCCGACTCGTTTGTTGGCCAGCGTATCCAGCCCTTCTGGATCGAGGAGGAAGCGCGTAAGCTGGAGGGGACCAACTTTGTGGTCGGGCCGCGCTTTGCCCCCTTTGCTGTGCGTGATGGGCGGCTGATCACGGGCCAGCAGCAGTACTCCGGCAGCGCTGCGGCGAAGCTGGTGATCGAGGCGCTTGGAGTATAGGTTCCTGGCAAGGAGGGAAAACGATGAACATCGCGATTCTGGGCGCTGGAACAATCGGCAGTACCCTTGGACGTGCATGGGTTCGGGCGGGTCATACGGTCACATTTGGCGTGCGCACCGTCGAGAATCCTGAAGTTCAGGCGCTTGTCCAGGAGCTGGGTGGCATCGCGTCGGTTGCAGCTGTTGCCGGCGCGATTGCCTCAGGCCAGGTGGTACTCTTCGCGATCCCTGGGCAGGCGATGGAGGCAACGATCGCCGCCCATGCCGCTGCGCTGGCCGGCAAGGTGGTTATTGATGCCGCCAACCGGATCGGGGCAGCGACGATGCATAGCTTCGCCGCCTTCACCACGCACGTGCCCACGGCGCAGGTGTTCCGCGCGTTCAGTAGCCTGGGCTGGGAGAACTTCGCCCGGCCCAGGTTCGGCGATATACAGGCCGACCTGTTCTTCTGCGGCCCGGATGGTACAGCGCGGGCCCAGGTCGAGATCTTGATCAGCGATGTCGGACTGCGACCGGTGTGGGTGGGTGGCCCGGAACAGGCGTCCCTGATCGATGCACTCACCAGCCTGTGGTTCACCCTGGCTCTCGGTCAGAAGCGTGGACGCCACCTGGCCTTCAAATTACTGACGGACGACGTATGATCGTCAAACGCAGCTTTGATCCACGCAAGATCGCCGCATATGTCTGGAAAGACGTCACGCTCGCGGTCATTGTCGCGACTGCGGTGTATGTCGCGACGATCGTGCCCGGCTGGGGCTTCGCGGCCTTCTCCTTCGCGCCTATCGGCCTGCTCGGTACGGCGCTCTCGATCTTTCTGGCCTTTCGCGCCAACACATCATTCATGCGTTGGGGCGAAGCTGCCCAGACCTGGGCGGCGATCACTGGCGCCAGCCGTGTATTCGGCCGCCTGGTAGTGACGTTTACTGACTCGCACCGGCACACTCCCCAGTATCAGCCAGAGGCGGCTGAGGCGTTCAAGCGTGACCTCATCCGTCGGCACATTGCGTGGGTTCATGCGCTGCGCCTGCAACTGCGCGATCAGAGTGAGTGGCATGCGGTGGAGCAATTTCTTGCGGAGGAGGATGCGGCGCACCTGACACTACACCCTAATAAGCCACTCTACCTCATGAAACGCCAGGGGCAATGCATCTATGACGCGATGGCTACGGGCATCCTTCAGGGTTTCGATAGTTTCCAGCTCGAAGGTCAACTGGCCGCGCTCACTGCCCATCAGGCCGTCTGCGAGCGCATCAAGGCAATCCCGATCCCACGCCAGTACGATTATTTTACCCGGCTGTTTGTGCGGATATTCGTTGTGTTGCTGCCCTTCTTCCTGATCAGAACCCTTGCCGCTGATGGCGTCGCCTGGTTGACCATCCCGCTCACCGGGGTCATCGCGTTCCTGTACACGACGGTCGAACGCACCGGTGCGGTGAATGAAGATCCGTTCGAGAATCGAATTACGGATGTCCCCCTGACGGCGTATTGTCGAGAGATCGAACGCGATCTTCTGGCGCTCCTTGGCGAGACCAGCCTCCCACCCCGACTGGAACCACAGGATGGCTATCTGTTCTGAGAAGAACGGTAGTGCTCGCCGCTCATCTGTGAGGCGGAGCAATCCCGGTGCGATGGCAGTGACCGTATTGCCTTGCATACCGGCTGCTGCGTTTGCCCGCCCCCTCTCCATCGCGTACAATAAGTCGCTCTGTGCAACCGTTCGCCGGTGCAGCAAACGACGCCGGTGGCTGCGCTGATCCAGGGAATGCCTCTGCAAAGGTGCCCCCTGGTCGGCTTACCGTGCGGGTTGCTCCCCTCTATCAGCCAGCATCCAGACGATCGACGGAGATGAAACGCGCGTTCGATGCTGCTCTCGGTTATTATGATGAGGAAGAGGTCTTGCTGGTGCTACGCCCGGGTTGACGGGTCGAGGAGATGCGCGATGGCGCACGATGTGCGGTTCCTGAGCCTGATTGCGGTGATAAGTATCACTCTGGTGGGGTGCGGCGGTGGCGCGGCAGCGCCGACTGCCATCCCTACTCCCACGCCGACGCCGGCGGAGATCAGCGCGCGCGCCGGCCAGGCAACTCGCGCCGCCGAGAGTATGGCCTTTGCCATTACGCTTGGCGGCCAGCCGGTTTATAGCGATCCTTCGCGCGTCTTTATGCTGACCGCGATTGATGGCGCGCTCCGCCGCCCCGATGGCGTGCTGGCAACGTTGAAACTACGCAGCGCCGCTGGCCTGACCGAGGTGCGCACCGTCTCGCTCGCGGGAAAGCAATACGCCACCAATCCACTGACGCGCGCCTGGCAGTGCCTTGCGCCCGGTACTGCGTTCGACGCGGCGGTGTTGTTCGATCCGCAACGTGGCATCGAACAGTTGCTGCAAGATGGGATCGAGAATGTGGCGCTTGCCGGCGAGGAGGATCTGGATGGTCGCCCGGTCTATCATCTGCGCGGAGCAATCCCCGCCGAGCGCATGATTGACATCAGCGGCGGCCTGATCGGCGCTGGCGCGGTAACCGTGGATATCTGGGCCGACCGCGCGACCCTGCGGCTTGCGAAGATTGTGCTGGTTGACCAGGTACCCGGCGCCGCTGAAGCGACCACCTGGACGCTGGTATTCAACAAGTATGATCAGCCGGTGGATGTGCGCGCGCCGGTCGAGTGTTGAGGCTACAGGTGACAGACAGACGAGGCTGCTGATAGACCAATGGACAATCGTCATCCCGTGATCACGCTTGCCCTCGTCTGCGCCGCTGTGTTCCTCGGTGCGGTCGATCTGACGATTGTCACCGCGGTGCTGCCGAAGATCATGGTGGATCTGGGGGTGTCGATTGATACCGAACTGCACCGCGCCTCGTGGGTGATCACCGGCTACCTGCTGGCGTACACCGTCAGTATGACGTTCACCGGCCGGCTCTCCGACCTGTATGGCCGTCGCGCCGCTTACCTGGTCTGCCTGGCGATCTTTACAGTCGGTTCGGTAGTGGTGGCGGTTGCGCCGGCCATCGACGAAGTGATCGCCGGGCGTGTCGTCCAGGCGCTGGGCGCCGGCGCGCTGGTGCCGATTTCGATGGCGCTGGTGAGTGATCTGTTTCCGCCGGAACGCCGCCCGGCCGCACTTGGCGTGATCGCTGCCGTCGACACCGCCGGCTGGATGGTCGGACATGTGTATGGCGGCGCACTCATGCGTCTCTTCGACGACTGGCGGTTGCTGTTCTGGATCAATGTGCCGTTCGGCATCCTGTCGCTGGCGCTGACCTGGCTGGCATTGCGCCGGGTGGTGGTCACACGTGCGACGGGCAGTTTCGACTGGCGCGGCGCGTTGTTGATATCCGTCAGCCTGACGGCGCTGAACATCGGGCTGGGGGCCGGCGCCGAGCCGGGACAGGCCGATTTCTATGGCGAACGCCCTGGCCCGCCGCCGTATGCATTGCCGCTGACGCTGGTGGCGCTGGCGTTACTGGTGGCATTTATTCAGGTTGAGCGCCGCGCCGCCGATCCATTGCTCGATCTCAGGATCTTCCACAGCCGTGGGGTTGCTTCGGCTGCGGTGGTGAATGTGCTGGTCGGGTTCGTCCTGGCGCTGGCAATCGCCAATGTGCCGCTGTTCATCAATACCCGCCTTGGCCTGCTGAATCCCACTGATCCGGATATTCTGCGCCAGGGAGCCTGGGATAGCGGCCTGGTGCTCTCGGCGCTGACGCTGGCGCTGGCGTTGCTGGCATGGCCGGGTGGCCGGCTGGCCGGGCATTTCGCCGAACGCCTGCCGGCCGGCCTGGGGTTGATCACGGCGCTGGCGGGGTACCTTCTGATGAGTCGCTGGCAATCCGGTACCGACTATCTGACCATGGTCGGTGGCCTGGCCCTTGCCGGTGCCGGCCTGGGGCTGGTGCTGGCCCCTGCAGCGTCGGCGATCATTTCGGCTGCCGGCCCCGAACGGCGCGGTGTCGCCTCGGCGCTGGTGATCGTGCTCCGCTTGATCGGCATGACCGTCGGCGTCTCGACGTTGACGTTGTGGGGAGTGCAGCGCCAGGATGCCTTGCGCCGCGCAGCGAACCCGGCGCTGCTGGCCGATTTCGACCAGGCGCGCATGTTCCTGATCGATGTCGCCGCGCGTGTGGTGGGTGAGACGTTCCTGTTTGCCGCGGCGGCGTGTGCGATCGGTCTGGTTGTGGCCTGGTGGCTGCCGGGGCGAGGGATGAGCGAGAAAACATAGTCTCATTCGCATACGTCGCGGCGGCTCGTGAGCCGCCTATACCTCTACCCGCGATTCCTCCATGGCACTGTTTCGGCGCGAATATTACCGTTCCATGCGGACATAATTGCGATACCCTGGCGGCAGGTCACGTATGTCGACGCCATATGGCGCGTCCACTCCAGGTTCCGGGCTGGTCGCCGGCGCCGGCGGCAACAATCCCGGCCAGGTCCGGCGGATATAGTCGGTGACGCCGGGAGGCAGCTGTGCCAGCACCGCACCCGACGGCAGGTCGATGCCAGAGCCCTGCGGCGCTGCAGTGGTTGGTGTCGCCGTCTCCACAGGGCGGATATAGTCGCGGTAGCCGGCCGGAAGATTGCGAAGATCGACCCCGGCGGGTGCATCTATGCCGAGCGGATAATGGCGCATCGTGACCGGTTGGACGATGTGGACGCCTCGGGGAGAAAAACCCAATCGCCTGCCAGGCCCATTCATGGTCAGTCGTGGGCCCAGAGGCGCTGTGGAGGTCTTACGTAGAACAGCGAGGATCCCGCTTGCGGTTTCTGATTGTGTTGCACACGATCAGGTGCTTGAGATACTTCAAGACAAACTAGATCCAGAGTTCTTCGACGCTGCCTGGGAAGCCGGCCGCGTCCTCACCTGGCAACAGGCTGCCGACGAGGCGCTGGCGTGGTTGGAGGGGCATGGCGGCGGCAAGTGAGGAGTTTATGCTGCGTGACGCTGCAACTGTTCGCTTAACCAGAGATTGATCAACGTCTCGGTGGATACACCGCGGCGGCTGGCCTCGTCGGCGATTTTTCTCGCTAGTTCAGGGTCAAGCGCAACCATGCGTCGCCGCTTTGACACGTTTACGGTGATCTTGACTTCCTCAGTCTGGTCTTCATAATCAGCAAGACTATGGGTATCCCAGAACTCGGCGGCAGCTTCAATGTCTGGAAAATGGTCAGGTATGGGTTCTCGCGACGATTGATTATCTGGCATAGCGCCTCCGCTCACTCTGGGTTGTCTCCCGCGCACTAATGATCAGGATATTGTGTGTTTGTTTGTATATGAAAAACACTACTAGGTAACGCCCTCCGCCTGTCTGGCCAATCGCCGTATAGAGATCTTCGCCCTCCACATCGCCGCGTTCGATCCGCCGGAAGTGTGGTTGGTTCTCAAAGACTTGCTCGACCTCGTCGACGTCAACTCGGTGTTTGATCCACAGCTTCTCGATAATATGCTCCAGCCAGATGATGCCCTCAATTTCCATTGAGCGCTCCGTTCGCCATCTTCGTGCATGGGATATCACCAGCCTCACACATGGTACCATAACTATAGCGAAATACGAACAGACACTGCATTCCGAACCGCCCTTGGCGACATCTCAGGATAGCCTTACACTCACCTGGCAACAGGCCGCCGACGAGGCGCTGGCAGTGCGGGTCGCTTCTTCGAGTACAATGTGTCTTGCCGGTTCATTGGAGTGGTTGATGACGAGAGCAACTATTATCCTTGTCTTTGCAGGCGCAATCGCCGCCTGGTTTGTGTTTAACTGGGTCAACGGCCTGTTTGCTCCTGGCGCTGGCGGCATCTGGCTGGCGCTGACTGTCCTGCTGGGCGGAATCGTGATCCGGTTGCGGCAGGCGCGCCCGGCGGCGTCATGCGCGGTTGGGCCGCGCCTGCGCCCGTTACAGGTCAGTTGTTTTGCCGTTATTGCCCTTGGAGTGCAATTGCTTCAAGCCGGCGAGAATGCTCCGCTGATGACTATATTCCCATTCCTGGCTGTTTCCTGGCTGCCGGCGGTATTCATCCTCGGCGGCATGATTGGCCTGGCTGCCTTAAGTGTTCTTTCCGATTGTCGTGATGCGGCGTTCAGCGGCGCATCGCTGGAGGAGCGTGAGCATGGAGCCTCGTGACCTGCCGCTGCACCACCTGGTACGGCAGGCGACCCCCGGGCATGGATCACCGCCGCTGCTGGTGCTGTTTCATGGGTACGGCAGTAATGAAGAGGATCTCTTCGGCCTGACGCCGTATATCGATCCGCGCTTCCTGGTACTCAGTGCACGCGCACCGCTGGTATTGATGCCCGGCATGTTCGCCTGGTTCGAGATTGGTTTTACGCCCGACGGCGCGATCGCGGTTGACGATGCCCAGGCGCGCCGGGCGGCCGGCCTGACGGCCCGCTTCGTCGAAGAGGCGGTCACGGCGTATCACGCCGACCCGTCCCGCGTCATTGTCGCCGGTTTCAGCCAGGGCGGTACCATGGCCGCATTGACAACCTTTGCCCGGCCGGATCTGGTGGCTGGTACCGCCGTACTGAGCGGTATTGTGCCGGCTGATATTCTGGACCAGTTACCGGATCCGGCAGGACTGGCGGCAAAACCGTTTCTGGTGCTCCACGGCACGGCGGACCAGGTTGTCTCGGTGGCGCATGGGCGTGCTACGCGTGATGTGTTGCAGCAACTCGGCGTCGCACTTACCTACCGTGAATTTCCTATGGCGCACGAGATTAGTCTCGATGCACTGCTGGAACTGACGGCATGGCTGGGCGAACGTTGAAGTTCCATCGCCCCGGTGTTGCGCGCTTTGTGCGTGGCTTCGTGCACCATGCCAGGCGATTGGCCCGGCGGCCGGAATTGCCGGCGCGTAGCAGGCGCGATTCGTTGCTACACCAGTGCCGGCATTCGCGTGTGCCAGTCGGTGACGCGCTGATAGGCGTCGCCCGTGCGCAGGAGCGTTTGCTCATCGAAGGGCCGCCCGATCAGTTGCAGGCCGATCGGTAGCCCTTCCGCAAACCCGCACGGTACGACCAGGCCGGGCAACCCGGCCAGGTTCAGCGGCAGCGTACAGACATCTTCGAGATACATCGCCAGCGGATCGTCGGAGTGCGCGCCGATCTTGAACGCCACCGTCGGCGTCGTCGGCGCAGCAATGACATCCACCTGCTCGAATGCCTCCAGATAGTCGCGACGGATGAGGGTCCGCACCTGTTGCGCTCGCTTGTAGTAGGCATCATAATATCCGGCAGAGAGCGCATACGTGCCGAGCATAATCCGCCGTCGTACTTCTGCTCCGAATCCCGCGCCACGGGTACGCTCCAGTTCATCGAAGTAGCTTTCACCGGGTTCGCGGAGCCCATAGCGAACCCCGTCGTAGCGCGCCAGGTTGGCGCTGGCCTCCGCCGGCGCGATGAGATAATAGACCGGCAGAGCATACTGTGTGTGCGGCAGGCTGATCTCCTGCACGATCGCGCCCTGGTCGCGCAGCACGTCGATCGCATGCCGGATTGCCGCCTCAACTTCCGGTTGCATACCCGCGACAAAAAACTCGCGCGGCACACCAATGCGCAGGCCGCGGACATCGCCCGTCAGCGCGGCGACGTACTCCGGCACCGGATGGCCGGTGCAGGTTGCGTCCTGTGGATCATCGCCAGCGATCACCTGGAGCACCATGGCGCAATCGTGCGCGGTACGCGCCATCGGCCCGATCTGGTCGAGTGACGAGGCGAACGCCACCAGGCCGTAACGCGAGACGCGGCCGTAGGTGGGTTTGAGCCCGGTAATGCCGCACAGCGCCGCCGGTTGACGGATCGACCCGCCGGTATCGGTGCCGAGCGTTGCAGGTGCCTCACCGGCGGCCACAGCGGCAGCCGAGCCGCCGGATGAACCGCCTGGAACGCGTTCAAGGTTCCAGGGATTGCGCGTCTGTTGATAGGCGCTATGCTCCGTTGAGGAACCCATCGCGAATTCGTCGCAGTTGAGCTTACCGAGCAGCACCGCCCCGGCCTGTTTCAACCGCGCAATGACGGTGGCGTCATAGACGGGCACATACGTCGCGAGCATGTTCGAGCCACATGTCGTCCGCACACCGCTGGTCGAGATGACATCCTTAATGCCGAGCGGAATGCCAAGCAGCGCAGATGATGGTCCTCGCGCGCGTTGCAGGTCGGCGGCGCGCGCCTGCTCCAGCGCGCCATCAGCATCGACTGTCAGGAACGCCTGCACCCGCGAGTCGACCGCTGCAATGCGCGCCAGCAGGGCCTGCGTCAGTTCCACCGATGTCACGTCGCCGCGTGTGAGCGCCTCGTGCGCCTGAACCAGCGTGAGCTCATGCAGTGCGGCCATCAATACCCCCGGTTTCTTCCCGCCACAATATCAACGATCGTCTTAATAATGATCTTGACATCGAACAACAGCGACCAGTTTTCGACATAATACAGGTCATAGCGGGTGCGTTCTTCGATGCTGGTATCGCCGCGCAGGCCGTTCACCTGTGCCCAGCCGGTGATGCCGGCCTTCTGCTTGTGGCGACGCATATAGCGTGGAATACTCTGGCTGAAGCGTTCGACCCACACCGGTTGCTCAGGGCGCGGGCCGACGACGCTCATTTCACCCCTGATGACATTGATGAACTGCGGCAGTTCGTCGAGACTGTAGCGGCGCAGAAAGCGCCCGAGAGTCGTGACCCGCGGGTCATCTTTCGTCGTCCAGTTACCGACCTGAGCCGCATTGGCCCGCATCGTGCGAAACTTGAAGGTCGGGAACGGTTTGCCGTCGAGGCCGACGCGCTCCTGCACGAAGAACACCGGGCCGTGCGATTCGAGTTTGATCAGCAGCGCGATCAGTAACATAATCGGTGACCCGAAGGTCAGCACCGTCGAGGCAACCACCAGGTCGAGCCCGCGTTTCAGTGCCCGATTGACCGGACTATCGAGAGCAACATTACGAATGCCGACCAGTGGCAGGCCGCTGACGTCGCCGATCGAGATGTCGTTATTGGTGATAAGCTGGAACGCGTCAGGATAGAGCTTGATCTCAACCGACTCATCCTCGGCGAGCGCCACCAGTTCGAGCACCTCCGCCGAGGTGCGCCCCGAAAGCGCGATGATCACCTCATCGGCGTGGGTCGCGCGCACCACACGACCAAGGGCGGTGGTACGGCCAAGCACCGGCACTCCCTCGACCAGGGTACCGACCGGGGTGGAGTTCGAGATGAAGCCGGCCACCCGGTATCCCATTTCGGGCCGGCGCCGGATTGTGTCGAGCACGACGCGACCCGGTTCGCGCGCCCCGACGATGATGACGCGCCGGATATCAACTCCGCGAGTACGCAATGCCGCCAGAATGGTGCGATGGACCATGCGGAGCAGGGCAGCGCCGACAATGGCGCCGATCCAGCCGATGAGGAGGATTCGTTCGTTGAGCGGCAACAGGTCGCGGTTGAACTGCGGCAGCAGCGAGTTGACGATCAGCGTTGCGAAGGCGCCCAGCGAGATGGCGATGGCGACCTTAAACGCTTCATCAACGCGCGACAGCCCGCGGCGCAACGCGTACAGACCGCCGCTTGCGAAGGCTGCCGCCATCGACAGGTTCAGCAACAGCAGAATAACCGGCCATGTCACCGGGTCAATCGCGGCAAACGCAGCTTCCAGTTCGGCGTCGCCGCGCACGGCCCATGCATAGGCGCCGACAAAGGCAGCATTGACTGCCAGTGAGTCACACGCCATGAGCGCCAGGGTCAGTATTGTGCGCGCCACCCATGAGCGCGGGCGCGTGACCTTATTCGCTGCGGCGCGCGGCCGGGGAGCGGAGGAAATTGCTGCCAAGGCTGAATAGCTCCTTCAGCGTGATTCCCGTTTCGATCATCGCATTTACCGGCGCCGGGGTCGTTGCGGCGAAATGTTTGCGATGAAAGATGCGCATCGCGTCATAGAACCAGCGGATTGTCTGGATCGGGCGCTGGCGACTCGATGCGCGCTTATAGTGGCGTACCGTCGCCGACGGCACATACATGATGCGCCAGCCGTACTGCTTCATACGGTAGGCCCAGTCGAGATCTTCTCCATACATGAAATACGTCTCGTCAAGCAGCCCGACCTCGTGCACGACACCGGTGCGTACCAGCATACATGCGCCGACCACCGAGTCGACCTCGGTTTCGATATCTTCGTCGAGATAGGTCATATTGTAGCGTGCAAAACGCGGATGGCGCGGGAACAGGCGCGCCAGGCCGGTCATGCGATAGAACGCCACTTCCGGCGTCGGGAAGGCGCGACGGCATGCCAGGTCGAGTGATCCATTGGCAAGCACCAGCTTTGGCCCGCACGCGCCAACATCAGGGTGCGCTTCCATATAGTCAACCAGGTGATCCAGTGTGCCTGGCAGAACGACGGTATCGGCATTGAGCAGCAGAATGTAGGACGAGTTGAAGGAACGAGGGGAGGCCGGGTGGAAGGCTGGCGATCCATCGGTTGCGGCAGCCTTCAGGTCCATCGGTTCCGTCTCGCCGGTTGTTTCCGCCAGAATGGCGCGTAACGCCAGGTTGTTCGCGTAGGCGAAACCACCATTGTACGGGCTGGCGATCAGGCGAACCCGGGGAAACTCGGCACGCACCATGGCGGCGCTATTGTCGCTGGAAGCGTTATCCACAACCCACGTCGTCACTGCGCAGCGGGTGTGATCCTCCGTGATCGAGCGCAGGCAATCGCGCAGCAGATCGCGCGTATTGTAGCTGACAATCACAATCGCAAGCGACGGCACGGTCAGTCCCCGGCATACAGCATTCTGACGCCGCAATTATACCATGGCTCTTTACAGCCGGTGAATGACGGTCACCAATTATGCGCACGCCTCATTATCATGGTGTTTGACCAGCGGTATTCACCCATATGTGCTGCCCGCTCCAGAATACACCCCCGGTAGCGTACAGTCACGCCTGTTGCGGTATGGTCAGGCGCGCAGGCCACGTACAAAATCGGCGGCGCGCGCGACGTACTCGTCTGGTGGGGCCTGGTCTATGGCATTAATCAGTGCGCTGGCAACGATCACGCCGTCCGCATGTGCGCCTACGTCGCGCACGTGGGCCGCGCTGCTGATGCCGAATCCGACCACCAGCGGCAGATCGGTATGGTGGCGCACCCGTTTGAGGAAGGCGGGCAGGCCGCTCCAGAGTTCGCGCCGTGCCCCGGTGACGCCAGTCAGCGAGACACAATAGATGAAACCGCTGCCGATGGTCGCAATGCGGGCAATGCGGTCATCGGGGGTGGTGGGGGCGACAAAGAAGATCAGGTCAATGCCGTGGGTCTGGCAGGCGGCATGGCAGGCGCTCGCCTCTTCTGGTGGCAGATCGGGAATGATCAGGCCATCGGCGCCGGCGCCGGCCAGATCGCGCGCCAGCCGGTCGAGGCCGTATTGCAGAAACGGGTTATAGTACCCCATAGGCACGATTGGCGCATTCACGCCGCGTTCGCGGAGCGCCGCGATTGTTGCGATGCACTGTTCGAGGCGTATACCGTTGGCGAGGGCGCGCTCCGAGGCGCGCTGGATCGTTGCGCCGTCGGCCAGCGGGTCGGAAAAGGGGACGCCGAGCTCGAACAGGTCCGCCCCGGCAGCTTCGAGCGCTGGCGCGAGCTGAATCGCTGAGTCGCGCTCAGGGTACCCCGTCATCAGGTAAGGCATCAGCGCCGTGCGCCCCTCAGCGCGCAGCTTTGCGAATGTTGCAGCGATGCGGCTCATGTGCGGTGGTTCCTGCTGGTCTGGATGACATGCGAACAATCACTCGTCTCGGGTGCTTCGGGAAATCTTTCACATAGTGATCAGGGAAGGCGCCTCTTTGTGCCCTGAGGTACAGGCAGTAGCATGTGCGTGTATTCACTGACTATCGGGCAGTACGCACGATCAGCAGTGCAAGCAGTGTGAATCCATAAAGCGCAAACGGAGGAAACGATGCCTCGAATCACAATTGTTGCCGGTGTGGCGCTCACCATACTTGCCGTGACGACCTATATTGGTACCGGGATGGCGAGCGTGACCGCGTTGATCCCGGCATTCTTCGGCGTGCCGCTGATGCTGCTTGGCTGGCTGGCGCAGCGCGGGCAGCGCCGCAGCATCATGATGCACATTGCCGCCGGCCTGGGCGCACTTGGCTTTCTGGCACCCCTCAGCCGCATCCTTCCGTCGCTTGGCGCATTTGAGCTCAGCACAGCCATGATGGCCAACATCGCGATGGCGCTGATTTGCGGCGTCTATGTTGCGCTCTGCATTCGCTCGTTCGTGGAAGCGCGCCGGGCGGTTACTGCCGCGTGATTACCCTGGGTATGTGAGCGACCACGTGCCAGGCGAGAGGGAACCTGCCGGGCAGGCAGCATGCGCCGGCACGGGTCGCTCGCAACGTACCCGAAGGGCTATCCGGTTTACAACTCGATCTTCGTTCCCAGGACCTTCAAGAAGGCGGCGATCCATTCAGGATGTGCCGGCCATGCCGGGGCAGATACCAGGTTGCCGTCAACATGCGCCTTATCGGCCGGAATGGCGACATACCTGCCACCCGCGCGCGTGACATCCGGCCCCACTGCCGGGTAACAGCTGCACGATTTGCCCTCCAGCACTCCTGCCGCAGCGAGCACCTGCGCCCCATGGCAGATCGCAGCGATGGGCTTGTTGTGTTCCGCGAAGTGGCGCACCATGTCCAGCACGGTCTCATTCAGGCGGATATACTCCGGCGCGCGCCCGCCAGGGATCACCAGTGCATCATAGTCTTCGGCCCTGACTTCGGCAAACGTTGCGTTGAGCGCAAAGTTGTGCCCTGGTTTTTCGCTGTACGTCTGATCGCCCTCGAAGTCGTGAACCGCCGTGCGTACCTTGTCTCCCGCTCGCTTATCGGGGCACACGGCATGGACGTTGTGCCCGACTGCCAGGAGCGCCTGGAACGGCACCATGACCTCATAATCTTCCACGTAGTCGCCGACCAGCATCAGGATGTTTCTGGCGCTCATGCGAACCTCCTTGTTGCTTTCCAACGATCATGGGACGCATTGAGTATACCATGCCTGAAGCCCTGGCACGGCGAGCAGGCGAGCAGGGGCGTGCCGCCAGCGAGCGATGGCCTGTCACGACCGGTCGAGCGCGCGAAACGCCATTTCGGCGATACTCAACGGGTCGATTCCGAAGTGGCGGTACAGATCGGCGCGCCCCCCCGACTGCCCAAAATCATCTACGCCGAGCGCCGTGACCGGCGCGCCATACACGCCACCCAGCCATGCCAGGCTATGCGATGCTCCATCCTGAATGGTCACAATCGGCGCATCGCGTTCATCGGGCTGGATCAACCATTCGAGCGGATCGCCCGCTGTGTG
>Ga0272446_1004252_pt1 | contig 17105 bp, 15 predicted proteins | sample YNPCB0061_FD_194587 | JGI IMG/M metagenome (GOLD analysis project Ga0272446, IMG submission 194587) | Hot spring microbial mat communities from Yellowstone National Park, WY, United States - YNP-CB-006-1 | ecosystem: Environmental > Aquatic > Thermal springs > Hot (42-90C) > Sediment | place... | reverse complement strand
TCTCTGCCGTTGTCTCTCCCCTGTTGCACATGGAGACATCACCGCCGGCACTGGCCCGGATGAATCGGGACAACTCTCGGTGTCTCTCCCATGTCCCCGCGTTCGGGTTATAGCCCGGATGGCCTCTCTCCCAAGCAGCTAACAGTCCCGGTTCGTTGCGGGGCGGACATCCGGTGCAAACCGCGACCAGCTATTGGCGAGCCCCGGACGTCAGTCTGGGGATGTCGCTTCTTCTCGTGGTCGAACAGGAAGGTCATGTCGCTGGCCCAGACGAGTGGGCAGCCCAAGCACCCGGAAGCGGTGGGCGTGCGTCAGGAACTCACCGTTGCAGAAGGCGACCACGGGCGAGCCGGCCAGACCGGGGACGCGTTCGAGGTCGTCGGGCCGGATTGGATGCGTCAAGCAGCCGAGGGCGTCGAGCTGTGCGCGTCAGCGGTCGTCGAAGCCCCAGGTGGAGATGGAGTGAGGAGGGAATTAGTGCAAGGCTTTGTCGAGACGATCGAGAATCAATTTGTCGCCGTCGTAGTGGCAAAACACCCGTTTGGCATCCCGGTCCGCCCAAGCGTCGAACTCATGGGTCGAAGGCGGCTTCGGATTGCCTTTGAGCGGTTTCAGATCCAGGGATTTCAGCGACTTGGCCTGGTCGCCTTCCAGATAACCGGCGAGCTTGTCGAGTTTGTCGTTCAGGTTCATCAATCGATCAGGCGGCTGACCTTGGACGCTTTTCGAGAAATCAGAACCGAACGCGATGCGATCAGACGGAGCAAGCCACAGCTGTTCAACGTAGAGTTCCTTCCGTGCCTGTTCCCAGACCACCATCCCCCAGGGTGAGAGCGAAACCGCGTCGTCGATGCGCAGCAGGAACGTTTCGGGAACATCCGACAGATCCTCGCTCGACACGCTCAGCCCGATAGCGAGTCGGCGAATGGTGCGGAGGTGCCGTCGCACGGTGTCGACAATGTCGAGACGAACCGGTAAACGCGGAATGCGGAGAAGCGGCGAGTTGGGAGCCTCGAAAACGTAGAGGGTTTCGTCAGCGTAGAGATTGCCGAGGGTTTGCAGGAAGCCTTGCACACTTTTGAAGCCGCCGGTCAGGTTGAACAGGATCCGATACTGATGCTGCCGATACCCCTCGATTGTTGAATCGAGCCATTTTACGAGATCGGAGAGGGCGGACTGGAACAGTTGCAAGTCCGCCGTCTGGAGGTCCGATTGGCGACGGAGTTCAACCGAAGTGTGGCCGTTGCGTCGCAGCCAGCCTTCGACGATTTGTCCCGTTTGCTCCCCTAACCAGGTATCCGTACAGACCAGAATATGATGGTCGCGAGCGGTTGCAGACTCTTCATCACACAAGCTCAGAATGCCGTTTAATTCCGCTGAGGCTTGCCGGGCCTGGGCGGCATCTGCGTTGACCAAACTCGCACGAACAGAGGCCACACGTTGTTCCACTGCCGTGCGATCTGCTCCCATGACTTCGAGCGATTTGGCGTTGCTGTGCCGATTGAGCAGGCGACGCTCTTCATCGGTGCTGCCGTTGGTGAGCAGACTTGTCCCGCAGGGAGACAGAATTAGCCGAGGTGTTTGAGCGATGGTCATGACACAATATCTCGACGGCCTGTGTTTGGGAACTGTGATACTACTCTACGACCGCCCACCGCTCGGTCGATCCGCTCTCCTCCAGCCACAGCACGCGGGCCGACCCCGCCGGGGCGTTGCGGAGCGACAGCGTGTTGCCCGGCTCCATCTCGGCGAAGTCGTACAGGTGGTCGGGATCGACGGTCCGACGGCCATCGCGTTGAAGGTGCCCGGGATGTCCACCTTCTCGCGGGCGGTGTCGGCCACCTCGTCGAGCTCGGGGATGTCGGGCCGCTTCATCCGCTCCGGCACCCGGGCGTCGTCCTCCTCACGCTTGCGCTTGGTCTGGGCGAGGGCGTCCTCCCACTCCTGGCGAGCGGCGGCGATGTCGGCCTCGCCGGCCGCGAGCATCTCCTGCTTGCGCTTCTCGCGATCGGCCCGCTCGGCCTCCTGCATGCGGTTGAGTTCGTCCTCGACCCCGGCCCGCTCCTCTTCGATGGCCGCCCGGCGATGCTGGTGTTCCGTCTCGCTTTTGGTAATAGTGGGTAGTATTGATGGGAAACTAGTCACCGGGGATGCAAGACTCAAACTCACAGGAGATAGCACCGATGGCTATTCGCGCTTATGCCAACAGATACTTGGCTGCTTTTGCTGTTTGTAGTGCGATCCTGTGCAGTATCGCTGACAAGGCAGAGGCAATGGATTTCACAAAGTGGTCTGCTTTTCCCCCGGAATTCGTGGGAGGCAAGCAGGACGCGGGGAAGCTCCGTCTCGACTCCGGCTCGTTTCGCGTGCCGGAGTCCAACCCTGCGAAGTGGGTCGGCTGGTTCACGGAATCCCCGGCTCGTGATCTCGAAGTCCAGGCGACCATGACCGTCACCCGCTTGGCCAGCGACTTCGGTTGGTTTGGTCAGAGTTGGTCGGTCTGGCCCGATCCCGCTTACGGAGACAACGGGTTCGAAGCCGGAATCGGCCTGGCGATCGATCACAAGAACGCTGCAGGCTACCGCGTGCAGTTCTCGCACAAATACCAAAGCGTGGCACTGGTCCGCTATCCGCAGGGCGGCTACGTCCGCGTCGTGCCCTGCCCCATCGAGAAAGACAAGCCGCTGGCGGTGACGGTTGTTCGGCGTGGTCGGGAGATCCGGGTCCGTGTCGTTGGTCAAGAACTCATTCACTATCTCGATCCGCTGCCACATTTGCCGGCGGGCCAAGTTGGGCTTCTGACGAGCAGTCGAGGGGCTGTTGAGTTTGCGAATGTGAACTTCAAGGTGCTGCCGATGGTATCTGACACCGAGCAGCCTGTTCCGTCAGTGACGACCCACAAACCGAACTTTTCGTCGCGAAAATGGCTCGGTGATCATCCGTGGGTGTTCGACGGCGACGAGCCGATTCTCATGTTGCCGATCCAGTACAAGCAAAACGACACCTACTACGTTCAAGTCATCAACAGTGTGAAGCTCCGCCCCGGTCTCAAGCCGATGCTGATGTGGAACGCTCACTGGGATATCGCCGGCCAGGGTGCGTACAAAGAAGGCGGCAGCAAATCCACCGAGCCGCAGGTTCACGGCGGGGGTACGACCCTGCGGGCCGACTGGCAGGCGAACCATTATGCCAATCGCTTCCAGACCAAGACGACGCTGACGATCGGCTTCGACCCCAAGCGCGGCAGCTACACCTACGACATGGATTCGCAGCTAGAAATCCTCCCCGGCTCGCCGTTTCACATTCAGGCCTTTGAATTGGAGCATCACACGCCGCTCGACCCGTTCAACTGGAAGTACCTCGTCATTCGCAAATCCAAGGATGAACTGGTGCATCGGCCGGTGTTCCCGATCGATCCGGGGCCGTTGTACAACATCGCCGGGCAAAACGGACTGCGGATGTGGTACGGCCGACACAACGAGCCGATGGTGTTGGCTCCGGCGGTGGAGTATGCGATTGAGCCGAGTCAGCGGTCTTACCCAGACAATCCGAAGGTCAAAGTCCCACGAGAAATCCACACCGCTGTCTGTGCCGCCTTCTACGACACCGGCATCGCCTACGGAGCCGAGGAACTCCCGGCGGGCAGCAAAGTTCGCAGCCGCTACCGCTACACCGGCTACCCGGCGGAGGAAGCCGAACGGATTTTCAAGTCCTCGAAGCTGATGGAGTCGCCGCGGCTCGATCCGAACCATCACTACGTCTGGGCCGACCCGTGGCCACGCCTGACGTTTGCCAAGGGCCGGGCGATGAGCGAACCGTGGTGGGATGGAATGCCCTACATGACCGCTCACAACCAGCGGCCTACCTACAAATGGGCCAAGAACACCGGCACGGGCAGCGGCTTCGCGCTTCAGTTGCCGCCGCGATCGTTCGGCCAATCGGACGTGCCATTGCCCAAGCCGTTGGCTGCGGGCCGATACATCATGCGCGGGCTGTGCAAGGCCGAGCGCGTCGTTGGGCCGGGCGGTCGCATCGAGTTGACCGCCTTCGCCAAGGACGACCGCAAGCTCGCCGAGTTCACGCATTACCTCGGCACCGGCGACTTCAACTGGAAGCCGTATGGCTTCGTCTTCACGCTCCCCGCCGAGACGACGCGGCTGAATGTGGCCTTCGGCAACGCTGGCACAGGCGATGTCTTCATCGGTGACAGCCGTTTCGAGGAATTGCCGGCTGGTGCGCCAGTTCCCGCTGAGGTCGCCGCTCAACCGCAATCGCAACCGGCTCAGTACGATCCTTCGCCGAAAGGTGCGTTGTTTGATGCCCGTTTGACGGAAGGCAAGGGGCATTACGTCTTCAATCATGCCGGGGCGTCATTCGAGCCCCTGGAATTGTGCAACGTGACCTGGGACAAAGCGGAGGGGCGAACCGGCTTGCGGTTCGCGCAGAAGGTTGCCGGTGATCGGCCCGATTTTGCTCGCGGGGGAACACTCGAATTCTTCTTCTTCGGTCACGATGCGTACACCAAATCGGGCAAAAGCAAGTCGTTCGCCATCTCGGGTTCGCACGGCACATCGCTGCGTGACTACAAGGCGATGACCTTGGCAACTTGGATTCGCCCCGCCGCCGAGATGAGCAAAGGCCAACACGTTGCCGACATACTCGGCTTCGGCAGTCGCCGCGTTCGGCTGCATCTGTTGGGCGAGAAGGCACCGTATCAATTCGGCGTTCGCTTTACTGAGGGGGGCGAGTTCCTCTGGTCCGGCGAAAAGGCTACTCTGAACGCGGACCGCTGGTATCATGTCGCCATGACGGCGGAGGCCAATGCCGAGAACCATTGGGACATCAAACTCTACATCGATGGCAAGCTCGTGCAGCAGGCCGTTGCTAAGAATGCAGCCGTGCCGCTGAAGTGTCACGCCTCGATCATCCTGGGAACCGAGTTGCATTACATGCACGATCATTACTATCACGGTCTGATCGGCCGCACGCTAGTCTTCGACCGGGCACTTCGAGAAGCCGAAATTGCCGAACTTCTTAGGTTGCCTTAAAGGGACTCCACGCTCTTGCGTTTGCGGGTCGTAAGCGAACAGCATGAACTACCGCAGCCAGGCCGACGTGCGAATAGGGCGGGCCACCCGGCGGACAATGTCCAAATCGTGCATGTGACATCTCTGTATCTTTTGCTCCAGTCTTCAGCCTCAAGCCTGCGAAAGGTGATCTGCTCCACCAGTTGCATGAGCGGATCGAGGTTAGCCGCCGTCGGCTCGATGTTGCATCGCCGCGTGAGGTGGTAGTCGAAGCAGTCCCAGTTGCGGTCCAGGGCCTTGCTGGCCACGGAGCGCGGCACCACGCTGACGCGCAGTTCCCTCATCTCCGACAGCTCGAAGCACGGCTGGTCGTGCCGCACGGCGTTCTCCAGGACCATGTCTCGCTCCCCGTCGGGGCCGGGCTTGCTGCCGCTGCGCCGGACCGTCTCGGCTTGCTGCCGTTGCCGCCGGTCGGGCATCTCGGTCGCAGACCTGACAGGCGTATTCCTGGGCGAGGGTAGTCATGTGGTTGGCCAGGTGCGTCGTCTGTGCCGAGGCTTCCTTGGCGGGATCGACGTACTCGTGCCCGTCCCAGAATCAGGCGTGTTCGACGGCCGCGATCGGCCCGAGGTCGGGCGGGAGCAGACCGGGGATGAGGGTCGCCTCGTCGAACCAGGCGACAATGGTTAGTCTGAACATCCTTGCCTGAGTGTGGGCTGTTGTCCGGGGTCTTTGCCCGATTGGACTGCGGCGGAGCGTGGCAATGCCCGGATCCGGCAACGTTCTAGCGATGTACCGGATGTAGGTGCTTGAGGAGGGGCGGCTCGTGGAGAGGCGGCGGCTCATCGTGCGGGGGGTGGTGCAGGGGGTCGGCTTTCGGCCGTTCGTCTACCAACTTGCTACGCAGCACCGTCTTAGCGGCTTCGTAGGCAACGACACGACTGGCGTGTTCATCGAGGTACAAGGGGAGGTGGAGCGGATTGAAGCGTTCGCCACGTCACTAATCGCCCACCCGCCGCCGCTCGCTCGCATCGAATCGGTTGAGGTGTCCGACATGTCGCCCATTGCCGAGGTAGGCTTCGTCATCGTCCCGAGCCAGACGAACACCGGGCGGAGCAGTTCGGTGCCGGCCGACGTGGCTACCTGCGCCGACTGCTGCCGGGAACTGTTCGACCCAACCGACCGCCGGTTTCGCTATCCATTCATCAACTGTACCCACTGCGGGCCGCGGTACACGATCATTTGCGGGCTGCCCTACGACCGCCCCACCACAACGATGGCGAGATTTGCTCTGTGTGTGGACTGCGAGCGGGAGTATCACGACCCGGCCGACCGACGATTCCACGCCCAGCCGGTGGCGTGCCCGGCGTGCGGCCCGAAGGTATGGCTCGAAGCCGGTGGGAAGAACACGGCCGAGGGCGACGCGGCAGTTGCAGCGGCGCGCCGCGTGCTCGCGACGGGCGGCATCCTGGCCGTGAAGGGGATCGGTGGATTCCACCTGGCGTGCGACGCGATGAATATTCGTGCGGTGGCGACACTGCGACAACGGAAGGGGCGGAAGGATAAACCGTTCGCTGTGATGGTGAAGGATCTGGAGACCGCTCGACAATTGGCGGAGCTAAGCGACGACGAGGTCGCCGTGTTGACCGGCCCCGAGCGACCGATCGTGATGCTCAAGCGCCGAGCGGACCAGACCGACTGGCCGGACGTAATCGCCCCCGGCCTGAATACCGTCGGGCTGATGCTGCCCTACTCGCCGCTCCACCATCTGCTTGTCGACGGCCCGCTGGTGATGACCTCGGGTAACCGTAGCGACGAGCCGATCGCCCGTGACAACGCCGAAGCCCGGGAGCGGCTGGCCGATTTCGCCGACGCCTTTCTGATGCACGACCGCGACATCCACACCGCCTGCGACGACTCGGTGGTGCGGGTGTTCGGCGGGCACGAGTACCCCATCCGCCGCTCCCGCGGGTACGCCCCGCTACCTGTGAAGCTGCCGCGGGTGGGCCAAGCAGTGCTGGCCGTCGGCGGGGAACTCAAAGCAACGCTGTGCGTCACGATCGGCGACCACGCCTACCTGAGCCAGCATATCGGCGACGTTGAGAATCTCGATACGCTCGCTACCCTCGACCGCACCGCCGACCACATGCTGACGCTGTTCACCGTGTCGCCAGCGGTGGTAGCGTGCGACCAACACCCCGGCTATTTGTCGGCGGAGTGGGCGGCGCGATACGCCGAACGTCGTGGTCTGCCGCTGGTGCGGGTGCAGCACCACCATGCCCACGTCGCCTCCTTGCTGACCGACACAGGCTGGACCGACGGACCGCTGCTGGTGGCATGCTTCGACGGCACGGGGTACGGCACCGACGGGGCCATTTGGGGCGGCGAGTTCTTCATCGCCGACGGCGGTCGCATCGAACGGATCGCCCACTTGAAGTACGTCCCGCTGCCAGGCGGGGATGCCGGGATTCGTAAGCCGTACCGGATTGCGCTGGCCCACCTTTGGGCAGCCGGTGTTGAGTGGAGCGACGAGTTGCCGTGCGTACGGGCCTGTCCATCGGAGGAACGGAAGGTGCTTCGGCAACAACTCGCGCGGAACGTTAACTGCGTGCCGACGAGCAGCATGGGCCGGCTGTTCGACGCCGTCGCCTCGCTGGCCGATGTCCGCCATGAGGTGAGCTACGAAGGGCAGGCGGCAATGGAACTGGAAGTAGTCGCAGCCGGGCCGGCCGATCCATATCCGTTCGACGTGCTGACTTCCATGCCGATGGTCATCGATCCCGCACCGATGCTAGCGGCGATCGTCGCCGATCTAAGGGGGCACAACGGAACCGCTGCCATCGCCGCCCGGTTCCACGTGACGGTCGTCGAGATGATCGTTGCCATCGCTCGCCGTGTGAACGCATCGACCGTCGGCCTGACAGGCGGGGTATTCCAGAACACGTCGCTCCTGAAGCTGGCCGTTGACCGTTTGCAAACGGATGGGCTTCGTGTCCTCGGGCATCGCCAAGTGCCGGCCAATGATGGAGGGTTGGCACTTGGGCAAGCGGTTTGGGCTGCGAAACTTTCACCCGAATAGCAAGAACACGCTATTGCAGCTCGTCACCGTGCATGACAAGCTAAATCCAACTGTTGTCACTGGCTCGCCTGAATCCTCCCCCTCATGGAGGCCAGTCATGAACACCAACGGTCATCCACCCGGCCTCGGCTCTTCGCAGCGACTGCTGCGTCGGTTGGACGACCCGCGGACGGCCGAGGCTCTCGAGCGGCTGCTTGACCGGCTTGATCTGCTCGCCTTCGCCGTCGATGCCGCCGATGAGTTCCTCCGCCGCGGCGAACAGATCGCTGACAATGTAAGCGACGCCCTTCAGGAAGCCAAAGCGGCCGCTCCCACGTTCGACGTTTCCCCCGTGACGAGCAAACTGCCTCAGCTTGCTGCCGCCGGGGCGAAGCTCGCCGACGTGACCGCCTCGCCCGCCTTCTCACGACTGCTCGACTCCGGGTTGCTCGACCGACTCGCCGCTCCCGAAACACTCGCCTCGCTCCACAATCTGCTCGACAAACTTCCCCTGTTGTCGTTCGCCGCCGAGGCCGTCGACGGGTTCCTGCGGCGGGGCGAAGAGCTGGCCGAGAACGTGGCTGATAGCCTGCAGGAGGCCCGGCGGTTCACCCCGCCGATGGACTCGCAAAAGTTTCAGCAGGTGCTGGCCGGGCTGCCGAAGGTGATCGACGCTGTGACCGCGCTGATCAACGCCGGCCTGTTCGACCCGGAAGTCGTGGCAGTGCTAGTGGAAGTTGGGAAGCAGGCGGCCGGACCCTATCGGGAGGCTAAGCGGTTGCCCGACAACCCGGTCGGACCGTGGGGGATGTTCAAGGCCCTCCGCGACCCAGACATCCAACGGGCGTTGGGCGTTGGCCTGCACATTGTGAAGCGATACGGCCAAACGTTCAACCGCTCCGAAGTCAGCCCGCCACCGGACGAGGTTGACTGATGCACGAGTTGTCACTGGCGAACCGGCTGGTGCAGGTGGCCGAGGAAGCGGCCCGCGAGGTAGGGGCAGCTCGGGTGACGGTAGTGACCCTGCGAGTCGGTGACCTGTCGGGCGTGTCAGTGGATGCGCTGCGATTCGCGTATGACGTGGCCACTGCCGGCACGCTGTTGGCCGGCTCCCGGCTCGAACTGCGGCCGGTGGCGGTGCGGATTTACTGTCCGCGCTGCGAGCGGGAGGCCGAACTGCCCAGCATGCAGCAATTCCGGTGCCCGACGTGCGGTGCTCCGACTAGCGACGTGCGGGCGGGTCGCGAGTTAGAGATCGAATCCCTGGAAGTGGAATGATGTCCGGAGGATGTCGCGTGAGCACACCACGCATTCTGGAGGTCCGCAAAGGCCTGCTGAAAAAGAATGACGAGATTGCCGCCGGGCTACGGGCAATGTTCATCGCCGCCGGCACGTTCGCGGTGAACCTCGTGTCGAGCCCCGGCACCGGGAAGACGCTGGTCCTGGAACGCACCCTTGCTGCCCTGCGGGAACGGGGGCACCGTCCGGCGGCACTGGTGGGCGATCTGGAAACCGATAACGATGCCGTCCGGTTAGCCCGCAGCGGTGCGCCGGTCCGGCAGATTAACACCCACGGTATCTGTCATCTGGAAGCCGACATGATCGGCCGCCACCTCGACAAGTGGGAGCTGGACGAGTTCGATTTCCTGTTCATCGAGAACGTCGGCAACTTGGTTTGCACCTCCAGCTACGACCTGGGTGAGGAGTTGCGGGTGGCTCTGCTGTCGGTGACGGAGGGCGAAGACAAGCCGCTCAAGTACCCGACTCTATTCAACACGGCCGATGTGGCAGTGATTACGAAGGCTGACCTCGCCGCCGCGTGCGAATTCGATCGCGCTACTGCCGAGCGGAACATTCATGCCGTGCGGCCCGGTCTGCCGATCTTCGCGGTATCGGCCAAGACGGGCGACGGGATGGCGGAATGGCTCGATTTCCTAATCGGCCGTCGGGCGGAGCGATTCGCTGGGGTCAAGGAGGGTGCAGCGTGACCGGGCTGCCCTGCACTGATCAGCGGGCCGCCGCTAATGCGGTCGTTCGTGGCGAGCTGCCTCGCCTTACCCGTGCCGCCGACATGCTGCGGGCGAGCGTGGAGGCCGTGGCCTGGCAAACAAGCCCCTCGGCTGTGGCCGGGGCGATGGCGGTGCACACGGCGCGAATGACGCAGGCGGACCGAGTGCTGGTCGGATGGATCGAAGATGACGAATTCCACCCACGAGCTGTGGCCGAGAGCGGTCGGCTGATTGACGGGGTGCGACTAGCGGACTGGGAAGCCGACGCCGTGACCGCCGTTCGCCGAACCCAGCGGCCAGCGGTGTGGCCCGACCATATCGGCGTGCCTGCCGTCGATCACCATGGCCGGGTCAGGGCAATTGTCGTGGCTTTCAAGAAGTCCGGCTTTACCGCTGTCGATGTGCGGCAGGTCGAAACCCTTACCCTTGCCGCGGCGGTGGCAGCTGACCGCGGGCGATTGTTCGAGCGGCTTATCGACTGGAACCGGTCGATGGAGATGTTGCTCGCCTTCAATGCCGCGATCAATCAGCACCTCGCCCCACCGGTGCTGGTGCGACGGCTGGTCGAGCAGGCCGCGCAGCTGCTGAACGCCGATGCTGGCTTCGCCGGGCTGGCCGTGCCCGATGGCCACGGCGGGGTAGTTATGGAAGCCGATGGGTACTGGTGCCACGGCGTCTGGCACGACGGTCGCCGCTGTTGGCAGCGTGGTGACGGCACACCAGGGTTCGTGTTGGAAACAGAGTTCCCGTACTTCTCGAACGACTACCCAACCGACCCGCTGGCCGATGCGGATCGCGTCGGTGTGCGCCGGGCCATGTGCGTGCCCATCAAGAACGACCGCCAGCAGGTGCTCGGGTTCTTCGAGTTGCACCGCGGTGCCGGCGACCTGTTCACCTGGCACGACGCGGCGTTCCTCGAATCGCTGGCGAACATCGCGGCCGTGGCGGTGGAAAACGCCGGTTTGTGGCGAAGCCTGGAGGAATCCAACCGGCAGTTGCAGGCGATGTCGGCCGCCAACGCTCGGCGGCTGGAGGAGGAGCGGCGGCACATCGCCCGTGAGCTGCACGACGAAACCGGGCAGGCGCTGATCGGCATCAAGCTCGGACTCCAGGCCTTGGCCGGACTGGTGCCGGACGAACTGGCCGACGTACGGGCCGAACTCGACCTGCTCAAGCAGCAGGTGAACGATGCGGCTGTACGGATCAAGGAGTTATCACGCCAGCTTCGCCCGCCGACGCTCGACCATTGCGGCTTGCTGGCAGCTCTGCGACAACTAGCCGAAGACTTCCGCCGCCGCACCGGGCTTCGGGCGGAGATCGACGCCGTGGAGCTGCCCCGCCGGTTCGCCCAGCCGGTCGAGACGGCCCTGTACCGTATCGCCCAGGAGGCGTTGACGAACACCGCCAAACACGCCGGTGCCCGCACCGTGCGGCTCATCCTCGAACTGAGCGCTGACGAGTTGCGCTTCGCCGTTGTCGATGACGGCTGTGGGTTCGACCCGACTGCCGCCACCACCGGCCTCGGGCTGCTCGGCATGCGAGAACGGATCGACATTCTCGGCGGCCAGTTCCGTTTGACCTCCGGGCCGACAGGTACAACCATCGATGTTCGTATCCGGGTGAACAATGCTGAACCGGCGTAGTGTCATCTTGATCGACGATCATGCGCTGGTGCGACGCGGGCTTGCTGCACTGTTGAACCAAAGCAAGCGGTTCAAGGTCGTGGCGGAGGGGACCAACGGCGAGGAGGCGCTCGAGCTCGCCCGCAAAGTGCCGGCCGACGTGATGATCCTCGACCTGGCCATGCCGCGGCTGAACGGGCTGGAAGTGGTGACCCGACTGGCTGACCGCCCCGACCGCCTGCGACTGTTAGTTGTATCGATGTACGACGACGAGGCATTCGTCGCCCGGGCACTCCGCGACGGGGCCGACGGCTACCTGCTCAAGCATGCTCTGGACGATGACCTGTTTCGAGCGCTCGAGGCGGTGCTGGCCGGCGAGGTATACGTATGTCCGAAGATCGATCGTGAACGAGTAAAAGCAGTGGCTCCAACTGAGACGGACGTGACCGACCGCGAGCGGGAGGTATTGCAGTTGATCGCCGACGGGCTAACCACCAGCGAATTGGCAGAGCGATTGTTCATCAGTCCGCACACGGCCACCCGCCACCGGGCGAACCTTATGCGGAAGCTGAACGTCCACAACCCGGCCGAACTGCTGCGAGCCGCCGCCGCCCGCGGGTTGATCATCCTGCCCCGACAGACCGAGTGACCGACTATGAGGATGTTCCTGTTGCGGACTTCGTGGGTTTAGGAACCCAACCCTGAAACTCCCTGAACACTGACCCTGGAAACCCGAAACTCCCTGGAGGCTTTTCACATGGCATCTCTCCTGTGGCTGCAAGGTGGGGCGTGCAGCGGCAACACCATGTCGTTCCTCAACGCCGAGGAGCCAAGCGCCTGCGACCTGGTGACGGATTTCGGCATCGAGATCATCTGGCACCCGTCGCTCGGAATGGAACTGGGCGACAATGTTGTCAAGATCCTGACCGACATCACGAGCGGACGACGCCCGCTTGACATCTTCGTATTCGAAGGAACAGTGATCCTCGGGCCAAACGGCAGCGGGCGGTTCAACATGTTCGCCAACCGGCCGATGAAGGACTGGGTGAGTGAACTCTCCAAGGTGGCAAACGCCGTGGTGGCCATCGGCGACTGCGCTTGCTGGGGCGGGATCCCGGCCACCGCCCCCAACCCAGTGGACAACGTCGGCCTGCAATACGTCAAGCGGGCACACGGCGGCTACCTCGGGGCCGACTTCCGCAGCAAGTGGGGCTTGCCTGTTATCAACATCCCCGGTTGCCCGGCGCACCCGGACTGGGTCACGCAAATCCTCGTCGCCATCAGCACCGGCCGGGCCAAGGACATCGCCCTCGATGATCTGCAACGCCCGATCACCTTCTTCAAAACATTCACTCAGACGGGCTGCACACGGGTCCAGTTCTTCGAGTACAAGCAATCGCCGAAGGAGTTCGGCCAGGGCACCCGGACGGGCTGCTTGTTCTACGAATTCGGCTGCCGCGGCCCGATGACCCACTCGCCGTGCAACCGCATCTTGTGGAACCGCCAGTCGTCGAAGACGCGTGCCGGCATGCCCTGCACCGGCTGCACCGAACCAGAGTTCCCCTTCTATGACCTCATGCCCGGCACCGTGTTCAAGACGCAGAAGATCAGCGGGGTGATCCCCAAGGATGTACCGGCCGGCATCGATCATGTGACGTACATGGCCCACGCCGCCGCCGCCAAGATCGCCGCCCCGAAGTGGTCGAAGGAAGACATGTTCGTGGTGTAACCTCTCACCCCCTCTCTCGCAGTGAGGGAGGGGAACCACCTTACTCTGGAGCCTCTCATGGCCACAACTTTGTTGCCTCCTAATATCAAGCGGATTAGCCCACTCGGCCGGGTTGAAGGCGACCTGGACCTGAACATCAAGGTGGACGACGGCGTCGTCACCGATGCCTGGACCGAAGCGAGCATGTTCCGCGGGTTCGAGATCATTCTGAAAGGGAAAGACCCGCAGGCCGGGTTGATCGTCACGCCCCGCATCTGCGGTATCTGCGGCGGCAGCCACCTGTACAAGGCGGTGTACGCCCTGGACACCGCCTGGCGGACCCACGTACCGCACTCGGCCACGTTGGTGCGAAACATCGCCCAGGCGTGCGAAACCCTGCAATCCATCCCGCGCTGGTTCTACGCCTTGTTCGCCATCGACTTAACGAACAAGAACTATGCCAAGTCCAAGTTCTACCCGGAAGCCGTCAAGCGGTTCGCCCCGTTCGTCGGCACCAGCTATGAACCGGGCGTGACTCTGTCGGGCAAGCCGGTGGAGGTCTACGCCATCTTCGGCGGGCAGTGGCCGCACAGCTCGTTCATGATCCCCGGCGGGGTGATGTGTGCCCCGACACTGGCCGATGTGACGCGGGCAATTTCGATCCTCGAATTTTGGAAGCGGGAGTGGCTGGAGAAACAATGGCTGGGCTGTTCGATCGACCGCTGGTTGGAGAACAAGACCTGGGCCGACGTATTGGCGTGGGCCGACGAAAACGACGCCCAGCGGAACAGCGACTGCGGCCTCTTCCTGCGAATGGGCTTGGATATTGGGCTGGACAAGTTCGGCGGCGGCTGCGGGGCCTACCTCGCCACGGGCACCTATTTCCAACCAGAGTTGTACGATAAGCCGACCGTCGACGGCCGCAACGCCGCGCTGATCAACCGCAGTGGCGTGTACGACGGCCAGAACTTCCACGACTTTGACCAGGCCGCCGTCCGGGAGGATGTGACGCACAGTTTCTACAAGGGGAGCAGCCTGCTGCACCCGTGGGACGGCGTGACCGAGCCGATCGACCCAGCCGACGGGCACAAGCAGGGCAAGTATAGCTGGGCGAAGTCGCCGCGGTACCTCGTGCCGGGCAAGGGGCAGATCCCGCTCGAGGCCGGCCCTCTCGCCCGCCAGGTCATCGCCGGTCGGCCCGGTGCCGCCAAGCACCAGGACTTCGACCCGCTCTTCCTGGATGCCATCAAGACCGTCGGCCCCAGCGTGCTGGTGCGTGTGATGGCTCGCATGCACGAGGCAGCGAAGTACTGGAAGCTGGCCCGCAAGTGGCTCGGCGAACTCGACCTGCACGACAAGTTCTACACCAAGCCGACCGAACACGCGGAGGGCAAAGGCTTCGGCAGCACCGAGGCCGCTCGCGGCAGCCTGTCCGACTGGATCATCATCAAGAACGGGAAGATCGAAAATTACCAGGTGATAACGCCGACGGCATGGAACATCGGCCCGCTCGACGGCAACAACGTCCACGGCCCGATGGAGCAGTCGTTCATCGGAGCACGCATCGCCGACCCGGCCGACCCGGTCGAGATGGGGCATGTCGCCCGGTCGTTCGACTCGTGCCTGGTCTGCACCGTCCACACTTACGATGCGAAAACCGGTCGGGAACTAGCGCGGTTCAAGATCGGCGAGGGCGGACGGTGAGTGCGCCGACGCGGGTGTTGATCATCGGCTGCGGCAATCTGCTCCGCGGGGACGATGCCGCCGGGCCGATCGCGATCCGCCGGCTCTGGGAGGCTGGTCTACCCCCCGGCGTTCGCTGTGCCGACGCCGGCACCGGCGGCATGGACGTGGCTTTCCAGATGCGTGGGGTGCCGACGGTGGTACTGATTGACGCTTGCTCCAGCGGGTCGGAACCAGGTTCGATCTTCGAAGTGCCGGGGAGCGAGGTGGAGCAGTTACCGCCGCTCACCGGCATCCACCTGCATGCCTTCCGCTGGGACCATGCCCTCGCCTTCGCCCGCTGGCTCCTCAAGGAAGACTACCCGAAGGACGTGACCGTGTTTCTGATCGAAGCAGCGAAGACAGACCTCGGTGAAAGGTTGTCGGAGCCGGTCAATGCCGCCGTGGACAAACTCGTGAAGTTGTTGCTGGAACGATTTGCGGGGGTGCCGACGTGACCACGAGCGTCGAACTCACCGCGGATGGCAACCTGCGGATGTCGGCCGCCTTGGCCGAACGGCACTTCCCCCACGGAGTGCTGGTGCCGCTGAGGAAGGGCCGCGAGCTGTGGCTGCTGCCGACCCGCGGTGCGGCGGCCGGAGGGTTGCTGCTCAAAGTGCGGAATGCCGCCGGCGAACGGAGCGTACTAGTGCGGGAATCGCTCGGGGAGGAGTTAACCCCCGGTCCGCGGCCAGCCTTTTGGGATGACTTCCAAGGTGCTTTGCGGATCGTTATCGTTTTGGAAAGTCCATCATGAACCACGATATGAACCACGACGACGCGATCGGGGTGGGCGTGAAGGTGGTCCAGGAAGATGGGCGGTGGACAGTTTATCTGGGGGTCGATTTCTGGGACACAACGGCTGAAGACAACCCGGTGGAAACCGTCTGGCACCGCATCGCGGACTATCCGACGGCTGAAGCAGCGCACACGGCGGCCAGGTGGTATCAGCGGGGGGCGGACCGCGGCAACCCGGAACTCCGGAGGAAAGGGCGTGGCGGCGGAACCGATTGACAAGTTTATTGAGCGACCCCAGCCGATCGGTATCTTCCCGCTGCCGGCCGGCTACCTGCTTTTGCCAGCGACCACCGACCGTGCAGCGGCAGCGAACGTGCTCCGGGGAACATGCCCACATCCGTGGCCGGCCGAGTGGTGCTTCCTAGCTGCCGTCCTGGACCGTGACATGAAGACGGCACTGGAACTCCTGCCAGTTGGCCCGCTGGGGGACTACAACCGCCTCGTGCTTTCGCCTTCGGCGGAACAGTTTGAACAAGCGCGCAAGACCCCACTCCGCCCACTTGCCGAAGTCGTCGGTTACTCGCTGGGGCTGATCGACCGGCCTCCAGCAGCAGACGGACTCACTGGCGAACTGCTCGCCCACGTGTTAGCTGCCCACGCGGCCTATGCCATCGCCGCGAATGATCGTGCCGCCGCTGAAGAGCACCTGACCGCCGCCGTCACCGCAGCCCGGGATTCTTCGCCGCTGCTTGCCGCCCAACTGCTCGGCCAACTGGCTGCACTCCTGAAGGACGATCCCGACCGCTTTCCCGAGGCGGTCAACCACTACAAGGACGCGATCCAATTCGCCGGGGACACGCCGCTCGTCTGGTTGCGTGCTGAGTTGTGGCTGAGCCTGGGGTTGACGTACCAAGAGCAGGCCGACGGCCGCCGCGGGATGCTGCTCGAAGCGATCAAGGCTTATCAGCAGGCGATCGCGTGCGGGTTGAGCACGGACTGTCACGCCGACCTGTTCGCCGAGGCTCACAACAATCTTGCCTTGGCGTACCTCTCCGTGCCGCCGACCGCCGCCAGCGACCAGTTGCGGATGGCGGTAGCGCTGCAGTCGTTTCGCGAGGCCCTTAAGGTGTTCACCAAGGAGGCACAGCCCGAGCGGTGGGCAAGCACCACGCTGAACTTGGCCAACGCCCTGCAATACCTGCCGTCTGGCCACCCGGCCGA
>Ga0272446_1004251_pt1 | contig 17110 bp, 12 predicted proteins | sample YNPCB0061_FD_194587 | JGI IMG/M metagenome (GOLD analysis project Ga0272446, IMG submission 194587) | Hot spring microbial mat communities from Yellowstone National Park, WY, United States - YNP-CB-006-1 | ecosystem: Environmental > Aquatic > Thermal springs > Hot (42-90C) > Sediment | place... | reverse complement strand
TCCCGCCGATGGGGGCAGATGGGGAAACCCGGTTTCCCCCTCCCCCGGCGCGCGGGCGGCGCCCGCCCACACCCTCGCGCCGGTGGGGGTAGATGGGGAAACCCGGTTTCCCCATCCCTCTGCGCGCGGGCGCAGCCCGCCCACGGGGCGAGGGTATGGGAGAACCTGGTTCCCCCATGCTCACGTTTGTCAGGAGCATGTGTTTATCATACGGCTGAATGTGCCCTTCTGTCATCTATCCAGGGAAGGATCTTGCATTGTGAATACCGGAACAAGTGGAATTATTCAGGGTTGCGGAGAGGCTGCGCCTCCCCACGCGTCTCCACGCTGCCACGTCGCCGCCGGGCGGCGACAATGAAGCGTTCGGCGAGATGCGGGGCGGCCAGCCAGTGGATATGGACGTAGGAGGCCAGGATGTTGCCCGCGCAGGCCCCTTCGGGGCGCGCGTCGGGGCGCAGGGCGTCGGGCAGGCAGGTGTAGAGCCAGGGAAGATCGGCGGGCCGATCCTCCCAGACCGAGTAGTGAAACTCGTGGCCGCGGACGGTTTCGCCGCTCTGCCATAGCCAGCTCGCGCCATTGGCGCGCACAGTGCGGTAGCCCAGGGTCAGGCGCGGGGTCATCACCGAGCGCCCGGGCAGCAAACCCACCATCGGGTGGGCCTGGCCAGCGGCGTCGATCAGGGTTTCGGTGAGGTACATCAGCCCGCCGCATTCGGCGTAGATCGGCAGGCCCCGGGCGGCGGCGGCGCGAATGGCCGCGCGCATGGCGCTGTTGGCGCTCAACTGCGCGGCGTAGAGTTCGGGAAAGCCGCCACAGAGGTAGAGCGCCCCCGTGCCGGCCGGCAGCGCCGCGTCGCGCAAGGGGCTGAAGAAGGCGATGTCGGCCCCGGCGTCACGTAAGAGGTCAAGGTTGTCGTCGTAGAGGAAACTGAAAGCTTCGTCGCGGCTCACGGCGATGATGGGCCGATCGTCGCCAGGGTCGGGCGTTGCCGGTGGTTCCGGCCCTGCTGCCGATAGCGCGGACGCGGGCAGGTCGAGGGGCGGCGCGGCGCGGGCCAGGGCCAGGAGAGCCTCGAGGTCCACGCCGGCTTCAACGCGGGCGCGCACCTCGGCGAGCCAGGGCTGCCAGCGGCCCGCCTCCGCGGTGGGCACCAGGCCCAGATGGCGCTCAGGCAGAGCAATGGCTTCGTCGCGCAGCAGCGCGCCGAGGACGGGCAGGCCGGCGTCGCCTTCGATGGCCGCGCGCACCATGGCGGCGTGACGGGGGCTGCCGGCACGGTTGAGGATGACGCCCACGACACGCACCTGAGGGTCGAAATCGCGCAGGCCGGCGACGAGAGCCGCGGCGGTGCGCGCCATGGCCCGCACGTCGAGCACGATCACCACGGGGGTGCCGGTCAGCCGGGCGATGTGGGCGCTGCTGCCGGTGTCGTCGTCTCCGGCGTAGCCGTCGAAGAGGCCCATCACGCCCTCGATCAGCGCGATGTCGGCGCCCGCGCCGCGCCGCGCCAGCAGGCCGGGGAGACGCTCGGGAGGCGCGAGCCAGGCGTCAAGGTTGGCGCAGGGACGCCCGGCAGCCAGGGCGTGGTAGCTCGGGTCGATGTAGTCCGGCCCGCACTTGAAGGGCGCCACCGCCAGACCCCGCGCGCTCAGGGCGGCGATCAGGCCGGCGGTGATGGTGGTTTTGCCGCTGCCGCTCATTGGCGCGGCCAGCAGCAGCCGTGGCAGCGCGATGCTCATGGGTTGCTCCGATCTGCAAGCTGGGCATGCCGCGCAGCCTCATCGAACGGCACGAAGTGCTCCGCCGCCAGCTCCGGGTCGAACCAGGCCAGATCGTCGGCCAGGGCGGCGACGGCGCCGATCACCAGCACGGCCGGCGTGGGCAGGGGTCGCTCTTGCAGAGCCACGGGCAGGCTGCCCAGGGTGGCCCGCAGGACCTGCTGTTCATGGGTGGTGGCGCGGCTGATGACCGCCACGGGGGTATCGGAAGCGCGCCCGGCCTCGCGCAGGGCGGCGCAGATGGCTTCGGCGCGGTGCAGGCCCATCAGCACCACCAGGGTGGGCACGCGGGCCAGGGCGGCCCAGTCCAGATGATGGGGAGTGTTGGGGGCTTCGTGCCCGGTGACCACAGCGAAGCCGCTGGCGAGGCCGCGGAAGGTGAGGGGAATGCCGGCATAGGCCGGGGCGGCCAGGGCCGAGGAGACGCCGGGCACGATCTCGAAGGGCAACCCGGCCTGCGCCAGGGCCAGGGCCTCCTCGCCGGCATGGCCGAAAACGCCGGGATCGCCGCCTTTGAGCCGCACCACCCGCCGCCCGGCCCGCGCGTGGGCCACGAGCAAGTCGGTGATCGCGTCTTGCTCCAGGGTATGCCGGTCGTGGGTCTTGCCGACGAAGATCAGTTCGGCGCCGGCGGGAACCTGCTCCAGCAGTTCGGGGGCCACCAGCCAGTCATAGAGCACCACCTCGGCCTGGCGCAGCAGGGTCAGCCCGCGGAGGGTGATCAGGTCGGCCCGGCCCGGCCCGGCGCCGACCAGGTAGGCTTTGCCACGGGGCGCGGCTTCGGTGGGGCGCCGGGCGGGCGTGGGCGACCCCTCGGCAGGCAGCGGCGCGCTGCCGGGCTGCCCGTTCGGGGAGCGGCTTTCGAGCCAGGCGGCGATGGCGTCGCGCAGGGCCGCAGCGCGCCCCGGCGCCGCGCCGCCGCTGCTGACGGCAATGGTCATCTCGCCGGAGCGGTATAGCGCCGGCAGGTGGAAATCGCCCTCCGCGGGGGCGTCGGCGACGTTGCACAGCGCACCGTGGAGCGCGGCGTCACGGGCGACGCGGGCGTTCACTTCGCGCTCACCGGTCGCGGCGAAGACCAGGCGCGCCCCGGCCAGGTCGCCGGGGGCGTAGGCGCGCGGCTGCCAGACGATGCGCCCGGCGGCGGCCCAGGCCCGCAGTTGCGGGCTGACCTCCGGGCTGATCAGCCGCACCCGCGCGCCTGCCTCCAGCAATCCCCGGACCTTGCGCTCGCCCACCGGCCCCCCACCGACGACCACCACCGGCGCGCCGCTCAGGTTGGTGAGGACGATGGGGTAGGCGGAGGAGGGGGTGGAGCCGTGGAGGGAGGGCGGGGGGGGGGGGGGGCGGGTTTTGTTCTCGTAGCCGCGAGGGGTGACCAGGCGCCCGGCGAGGGAGTAGCTCTGGCTGTTGCCCACCAGCACTACGGTGAACATATCCGCCTGGGCAGGGTCAACCTCGGCCAGGGTGGTGAGGGTGATGCGCTCATCGGCGCGCATCACGTTGCGCCCCAGGGCCACGGGGGTTTCTGGCGGGCGATGGGCGCGCAGGATGGCCAGCGCCGCGCCGAGGTGCCAGTGACGCTCGCGCGAGCGGGGGTTGTAGAGGGCGACCACGCAGTCGGCGGCGGCAGCGGCGGCGACACGGCGTTCGATCACCTCCCAGGGCGTGAGCAGGTCGCTCAGGCTGATCACGCTGAAGTCATGGCTGATCGGCGCGCCCAGGCGGGCCGCCAGGGCCTGAAAGGCGCTGATGCCGGGTAACACCTCCACCGAGGGATGCGCGCCGTCCCAGCCCGCGTTGCGGAGGCGCTCGAAGACCGGCGCGGCCATGGCGTAGATGCCGATGTCGCCGCTGCTGATCAGCGCCACCCGGCGTCCGGCGCGCGCCAGTTCGAGGGCCTGCTGCGCGCGGCCCAGTTCGTCACCCATCGCCGGGGTGATCAGCACCTCCTGGTGGGGGGCCAGCAGCGGGCGCACCAGTTCGATGTACACGCCGTAGCCCACCACCACCTCGGCCTCCTGGAGGGCCTGCCGGGCCGCCAGGGTCAGTTGGCTCAGGTCGCCGGGACCGATGCTGACCAGGGTGAGGTGGCCGGGGGAGGGTGTGGAGGTGTGGAGGGGTGGAGGGGTGGAGGGTGGGAACTCGGGCCACGCGGACGTGTCGGGGCGGAGGGCCAGGGCGACGGTGCAGCGGGCGAAGGCGCGCTTGGGGAGCAGGAGCGACCCACCCGCCACCGCCACGGCGCAGGGTTCAGCCACGCCGGGCAGGTCCGTGTGGGCGCTGGCGGCACTGGGGCTGAAGCCGGCGGGGTCGAGGGCCTGAAGGCGCGCGTCGGGCACGATGACCAGCGGCAAGCCGCGTTCTTCGGCGAGGGCCTTCAGACCCGGTTCATCGGCTTTGAGCGCGGCGGTCGCCAGGGCGGCCAGGCAGCGCGGATCAAGGCCAGCATCGGCCAGCGCGGCATCCAGGGCAGCGCGCAACTCCTCGACAGGCACACCGCGGCGACAACCGATGCCGGCCACCAGGACCGGCGGCGCGTAGCGCACGGTCCGGTCGCGCAGGGCCGGCCAGTGCTCGGACAGGGCGCGCTGGCTGACCAGCAGCGCGGCGGCGAAGCGCGGATCGGCGAGGTCCGCCGGGTGGTCAACGAAGGTGAGATCAGGGCAGGCGGCGAGCCAGGTCTCCATCTGGCGGCGCTGGCGGGGCAGCGCCGGGTCCACGTAGCAGCCCAGCGGTTCGCCATTGACCAGACAGGCCATGGCGTGGGTCAGGGCCGCGTCTTCGACGATGCGCCAGCCGGCCTCCTGACCGAGACCGTCGAGGGCGGGCAGGCCCTGGGTATCGCTGGCAGTGGTAATCGCGGGGTAGCCCCCGGTGAACGCGGCGACGCGCCGGGCCAGGTCGTTGGCCCCGGCCCGGTGGCCGCCGAGCAGCGGGACCACGGCGCGGCCGGCTTCGTCCAGGCAGATCACGGCGGGGTCAACGTCTTTGTGGGTGAGCAAGGGCGCAACGGCGCGCACGGCGATACCCGTGGCCATCACCAGGACCAGGGCGCGGGCGCGGCCCCAGAGGGCGCGCACGAGTTCGCGAGCCGGGCCGGTGTAGGGTGTAGCGTCGGGCGCCTCGGCGGCGAGCTTCGCGGGCACATAGGCCGTAGCCCCCAGCTCCGGGGCCAGCCGGGCGACCAGCCGCGCCCCCGCGCGGGTGACGGCGATCAGGGCGGTGTGGGGCGCTGCGGCTTGCTCCGGTGGCGCGCCGGTGGTCGCCTGCCGCCGCCGGTAGGCGTGGGCGAACTCCGGGGCATAGAGCCGGCTGCGGGTGGCGGGCCGCGCGGCGCGCAGCGCTGGGCCAACCAGGATCAGGGCATGGCGGGTGAGGCCGGCTTCGCGCACCCGCGCGGCGATGTCGGCCAGCGTGCCGGTGATGACCCGCTCATCGGGCCAGGTGGCCCGGTAGACCACCGCAACCGGCGTGTCGGGGGCGTAGGCCCCGCCGGCCAGCACCTCGGCCACCACCTGCGCAATCTGACCCACACTGAGGTACAGCGCCAGCGACGCGCCGTGGGCCGCCAGCTTGCGCAGGGCCTCGCCGGGCGGCACGGGGGTGCGCCCGGCCACCCGCGTGACGATGAACGTCTGGGTCACCTCGGGCACGGTCAACTCGATGCCCAGGCGGGCCGCGGCGGCAAAGGCCGCCGTGACCCCCGGCACCATCTCATACGCTACGCCCTGCGCATCGAGGGCGGCCATCTGCTCGTGGATCGCGCCGTAGAGGGAGGGATCGCCGGTGTGGACGCGGGCCACCACCCCGCCCGCCCGCGCCGTCTCGACCATCAGGGCAACGATCTGCTCCAGATCCAGGCCAGCGCTGCCGACCACGCGGGCCGTGGGCCGGGCATAGGCAGCCGGCACCGCCTCATCCACCAGGCTATCGGCGTAGAGGATCAGGTCGGCCTGGGCAATGATATCGCGCCCGCGAACGGTGATCAGATCGGGGGCGCCCGGTCCCGCGCCGATGAAGTAAACGGTACCGGGGGTGACGGGGTAACTCATACACGGTCTCCTCGGCGAACAATCACGAGCGAAAGGTAGGGGCGATGGTGCAGGTCAAGGCCGCGCAGGTCGCGGGCGATCAACTCTTCGGGCATGCCGACGTATTCGGCGTAGAGGGCCTGGTCAAGCAGGCCGGCCTCCTCCAGGATGGGAACGAGGCGCGGAAGGGCCGGGCCGGCCTTGAGCAGCACGACGGTCTCGAAATCGGCGAGCAGGCGCCGCAGGCGGTCCGGGTCATCCTCGTGGCTGGCGGGTAGCACGACCAGGCGCTCATTGGCCAGGGCCAGGGGCAGGGCGCCGGCTGCCGCCGCCGCGGCGAAGGAGGTCACCCCGGGGATGATCCGCAGGCGCAGGTGGGGAGCCAGGGCGGCCAGTTCGCGCCACAGGTAAGTGACCGTGCCATAGAGCAGCGGATCGCCGAGCAGCAGATAGGCCCCGCCTTGCCCGGCGTCCAGATGGGCGGCGATGGTCGCGGCGGCCTGGCGCCAGGCCGGGCGCAGTTGGGCCGCGTCGCGCACCATGGGCAGCGCCAGTTCGACCACGCGCTGCCGGGCGGGGTCGAGCCAGGGGGCGGCGATGCGCAGGGCCATACTCTGCGCCCCGTCGCGGCTGCGGGGCACGAAGAGCACCTCGGACGCCTGGATGGCCCGCAGCCCCTTGAAGGTGATCAACTCGGGGTCGCCCGGCCCCAGACCGACGACGGTAAGCACAGCAGTATGAACAGCGGACATCGTGATATACTTTCCAGTATGCGCGAGCCAGACGATCCTGAACTGACGCCACGCCTGGCAACCCGCTTTCTGCGCCTGGCGCTCCGGCGGGCGGCGCGGGGCACGGGTTCACATGTTGCGTTGTACGCCCGGCGCACGGCCATGCAACCGGTTCCTGACCTCGATGCCATCCTCGGAACGCTGCCCTGGGCGCTGATCGGGGGCCTGGCGCTGCGGGCTTACCTGCCCGAGCGGGCAACGCTGGATGTAGACATTCTCATCCACGAACGTGACGCGCCAGCGGCGCAAAAGGCCCTGTTAGACGCCGGGTACCGCTGCGTGGGCGCGTTGAGCATCGGTGGCTTTACGATGCAGCGGAACGATGACGCTCTCCTCGATGTGTTGACTCGTTCCGATCCCTGGCTCGATGAGGCGCTGCGCAATCCATCCCGCGATCCGGCTGGCTTGCCTGTTCTGGGGCGACCGTTCTTGATCCTGATCAAGCTCCAGGCCGGTCGCACCCAGGACCTGGCCGACATCCAGCGTCTGCTCGCCTTTACCCCTCCCGTCGAACGTCAGACGGTACGCGAGGTAGTTGAGCGCTACGATCCGGAGTTGCTGGAAGACCTCGATGCGCTCATCACCCTGGCCGATCTCGAGTTCGGGTCATCGCATGATGACGCTGCCTCCCCCACATGATGCGCCTTTCACCGAAGAAACGCGCCCCCTCATAATGACTCCAGCCGTCCATGCGGCTGCGCCGCGCAACGACGGGTGAACATAAAGTTGTTCCTGGGAGGGCTGCGCCCTCCCAGACCCTCCCGCGGGTAGGGGAATGGGGAAACCGGGTTTCCCCATTCCCCTCTTCGAGAGCCTAGGTTCACGTTAGCCGTCCATGCGGCTGCGCCGCGCAACGACGGGTGAACATAAAGTTGTTCCTGGGAGGGCTGCGCCCTCCCAGACCCTCCTACGGGCAGGGGCCTGGGTGCGCGGGCCTCCGGCCCGCGTCCGCGGGGGTATGGGGAAACCGGGTTTCCCCATACCCCTCGCCGAGGGCTTATTTTCACGTCAGTCCCCCTCTTTCACCCACGTCACCACAAACACCGGATTCAGGGCCTCCAGCCGCAGGTCGTCCTGGATAGGCGCGCCGCGGCTGATCTGGACCTGATAGAGCCGCGCGTCGGGCAGGAGCTGGCGCGCCTCGCGCAGCCGGTCGAGGGTCACCAGGTTGAGAACCAGGCGCCCGCCGGGGCGCAGGCGCTGGCAGGCCAGGTCGAGCAACGCTCCCAGATGTCCACCGCTGCCGCCGATGAAGATCGCGTGGGGAGCGGGCAGATCGGCGCAGGCGGCGGGGGCCTCGCCGTGGACCAGATGGAGGTTCGGGGCGGGAAAGCGGCGCAGGTTCTCGCGGATGTGATCGCACCGCGTCTCGCGGCGCTCCACGGCGTAGACCGTAGCGGCTGGTTGCGCGCGGGCGGCTTCGATCCCCACCGACCCGCTGCCCGCCCCGATATCCCACAGCACCTCGCCCGGCCCCAGGGCCAGTTCCGCCAGGCTCAACAGGCGCACCTCGCGCTTGGTGATCAGCCCGGCCTCGGCGCTGAAGGCCGCGTCGGGCAGGCCGGGGGCGCGGGCCGCCGGCGCAGCGGTTCGCGGCGCCCCCTCATCGGGCGGCTGCCCCTCCTCATCACGCCAGACCACCAGCACATTGAGCGGCGCGAAGGTTCGCGCCGCCGCCTCCTCCAGCGTCGTCCGCACGATGCGCTGCCCGATCTCACCCAGATTCTCGCAGATGGCGCATGCCGCGGTGGGCGCCAGGCCGGCCTCGATCAGCGCCCGGGCAATCACCGCCGGGGTGTGGCGGTTGTCGGTGAGGATAGCCGCTTTGGGGGCCTGACGCACTCCACGAACGACCTCGTCCAGAGGGCGGGCATGGGCGCTGAGCAGCGCGGCATCGTGCCAGGGTTCGCCCAGAGCGGCAAAGGCCAGTTGGTACGAGGTGGGCGCGGGGACGATCTCCAACTCCTCAGCCGCGAACCAGCGCCGCAGACTGGCGCCGATGCCATACCACAGCGGATCGCCCGAGGCCAGCACGACCGCGCGTTCCCCGCGCTCCAGGGCCACGCGGAGACGCCGGGCCACGAGCGGCAACTCCTGGCGCGCGCTCAGGCGCTCGCCGCCGAAGGTGGGAAAGGCCGCGAGATGGCGCTCGCCGCCGACCAGCAACTCGGCGCGCAGTATGCGGGCGATCAACCCTTCGGGAAGAGCGGCGCGACCGGCGCCGGTCATGCCTACTACCAGGATGCGCCGGGAAGGGTTGGGTTCGGTCTGGTTCATGGAAGCCTCTGAGGTGACCATCGTTCGCAGCGTGCTGCCCCCCTCCCAGCCTCCCCCCGCTGGGGGGAGGCGCCGGGTTCCCTCTCCCAGTGGGGGAGGGTCAGGGAGGGGGCCAGCACCGTGCCCGCGGCGCCGTGGCGCGGGCGGGACGCCCGCGCTCCCGGGCCGGTTGCAGCGGGCATGGTACGCCATGCGCATAACCGTCTCACGTGACCATGGGGAAACCCGGTTCCCCCATCCCCCCGCCCGCGGGAGGGCCTGGCCCTCACGCAGGGGGTGTGGGGAAACCGGGTTTCCCCATCCCCCCGCCCGCGGGAGGGTCTGGGCGGGCCGGAGGCCCGCGCCACCCCGCGCCCGTGCTGGCGGGAAGGTTTCAGCGCCCATCGCTCGCCTCGGAGCGTTTTCGAGCCAGGACCGCGCCGTCGAAATCCACCAGGATGGCTTCCAGGCGCATGCTGGCATGAAAGCGTTGGACGAACTGCCTCATCTGCTCCAGGGCCATGGCGGTGAGATGGTCGAGAGGGGCCAGTTCGCCGCGGGCCTGGCAGAGTTCGAGAAAGTGGCGCCCGGTGTTGGCGCTCTCCGTCGCGGCGATCAACGCGGGCGAGGCGCCGATCTCGCGGCACACCTGAGCGAGAAAGGCAAAGTCCACGGGATTGCCCGCGACGTGCGTGACCATCCGGCCCTGTGCGGTCTTGATGATCCGGCTGATCATGGCGACCAGGATGGCCTCACGCACGCCGTGGTTGATACAGGCCCGCAGCGCCGCTCCGGTGAACACGCTGATCTCCACGAAGGCCACGTCGGGCAGTTCGGGGAACAGGCGCATCGCGTACTGCTCGGAGCGCGCCCCGGTGGCGAGCACGACGCGCTCGGGGCTGTGGTAGGCGGCCAGTTGCACCGCCTGCAACACGCTGTGACGCCAGGCCGCCGTGCTGTACGGATAGACCTTGCCACTCGTTCCGAGGATGCTGATCCCCCCGATGATCCCCAGACGGGGGTTGAGGGTCTTGCGGGCCAGGCGTTCGCCGTCGGGCACGCTGATGATCACCTCAAGCCCGATGCGCTCCAGGATCGCCGGCCCCTCGGGGGTGACCTCGCCCAGGGCCGCGAGCACGTTCTCGGTGATCTGCCGGCGCGGCACGGGGTTGATCGCCGCCTCGCCTACGGGCAGGCCCAGACCGGGCAGGGTCACCCGGCCCACGCCCGGGCCGCCGTCGAGGCGCAGGCCCGGCCCGGGCGTCCGGCGCACCGTGGCGCAGATCAGCGCGCCATGGGTCACATCCGGGTCATCGCCAGCGTCCTTGCGCATGCAGCACGAAGCGGCGTCGGCGTCGAGACGGCGCTCCAGCGGCGTCATAGTGGTCGTCTCGCCGGTAGGCAGGCTGACCGTCACCGTCTCGGGCCAGGCGCCGGTGAACAGAGCCACGGCCGCGGCGCGGGCCGCCGCGGCCGCGTTGGTGCCGGTGGTGAAGCCGGTGCGCATGCCGCGCCGGTTGCGCGGAGGTACGGGCATATCATCCATACAGGTCACCATCACAACGCATCGTTCCCCGCGCCCACCGCCAGGCGCAGCAGCGCGTTGATCACCGCGACCGCCACGGTGGAGCCGCCTTTGCGACCGCTGGTGATCAACCAGGGCACGGCGGTCACCCCGGTGAGGGCGGCCTTGCTCTCGGCGGCGCCGACGAAGCCCACCGGCACGCCGACGATGAGCGCCGGGCGCGCGCCCGTTGCCACGAGGCGGATGACTTCGTCAAGGGCAGTGGGAGCGTTCCCGATGGCAACGATGGCGCCATCCAGCAACCCCCGTTCCGCGGCCAGGCGCATGCTCTGCGCGCCACGGGTGACGCCGTTGGCGGCGGCGAAGGCCTGCACCTCGGGATCGTCAATCAGGCAGTGGAGCGATCCACCCAGCGCCGCCAGGCGCCCGGCGTTGACGCCCACGCGCACCATGTGCACATCGGCGAGCACCGCGCAACCCGCCTGCAACGCGCTCACCCCGGCCTCAACCGCGCCGGGACTGCTCCGGACCAGGTCGGCGAACTCGAAGTCGGCGGTCGAGTGGACGATGCGCTCGATTACCGCCGCCAGGGGCGGAGCGAAGGCGTGGCCGCGCTCGGCCAGGCCCCGGCGGATGATCGCGAAGGACTCGGCCGCGATGGCGTGCGGATGGGTCGTCACGGATGGACCTCCTCGTCGCTATTCGCTATGGTGATGGGCGCCATGATGGCGCGTATGGACCTCGGCGTCAATGGCGCGCCGGCGGTAGATGCAGAGATCGCAGGTCATGGCCGCCGTGCCGTCCACGATCTCGCGGTAGCGCGCCGCGGCGGCGGTGAGCAGGCCCGGATGGGGAAAGAGATGCTCGCCGACCAGGATCTCTACCTCAGGGTGCCGCTCCTGCGCGGCGCGGGCCTGCCGCGCGATATCATCGCGCACGAAGCCGGTGAACAGCACATACGGCAGCACCACCACCCGCCGCGCGCCTAGCCGCGCGCAGCGGCTCACCGCCTGCCCCACGTCCGGGGCGACCACGGCCTGGAAGGCATACTCGACCAGGGGATGCCCGTACACCTCGGCGAGCAGGCGCGCCAGGCGGGGCAGTTCAGCGTTGCTCTGGGGATCCTTGCTGCCGCGCCCGACCACCAGAAGGGCGGTCGCATCGGGGGAAATAGCCCGGGCGCCCTGGGCAAGGGCGGCGGCGGCGCGGGCGGCGAGCACGTCAATCAGGTGCAACTGTGAGCCGAGCGGCGCGCCGTAGCGCAGCATGACGCCGGGGTGGGCCGCCTGGGCCTCGGCCAGCAGGTCGGGCACATCCCGCTTCTGGTGGCGCCCGGCCCCCAGAAAGAGCGGCAGGGCGGCGATCTGGCGCGCGCCCGCCGCCACGCAGCGGGCGAAACCCTCGCCGATGGACGGCTCGGCCAGTTCCAGAAAGCAGGGCTGGATCGTCACGCCCAGGTGCTGGCCCAGGTCCTCGGCGAAGCGGTAAAACTCGGCATTGCCCGCCGCGTCGGGGCTGCCATGACCGATGAGCAGGAGCGCGTCCGGTTGGAAGTGCATAGTGGCCTCTGTATCTTGATGAACCAGGACAGGATTTCAGGCATGGTTTCGCTGCGCGACCTTGTGCGTGCCCGTCTGGGGGCGGGCTGCGGCGGGCCTGGCCCACCCCGGAACGACCTGTTTGCATCCCCGGAGGGGATGTGGAGAAACCGGGTTTCCCCACATCCCCGCCCGTGGGAGAGTTTGAGCGGGCCGGACCCGCACGCAAAGGTCTGGGAAGACCAGGTTTCCCCCTGCCTCCCATTCACGAACGTGCCGCATGTCCCCGCATCCACGCGCCGGGCAGCAAGGCGATCGCCAGGAGGAGCGCCAGCGTCCGGGCGATCCGGCGGGCCTCGGCGACCAGCGCGGCGTCGGGGAGGCGCGAGCCATCGCCCAGGCGATAGTGATCGCGTTTGGTCAGCGTCGTATCCAGCGCGCCGGCCATGGCCGCCATGGGCCAGCCGGCATTGGGCGAGGCGGTGCGGCCCGCGTCGCGCCGGGCGACGCGCCAGGCGGCGGCGCCGCGCCCGAGGGTGAGCTGCGCACTCAGGGCGATCAGCGCGGCCGTCAGGCGCGCCGGCGCCAGGTTCAGCGCGTCATCGAGGCGCGCCGCCGCCTTGCCCAGATCCTCGTAGCGTTCGTTCCGATAGCCCCACATCGCATCGGCGGTGTTGACCAGACGGTAGGCCGCCAGCGCCGGCAGGCCGCCGCTCAGATAGGCCAGGACCGGGGCCGCCAGGCTGTCGGAGAGGTTCTCGGCCAGCGACTCGATCGCCGCCGCGGCCACCTCATCGGCGCAGAGATCGGCGGTGGGGCGGCTCACCAGGTGCCAGCTCACCAGGCGCCGGGCCTCCTTGAGGTCGCCCGTCTCCAGAGCGGCCTGCACCGCGCCCACGGCCTGGTCGAGGCTCCGGTAGGCCAGCAGGGTCGAAGCCGCCAACCCCTGGATCAGGACCTGGCGCGGCAGCAGCCGGGCGGTTCCACCGGCGAGCAGCGCTCCGCCCGCCACCCAGAGGGCGCCCCACCCCAGACGTGCCCGCGCGCTGCGAGGCGCCAGCCGCTCACCCAGACGCATCCAGCTTCCGAGGAGCACGACCGGATGCCAGGCATTCGGCGGATCGCCCAGCAGCGCATCGGCGGCCAGGGCCACGAGCAGCGCCCGGCAACGCGCCGCGAGGATCGCATACCATCTCATACCATTTCCTGTTGAACTTTCCGCATTGGTCGGAGTGCCGGATCGCACGGTGACGCCCTGCGGGGCAATCCACAATCCAAAATCGGCAATCAACAATGGTATCAGATGGTCGTTGGGAGGGAGGCTGAAGCGCCGGATCATCAATGGCATCAACCCTCCATGCACGCATCGGCGCCAATGAGGCGGCGCAGCTCCCCGTCGCGGAACACCTCGGCGGAAGGGGCGACGGCGACCACCTGCCCCGCGTCCATCACCGCCACCCGATCGGCCCACCGGCGCGCCACATGCAGATCGTGGGTCGCCAGGAGCACCGTCACGCCCTGGGCGACCAGACGGTTGAAGATCGCGACGACCTGCCGGCGCATCCAGGGGTCCAGGCCGGACGTCACCTCGTCGGCCAGGATGACCCGCGGCGCCATCGCCAGTACCCCGGCCAGGGCCACGCGGAGCTTCTGCCCGCCGCTGAGGGCGTGGGTTGGCCGGTCGAGCAGATCATCCACCTCGCACAGCGCGGCAGCTTCGGCGACGCGCCGGCGCGCCTCGGCGAGGTCCAGGCCCAGATTCAGCGGCCCGAAGCTGATATCCTGGGCCACGCTCGCGCTGAACAACTGGTCGTCGGGGTTCTGGAACACGAGGCCCACCTGACGACGGGCGGCAAGCAGGCCGCGCCGGGTATAGACCAGAGGCGCGCCGGCCACGCGCACCTGGCCGGACGAGGGGCGCAGCAGGCCGTTGGCGTGGAGCAAGAGGGTGCTTTTGCCCGCGCCATTGCGCCCCAGGAGCGCCACCCGCTGGCCCGTCTCCAGACGCAGGCTGGCCCCGCGCAGGGCGGGTTCGGCGCTGCCGGGGAAGCGGTAGTGCAACTGTTCAAGTTCGAGCAGCGCGGTCATCGCCATGCTCCCGCCAGCAGCAGGCTGGCGGCAAGGGCCGCGCCGAACCAGCGCGCGCGCCGGTCGCGCCGGTAGGCGAGGGGCAGCACGCGCAGCGACCCGGCCAGGCCCCGGCTCTCCAGCGCCATCTGCAGGCGCTGGCTGCGCCGATAGGCGTCGAGAAAGAGCTGGCTCCCCAGAAGGCCGGCGCTGCGCAAGGCGCGCCAGGGGCCGGCGTAGCCCAGACGGGCGTCCTGGGCGGTTGCCATGCGCTGGAGGCTTTCGAGGAGCACAGCGATCGCCCGGTAGGTCAGGCTCATCAGATCGATCAGCGTCTCCGGCACGCGCAGGCGGCGCAGCAGTTCGATCAGATCGAGCAGCGGCGTGGTGAGGATCAGAAAGTTGAGCGCCGCGGCGCAGCCCAGGGCGCGGGTGAAGAGGCGCGTCGCCAGGAACAGGGACTCGGGGCTGCTCCCGATCCAGAACGGGCCGAGGCGCAGCGCCGGCCCCGCCAGGGGCGCCAGACTGACGCTGAGGGCCACCCCGACCAGCGAGAGCAGCAGGAACGGCCCCTCGGCGAGCAACGCGCGCCCGAAGGCCCGGGCCGGCACCCGCGCCCACAGGGTTGCCAGGGCGAACATCCACCCCAGCGTGAGCAACCCCACCGCTGGCTGCTCCAGCGCCAGACAAAGCAGCATGGCAATCAGCGCCAGGCCACCCTTCTGGGCCGGATCCACCCCCCGAATCGCGTTGCTGTAGGCGTAACGGTCAATGATATGCATCGCTGAGCAAGTCTTCAGATTTCTCCTGGGAGCGCGGGCAGCTTGCCCGCGCCACGGCTCCGCGGGCACGGCGCCAGCCCCCTCCCTGACCCTCCCCCGCCGGGGGAGGGAACCCGGCCCCTCCCCCCAGCAGGGGGAGGCTGGGAGCGGGGCAGAACCCTGCGAACGGTGGTCACCTCAGCCCTCCATGCGGCTCCGCCGCACCACGCCGCAATGAACATACGGTTGTTCCTGGGAGGGCTTTGCCCTCCCAAACCCTCCCGCGGGTGGGGGGCGTGGGGAAACCCGGTTGCCCCATCCCCCTGCGTGAGGGCCGGGACCTCCCGCGGGTGGGGGGCGTGGGGAAACCCGGTTGCCCCATCCCCCTGCGTGAGGGCCGGGACCTCCCGCGGGTGGGGGCGTGGGGGAACCTGATTCCTCCATGGTCACGTTAGCCTTCGGCTATGGGATGCGAAGCCCGCCTGCGCAGGCGAGAGCGGAGTAATTTTGCAAAGACCATTGGAGCGGTGGAGGTGAGCAGCGGTCAATGACAGTACGCCCACGGTTGAGGGGTGCGGGGCGGTCGCGCCTCCTCGCGTATCCCGGTTCGCCGCCGACGGTTCGCCGGGCCGCCTGGCCGCTACGGGCATGGAGGGCCGCAGGTCTTCCACCCCTCCCGTGGAGAACTGGAACCACATCTCCACACCACCTCATCCCGTCACCTGTTCACCGGTGACCTGCCCGGTCGGGGCGGTCTCCGCCGCGGCGCGGGCCTGGCGCTGGCCATGCTTCAACCCGAAGAAGTACCCGATCAGCCCGGCGCCGATAGCCGCCTGCACGGCGAAGAGCAGGCTCTCGGTCTCGCCGCCGGGCGGCTCGAATAGTGGCGTGAACCACGGCTCATAGCCGGGGGCCACCTCGGCGATGGCCGCCTCGGCCGCCGCATCGGCCCCGCCGAACTCCGAGTCGCGGATGAACAGCAGTGGAACAATCGCCAGAACAATGACAACGCCAAGCAGCAGCAGCGACACGCCCCACCCGAATGGTCTGGGCTGCATAGTTACGCTCCTTTCAGCCGTCCATGCGGCTCGCGCCGCACACCGACGGGATGCAAAAAGGTTCTTCCTGGGAGGGCTGCGCCCTCCCAGACCCTTCCAGGGACCGGGGCCTGGGTGCGCGGGCCTCCGGCCCGCATCCGCAGGGGATGTGGGGCAACCAGCTTTCCCCATCCCTCTCCTCCAGCAGCCTATGTTCACGTTAGGCGCAGTCCAAATCATACCGAACAGGAGGCCAAGATGAAAGCAAAAACCCTTACCGTCATCGCTCTTCTTGCCGTCCTGGCCCTGACCATGAGCGGGCCGGCGACAGGCTTGGCGAGGCAGAGTGCTTCATCACCTGCTGATAGCCAGAATATAGCAATCGCGTCAAATTCGTACTTCGACGACTTCAGCACTTACCCTGTGGGTTCTGTTCCCTCGGGCTGGACACAGTATGGAACATCGGCTATCGTCCCTACCGTGGTCAACTTCATGGGTACAGGCCCCGCATTCCAACGTCTTGACTTCCCTGCATATACAGCACAATCCACAAGCAAATGGCTTATACGAGATGGCTTCACTTGGGCAACTGTAACTGCCTCTGTGAAAATTAATTTTCAGACTGCTTCCGATGGGGCAGGTCTCGTCTTGGCCTGGGTAGATAACAATAACTTCATCGCAGTTCTGCCTAGTGCTTTGTTATGTTAGATTTTGTTCTTTTACAACCGGATACAGACGCCTGAGTTTGATGCGGGCATCAGCGGTGGTAACGTGCCATATCACCTTACTACACGCTTTCTTACGACGCTCTTCCCAGGCTGAGACTTCACGTTTGAGCGTGCTCATATCCGGGATCGGTCGGTCCAAGCACTGCCGTTGCAGAACCGAGAGTTCGCATTCGGCGATATTGAGCCAGCTGCCGTGTTCGGGCGTGTCATGCCATTCGCAACGCGCTGCCAGGCGATGGGCTTCTTCCGGTTCAAAGGCTTCATCCAGTGACCCGGGGCCGTGCGTGGTCAAATTGTCAACGACCAGCACAATGCGTTCAGCCTGCGGGTAATCTTCATCCGACAGCAGGCGCAATTGTTCAGCGAAGTCGCACCTGGTACGACGCTCGGTGACCCGTCCTTTACGCCAACCTCGTAGCGGTTCACTCATCAGCAAGCGATTGGCAACCCCATGCCGTTCGTATGCGTAGTCCTGCCGTCGCGGCTGACCCTGCTCGACAGGCAACCTCCCGCGGGGAAGGTCATGCAGCTCTTTGCTGGCTTCATCCAGGCATACGACCGGGCGCGTGGGGGCATAGGGTCGCTGATAGACATC
>Ga0272446_1004250_pt1 | contig 17110 bp, 18 predicted proteins | sample YNPCB0061_FD_194587 | JGI IMG/M metagenome (GOLD analysis project Ga0272446, IMG submission 194587) | Hot spring microbial mat communities from Yellowstone National Park, WY, United States - YNP-CB-006-1 | ecosystem: Environmental > Aquatic > Thermal springs > Hot (42-90C) > Sediment | place... | reverse complement strand
ACCCGCATGCGACCTTCTTCGTCTCCGACGTCGCCGCCCTCGACATCGCCGCGCTCGGCCCCTCGCTGGAGCACGACCCGCTGTTTCCCGCCCGCGCCAATATCGGCTTCGCCGAGGTGCTGGGGCCCGACCGGATCCTGCTCCGCATGTGGGAGCGTGGTGCGGGCATCACGCTCGCCTGCGGGTCGGGCGCCTGCGCGGCGCTGGTCAACGCGCACCGCCGCGGGCTCACCGGCCGGGCCGCCACCGTCTCGCTCGATGGCGGCGAGCTCTCGATCGCCTGGGGCGAGAACGGCCGGGTGACGATGACCGGCCCGGTGGCGGAGGTGTTCTCCGGCACCCTCGACCTTCCCCCCGCACGCGAGGCCCGCGCCGCATGAGCGTGCGCGTGATGAGCTTCGGCTGCCGGCTGAACACCTGGGAGGGCGAGGTGATGCGCGGCCACGCGCGGGCCGCGGGGCTCTCCGACACGATCATCGTCAACACCTGCGCGGTGACGGCCGAGGCCGAGCGCCAGGCGCGCCAGGCGGTGCGCAAGGCGCGGCGGGAGAACCCGTCTGCCCGCATCGTCGTCACCGGCTGCGCGGCGCAGATACGCCCCGAGGCCTGGGCGGCGATGCCGGAGGTCGACCGCGTGGTCGGCAACCGGGAGAAGCTCGAGCCCGCCACCTGGGCCGCGCCGGAGCCCGGGCTGGCGGAACCTGGGGTGGCGGAACCTGGGCGCGTGGCGGTCTCCGACATCATGGCCGCGCGCGAGGCGGCGGCGCATCTCGTCACCGAGTTCGCCGGCCGCGCGCGCGCCTTCGTGCAGGTGCAGCAGGGCTGCGACCATCGCTGCACCTTCTGCATCATCCCCTACGGCCGGGGCCCGAGCCGCTCGGTTCCGGTCGGCGCGGTGGTGGATCAGGCCCGCGCGCTCGTCGACGCGGGCTATCGCGAGCTCGTGCTGACGGGCGTTGACATCACCGCCTACGGGCCCGACCTGCCGGGGACGCCGACGCTCGGGCAGATGGTGCGGCGGCTGCTCGCGCTCGTTCCGGGCATCGCGCGGCTCCGCCTCTCCTCGCTCGACCCGGTGGAGATCGACGACGAGCTGTGGCGGCTGATCGCCGAGGAGCCGCGGCTCGCGCCGCACCTGCACCTCTCCGTGCAGGCCGGCGACGACCTGATCCTCAAGCGCATGAAGCGGCGGCACCTGCGCGCCGACGTTCTCGCGGTGGCGCGGCGGGCGCGCGCGCTTCGCCCGGGGCTCGCCCTCGGCGCCGACCTGATCGCCGGCTTCCCGACCGAGACCGAGGAGATGGCCGCGAACACCCGCGCGCTGGTCGAGGAGGCGGGGCTCGACTTCCTGCACGTGTTCCCCTTCAGCGCGCGCCCCGGCACGCCGGCTGCGCGCATGCCGCGTCTCGATGGCCGCCTCGTCGCCGAGCGCGCGGCGCGGCTGCGCGAGACGGGGCGGGCGGCGACGGCGCGCTTCCTCGCCTCGCGCATCGGCACCGAGGCGTCGCTGCTTATCGAGCGCGACAGCGCGGGCCACACCGAGCATTTCGCGCCCGCCCGCCTTGCGCGCGGCGCGGCCGCGCCGGGCGAGATCGTCGCCGTCCGCATCACCGGCGCCGATGCCGCGGGGCTCCTCGCCGAGCCAGCGCTCGCCGAGGCGGCCTGATGGCGCTGCGCGACCTGTTCCGCCGCCGCCCCGAGGGCGAGACGCGGGCGGAGGAGACGGCCGAGCCGAGGGCCGAGACGCCAAAGCAGGGCTTCCTCGCCCGGCTCCGCCAGGGCCTCTCGCGCTCCACCGCGCGCATCACCGAAGGCCTCGGCGCGCTGTTCACGAAGCGGAAGCTCGACGACGCCGCGCTCGACGACCTCCAGGACCTCTTGATCCAGGCCGATCTCGGCGTCGCCGCCTCGACGCGCATCATCGAGGCATTCCGGCGCACCCGCTTCGGCCGCGAGGTGACGGAGACGGAGGTGCGCGAGGCGCTGGCGGAGGAGATCGCCGCGATCCTCGCCCCCGTCGCGGTGCCGCTGGTGCCCGACCCGGCGCACGCGCCGCATGTCGTGCTCGTGGTCGGCGTCAACGGCACCGGCAAGACGACGACGATCGCCAAGCTGGCGGCGCTCTGGAAGGAGCAGGGGCTGTCCCCGATGCTGGTGGCTGGCGACACGTTCCGCGCCGCCGCCGTGGCCCAGCTCCGCGTCTGGGGCGAGCGCACGGGCTGCCCGGTCGTGTCGGGGGCCGACGGCGCCGACGCAGCGGGGCTCGCCTACGATGCGCTGCGCCAGGCGCGCGAGCGGTCGGCCGACGTGCTGTTGATCGACACGGCGGGCCGGCTGCACAACAAGGCCGACCTGATGGCAGAGCTCGCCAAGGTGGTTCGGGTGATCCGCAAGCTCGAGCCGGCGGCGCCGCACAGCGTGCTGCTCGTGCTCGACGCCACCACCGGGCAGAACGCCATCCAGCAGGTGCGGGTGTTCCGCGAGATGACGAGCGTCACCGGCCTCGTGGTGACGAAGCTCGATGGCTCGGCCAAGGGCGGCGTCGTGGTGGCGCTCGCGCAGGAGTTCGGTCTCCCGGTGCATGCCGTCGGCGTCGGCGAGCAGGCGGGGGACCTGCGCCCCTTCGAGGCGAGGGCCTTCGCACGCTCGCTGGTCGGGCTCGAGGACGCGCAGGGGGCTTGAGGAAGCGCAAGGCGGCTGATCCGGGGCTGGACCATTCTGCCCCCGTCGTGTCCTGATGGGCGGAACGATCCCGGAGGAGGGCGGCCACATGGAACCGGTCGAATGGGCGCGGATGACCGCGCCCGAGCTCAAGGAGAAGGCGGAGGCCGGCGCGCTCGTGGTGCTGCCGGTCGCGAGCCTCGAGCAGCATGGGCCGCATCTGCCGACGATGGTCGACACGCGGCTCGCCACCGAGGTGTCGGTCCGCGCCGCGCGGATCCTCGCCAGGACCGAGCCGGTGGTGGTGCTGCCCTGCCAGTGGATGGGGCTGTCGGAGCACCATTTCCCCTTCGGCGGCACGATCAGCCTCGACTACGCGACCTTCCACAACGTGCTGCGCTCGATCTGCCGCAGCCTGCGGGCCGACGGGTTCAGGCGGCTCTTCATCGTCAACGGCCATGGCGGCAACACCGAGCCGCTCGCGGTCTCGGTGCGGGAGCTCGCGCACGAGTTCGGCATGGCGGTGGTGGGCGGCACCTATTGGCTCATCGCGGCGGACGTGATCGGCCCGCTGCTCGCCACCCAGAGGAACGTGCAGCACGCCTGCGAGGCCGAGACCTCGATGATGATGGCCGCGGAGCCCGGGCTCGTTCACCGCGGCCAGCTCGATGCCGCCGCGCGCGGGACGATGGCGCCGAACGAGGTGGCCGGCCAGGCGAGCACGGACGGGCCCGGCATCCAGCGCTTCCGCAGCTTCGCCGAGCGCGCGCCGGGCACGGGCGTCAAGGGCGACCCGCGCGCGGCGACGCCCGAGAAGGGCGAGGCGCTGCTCGACGCGGTGGCGCGGAAGCTCGCCGAGGCGATGGCGAACCCCGCGCTCTGGACCGTGCCCGACGCCGTCTGGGACAAGGACCGCGTCTTCGGCTCGACCGGCTGAGGCCATCCGGCTGCGGACGGCGTCAGAACGGGATCGTCGCCGCGCCGCCGAGGCGGCGGTCGCGGACAGGGTCCTCCATCGCCTCGCCGCCATACATGATGCTGTGGCCGTCGCCGAACAGGTCCGAGACCGGCAGGCGCCTGTCCTCGCCCGGAACGATCGGTTCGATCACGAGGTTCGGGAAGAGGCGCGAGCGCTGGCCCCCGGCCATCGACGGGGGCGGGTCGGGCGGGCCGGGGGCGAGATCGGGCCCGGACCGGGGGGCTGGTTGAAGCGCGCGGAACTCGGGATCGATGGCGATTCCCTGTGCGAGCGCCGCGGCGGTGGCGGCGGCAAGCAAGAGGCCGAGCGCCGGCGCCCGCATGTCAGAACGGGATCGTCCGCCGCGGCATCTCGGGGCCGCGGTCGGGCGTGCCGTCGAGCAGATCGGGGTCGGACGGCGCGTCGAGGATGGCGGGGTCGGGCGCGGGGCCGGGTTGTGCGGGCGGGGCGAGCCCGGGTGGCACCGCCAGGGGGCCGGGCGCCAGGTTCGGAGGCTCTGCCGGCGGCGTGATCGCCTGGGCCATCGGGTCGGTCACGACACCCCAGCCCGGCGTGACCTGGAGCGGGGCCTGCGCCAGGGGCGCGCCCGGGAGGGCGAGCAGCAGCGCGGCGCGCATCGCAGGCGGACGGGACAGACGGCGCATGCGCGAAGATGCGCCGCGCGAGGCGCCGCCGCAAGCGACAGCCGTGCGGATCAGACCGTGAGGTTGAGCAGGCTGCCGCGCGGCAGCGGGCCCGCCGGCGGCGAGGGCGGAAGCGCCTGCATGGCCGGCTTCTGCGGTGCCGCCGTCGCGTTCGCCGCCGCGAAGGTCGCCGCCGCCGGCGGCGAGACGGGGCGGCTTTCGCGCGCCTGCATCGCCGAGGCAGCCGACTGCGAGAACGCAGCGAGGGAGGAGAGAGAGATCATGCGGAGCGTTTTAACCCGCATGTCTTAACGGTACGTAAACACGCACGACATCGCAATCCACGCGTCTGTATTCCTGGGCGTTAGACGTCGAGCGCCGCCACGCCCGGCAGGGTCTTGCCCTCGAGCCATTCGAGGAACGCTCCGCCTGCCGTCGAGACATAGGAGAACTGGTCGAGCACGCCGGCGTGGCGCAGCGCCGCCACCGTGTCGCCCCCGCCGGCGACGGAGAGCAGCGTCCCCGCCTGGGTGAGCCCGGCCGCGCCCTTGGCAGCGCGCACGGTCGCCGCGTCGAAGGGCGGGGTCTCGAACGCGCCGAGCGGGCCGTTCCAGACGAGGGTGCGCGCGGAGGCGAGCCGCGCCAAAAGGTCGGCGACCGAAATCGGCCCGAGGTCGAGCACCATCGCGTCGGCGGGGATCGCCGTGACCGGAACGATCTGCGACGGCGCGTTCTCGCGCAACTCGCGTGCCACCACCGCGTCCTGCGGCAGGAGCAGCGTGCAGCCGGCGGCCTCGGCCGTGGCCATGATGCCGCGGGCGGTGTCGTGCAGCTCAGGCTCCTGAAGGCTCTTGCCGACCGCGAGCCCACGCGCGGCGAGGAAGGTGTTGGCCATCGCCCCGCCGATCGCGAGCAGGTCGACGCGGCCGACCAGGTTGCCGAGCAGGTCGAGCTTGGTGCTGACCTTGGCGCCGCCGACGATCGCCGCCACGGGGCGCTTCGGCGAGCCGAGCGCGGCGCCCAGCGCCTCGAGCTCGGCCTGCATCAGCCGCCCGGCATAGGCCGGCAGAAGATGCGCGAGCGCCTCCGTCGAGGCATGCGCGCGATGGGCGGCCGAGAAGGCGTCGTTGACATAGGCGTCGCCGAGGGCGGCCATGGCGCGGGCAAGGGCCTCGTCGTTCTTCTCCTCGCCGGCGTGGAAGCGCGTGTTCTCGAGCACCACCACGTCGCCCGGCGCCATGGACGCGACCACCCGTTCCGCCTCCGGCCCGATGCAGTCCTCGGCGAAGCCGACCGCGCGGCCGAGCACGGCCCCGAGGGCCGCGGCGACGGGGCGGAGCGACATCTCCGGCACGCGCCTTCCCTTCGGCCGGTCGAAATGGCTGAGCACGATCACCTTCGCCCCGGCGGCGGAAAGCTCGCGGATGGTCGGCGTCAGGCGCTCGAGCCGTGTCAGGTCGGACACCGTCCCGTCCTGCATCGGCACGTTCAGGTCGGCGCGGAGAAGCACCCGCTTGCCTGAGGCACCGCCCCCGGCGAGCAGGTCGTCGAGCGTGCGGAACGCCATGGCTCAGAGGGAGCCGAGGAGTGCGGCGGTGTCGCTCATCCGGTTCGAGAAGCCCCACTCGTTGTCGTACCAGCCCATCACGCGCACGAGCGTGCCCTCGATCGCCGCGGTCTGCGAGGCGTCGAAGGTGCAGGAGGCGGGTGTGTGGTTGAAGTCGACCGAGACGAGCGGCGCGGCGTTGATCGCAAGGATGCCCTTGAGCGGCCCCTCGGCGGCGGCCTTCATGGCCGCGTTCACCTCGTCCTTCGTGACCGCGCGCTTGAGGTTGGCGTCGAGCGAGACGAGCGAGACGTTCGGCGTCGGCACGCGGATCGCCGTTCCGTCCAGCCTGCCCTTGAGCTCGGGCATCACGAGGCCGACCGCGCGCGCCGCGCCGGTGGTGGTCGGGATCATCGAGACCGCCGCTGCGCGGGCGCGGTGCAGGTCCTTGTGCAGCGTGTCGACCGTGTTCTGGTCGCCCGTGTAGGCGTGGATCGTCACCATGTAGCCGCGCTCGACCCCGAAGGCGTCGTGCAGCACCTTCACCATCGGCGCGAGGCAGTTGGTGGTGCAGGAGGCGTTGGAGACGACCGTCATCTCCTTCGTCAGGACGTGGTGGTTCACGCCATAGACGATGGTGGCGTCGGCACCGTCGCCCGGGGCGGAGATCAGCACCTTGCGCGCGCCGGCAGCGAGCAGGGCCGAGGCCTTCTCCTTCGAGGTGAAGATGCCGGTGCACTCCATCGCAACGTCGACGCCGGCCAGCGGAAGCTTGCCCGGGTCACGCTCGGCGGTGACGCGGATCGGGCCCCAGCTTCGGCCGGCATGGGCGATCGTCATGCTGTCGGCCGAGGTGGTCACCTCGCCGGGGAAGCGGCCGTGCACGCTGTCGTAGCGGAAGAGGTGGGCGTTCGCCTCGACCGAGCCGAGGTCGTTGACCAGCACCGGCTCGATGTCGGTGCGCCCGCTCTCGACGATCGCGCGCAGCACGAGCCGGCCGATTCTGCCGAAGCCGTTGATGGCAACCTTCACGGGCATCGCCTCGATCTCCTCGTCTCTTGCGCTGGTCTCAGCCCAGGCGTCGCATCACCGCCGCCGCCACCGCCTCGGCCGTGATGCCGAAGTGGCGGTAGAGCTTCTCGTAGGGGCCCGACGCGCCGAAGCCGGTCATGCCGACGAACAGGCCCGAGAGCCCGAGCACCCTGTCCCAGCCGAGGCTGACGGCCGCCTCGATGCCGACGCGCAGGCCGCCTCCGAGCGTGATCGCCTGCGACGTCTCGTCCTGCCGCAGGAACAGCTCGAAGCAGGGCATGGAGACCACCGCCGTCGGCACGCCCTCGGCCTCCAGGAGCTCGCGCGCCGCCACCGCGATCGCGACCTCCGAGCCGGTGGCGATCAGCGTCGCCTTGCGGGCCGCGGAGGCCTCGGCGAGCACGTAGCCGCCGCGGGCGGTGAGGTTCTCGGGCGTGTGCGCGGTGCGCAGCGTCGGCAGCGCCTGGCGGGTCAGCGCGAGCGCCGAGGGGCCGTCGGTGCGCGCGAGTGCGAGCGCCCAGGCCTCCGCCGTCTCCACCGCATCGGCGGGGCGGAACACGTGGAGGTTCGGCATGGCGCGCAGCGCCGCGAGGTGCTCGACCGGCTGGTGCGTCGGCCCGTCCTCGCCGAGCCCGATGCTGTCATGGGTGAACACGTACACCACGCGCTGGTGCATCAGCGCCGCGAGCCGGATCGCCGGGCGCATGTAGTCGGAGAACACGAGGAACGTGCCGCCATAGGGGATCAGCCCCCCGTGCAGCGCCATGCCGTTCAGAGCCGCGCCCATCGCATGCTCGCGCACGCCGAAATGGATGTGCCGCCCGCCCCAGTGCTCGGGCGAGAGCGTTCCCATCGCCTTCACGTGGGTGAGGTTCGAGCCCGTGAGGTCGGCCGAGCCGCCGACGAGCTCGGGGATTGCGGGGGCGAGCGCCTCGAGCGCCTTCTGGCTCGCCTGGCGGGTGGCGAGTTTCGGCCTCTCCGCGGCGAGCGACTGCTTCCAGGCCTCGAGCCCGGCGCGCCACTCGTCCGGAAGCCGCCCCTGCGTCACCCGCTCGAACTCGGCCTTGAGCGGGCTCTTCTGCATCCTCCGGAGCCAGGCCATGCGGTCGCGCGCGCCGCGGCGGCCCGCCTCCGCCCAGGCGGCGGCGATCTCGGCCGGGACGGTGAAGGGCGGGGCGTCCCATCCGAGCGCCGCCTTCGCCGCGGCCGCCTCCTCCGCCCCGAGCGGCGCGCCGTGCGAGCCGGCCGTTCCCGCCTTGGTCGGCGCGCCGAAGCCGATGATGGTGCGGCAGGCGATCAGCGTGGGCTTGCCCGACCGCAGCGCGTAGCCGAGCGCGCCTGCGATCTCCGCATGGTCGTGCCCGTCGATGCGCTTCGTTGCCCAGCCATAGGAGGCGAAGCGCTTCAGAACGTCGTCCGAGCAGGAGAGGCCGGTCGAGCCGTCGATCGAGATGCCGTTGTCGTCGAACAGCACCGTCAGCTTGCCGAGCCTCAGGTGGCCGGCGAGCGAGGCGGCCTCGTGGCTGATGCCCTCCATCAGGTCGCCGTCCGAGGCGATCACCCAGGTGCGGTGATCGACGAGGGACCGGCCGAACCGGGCGGCGAGCATGCGCTCGGCCATCGCCATGCCGACGGCGGTGGCGATCCCCTGGCCGAGCGGGCCGGTGGTGGTCTCTATCCCTGGGTGCTCGCCGAACTCAGGGTGGCCGGCGGTGCGGCTGCCGAGCTGGCGGAAGTTGCGCAGTTCCTCCATCTCCATGCCGGCATGGCCGGTCAGGTGCAGGAGGCCGTAGAGCAGCATCGAGCCGTGACCGGCCGACAGCACGAAGCGGTCGCGGTCGGGCCAGCGCGGGTCGGCGGCGTCGAACTTGAGCACGCGCGTCCACAGCACGGTCGCGACATCGGCCATGCCCATCGGCATGCCGGGGTGGCCGGACTTCGCCGCCTCCACCGCGTCGATCGCCAGCGCCCGAAGCGCGTCCGCCATGCGCCGCTCCGGCCCCGCGGTTCGCTCGAGCAGGTCCGCCATGGCGGCGGCGGCGATCGCTGGGGCGCTCGTGTCGATGCTGGCCAAGGCGGGTCCTCTCCTGGCCGGGCGGCAGGGGAGCCCGGGCGGGGTGGCTATAGAAAGGGGGTCGCCCGCCGGCAACCCCCTTCGCCGCCGCCCTGGCCTGCCGGGAGGCCGAACTTCAGCGCATCAGGCCCTTGGCGGCGATCCACTCCTGGATCAGCGCGGCGATCTGGTCGCTGTTGTCGTCCATCATCAGCATGTGCGAGTTGCCGGCGATCCCCCGCGCGGGCAGCGAGAGCTCGTCGACCGTGCCGCCCTTCTCGCGGATCGCCGCACCCCAGCGGTCGATCGCGGGCTTGATGCGCTGCCACAGCGCGTTCTCGCCCAGGAAGTCGCCCCACACCATGAGGTGCGGGATGTCCTTGACCTTCGCCGCATCGTCATTGGCCGGGTTCGGCGCGCCGGAGGGCTCGACGGCGACGAAGGCGCGCACCTTGTCGGGCGCGTTCAGCGCGGCGCGGAACATGAAGTTGCCGCCCTGGCTGTGCACGACCACAACGCAGGGGCAGACGCGCTGGATGTAGGCGTCATAGGCTGCCTGGGTCTTCGCATCCGTCGTCACCCAGCGGGGGACGGACTGCTTGGTGAACTGGTCGCAGGCAGCGACAGGGAAACGCGTTCCATCGTACGCCCGCCGCGCCGCCGCCTCGCGCGCCCAGCCATCGGCGGGGCCGACGCGGAACAGGTGCCAGCCCTCGCCCATGGTGCGGAACACCGGCTCGCCCTCGAAGATCTCGGGGAAGCGGGCCCAGCCGGCGCGGCCGCGCTCGACCGCGTCCGACACGTAGACGTCGTGGCCCGCGCGCAGGAAGGCCATCTGCCAGCCGGGGCGGCCGTCGGGCGTCGTCTCCCACGTCACGCCGGTGAGACCTCCGCCATGCACGAGCAGCAGCGGGAAGCGCGCCCGCGGGCTGGCGAGGCGGACGTACTGCACGTACATCTGCCCGGCCTGGAAATCGCCGTTGGGGTCGTAGCGGAAGGGCGGAGAGCCCGGGGAGAACACGATCTCCCTGGGCTGGAGCCCTGACACCGTGGCGATTCCGCCGCCGACATGGAAGCTGCCGATCTCGCGCACGGCGAGGTCCTGGGCGAGCGCAGGCGCGGCCGCGAGCGCGAGCGCCGCGGCGAGAAGGGATCGCATGCGTTTCCTGTCCGGTTCGTTCCTGTTCTCGTTCAAAGCGGGCGGAGCACCTCGATGCGCACCCCCGCCACCAGCGGCTTCACCGCCTCGCGATAGGCGGTCATGTGCGGCGCGGTGCTGTGCGCCTTCAGCGCCGCCTCGTCGCGCCAGCGCTCGACGATGATCACCGTGTCCTCTCCCGCCAGCACCTGGGCGCCCAGCACCCCGGGCGCATCGGCCGTCGCGTCATAGGCGAAGCAGCCGTCCTCGGCGTGCACCAGCGGCTGCACGGTGCGGAAGGCGGAGAGCCAGGCCGAGCGCGCCCCGGGATGCAGCGTGATCCGGGCCAGCACATGGATCTGCGGTGCGTGGGTCATGCGAGGCTCCGGTTGGCGCGGGCGAGCACGGCATCGCAGAGCACCTGCGCGCCTGCCGCGGCGTGGTCGGGGAGGATGCTCTCCTCCTCGTTGTGGCTGAGCCCGTCCCTGCAGGGGATGAAGATCATCGCGGTGGGCACGCGCCGGGCGACATAGACCGCGTCGTGCCCAGCACCGGAGACGATCTCGCGTGCGCTCATCCCATGTCGCTGCGCCGCTTCCGCCACGAGCGCGACGCACTCCGGGTCGAAGGGCTGGGCGGCGAAGCGGAACAGCTCGGTGAGCGAGAGGCCGAGGCGACCCTCGTCTGCGATCGCCTGCGCGGCCTTCGGGAACGCCTCGGCGATGGAAGCGAGCTCGGCATCGTCGGGGTGGCGGAACTCGACCGAGAACCGCACCTCGCCCGGCACCACGTTGCGGCTGTTCGGGATCACCTGGAGCTGGCCGACGGTGCCGCGCCCTGCCTCGCCGCGCGCGCGCATCATCCGGTCGACGAGGTCGATGATGCGGGCGGCGCCCACCAGCGCGTCGCGCCGCGCCGAGGGCGGCGTGGTGCCGGCATGGCTGTCGCGGCCCGTGAGCACGGCGTCATACCAGACCTGCGCCTGCGCTCCCGTGACGATGCCGATCGTCTTGTCCTCGGCCTCGAGGATCGGCCCCTGCTCGATGTGCAGCTCGAAATAGGCATCCGCAGGGAAGGGCTCCGCCGTCTGCGCGCCCTTGTAGCCGATGGCGTCGAGCGCGGCCTCGACCGTCACGCCCTCGGTGTCGGCGAGCGCATAGGCCTTGGCCAGCGGGTAGACGCCGGCCCAGACGCCCGAACCCATCAGCGAGTGGCCGAAGCGCGAGCCCTCCTCGTCGGTCCAGTTGCACAGCACGAGCGGCGCCTCGGTCTCGATGCCCGCCTCGTTCAGCGTGCGGATCAGCTCGAGCCCCGCGATCACGCCGAGCGCGCCGTCGAACTTGCCGCCCGAGGGCTGGCTGTCGAGATGGCTGCCGAACAGCACGGGCTTGCGCGCGGGGTCGCGCCCCGGCCGGCGGGCGAACATGTTGCCGATGGCATCGACCGTGACGGTGAGCCCCTCCTTCTCGCAGAGCGCGCGGAAATGATCCCGCCCGCGCTTGTCCACCTCCGTCAGCGTCAGGCGCCTCACACCGCCCTTCGGCGTGGCGCCGATCGCAGCCATGTCCATCAGCGCGTCCCACAACCGGCGCGGGTCGATGCGCAGGTTGTCGGTGCGTGTCGCGGTTCCGCCGTCCATGCGGCCAGCCCTCCCTCTCGGTCGCCGCGCATTCTGCGCCTCGGCGCCGCTGCCGCAAGGGCTCGACAGGCTGGGCGCTCGCCCTACCTTGCGGCGATGCATCACGCCATCCCGACCACGATTCCCCGCGCGGCCCTCGTCACCGGAGGCGCGAAGCGGCTCGGCCGGGCCATCGCGCTCGCGCTTGCCGAGGCCGGCTTCGACCTCGCGATCCACTACGCCTCGAGCGCCGCCGAGGCGGAGGAGACGGCCGCGGCGATCCGCGCGCTCGGCCGGCGCGCCGTCACGCTCAAGGCCGATCTCGCGCGCGAGGCGGAGGTCGTGCCCCTCGTCCCGGCCGCGATCGGGGCGCTCGGCCCGCTCGGCGTTCTGGTCAACAACGCCTCGACCTTCGAGCGCGACGAGGTGGCCGATGCCACCCGCGAGAGCTGGGACAGGCACATCGAGCCGAACCTGCGCGCCCCCTTCGTGCTCACCCAGGGCTTCGCCGCCGCGCTGCCGGACGGCGCGGAGGGGGTGGTGCTGAATCTTCTGGACCAGCGCGTGTGGTCGCTGACGCCCCATTTCGTCAGCTACACGGTGAGCAAGGCGGGGCTCTGGGCGCTGACGCAGTCGCTCGCGCTCGCGCTCGCCCCGCGAATCCGGGTGGTCGGCATCGGGCCGGGGCCGGCGCTGCCGAGCCCGCGGCAGAGCCAGGCGCAGTTCGACCGGCAATGCGCCTCGGTTCCGCTCCGCCGCGGCACGGGCCCGGAGGAGATCGCGCGCGCCGCGCTCGCGCTCCTGTCGCTGCCGTCGGTCACCGGGCAGATGATCGCGCTCGACGGCGGGCAGCACCTGAACTGGGCGTCGCCCGGTGCGGCGGAACCGGAGGAGTAGCGGGGCCGTGGGCCCGATGGCGGACCGCAGGATCGCCTCGGCCGCGCTGGCGCTGCGGCACGTCTTCGTGCGCGACCTCGTGCTCGAGGCCTCGGTCGGCGTGCACCCGCACGAGCGCGAGCGGCCGCAGCGCGTGCGGATCAACATCGATCTCGCCGTCGAGGATGATTGGCCAAGGCCGCTGTCGCGTCCTGCCGAGACGCTGGAGGACCTCGCACGGGTCGTGGACTACGAGGCGATCGCCGCCGCGGCCCGACGCATCGCCACGACGGGCCACGTCGCGCTGGTCGAGACACTGGCCGAGCGCATCGCCGGATCATGCCTGCTTGACAGGCGTGTCAGGCTCGCTCGCGTGCGGGTTGAGAAGCTCGATGCGATCGATGGGGCCGCATCGGTCGGAATCGAGATCGAGCGCCGGAACCCTGAGTCCTGACCGCCGGAGTTGTCCACCGCCGGCGTGTGGCGGCCGTTGGTCACTCGCGTCACGCCCGTGTCACCGATCCGACGCCCGCATCAGCATCGGCCAAAGGGATTTCTTCGGCATTTCAATGGTTTGACGAATGCTGCCCAAGGAACGGGCATTCCGTTAGAATCCAGCAGGAAGGCCGGACTCGCGTCACCGTGAGAAGCTTCCTCACAGAGTTGTCCACAGCTTCGGTGGATGGATCGGCCGACCGATGCTGCGCGCAGAGAAGCCCAGGGAAACGCGCATGACGCGAACCGATCACGATGATGCGCCTGACGGTGGAGAAGTGTCGGAAGGCGGGCAGGCCAGGGGCCAGGGCGTCATCGCCGCCGCCCTTCCCGCGCTGCCGGATGCACCCGGCGTGTACCGGATGCTCGACCACGCGGGCAAGGCGCTCTACGTCGGCAAGGCGAGGAGCCTGAGGAGGCGCGTCGCCGCCTATGCCCGCCCCGCCCGCCTGCCCGAGCGGCTGCGGCGCATGGTGGGGCTCACCGCAACGCTCGAGATCATCACCACCCACACCGAGGCGGAGGCGCTGCTGCTCGAGAGCAACCTCATCAAGCGCCTCGAGCCGCGCTTCAACATCGTGCTGCGCGACGACAAGTCCTACCCGTGGCTCTCGCTCACCAAGGGCCACGCCTTCCCGCGCATCGCCAAGCACCGTGGCGCGCATCGGGCGGATGCCGAGTATTTCGGCCCCTACGCCTCTGCCTGGGCGGTGAACCAGGCGATGACGGCGCTGCAGCGCGCGTTCCTGCTGCGCTCCTGCACGGACGCGATGTTCGCGTCCCGCACGCGGCCCTGCCTGCTCTACCAGATCAAGCGCTGCGCCGCCCCCTGCGTCGGCCGCGTCACCGAGGCGGACTACGGCGCGCTCGTCGCGCAGGCGCGGCGCTTCCTCACCGGCCACTCTGGCGAGGTCCAGAAAGAGCTCGCCGCCGAGATGGAGGCGGCCGCGGCCGAGCTCGCCTTCGAGCATGCCGCGCGCCTGCGCGACCGCATCCGCGGCCTCACCCACGTCCAGGGCACCGATGCCGTCAACGCGCTCGAGGTCGGAGACGCGGACGTGATCGCCGCCCACCAGGCCGGCGGCGCCACCTGCATCCAGGTGTTCTTCGTGCGCGCCGGGCGCAACAACGGCAACCGCGCCTTCTTCCCCGCCCATGCCGCGGGCGAGGGCGCGGGCGCCGTGCTCGGCGCCTTCATCGGCCAGTTCTACGACGACAAGCCGCCGCCCCGGCTCCTGCTGCTGAGCCACGAGATCCCTGGCGCGCGGCTGGTCGCCGACGCGCTCGCGCTCAAGGCCGGCGGGTCGGTCGCCGTCGCGGTGCCGAAGCGGGGGCCGAAGCGCGAGATGGTCGCCTTGGCCGAGACGAACGCGCGCGAGGCGCTCGAGCGGCGGCTTGCCGAGCGGGCCGGGCAGGGGGCGCTGCTCGAGGGGGTGGCGCGGGTGTTCGGCCTTGCCGCCCCGCCGGCGCGGATCGAGGCGTACGACAACAGCCACACGCGCGGCCGCGAGGCCTATGGCGTGATGGTGGTCGCGGGCCCCTCCGGCTTCATGAAGGCGGCCTACCGCAAGTTCATCATCAAGGGCGAGATCACCCCCGGCGACGACATCGCGATGATGCGGGAGGTGCTCGGGCGCCGCTTCGGCCGGCTGCTGCGCGAGGAGGAGCACGGCGCGCGCGGGGAGGGCTGGCCCGATCTCGTGCTGATCGACGGCGGCGCCACCCAGCTCGCCGCCGCCCAGGAGGTGCTCGCCGAGCTCGGCGTCGAGGACGTGCCGGTCGCCGCGATCGCCAAGGGGCCTGACCGCAACGCCGGCCGCGAGCGCTTCTTCCTGCCCGGGCGGGAGCCGTTCGACCTGCCAGCGCGCGACCCTGTGCTCTACTACCTGCAGCGGCTGCGCGACGAGGCGCACCGCTTCGCGATCTCGGCGCACCGGGCGGCGCGGCAGAAGACGCTCTCTCGCTCCGGGCTCGACGGCGTCGAGGGGATCGGGCCGGCGCGCAAGCGGGCGCTGCTCAACCATTTCGGCTCGGCCCGCGGCGTCGCCCAGGCCGGGCTCGCCGCGCTCGAGGCCTGCCCGGGCATCGACCGGGCGCTCGCGTTGCGGATCTATGACCATTTCCATCCCGGCTCCGGCCCCGCTAGAGTGCCGCCGTCCGGCGAGGGCTAGGCCCGCGCCGATGCGCCGCGCTGCGGGAGCGTGGCCGATGACGCGGGGTTCCGTGCCGAGCGACCTGCCCAACCTCCTGACGCTGTCGCGAATCGCCGCCATCCCGGTGCTCGCGGCGCTGATGCTCGCGCGCATCCCGGCGGCCGACCTCGCGGCCTGCGCCCTGTTCACCGTCGCCGCGGTGACCGACTGGCTCGACGGCAAGCTCGCCCGCGCGCGGGGGATCACCTCCGATCTCGGCCGCATGCTCGACCCGATCGCCGACAAGCTCCTGGTGGGCGCGACGCTGATGCTGCTCGCCGGGCTCGGCCGGCTGTCCGATCTCGGGGTGCTCGCCGCCGTCGTCATCATGCTGCGCGAGATCACGGTCTCGGGCCTTCGCGAGTATCTCGCCGGCCTTGCGGTCGGGCTGCCCGTTACGGCGCTCGCCAAGTGGAAGACCGGTGTCCAGATGATCGCGCTCGGCATGCTCGTGGCCGGCGACGGCACGGCGCGGCTCTTCGGGCTTGGCGTCCTTCCGGTCTCGCTGATCGGCGAGGCGCTGCTGCTGCTGGCGGCGGCGCTGACGCTCGTGACGGGCTGGGACTATCTCGCGGCGGGGCTCAGGCATGTGCGCCGCGACGCGCCGGCAGCGGGAAGGCGCAGGCCGGCCGCCGAGTAGGCGGCGGCACCCGCGGCGCCGGCCTTGTGGCCTTGGCCGTGGCGGCGTAGCTAGGACGGGACGACCGAGGAGTTCGGAACAAGGATGCCGATGCAGCGTGAAACCGCCCCTGGCCGCCACCTGCCGCGGACCGTGGCGGCGCTCGCCCTCGCCCTGGCGCTCGCCGGCTGCGGCGTCGGCCGCGGCTTCTCCGGCTCCGGCGACGGTTTCGGCGGCTTCGGCGTGCGCCCCCTGCCGGTGCCCGCGGCGGAGGCGGAGGGCTACACGATGCGCCGCCTGCGCGGCCAGCCGGACGACGCCGTCGCGCTGCAGCCAGACACCTCGATCCAGTGGCCCTACACGGCCGAGGACACGCGCATGAGCGTGTTCGAGACCGAGGAGGAGCGGATGCAGCGGCTGGAGCGCGAGCGTCGCGGCCAGCGCCAGACCCGCGGCTCCTCGACCGAGAGCCGCGAGGTCCAGCGGCCGCCCGAGCAGATGCCTGGGACGCCGGCGCCGCGCGCGCTCGCCCCGCCGCCGCCCGACCCCGACCAGCGCGGCCAGGCGATCCCCCTCGCGCCGCCGGGAACGGTGACCACCGGCGGCACCGCCGGCTCCCGCACCGGCACCTTCGGCGGCCCTGCCGGCACAGGCACCACCGTGCGCGACGGTGGCACCACGACGCTGATGGGGGCGGACGGCACGATCCGCACCGTGCCGACGCCGCGCTGAGCGCGATGCAGGTGCTCTACTTCGCCTGGCTGCGGCAGCGTATCGGCCTTGCCGAGGAGCAGGTCGATCCGCCGGAGCATGTGCGCACCGTCGGCGCGCTGGCGGACTGGCTTGCCGCCCGCGGCCCCGGCCACGCTGCCGCCTTCGCCGACCGCGCGAGCATCCGCTGCGCCGTGAACCAGGAGTTCGCCACCGCCGAGACGCCGGTGGGCGCGGGCGACGAGGTCGCCTTCTTCCCGCCGGTGACCGGGGGCTGAGGGCGCCCCACTCCCCTGCCCCCGCGTCCTCGGCGGCGCGCGCCGCCGTTTCGTCGATCTGGCGAAACGTGCGGCTAGTTGTCGCGGGGCCGCGGCGGCGGCGTCTCGGTCCGCTCGCCGAAGGCGCCGACGACGAAGGCGCCGACGACGAAGGCGGGGAAGCCCGGGGCCGTGCCGACCTGGCGTGTGCGCACGCTGCCGCCGGCGCCGGGGCCGAAGACGAACCGCACGCCGACCAGGCCGAGCAGGAACCCGCCAGGCCCGGCGCCGCCGTCGAGCGTGAAGGAGG
>Ga0272446_1004248_pt1 | contig 17118 bp, 22 predicted proteins | sample YNPCB0061_FD_194587 | JGI IMG/M metagenome (GOLD analysis project Ga0272446, IMG submission 194587) | Hot spring microbial mat communities from Yellowstone National Park, WY, United States - YNP-CB-006-1 | ecosystem: Environmental > Aquatic > Thermal springs > Hot (42-90C) > Sediment | place... | reverse complement strand
GATGCATGACGATCGCGCCCGGCATCTTCGAGACGCCGATGCTGCTCGGCATGCCGCGCGAGGTGCAGGAATCGCTCGGCAAGATGGTGCCGTTCCCGCAGCGGCTCGGCAAACCCGCCGAGTACGCAGCGCTCGTCCGTCACATCATCGAGAACGTGATGCTGAACGGCGAGGTGATCCGCCTCGACGGGGCGATCCGGATGCAGCCGAAGTAAACCGGCAGCCGCGTCGAAGCAAACGTCACTTGGCGTCCGGATACGTTGCCGCCCGCGCGGGCGGCAACGGGTGAAGAGGAACGGCTACTGAAGCTTGACTTTCTGTTCGACCGGATTGTCCTTGATGGTCCACTCGACCATTGAACCGTCGTACAGCTTTGCCTTCTTGTTGCCGAGCAGTTCGCTGGAGACGAACCACCCGATAGACGCCCAGTGTCCCGTATTGCAGAAGTTGATCTGTTCGCCGGACGTGGGAACGCCAGCCACCTTGTACAGCTGTTCGAGCTGCCCTTTGGACCGAAACTCCCCGCCGCCGTTCTCGGTAAGCCACTGCTGCGGAAGGTTTTTCGCGCCCGGAATTGTGCCCGCGGCCTTTGCTTTGCCATGGCGTGAGATTGCCGCGTAGTAATCCTCAGGCCGGTTATCGACAAGGACAACGCCGGCTTCACGCGCCTTCTTCAAGTCGTCCATCGTAACGATCATCTCCCGGCGAACGTTCGCCATAAATGTCTTTGTCTCCGGTTTGGCTCCGCCGGAAGCAAGCGGGTACTTTTTCTCCTTTGCCTCGTCCAAGTAGTCGGCCATGCCTCCGTTGAGTACGGACACCTTGTCGTGCCCGAGGACCTTGAAAGTCCAGTAGACCCGGGTACCCATCCCCATCTCGGTCGAGTTGTTGCCCCCGGGCACGAGTACCACATGAGTGTTGTTATCGATGCCCAGCCGGCCGATCAGAGCAGTGAGCTTGCTCAAGTCCGACGGCAGCATGTCCGGTACCTTGTCTGCCCGTTCTTCGCGCCAACCGTCCTTCGCGTAATTGCTGTTCACGGCGCCTGGAATGTGCGCACGCAAATACTCTGTGGGCGGCCGAAAGTCGATGAAAACCACCCCGGGCTTGCCAACATTCGCGGCGACCCATGCTGAATCGACGAGCGGCTGCGCCATCGATGCGCGGCTCGCAATCATCAAACCGACGGTCGCCACCAAGGCGCCCCATCGCATGCCCCCAAGAATCCGACTGCTCATGTTGACCTCCACTACGTGGTTAAGACCAGATCGGAAGACAAAATGGCATCGAGCAAAGTGTCCCATTCGTCCTCGCCTATGCAGGGCCGCGCCGCGTCAATCCGCACGACCTCATGCTCCGCTTCCAGCCGCGCGATCACAGCCGACATGACCTCGCTTTCGGGAAACAAGCCCGTTGCGAGCAGCGCAACTCGCATCGCCACGCTTATAGGTTGACGACGGCGTCGGACTCCGCGATCGCGCGGGCCAGTGCCTCGGAATCGACAAGCGGCAGTTCGTCGGCCATCTGGAGAACCGCAGTGCGCGGTGCAATGCCCGACATCTCCAGCAACTCGACCATGGCTGCATTCTGCTCGGTCTCCGCAACCGGATCGCCCATGAACACCAGTTCGATGGTATGACCGGTCACGCTCAGACCGGCGGCGACGCGCATGGCTTCGGTGTTGTCGCGCCGAGCCAGCACGAGGATCGACTTCGGCCCATGCTTCATCGGCATACTCAAAGGCTGATGACGCGCAACGATTTCGCCGCCAGCGCGCTGTTGGCTGTCTGGCTTGCCAGCTCCACCGGACACGACCTCGAGCCGCAGAAGCGCTCCCACGCGTGCCGACATGCCGCAGCGCTTGCAGCGCCGGCAACCGCCTTGCGAACATCGGGATCGTCGAGCACCGTGACCCCGTCATGCGTAAAGAAGCAGGCAAACGAGATCGCGCGCCGCGTGCAAGCCCGCGCGAGTCCGGCCAGAATCCTCCCGGCGTGCGCATTGGCAACGTGAAACAGGATTTCCATCGGTCCCTATCGCTGCGAGTCCCGCATCAGGATCCAGACCGGCAAGCTTGCACGTGTGCCGCCGGCGACGACGCGCGCGCCACCCGAATCACCCGACCGCGCTTGCCGCGGATCGGCCGCCAGGCCGATTGTTCCGCGCTGCCCACGAACGCTCATGCTCAACAGCCACCGAACCGCTTGGGCGCAGCGCGCTCCGGCACGGGATGCGCACGGCCCCGGAGAGTATCCGGCGGGTTTTCGAGGTAATAGCCGACAAGTTCGGTGACCGGCACCTTGCCGAATCCACCACCCAACTCAATGTCGGGGAGAGTTTCGGCGCGTACCGGCGTCGCCGAGCGGTCGAGTGCCTCGCGCGGCAGCGCGGCGAGCCTGAAACCGAGTGCTGCCAGCGCCACGCTTGTTGCCAGGGCCCCGATGCAAAAGATCCAGCTCGATCGATCCATGACGATCAGAGAGAGTCGCTGAGAAAGGCGAGGTACATGACCCCAAAAGCAACGACGAATCCTGCGATCTGCGCAACCGTTTCGAAATCGATGGTCATTGCTCGCCTCGCTTGTAATGGCGCACCAGTTCGTCGAGTCGGAGCGGATCGCCCCCAAACGGATGCGCGATCGGTGGCGCGTGGTAGGGCACGCCGTCGCGATCGGCCCGCAGGCTGGACGGGGGCCAGCTATAGATGTAGAAAAGGCCGGCAAGGCTTGCGACCGCGCCGACAATCACGAACGTGCGCAATAGCCAGCGGCCTAACACCGTGTCAGTCCTTGCGGATGAAAACATGCCAGCAATGATCGGCTTTCACGGTTTCGAGGTGCGTGGCGGCCAGGTCGTCACACATCGGCGGCAATGCCTCGACCGATGACGGGTTGTCCACCAGCACCTCGATTACGTCCCCAGGCCGAACTTCGCTGACGGCTTTCTTAGTCATCAGCTGCGGTCGAGGACACGAGTCCCCGATGCAGTCGACGCGCCGCGCGATCCGCACGACCGCCCCGTCGCTGAGTCGCGCTTCGCGATCGACCGCACTGCTGCGTTCGTCTCCGGCCTTTTTCGATCCGAATAGTCCCATGTTGAAGCCCCCTCAGATTCGAGCAACGAACGACCCCGGCTCACGCCGCCTTTCGCGCGGCTATCGTCGCGGTATCCCTTGCGTTGTCAGACCGGTGCTCTGCCGCGGTCCGTTCATGTCTGGCCTGCTGGGCCAGCTCACGGCGGCGAATCGCACGGTAAATAGAGTAGAGCACAGCGGTCTGGACCAGACCGAAAGCCAGCGCCGGGATTCCGAGCTTGTCCTGCAACGTGCGTGCGTTCGCGAAGCCCAACTGCAACGCTGCGAGGTTTGGATCGCCGGTCATACTCGCCGGCGCCGGCGGCCAGTAGTTCCACGACCACAACACGGAAAACAGGAACATGCCGATGAACGTGAAGATCAAGGCCCATAGCGCACCCAGATTGCCCTCGCCCGTCTTTACCCACGTCGAAACGGTGCACGCCCCCGCGAGCACCATGCCGATCCCGAACAGGAATAGGCCGATGAACTGGTTGAACCCGACGTCGAATTCGAGGGGATGGCCCGCGCCCAGCGTCATGAAGGTCGTAAAGGCCATCGTGAGGATCATCATCGCCACCAGCAACGCTTTCGTGTTGCGGTAGCTCTTGAACATGATGGCGTCGCGCAACGCAGCGGTGTTGCAGAAGCGTGACCTCTGAACCAGCAGCCCCACGACCGAGCCAAAGATGAAAGCGACGACGCATTCAGCAACCGTCGACATTGCCTAGCCCTCCAGAATGCGCTTGTAGATGAGCGAGCCCACCCACGCACCGGCAACGATCCCCGAAATCGCGAGATAGCCGCCGAGATTCATTTCCGGCGTCAGACCGAAAAATGTGGAAACGTTGCATACGAAAGCAATTCGAATGCCGATCCCCATCAGCAGTCCTCCGAGCGTAATGAGTACCCACTCGGACAGCCGCCGCGGAATGCGCAGATAGAACTCCTTCGAGGCGACCGCCCCCACGATCGCACCGAACAGCATGCCGAGGCTGACGTAGATCTTCCAGTAGTCGACCTGCACCGGGAAAACCAGCGTCCAAAACGGGAGACGCTCCAATTCGTCACCGAGGATGGCCTTGGCCATTAGCCCGGTCATCATCGTCTCGCCGCCACCGACGGTCCAGGCACCGATCAGCAGGAACAAGAAGATCTCGAGGACGGCGATCGCGACAAGCGCAACCGTCGGATCGAGCGTCTTGCGAAAGAATTCCATCCCCCGTGTCCTTCCCGAGCTTCGGGCCGCGAAGTTTCGACCCCGGGCCGATTGCATCGTAGGCTGCAGCGGCGCCGTCTAGGTAGTAATTGTTGCCAACCGGTCCGGAGATGTCACGCCCGGTACAAGCCGGCCCGCCATGCGCCCGCACGCGCGCCCCCAGGCCGCTTGCAGCGTCGGTAGCGAGACGCCACAATCGCCGAATCGATCGTGAAGAAGGCACGCCCCATGTCGATCTACGTCGAACACACTGACATCCTGTCTCACATGTTCGGTGCGTGCACCACGTCGCAGATCAACGAGTTCATTCCGGAAAAGCGCGGCTTCCGCATCCACGGTCATAGCACGACGATCAGCCTGGAGCGCGCATTCTGGAATGTGCTCGAGGATATGGCGCGCGAAACCGGACATACGTTGCCACGGCTGATCGAGCGCATCCATACGGGCTGCCTGGTGGCCAACGACAAGAACATTGCGTCTTGCCTGCGCGTCATTTGCCTGAAGTATCTCAACGTGTACTGCATAGGGACGCGCTAGATGCGCCCGCAGCGGCCGGGCTGGAGCCGCCGCACCCCGACCACGGCCCATCGGCGCGCGATGGCCACCGAACCCCGAAGTCGGCGACTCCTGCCGCCGCACCACGACGCGGTGCGGGCCTGGGCCGCATCTGCGTAGGAGGGGCACGCGGATGCGGGGTGCCGATGACGGCTCGTCATCGATCGCAACAGTGAACATCCTGAACGTGGCAGCGGTCCGGGTCAGCCCCTTGGCCGGCGCGCTGCTTGCTGCAGCGTGCTCACTACAAGCCCCGCTGCAAGGCCCGCCGGAGGCGCCTTCGGGTTTTCGCGGCGGGCTGACCTCCGTCACCGCAACGCGCCACATGGCCGCGGCGGCGAATCCGCTGGCGGCAGAGGCGGGACGGGCGATCCTGCGCGCGGGCGGCTCTGCCGTCGATGCGGCCATCGCGATGCAAATGGTGCTGACGCTGGTGGAACCGCAGAGCTCAGGCATTGGCGGCGGCGCGTTCCTGCTGCACTGGGACGGCCGACGCGTGCAGTCGTTCGACGGCCGCGAAACCGCACCGATGGCCGCCGACGAGAACCTGTTCGTGACGCCGCAGGGCCGCACGATGGGCTTCGCGGACGCCGTCGTGGGTGGCCGAGCGGTCGGCGTACCGGGCGTGCTGCGCATGCTCGAACTGGCGCACCGACAGCACGGCAAGTTGCCGTGGGCAAGGCTCTTCGAGCCCGCGATCGAGCTTGCCGACCGTGGCTTTGCGATCTCGCCGCGCTTGCACGCGCTGCTCGCCAAAGAAAGGCACCTGGCGAAAAACGACGCGGCGCGCGCCTACTTCTACGATGCCGACGGGGCCCCGAAGGCGGTCGGCACGCGTCTGAAGAACCCCGAGCTGGCCGCCACGTTGCGCGCCATCGCGCGGGGCGGCGCCGACGCCTTTTATCGCGGTCCGATCGCCGCGGACATCGTCGCCGCCGTGCGCGGTCACGCGACCAATCCGGGCCGGCTCGCCGAAAGCGATCTGGCGGGCTACCAAGCGAAGGAACGCGCGCCCCTGTGCACCGACTACAAGCGCTGGCGTGTGTGCGGCATGGGGCCGCCGTCGTCGGGCGGCATCGCGGTCGCACAGATACTCGGCGTGCTCGCCGTGCGCGACATTGCGGCCACGCCGCCGGTGGCGGTCGACGGCGGCGTCGAACCGCAGCCCGCTGCCGTACATCTGTTCAGCGAGGCGGGCCGGCTCGCGTTCGCAGATCGCAACCGGTATGTCGCCGACGACGACTTCGTTGCCGTCGACGTCGCCGCGTTGACGAGCCCGTCGTATCTCGCCGAGCGGGCGCGTTTGATCGGTGACCGCAGCATGGGGCGCGCCGCGCCCGGTTCACCTGCGGGCGTGAAGGCCGCGTGGGCCGAGGACGTCTCGCCGGACCGGATCGCCACCTCGCACATTTCGGCCGTCGACGGCGATGGCAACGCAGTGTCGATGACGACGTCGATCGAAGACGCATTCGGCGCGCGGCTGATGGTGCGCGGCTTCCTGCTGAACAACCAGCTCACCGACTTTTCCTTCCTGCCGCACGAGACCGACGGCAAAGGCGGGATGAAACCCGGCGGCGCCCTCGTCGCCAACCGCGTTCAGCCGGGCAAGCGGCCGCGCTCGTCGATGGCGCCGACGCTGGTGTTCGACCGGGCCAGCGGACGGCTCGTCGGCACGCTGGGATCGCCGGGCGGCTCGCAGATCATCAACTACGTCGCCAAGACGCTCGTCGGGGTACTCGACTGGAACCTCGACGTGCAACAGGCGATCGCGCTGCCGAACTTCGGCAGCCGCAACGGCCCCACCGAAGTCGAGGAAGGGCGGGCGAGCGCGCGACTGGTCGAAGGACTGAAGGCGCGCGGCCACGACGTGCGCGCGATCCCGATGACGAGCGGGCTGCAGGGCATCGTGCGCGTGCGTCTGCCCGACGGCAGCGACGGCTGGGCCGGCGGCGCGGATCCGCGGCGCGAGGGCGTGGCGCTGGGCGATTGAGTAGACTGCGCGCCGCATCGACGAAGGAGGCAAGCACCATGACGATCAAAGTCGGCGACCGGCTGCCCGACGGGCAATTGCAGGAGTACATCGAGGTCGAAACCGCGGGCTGCCCGGCCGGCCCGAACACCTTCAAGGTGGCCGATCAAGTCAAGGGCAAGAAGATCGTGATCTTCGGGCTGCCCGGCGCATATACGCCGACCTGCTCGGCCAAACACGTGCCGAGCTACCTGCAGCACTACGACGAACTGAAACGCAAAGGTGTGGACGAAATCTGGTGCCTGTCGGTCAACGACGCGTTCGTGATGGGCGCGTGGGGCCGCGACCAGAAGGCCACCGGCAAGGTGCGGATGATGGCCGACGGCTCGGCGGAGTACACGAAGAAGCTGGGGCTCGAGCTGGATCTCACCGCGCGCGGCTGGGGCGTGCGTTGCCGCCGCTTCTCGATGCTGGTCGAAGACGGCGTGGTCAAGGCGCTGAACATCGAGGCGCCGGGCAAGTTCGAGGTCAGCGACGCCGAAACGATGCTCAAGCAGCTGTAGCGAACCGCCTGTGCGCGCCGCCGCGCGCGTTGCGCGCCCGTATCGGCGTCAGTTCAGGTTCCGCGCCGCGTCGATCAGTTCGTGCAGCCGCGCGCGCAGCGCCGGCGCGTCGGCCGGCTCCGGTCGCGCCGCGAGGTAGGCGCGCAGGTCCTCGGCGGCGGCACGCGGGCACTCCAGCCGTTCGAACACGAGGGCGCGATCGCGGCGCTCTTGCGGCACGTCGGGCAACAGCGCGACGAGGCGATGCTGGATCTCGAGCAGCGCGGGCCAGTCCTCGTGTTCGGCGTGGATCGCCTTCAAGTTGCGCAGCAGGCGCGCGAGGACCTCGCGTTCGCTTGCCGCGCGCAGGTAAGGCGCCAGTGGCGGCTCCGCCGCGCCGCGCAGCACGGCTCTCAGCCGCGCGCGCAGCGCGTCGGCCGAAAGCGTCTGCCCCCGCCCGAAGACGTCGATGAACAGAGCCCCTTCGTTCATCGGCAGCCTGACCAGGAAGTGGCCCGGGAAGCCGACGCCTGCCAGCCTCAGCCCGATCGCCCGTCCGATCTCGATGTACACGAGCGACAGCGTGATCGGGATGCCGGTGCGCCGCTCGACCACGCGGTGCAGGTAACTGTTGTCGACGCTGTAGAACTCGTCCTCGTTCGGACGGAAGCCCAACTCGCCGAAGTAGAAGTGGTTCAGCATCCGCAGCCGCGCGACGGTCGATGCGTCGGGTGCGATGCGCGAACGCAGCCGCTCGCCCCAGTCGCGCACCGTGTGCACGACTTCGGCCGGATCGAAATCCTGGCGCGCGTACAGCGCGACGCTGGCGGCCGCTTCGAGCAGGGCGAGCGGCGCCTCACGGCGCGCGCCGACGAGTCGCTCGAACGATTCGAGTGCGTTCATTTCAGCCGCAACAGAAACTCTCGCGGACGAAACCCCATCAGCCACAACGCGCCGAAATACGCGGCCATCGCCCCGGCGATCACCGCAGCCAGCAGCCCCGCGCGCACGGGCCAGTGGGCGTGCAGCGCGATCCAGTCGATGCGCCGGTTCGCTGCCCAAAGTAGCACCGCCAGCAGCGCCAGCGCAATGGCAAGCCTGGCGACGAACCTTCCCCAGCCCGGAAGCGGCCGGTAGATGCCGCGTCGCCTCAGCCCGACGAGCAGCATCGCCGCGTTGGCGAGCGCTCCCAGGCTGATCGCCAGCGCCAGTCCGGCGTGCGCGAACCAGGGAACCAGCACGAGGTTGGCGAGCTGGGTCGCGACCAGCACGACGACGGCGATCTTCACCGGCGTCCTGATGTCCTGCTGCGCATAGAAGCCCGGGGCGAGAATCTTCACTGCGATCAGCCCGAACAGTCCGGCGGCGTAGCCGACGAGCGCCGCCGCCGTCTGCGCGACGTCGTGCGCGCCGAAGCGCCCGCCCTGGAACAGCACCGCGATCAGACCCTCGGCCAGCATGCCCATGCCCAGCGCGGCCGGCAGCGCGATCAGGCACGTCAGTCGCAGGCCCCAGTCGAGCAGCCGGCTGTAGTCGTCGGTGCGACGTTCGGCGTTCGCCCGCGACAGATTGGGCAGCAGCACCGTGCCGAGTGCCACGCCCAGCAGCGCGGTCGGAAACTCCATCAGGCGATCGGCGTACGCGAGCCACGAGACGCTGCCGGTGGCCAGGTGCGAAGCGATGTTGGTGTTGATGATCAGGCTTATCTGGGCGACCGACACCGCGAAGATCGCCGGCAACATCAGCCGCAGGATGCGTCGCACGTCATCGTCGCGCAGCGCCGCGGCGAGCCCGGTCAGGCGCGGCAGCCTGCCGATGCGAGCGAGCGCCGGCAACTGCACTGCCAGCTGCAGCACGCCGCCGACGATCACCGCGGCGGCCAGCGCGAACACCGGCGGATCGAAGCGCGGTGCGAGCAGGCCGGCGAAGACGATGAAGCTCAGGTTCAGCAGCACCGGCGTGAACGCGGGCACGGCGTAGCGGTTGAACGTGTTCAGCACGCCGGCGGCGAAGGCCACGAGCGACATGAACAGGATGTACGGAAACATCCAGCGTGTCATCGCCGTGGCCAGATCGAACGCCGCGGGATTCTTCGAGAAGCCGCTGGCGACCAGCCACACGAGTGCCGGCGCGCCGAGCGCGCCGGCGATCGAAACCGCCAGCAGCGTCCAGAACAGCGCCGAGGCGACGTGCGACAGCAAGTCCCGCACGCGCGCGTCGCCGTTGCGCGTGCGCACGTCGGCGAGGATCGGCACGAAGGCCTGCGAAAACGCGCCCTCGGCGAACATCCGCCGCAGCAGGTTCGGCAGCCGGAACGCGACGTTGAACGCATCCATTTCCGTGCCGGCGCCGAACGTGCGCGCGACGATCAGTTCGCGCGCGAGCCCCGTGATGCGCGACAGCAGCGTCATGCTGCTCACGGTGGCCGCTGCGCGTAGAAGATTCACCGGAGGCGGGCGCTTACGCAGATAGGGAAAGACGGGGCCGCGCGTTTGTTCGCGCTGGCGCGTTTTGCTATAGTTCGGCGCCTTTCGGCGCCCCCCATTCTCTCATCGACCGCGCCGCGACAGGATTCAACCGATGGCAAACAGCAAACAAGCCCGCAAGCGCGCCCGCCAGGCGGTCGCGCGCAACGCGCTCGCGAGCTCGCAGCGCTCGAAGGTGCGCACCGCGATCAAGTCCGTGCGCAAGGCGATCGCCGCCGGCGACAAGAAGGCCGCCGCCGAGATCTTCCGCAAAGCCACCAGCGTGATCGACGCCATCGCCGACAAGGACGTCATCCACAAGAACACCGCCGCGCGCAACAAGAGCCGGCTTGCCGCCGCGATCAAGTCGATGGCGTAGGCCGCCGGCGAACCGATTCGACCGCGCGGGCCCGCTTCGGCGGGCCCGCGTTTTTTCACGTCGGCTCAGGCCCGGGCAGCGAACAGCCTTCGTATACCGGCAGCTCGTTGTCGCGCGCGAAGTTCATCACGAAGTTGAATGCCATCGCTTCGATGTCCTTGAGCCGCTCGTCCACGACGACGCATTTGATCCCGCCGATCGTCACCGGACGCACGTACGGCGAAAAACCGATCAGCGCGTCGCGCCCGGCTCCGACGCCGCCCGGCCGGTACGGCGCCAGCACGCCGCACAGGCGCTCGGCCCAGTCGCTCGGGCGGAACGCCTTGCCGTGAACGGTGATGCCGTGGATGAAGAACTCCCTGGGTTTGGCCTGCGCATCGGCCACGGTCGACGACTCCGCGATGGAACTGGGCGGGGGCTCGAAGGCGGCTGCCGCGCCGGACGGCGGCGCTGCCCGCGAGTAAACCTATATCTTATATAAGACTTGGCCCCCTGTCCCAGCCGGTGTACGGACCGGTCGCTGCACGCATCGTCGACGATGGGCCCGAAAAAGACGCGGCGGCCGACTGGCCGAGCCGTGGTGCGAAGACGCGGCGCCGGTCAACCCCAGCGCGGTCCGACCCGTTCGTTGCCCTTGCGCAGACGTCGCAAATCGCGCATAAATCCGGTCGCGCGCCGGTCCGACCATCACAAGAACGCTGCCCGAACAACGACTGCATGTCCAAACCCACATCGAAAGTGCTCGTCATCAACGACGAGCCCTTGATCCTGAAGGATCTGCTCAAGGGACTGAACGCGGCGGCACGGACACTCGACAACCCTTTCGGCCTGACTTTCATCGGCGCCCTGACCGCGCGCGAGGGTCTGCAACTGATCGAACGCGACGGCGATATCCAGATCGTCATCGTCGATGACAAGCTGTACGCGGTTCAGGAAGGTCCCCGCAAGTCCGCTGTCGCGCGCAACGGCGGCAGGGAATCACCGCGCACGCTGCAGGTCAGCGCGCTGAAGCTCGTGCAGAAGATCACCGCGCTGCGGCCCGAACTCGACATCTACATCCTGATCGAGAAAGAGAAGGAAGACCAGGTCGTCGACGCGCTGTTTGCCGAGGCGGTCGACGGATATTTCTACCGCGAGGAGCGCGACTATCGCGGCATGTACCGGATCCTGAACGCGCAGATCGCCGAGCGCGCCCGCACACCGTTCTACGACGCGCTGCGCGCCTACGTGCTGTCGGCCAAGGACGCGTGGCATACGCCGGGGCACTCGTCGGGCGACTCGCTGCGCGGCAGCCCGTGGGTCAACGAGTTCTACGAATTCATGGGCGAACACGTCTTCGACGCCGACCTGTCGGTGTCGGTCAAGGCGCTCGACTCGCTGATGGAACCGACCGGCGTCATCGCCGAGGCGCAGCAGATGGCGGCGAAGGCGTTCGGGGCACGCAAGACGTTTTTCGCCACCAACGGCACGTCCACCGCCAACAAGGTGATCCTGCAGACGCTGATCGCGCCGGGCGAGAAACTGCTGCTCGACCGCAACTGCCACAAGAGCGTGCACCACGGCGTGGTCCTTTCCGGCGCACGCCCCGTTTACCTCGATTCCAGCGTCAACAAGAAATACGGCGTGTTCGGTCCGGTGCCGAAGAAGACCCTGCTGCGCGCGATCGACGAGCATCCCGACGCGCAGTTGCTGGTGCTGACCTCGTGCACGTACGACGGCCTCCGCTACGACCTGAAGCCGATCATCGATGCTGCGCACGCGCGCGACATCAAGGTGCTGATCGACGAGGCGTGGTACTCGCACGCACGGTTCCACCCGGATCTGCGCCCGACCGCGCTGGAGGCCGGCGCCGACTACGTCACGCAGTCTGCGCACAAGACGCTGTCGGCGTTCTCGCAAGCCGCGTTCATCCACGTCAACGACGCCGGCTTCAAGGAGCATCTGTTCCGCGAGAACTTCAACATGCACACGTCGACCAGCCCGATGTACAGCCTGATCGCGAGCCTGGACGTCAGTCGCAAACAGGCGGTCCTCGAGGGCTACAAGCTGCTCGAGCGCACGCTGATGCTGGCCGGCGAGTTGCGCGAGCAGATCGACTCGACCGGAGCGTTTCGGGTACTGACCCTGCAGGATCTGCTGCCCGACGAGGTCCGCGACGACGGCATCCGGCTCGACCCGACCAAGATCACGGTCGACATCTCCTCGTGCGGCCTGACGGTCGACGAGCTGCAGCAGGAACTGTTTTCGCGCTTCAACATCACGATCGAGAAGTCGACCTTCAATACGATCACGCTGCTGCTGACGATCGGCACCACGCGCTCGAAGTGCTCGCGGCTGTACGACGCGCTGATGCGCATCGCGCGCGAGAAGCGCGCGCCGCGACGGCTGTACCGCACGCCCGATCTGCCACCGTTCACCGAGCTGGTGTACCTGCCGCGCGACGCGTACTACTGCGGCGGCGAGCTGGTTCCGCTGCTCGACGACAACGACCAGGCGAACGCCTCGCTCGCCGGGCGCATCTGCGCCGACCAGATCGTCCCGTACCCGCCGGGCATCCCGGTGCTCGTGCCGGGTCAATTGATCACCGAGAACGTCGTCGAGTACCTGATCCGCTACCTGCGCGTGCAAAACAAGGTCGAACTGCACGGAGTGGCCTACCAGGGGTACTTCCCCAGCATCCGCGTGCTGACCTCGGCCGAAGAACGGCGCCTGTCGTCGCTGCACGCGCTGCCCAGGCAGAAGGCCGCATAGCGCCGTCAACCGGCTCGGCCGCGCCGCGCGCAGCAGTCACAGGCGCGACGGGCAGCGGCCATTCGCCAACCGTCGCGGGCGACGTCGGGCGGTGCCGTGCCGCGCCGGATGCCGCCGCCTCGGGAGGGCGTGCCTTCTTATAATCCGATCGTCGCGGCGCGCATCGCGCCGCGATTTTCGTTTCCGCGCTGGAGCCGCCATGCCGTCGCATCATCTGATGAATACCTATAACCGCCTGCCGGTCGCGTTCACGCACGGCAAAGGCGCCTGGCTCTACGGCGACGACGGCCGCGAGTACCTCGACGCGCTCGCGGGCATCGCAGTCAACGGACTCGGCCATGCCCATCCGCGGCTCGTCCGCGCGCTCGTCGACCAGGTCGGCAAGCTGATCCACACGTCGAACGTCTATCGGATCCGCGAGCAGGAGCTGCTCGCCGACCGCATCTGCGCGCTGTCCGACATGGACGAGGTGTTCTTCGCGAATTCCGGGTCGGAGGCCAACGAAGGCGCGCTGAAACTCGTGCGTTTCTACGGTCACAAGCACGGCAACCCGCAAGCGCAGACGATCGTGATGGAGCACGCCTGGCACGGGCGCACGCTCGCCACGCTTGCCGCCACCGGCAGCGAAAAGGCCCGCAAGGGGTTCGATCCGCTGCCGAGCGGCTTCATCCGTGTCCCGTACAACGACCTTGCGGCGATCGAGCGCGTTGCCGCGCAGGATCCGCGCGTTCAGGCGGTGTGGCTCGAAGTGTTGCAGGGCGAAGGCGGCATTCGCGTGGCCGATCGCGACTACGTGCGCGCCTTGCGCCGCCTGTGCGACGAACGCGGCTGGCTGCTGATGATCGACGAAGTCCAGTCCGGCATCGGCCGCACCGGCCAATGGTTCGGTTACCAGTGGGCGGAAATCCGCCCCGACGTCATCACGCTCGCGAAGGGGCTAGGCTCCGGCGTGCCGATCGGCGCGGTCGTGGCGCGCGGACGCGCCGCCGGTGTCCTCGGCCCAGGCAACCACGGCTCGACGTTCGGCGGCGGGCCGCTTGCGTGCCGCGCAGGCCTGGAGACGCTTTCGATCATCGAGGACGAGAAGCTGATGGCCAACGCCGCAGCGCAGGGCGAGCGGATCCGCGCCGGGTTCGCGCGCGAGCTGGCCGGCGTGCCAGGCGTGGTCGCGATCCGCGGCCAGGGGCTGATGATCGGAATCGAACTGGATCGGCCGTGCGGCGACCTGGTCAAGCGCGCGCTCGACGCGCGACTGCTGATCAACGTCACGCAGGAGCGCGTGATCCGGCTGCTGCCGCCGCTCATCATCGACGCGCACGAGGCCGACGAGATCGTCGCGCGGCTGGCGCCGGTCGTGCTGGCGTTCCTGACCGAGACGGCAGCGCAATCCGTGTAGGGGAGTGGCCATGACCGGCGCGTCGATCAGGCATTTTCTGCAGCTTGCCGACTTCTCGCGCGAAGAGATCGAGCACGTATTCGAGCGCTCACGCGTGATCAAAGACCGCTTCAAGCGCTACGAGTTCTACCAGCCGCTCACCGACCGCACGCTGGCGATGGTGTTTGAGAAGGCCAGCACGCGCACCCGCGTGAGCTTCGAGGCCGGCATGTACCAGATGGGCGGCTCGGTGATCCACATCACCACCGGCGACTCGCAGCTCGGGCGTGCTGAGCCGATCGAGGACACCGCACGCGTGATCTCGCGGATGGTCGACCTCGTGATGATCCGCACCTACGAGCAGACGAAGATCGAGCGCTTCGCCGCGTATTCCCGCGTGCCGGTGATCAACGGGTTGACCAACGAATACCACCCGTGCCAGATCCTCGCCGACATCTTCACCTTCATCGAGCATCGTGGTCCGATCGCGGGGCGCACGGTCGCCTGGATCGGCGACGCGAACAACATGGCGTACACGTGGCTGCAGGCGGCCAGGCTGCTCGGTTTCACCGTGCACGTGTCCACGCCGCCGGCGTACGCGCTCGACCCGAAGCTCGCGCCGCCCGGGCCGCACTTCAGGGTCTTCGACAATCCGCGCGATGCCGCACGCGGCGCGGACGTGGTCACGACCGACGTCTGGACGAGCATGGGCTACGAGGCGGAAAACGAAGCGCGCCGCCAGGCGTTCACGCACTGGCGCGTCGACGCCGAGCTGATGAAGTTCGCCGCGCCGGACGCGCTTTTCATGCACTGCCTGCCCGCGCACCGCGGCGAAGAAGTCACCGAGGAGGTGCTCGAAGGCCCGCAATCGGTCGTCTGGGACGAGGCCGAAAATCGCCTGCATGTGCAAAAGGCGCTGATGGAGTACCTGCTGCTAGGCCGCGATGTCCACTGAGTGTTCGGTCGCGCAGCCTGTTTTGGCGCAGGCTAACTTCGCGCAAGCACGAATGGGGCGCACCCGTCAACTGAGCCGCACTTAGGCTCGTTAAAGAAGCACTCCGCTGCTGTCGGAGTGCCCCATTTATCGTAGAACAGGAGCCTAGATGAAAGCTACGGCCAAATTCATCGTCACCGCCGTTGCCAGTGCTTTGCTGGCCTGCACCGCGCTCGCCGCCGAGCAACAGCCCGCCGAGCCGCACAAGGCCGAACCGCACAAGGCCGAATCGCACAAGGCCAAACCGAGCAAAACGGGTGAGCAGCTGACCATCAAGACGAAGAGCTCGCCGCCCAAGAAGAAGGAGAAGGACAACACGGGCGGCATTTCCGACAACGCGAAATAAGCCGTTCCGTCAGACTGACTCATTCCTGCTCACACAGGAACCAAGCTGACTTCCTGCTTCATTGAGGCCGGTTCACTCGGGCCTTGCGGCCCGAGTCAGCGCCTTCCTATACAGGTGGGATGACTGCCAATCGGAGCTGCCCCGACATGAAGACGGAACGACGCCTTTTGCTGGCGTTGATCGCCGCCACACCATTCGCCGCCCGCGTTCGCGCGCAGGGCTGGCCGGCTAGGCCGCTGCGTCTGATCCTGACCGCGCCGCCCGGCTCCTCGATCGACGTGCTCGGCCGCCTCATCGCCGAGCAGCTTCGCGAGCGTCTGGGCCAGCCGGTCGTTCCGGACAACCGCCCGCAGGCGGGCGGGACCGTCGGCACCGATGCCGTCGCCAAAGCCGAGCCCGACGGTTACACGATCGGACTGTCGTTCACCGGGCCGCTCGCGCTGGCGCCGCTGCTGTACAGGAAGCTGCCGTACGACCCGCAACGCGATCTGGCGCCGATCGTGCTGGTCGGCTCCGCGCCGAACCTGCTGGCGGTCAACAGCGCGTTGCCGGTACACAGCGCTCGGGAGTTCATCGACTACGTTCGCCGGCGGCCGGGGCAGCTGAACTACGCGTCGGTGGGCAACGGCAGCAGCTCGCACCTGGCGATGGAAATGCTCAAGGCGCAGGCCGGTTTGTACCTCGTGCATATCCCGTACAACGGCGCGCCGCCGGCGGTACAGGCGACCGCCGCAGGCGACGTGCACGCGATCATGTCGAACCCGACTTCGCTGATGCCGTTGATCCGCGCCGGGCGTATTCGGCCGCTGGCGGTGACGAGCCGGCAGCGCTGGCCGGGCATGCGGGAACTGCCGACGATCGAGGAACTCGGCTATCCGGGATTCGAGGCGGTTGCGTGGAACGGCTTTGTCGCGCCAGCCGGCACGCCGCGCGAAGTCGTCGAGCGGCTGAATCGCGAGATCAACGCGCTGCTGCAGGCGCCCGAGGTGCGCCAGCGCGTCGAGGCCGCCGGCTGGGATCCGGTCGGCGGAACGCCCGGGCAATTCGCCGATTACCTGAAAGCCGAGCGCCTGCGCTGGACGCCGATCGTCGAGCGCGCCGGCGTGCGTATCGACTGAAGCGCACTCGTGCGCGGCCGGCGCGCGACGGGGTAGCTCGCCCACCCGGCGTCGCGGCGCGATCGCGGTCCGTGCGCTGCCGGCACCCGGCCGCCGGCGAGCGGCGTGTATTCTCGGAGTGACTCACTGTGCGATTCGGTCGATGACGTCCGTGCGCCGTTGCTGTACGACTTGGTCCCTGCTCGCGTCGCTGCTGGTGGCGGCCGGTGCGGCGGAAGCGCGGACCTTTCCGCTGCCGCCCGAAAGCGACGCCGTCGTCGGGTCCATCGGTACGGCCATCGCGCGGCATGAAGACACCTTGTCCGATATCGCCCGAGCGCACGAAGTGGGCTA
>Ga0272446_1004247_pt1 | contig 17118 bp, 15 predicted proteins | sample YNPCB0061_FD_194587 | JGI IMG/M metagenome (GOLD analysis project Ga0272446, IMG submission 194587) | Hot spring microbial mat communities from Yellowstone National Park, WY, United States - YNP-CB-006-1 | ecosystem: Environmental > Aquatic > Thermal springs > Hot (42-90C) > Sediment | place... | reverse complement strand
CGGTCACGACGTCGGGGGTCATCAGGTCGCGGGCAACGGGGCCGGTCATGGCGTTCCTCCGGAAGCGGTTCGCGCAGCCTGCGGCGGCCGGGCGGCCATCGCCTTGCGCCAGATCAACGGCCGGGGCTTCTAGGGTGTGGACTCAATCACGTCCAGTAGGTGATGGCGGCGACGAGGCAGACGGCGGCGAGGAAGTTGCGGGCGGTCTTGTCGTATCGGGTGGCGATTCCGCGGAAATCCTTGATGCGGCAGAAGGTCCGCTCGATGACGTTGCGCAGCTTGTAGCGCTCGGTGTCATGCGGGATGGCAAGCTTGCGCGACGACGTGCTGGGGATGACCGCAGCGGTGCCGCGCTCGGCGAGGAAGCGGCGCAGATGGTTGGCGTCGTAGCCCTTGTCGCCGACCAGCTCGCCGGGCGGCGCGACGGCCGAGACCAGCGTGGCGGCGGCGGTGATGTCGGCGACGTTGCCGCCGGTCAACAGGATCGCATGCGGGCGGCCTTGCTCGTCGCAGAGCGCGTGGATCTTGGTGGTGCGCCCGCCGCGCGAGCGGCCGATCGCCTGGTGGCAGGCATCGCCTTCACCCCCTTTTTCGCGCCAGCCGCCGAGCGGTGCGCCTTCACCGCGGAACTGTCGATCATCGTGACCCGGGGCGGGTCAGCGCAGGCGACGAGGGCAGCGAAGATGCGCTGCCAGAGCCCGCGCTGGCTAACCGCCCTGCGGGCGTTGCCTGGGAGGCTCAGCGGTTCCAGCGGTTGAAGACCGTCGTGTACGGCCCGTATTCCGGCGGCAAGGCCCGCCACCGGCAGCCTTCGCGCAACCGGTGGATGATGCCGCTGATCACCCGCCGATCGTCCACGCGCCGTGGCCCCGTGTGCACCATCGGAAGGTGCGGCTCGATCGCCGCCCACTGCACGTCGTTCAGCCAGAACAAGCGCGACACGGTCCATCCTCCGCCATTTGGCAGGGTGAATCACCGCTCCGCTCCCACGTCAATCGGGTAGAGGCCCTAGGGATGGATGCGGGCTGAACCTTCCGGAGGAACGTCCGATGCGTCCGTCCCGTCGCGGCCTTCTGCTCGCCGCACCTGCCCTCGCCCTTGCCGCGCCCGTCGTCGCGCAGCCTGCCTTCACGCGGCCGATCCGGCTCGTCGTGCCCTGGGCGCCGGGCGGCACGACGGACATTCTGGCCCGCATCGTCGCCGAGCCGCTCGGCCAGGCCCTCGGCCAGCCCGTGCTCGTGGAAAACCGTTCGGGCGCCAGCGGCAATGTCGGCTCCGACATCGTCGCCAAGGCTCCGCCGGACGGGCACACGATCCTGTTCGGCTCGATGTCCACTCACGCGATGAACCACGCGCTGATGCGGAGCATGCCCTTCGATGGCGTGGCGGACTTCACGCCGCTCGCCATGCTGGGCTTCGCGGTGAACACCATGGTCGTCCATCCCTCGGTGCCTGCGCGCACGGTGCCCGAGTTCATCGAGCATGCACGGGCGAATCCCGACCGGATCGCCTATGCCTCCGCAGGGCCGGGGTCCACCAATCACCTCTGCGCGGCGTTGCTCGAGAGCATGGCCGGCATCCGCATGGTCCATGTCCCGTACCGCGGCGGCCAGCCGGCGGTGACCGATACGGTGGCGGGGCAGACGCAGCTTCTCTTCAGCGCCGCGACCCAGACCATGCCGCATGTCGAGGGTGGCCGGCTGCGGCTGCTCGCCGTGACCGAGGCGTCGCGCTGGAGCCGCCGCCCGGAAGTACCGACCGTCGGGGAGACGGTTCCCGGCTACGAGATGGCGGTCTGGTACGGCGCCTTCGGCCCGAAGGGCATGGACCCGGCGCTGCAGCAGCGCCTCAACGCGGAGCTGAACCGGGTCATGGAACTGCCGGCCGTGAAGGACCGGCTCGCGGGCATGGGCGTCGAGGTCGCGCCTGAGAGCACAGCCGCCTTCGCGCAGCGTTTGCGCGCCGATGCCGAGAAATGGGGCGCGCTGATCCGCCGCCTTGGGATCGAGGCGAGCTGAGCCCCGCTTGCCGCGCCAGCGGTCGCCCTCCATCCTCCTTGCGCGGATATGGGGGAACGCCGATGGACGCGCCGCTGAAGGTCGAAATCGAGGAGGGAATCGCCCTCCTCACCATGAACCGCCCGGAGTCGCGCAACCCGCTCGACCCCGAGATGCAGGACGCGCTGCTCGAGACGCTCACCGCACTCGATGCGGGCCAGGAGGTGCGGGTGGCCATCCTGACCGGCGCCGGCACCGCCTTCTGCGCCGGCGGCAATGTCCGGCGGATGGGAGAGGCGGCGAGCGGCGCGAAGGAACGCACCCCGGCACAGGCACGCGGCTATTACCGCTGGGGCATCCAGCGCCTGCCGCGCCTGATCGAGAACCTGGAGATGCCGATCATCGCCGCGGTGAACGGCCCGGCGATGGGCGCGGGCTGCGACCTCGCCTGCATGTGCGACCTGCGCATCGCGGCCGAAAGCGCCCGCTTCGCGGAGAGCTTCGTCAAGCTCGGCATCATCCCCGGCGATGGCGGCGCCTGGCTGCTGCCGCGCGTGGTCGGCTTCGCCAGGGCCTCGGAGATGGCGCTGACCGGAGATCCGCTGACCGCCGCCGAGGCGCTGGCTGCCGGCCTCGTCTCCCGCGTCGTGCCGGATGCCGAGCTCATCCCCGCGGCGAAGGCGCTGGCCGCGCGCATCGCGGCCAACCCGCCGCAGGCGGTGCGCATGGCGCGGCGGCTCCTGCGCGAGGCGTGGAACAACCGCCTCGACACGGTGCTCGAGATGTCCTCGGCGATGCAGGCGGTGGCGCACACGACCGAGGACCACAAGGAGGCGCTGGCCGCGATGCGGGAGAAGCGCAGGCCCACCTTCCGGGGCGTGTGAGGTGGCCTTCGCGCCGGGGCTTCTTTCCGGGCGCCGCGCCCTCATCACCGGCGGCGGCACCGGGCTTGGCCGCAGCATCGGACGGCGCTTCCTCGCCCTCGGCGCCAGCCTTGCCATCTGCGGCCGGCGCGAGGAGGTGCTGCGCGCCACCGCCGAGGCCTTCCGCGCCGAGATGCCGGGCGCGCGAGTGACGACGCATCCCTGCGACATCCGCGACCCGGCGGCGGTCGAGGCCATGCTCGAGGAGGTCTGGCGCGAGGGCTGCGCGGACATCCTGGTGAACAATGCCGCCGCCAACTTCCTCGCCCGGACGCACCGCCTCTCGGCGCGGGCGGTGGATGCGGTGCTGGGCACGACCCTGCATGGCGCGGCCTACTGCACCATCGGCTGCGGCCGCCGCTGGATCGAGGCGGGGCAGCCCGGCGTGGTGCTCTCGATCCTCACCCTCTCGGCGCTGCAGGGCGGCGCCTTCACCGTGCCATCGGCCGTGGCCAAGGCGGGGCTGCTCGCGATGACGCAGAGCCTTGCGGTGGAGTGGGGGCCGCGCGGCATCCGCATGGTCGCGATCGCGCCGGGCACCTTCCCGACCGAGGCGGCGGTCGCACGGCTGCGCCCCGCGGGCGTCGAGCATGGCGGCGTGCCGCTGCGCCGTGCCGGGCGGCACGAGGAACTTGCCGACCTCGCGGCCTTCCTGGTCTCGGACCACGCCGGGTACATCACCGGGGAATGCGTCGTCGCCGATGGCGGCCGGCGTCTGCTCGGCGGCGCGCGCGCGGGCGTGGAGGAGATGCTCGGCTGGACCGACGCGCAATGGGCCGCCCAGCGCGCCCGCACCCCACCGCGTTGAGGAGCCGCCCGCCATGGCCTTCACGGAGATCGCCTACGACGTCGCCGGACGGATCGCGACCATCACGTTGAACCGGCCGGAGAAGCGCAACGCCTGGTCGGCCGAGACGGAGCAAGAGGTGCGCGACGCCTTCGCCCTCGCCGCGCGCGATGACGAGGTGCGCGCCATCATCCTGACCGGGGCGGGGCGCAGCTTCTGCGTGGGCGCGGATGTCACGGGCATCGCCGGGCGCGGCACGGAGCGGCCGCGCTTCGCCGGCGTCACGCCGCCGCCGGGCGTGCCCCCGCCGGTCGAGGATCTGGCCTGCCGCTATTCCTACATCCTGAACATCGGCAAACCGGTGATCGCCGCCATCAACGGAGCGGTGGCCGGCGTCGGCCTCGCGGTCACGCTCTACTGCGACCTGCGCTTCATGGTGGCCGGCGCGCGGCTGGCCGCAGCCTTCCCGCGCCGCGGGCTGATCGCCGAGCACGGCAGCGCGTGGATGCTGCCGCGCCTGATCGGTCCGATGAACGCGGCGGACCTTTTGCTCTCGGGCCGGACCATAACGGCGGAGGAAGCGGCCGCGATGGGGCTTGTCCGGGTCCTGCCGGAGGATGGCTTCGCCGCCGCGGTGCGGGCCTATGCGACGGATCTGGTGGAGAACTGCTCGCCGCGGTCGCTGCGGGTGATCAAGCGGCAGCTTGTCCTTGCGCCGCTGCAGTCGCTCTCCGCCGCCATCGCGCTTGCCGAGGCCGAACAGGCCGCGACCATCGGCACCGAGGACCGCCGGGAGGGCGCGGCCGCCTTCCTCGAGAAGCGCAAGCCCGCCTTCACCGGCCGCTGAAGCGCGGGCCGAGCGCGCCGGCCTCGCGCAGCGCGTCTCGCTCCGCCTCATCAAGACCGAGCAGCCCGCCGAGGACCTCCGCCTCATGTTCGTTGAGGAAGGGGCTGGGCGCGAAGGGCGGCGGCGGGGCCCCTTCGATGCGCAGGGGGGTGGAGGGCAACACCACGCGGCCGACTTCCGGATGATCGACCCAGCGCAGCATCCCGCGCTCATGCATCCCCGGGTCGTGCAGCACCTCCTCGAGCGTCCGGACCGGGGCGGCGGGTACGCCGTGGCGGCGCGTGGCGGCCTCGAGCTCGGCGCGGGTATGGACGCTGGTCCAGGCGGTGACGAGGCGATCGACCTCGGCCATGTGCTTCACGCGGTCGGGATTGGTGCGGAAGCGCTGATCGCCGATCAGCGCCTCCTGGCCCATGGCGCGCAGCAGGCGGTCCCAGTGGTCCTCGGTGACCACGATGATCGCGATCCAGCCGTCGGTCGCGGGATAGACATTGTAGGGCGCCATCGCGAGGCCGGCATGGCTGTTGCCGGTGCGTGGCGGGACCTCCTTCCGCCTGCCGCCGAAATGCATGCCGATGGCCGAGGCGAGGGTGGGATAGGCCGCATCCTGCATCGCCACCTCGACGAAGGCGCCCTTGCCGCTGCGCTCGCGTGCGAAGAGCGCGGTGAGGATGGCGCCATAGAGATGCGTGCCGCCGAGGAAGTCGCAGACGGTGGGGCCGGCCTTGGTGGGCGGGCCGTCCGGGAAGCCGGTCGTGTGCATGATGCCGACCGCCGCCTGCACGGTGAGATCCATGGCCAGCCGGTCCCGGTCGGGCCCCGTCTGGCCGTAGCCCGAGCCGGCCGCATAGATCAGCCGGGGGTTGCGCCGGAGCAGCGCCTCATGCCCGAGGCCGAGACGGTCCATCACGCCGGGCGAGAAGTTCTCGATCACGACATCGGCGCGATCGACGAGGCGGAGGAAGACCTCCCGCCCCTCGGGCACCTTGAGGTCGAGGGAGATGCCCTTCTTGTTGGAGTTGAGCATGGCCATCGGCACCGAGCCGCCGGCGACCATGGCGCGGCGGCGCAGCGGCTCGCCTGTCGGCGGTTCGATCTTGACCACCGTCGCCCCCGCCTGCGCCATGAGGAAGCCGGCATAGGGCGCCTGGTAGATGTGCCCGAGGTCGAGGACGAGGATCCCCTCGAGCGGCAGCGCCATCGCCTCAGACCTTCCCGCCGAGGATGCGCCGGCCGATGGCGCTGCGATGCACTTCCGAAGGCCCTTCATAGATGCGCATCAGCCGCACCTGCTGGTGCATGAGCTGCAGCGGCAGTTCCTTCGTCACGCCCATCGCCCCCCAGGTCTGCATCGCGTTGTCAATCACGGTCTGCGCCATTTCGGTCGCACGGACCTTCAGCATCGAGGCCTCCATGCGCACATCCGCGCCGGCGTCGAGCTTCGCCGCCAGATCCTGCACCATAAGACGGCAGGCATGGATCTCCGTCGCCGCCTCGGCCGCGAACCACTGGATCGCCTGACGGTCGGCCAGGCGCACGCCCCAGGTGACGCGGTTCTGCGCCTGCTCGGTCATCATCTCCAGCGCGCGGCGGGCCATGCCGACGCAGCGCGCGCCCATCTGCATCCGACGGACATTCAGGCGGAGCTGCATCGGCGCGTAGCCGCGGCCGAGTTCGCCGAGCACGTTCTCGGCCGGGACGCGGCAATCCTCGAAGACCAGTTCGTAGGTCCTGCGGCCGCCGAGCATCGGGATCTCGCGCTCGATGACGAAACCCGGCGTGCCCTTCTCGACGATGAAGGCGGTGATGCCGTCCTGGCGCTTGCCCTCCCCGGTGCGGGCCATGAGGATGATGAAGTCCGCGCGCGGGACGTTCGAGACCCAGATCTTGCGCCCGTTGATGACCCAGTGGTCGCCATCCTGGACGGCGCGGGTCGTCATGCCGGCCGGATCGCCCCCCGCCCCCGGCTCGCTGATCGCCATGGCCGAGCGCTTCTCACCCCGAGCATAGGGCGTGAGATACTTTTCCCGCTGCATCGGACTTGCGACCGCGAGCATCATGTGCAGGTTCGGGCTGTCCGGCGGGATGGTGAAGGGGACGCAGGCGCGCGCGAGTTCCTCCTCGGCCGCCGCCAGGGAGAGCAGGGGGAGGTTGGCGCCGCCGAACTCCTCGGGCACGTCGAGTCCCCAGAGGCCGAGTTCCCGGCACCGGGCGAGGAGCCTCGCCTCCTCCTCCTCCGAGAGCCGGAAGCCGCCGCCGCTCGCCTCGCGCTTGAGCACGGCGGGTTCGAGCGGCATCAGGTCGCGCTCGACGAACTTGGCCACGAGGTCCCGCAGCATCCGGGTCTCCTCGCTGCCGGCGGCAGGAAGGTTGTGGTCCATGGCGCGGCGCTCCTCCGATCGCGTCGAACGGACCATCGGGGGAGCGCCGCGTCAAGCCATGCGCGGGCTCAGCGCAGGTAGCGCCAGCGGAACCTCTCGCCCTCAGCCTCGACCCGCCCGACGGTCGGGGCGGGGAAGTGGATGGGCAGGATGCGCGTATCCGTTCCGGCCACCCTGCCGAGGAAACGCCGCCGGCTGGCCTCGGCCTGGGTGGGGTCCCAGCAGAAGATGGTCGACCAGTCGGGCTGATGGACCTGCAGCGCGTGGTGCATGAGGTCGCCGGTGATGACGGCGTGCTGCCCGCCGCTGCGGATGTGCACGCAGCAATGGCAGGGGGAATGGCCGGGGGTCGGCTCGATGGTGATGCGGTCGTCCAGGCTGAAGTCGTCATCCACCAGCAGGGCCTGGCCGGCCTCGACGACGGGCTCGCAGTTGAAGCGGAACACGTTGCCGCCGCCGCCCGGGCGCTCGACATTCGCCCGCGTGGTCGCTTCCCAGGCGGCGTATTCGCACTTGTGGAACACGTATTTCGCGCGCGGGAAGGTCGGCACCCAGCGGCCGTCGCGCAGCACGGTGTTCCAGCCGCAATGGTCGATGTGCAGGTGGGTGCAGAAGACGAAGTCGATGTCATCGAAGGTGAGGCCCTCGGCCTTCAGTCCGTCGAGCCAGGGCTGCTTCGGGAAGTCCATCGGGGCGGGGTAGCCCTTGTCCTCCCCGGTGCAGGTGTCGACCAGGATGGTATGGTGCGGCGTGCGCACGACATAGGTCCGGTAGGTGATGACCATCTTCCCGGAGGCGGCGTCATAGGTTTCCGGCTCGACCTCCCTGAGCCTTTCCGCGAGCAGCTCCGGCGCGCCGGCCGCCTTGGGGAACATCTGCTCCGGCGCGCGCCACGGACCGTCGCGCTCGATGATGCTGCTGATCGTGACGTCGCCGATGGTGATCCTGCGCATGGGGCGTCCTGGGCCTGTGGTGCTCGGGCAGACCGAACGATCCGACGGACCTCGCCGCGGCGCAAGACCCGGTTCAAGGGCGGCGGGCCTCGCGCCGGGCGATCCAGGTTGTGGCCGCGAAGATGATGGCCGCACCGGCGAAGGTGCTGGCCGCGGGCACTTCCGCGAAGACGAGCCAGCCGAGAGCGGCCGCCCAGACCAGGTCGAAGAACTTGACCGGCTGTGTGGCCGACATGTCCGCGATGCGGAAGGCCTCTGTCAGGCACCAATGGCCCGCGCTGCCGAGCAGCCCGGTCATCAGGAACCAGCCCCATTGCGCCGGCGTCGGCCATGTCCAGGAAAGCAGCGCGAAGGGCAGGGTGAAGAGGGAGACCGTGATCGCCTGCCAGGCGACGATGACCTCCGGCCGGTCGCGCCGGGTCAGGGCCTTGGTGATGAGGAAGGAAGCCGCGAACAGCGGCGCGGAGGCGAGCATCACCAGCGGCCAGAGGCCGCCGCCCGCGGTCCCGATCTGTGGCGCGACGACGACCATCACGCCCAGGAAGCCGATGCCGGCCGCGATCCAGCGGGCGCGGACCATCGGCTCGCCGAGGAACAGCACCGCCCCGGCCATGATGAAGATGGGCCCGGTGAAGCCGATGGCCGTCATGTCCGCCAGCGGCACATGCGGCAGGGCCCAGAACCACAGGAGAAGGCCCGCCGTGTGCACGAGGCCGCGCCAGGCCTGTCCGCCGAGGTCGTGCGGCCGCCAGGCGGCGAGGCCGGTGCGCAGCATGAAGGGCAACAGCACGAGCAGCCCCGCGAGATAGCGCAGGAACTGCGTCTGGAAGGGATGCAGGTCCTGGGCGAGGCTGCGCGCGATGGAGTTGAGGAGGCAGAACAGCAGGCCCGCCAGCGCCATGAACCCCATGCCGCGCAGGGTGGCCGCGCGGGTCGGCCGCGCCGAAGCTCCGCTCACGCCGCCGGCGCCTCTTGCGCGAGGATCCGGGACAGGACGGCGTTGAAGGCCTCGGGCGCCTCATAGGCGACCCAATGCCCGGCGTCGGGAATGACCGCGGTCCGCGCTCCGGCGCGCAGGGACTGCACGAGGGCGATCCGCGACCGGACATGCGGCCGCGCGATGGCGTCGCGTTCGCCATAGATGGCGCCGAGCGGGGCCTCGCTGCGCAGGATCGCCTGCTTGAGCGAGTCCGTCTCGGCCCAGCCGCGGCTCTTGAACCGGGCCCGCCGGGTATGCAGGTCCTGCATCGCAAGCGCGGCTTCGTCGATGCGGGAGGCATCGGCGAACATCAGCGCCGCCAGGTTGTGTCGGTTGGCCTCCTCGCGCGCGATGCCCTCGAGGTGACGCTCCTTGACCAGATGCGTCGGGCTGCGGGCGAAGCCGAGCGCGCCCGCCCCCACGATGGTCAGGGACCGGCAGCGCGCCGGATCCACCGCGGCCAGGTGGCCGGCACAGAGCGCGCCGAAGGAGAAGCCCACGAGGTCGTAGCGCTCGCCGGCGGGCAGCAGCCGGGAAAGGCCTTCGCGCAGGATCGGCGCGATCGTTTCGGGTGCTGCCGGTTCGGGTGGCAAATCGCTGTCGCCGAGGCCCGGAAGGTCCGGGCAGATGACGGTCCGCTCGCGCGCGAAGAAGGGAATGTTGCGCAGCCAATGCCGCCAGGAGCCTGACCCGCCATGCAGGAGCACGAGCGGCGGGCCCTCCCCCCAGGCCCGCCAGACCAGGCTGCCGGCGCCGCAGGGCGTCTCGGCGCGGCGTGCGGTCGCGGCCACGGCGCGCAACTCGCAATGCGGCTCCTCCCGCGCCGTGTTCGCGACCCATGCGGCAACGGTCATGCTGTCCCAGCCCCTGACCCTGTGGCCCGCATCCTAGGCGAGGCGTCGCCGCGGTCCAGCCGCCGCCGCCTGGCAGGCCGGTGGCCTCAGGCGGCGGGAACCGCCTGGCCGGAGAGTTCGGCGACCACGCCCTCGATGCCGAGCCGACGCTCCAGCTCGGGCAGCGTGGCGCGCGCGATCGCGATGACCGCAGCCTGCAGGTCGGGGGAGGGATCCCCGCCGCGGGCGGCCTTCTGGAGGGCTTCCGCCGCGGCGGTCAGACGGCTCGCCCCGAGGGTACGGGCCGCTCCGACCAGCCGATGGGCGGCGTGCTGCACATGGCCGGGATCCGCCTTCTCGGTCGGCGAGGCATTGCTGAGCAGCGAGAGGGCACGCCGCATCTCGCCGACGAACTCGGCCAGGATGCCGTGGGCGGCGTGTCCGAGTTCACGTTCAAGGACATCGAGTGTGGTGCCGTCGAGATAGGGCCCGGCCGGTGCCGCGGCCTCGGCCGGGCGGGCGGCGGCGGCCCGGCGGTCGGGCAGGCTTTGCAGGGTCTGCAGCAGGGCCTGCCGGTCGAGCGGCTTCGCGAGATGCGCGTCCATGCCGGCGCGGCGCGTTGCCTCGATCTGGTCGGGGAGGGCGGAGGCGGTGAGCGCGATGACGGGCACGTCGCAGGCCGGCGGGTCGAGCGCGCGGATTCGGCGTGTCGCCTCGAACCCGTCCATCCCCGGCATCTGCAGGTCCATCAGCACCGCATCGAAGGTGCCGCGCGACAGGGCGAGCAGCGCGCCGGCGCCGTCTTCGGCGAGCTCGACCACATGGCCCGCGCTCTGCAGCATCGCCTGCGCGATCTGGCGGTTGGCGGCGACGTCGTCCACCACCAGGATCCGCAGCGGCTTGTCGGTCCGGGGCGTCGGGGCGGCGGTTTCCGCGATGGCTTCGGGCTGCGGCGGCTCGGCGGGCTTGAGCGGGACTTCCACCCAGAACAGCGCGCCGCCGCCGGCGGGTTCGTCGCAGCCGATCCGGCCACCCATGAGCGCCACCAGGCGCGCGGAAATGGCGAGGCCGAGCCCGGTCCCCTGGGTTTCGCCGCCGCCCTGCGGGGCGAGCTGGACGAAATCCTCGAACAGGAGGTGCCGCTTGTCGGCGGGCACGCCGGGCCCGGTGTCCTGCACCTCGATCCGCAGCGCCTCATCCTCGAGGCGGCGCAGCCGCAACTCGACGCGCCCGCCTTGGGGCGTGAACTTCACGGCATTGGACAGAAGGTTCAGCAGCAGCTGCCGCATCCGCGTCGGGTCGAGTTCGGCGGCCTCCGGCAGGGCCGGATCGAGGTCGAGGTGGAACGTCAGCGACTTGCGCTCCACCTCTGGCGCCAGGAGCGTGGCGCAGCCGTCCAGCAGCGGCCGCAACGCCACCGGCCGCGGCGCGAGGTCAAGGCGCCCGGCCTCGATCTTCGAGAGGTCGAGCAGGCCGTTCACCAGATCGAGCAGATGGCGCCCGGCTTCGTGCAGCGTCTTGACCTGCTCGCGCTGCTGCGGGTCGAGACGCGGGTCCTGCAGCAGGACCTGGGCGAAGCCGAGCACGCCGTTGAGCGGCGTGCGCAGCTCGTGCGAGACCCGGGCCAGGAAGCGGCTCTTGGCCTCGCCGGCGGCGGCGGCGGCATCGCGCGCGGCGGCGAGATCCTGCATGGCCCGCTTGAGCGCGGTGATGTCCGTCCGGATGCCCACCGTGCCCCCATCCGGCGTCCGGCGTTCGGTGATGAGCACCCAACGGCCGTCGGGCAGGAGGCGTTCCATGGGCGGCTGGTTGCCGAGGTGGAAGGCCTTGCTCTCGGCGACGAAGGCCTCGATGTCGTCGCCCGCCTGCGGGTACTGGCCGCGCTTCGCGCCCTCCCGCATGATGTCCTCGAAGCGCGCGCCCGGTTTGATGAAGGGCGCGCTGATGCGGTAGAAGTCCTTGTAGCGGCTGTTGCAGGCGATCAGCCGATCCTCGGCGTCGAACATCACGAAGCCGTCGGACATGGACTCGAGCGCGTTCTCAAGGGTCTGCCTCGCCCGCGCACGCTCCTCCTCGGCCCTGTCCCTCTGTCGCAGCATGATCATCAGCGCGAGCGCGACCAGGATGATCAACATCCCGAGTACGCTCGAGACGGCGAAGGCGCGGACCCTGTCGCGATACCAGCCGGCCAGCGCCGCATCCACTTCCATCGTCGTCGTCACGAGCAGGCTGGGGTAGAGCGTGGGCCGCACGGCGGCGAAGACCGGGGCGCCGTTGAAGCGGCTCGTCTCCAGGGTCGGGCCGCCGGACGGTCCGGCGGGGCGCGCCATCGGCTCCAGGCGCTGCCCGATGCGCGTTTCGTCATGCGGCGCGGAGGCGAGGAGCACGCCGTCGTCGCGCTCGAGCGTCGTCCGGGTGCCCGGGCTTTCGCCAGCCGCGCTCAGCAGCGCGCGGACCGAGGGCACGGGCACCTCCGCGACCGCCAGCACGGGCCCGAGCCCGACCACGGTGATGTTCCGCGCGAAAAAGAGCGTCCACTCGCCGGTCGTAGGGTTCTGCACCGGACCGCCGATCGAGACGCCCCCGCCGCGCTCGGCGAGTTCGGTGAAGCCCGTCTCCACCGGCAGTGGCAGCCGCCGGCGGCGGGAGACCGGCAGCGCGGTCGCGACCGGCAGACCGTTCGGGCCGAGCAGCAGGATATCGCGATAGGTGAAGTTCTGGTTGTTGAACTGGCGGAGCACGCGGTTGAGCACCGCGATGTCCATGCGGCCGTCCTGCGCGAAATGGGCGAGCAGCGCCGGCAGGCCCGCCAGCATCGCGTCAACCTGGACGAAGGCCCGGTTGATGGAGGCTTCCGTCGCCAGGCTGATGCGCTCCACCGCCTCCTGCGCCGCGGCGATCTGCGCCTCCCGCGCCCGGCCGATGATCATCAGCGTCGCGGTGGTCTGCGCCAGCAGCAGCACGATCGCACCGACGAAGATGGCCCGGCGGAGCAGGAGGGTATTGTGCATCGTCAGTCGAGGCGCGCCGTCACGCCGAAGGTGGGGGCGAGGCGCGTGTTCCAGGCATCGACGCAGGGCTCCCCGCATCGCCTGACCCAGCCGGGCAGGACCGTCTCGGTGAGGAGGCGGAGCCGGCGGGTCTGGTCTGCGGGTGAGACCGGCACGACGGTCATGCTGCCGCGGCGCCCCATCGTGCAGGACGCCTGCCCCGCATTGCAGGCGATGCCCTGTCCCGTCTCCACCTCGGCGGCGTCCCAGATCTGGCGCTCGAGCGCGGCGAGTTCCCGGCGGAGCAGGCTGCGCGCCCAGTCCGGCATGCCGTTCCAGACCGCGCGGTTGGCCCCGAAGACCGACAGGCCCCAGGTGATCGCCATGGTGTGCATGTGGCTCATGACCTCATGGAGGCCGATCGCATTCGCCGACAGTGTCCCGGTGACGACGCATTCCACGACGCCCGACCGGACGGCGGCAAGCGTCTCCCCGAAGGGCATGACCACGGGCGTCGCGCCGAGGGCGGCGAACATCTCGGACTGGCCGACCGACGAGGTCCGGATCCGGCGCCCCGCGAGGTCCGCGAGCCCGCTGAAGGGCGTTCGGCAGAACACGACCTGGGCGGGGTAGGTGTAGATCGCGAGCAGCTCGACATCGTAGCGGTCGGCGAGAAGGGCCTCGAGATGGGGGCGATACAGGTCGACGGTTCGTCGCAGCGTCGCCATGTCCGGGTTTACGACCGGCAGGTCGACAGCGTTGAACTCCGGCTCCTCGGTGCTGACGATGGCCAGAAGCGCCGTGCCGAAGGGCACCACCCCGAGGCGCATCAGCGCCAGCATTTCCTCCCCGCGGATGCCGCTGCGGTCGAAGGGCGTGATCTCGGCCTGGATCCGGCCGCCGGAGAGTTCGGGCAGCCGCCGACGCCAGAAGGGCTCCTCGTGGCGGACGAACTGGCTGACATCGGCCAGCCCGCCGATGATCTTGAGGCGGAGCGGCGCCCCGGAGGAGTCCTGTGCGCCGGCGATGGCAGGGACCAGGGACAGAACGACCAGCAGGATGCCGGTCATGATGCGCCGCCCGAGCGACCGGTCCAGCGATGACGTCAGCAATCTTGCCTCCTGGGCGCGGGCGCCCCTCCGACCATTGCCACCATTATGCGAAGAATGGCATGTTCATCATTAAAGAAACGCATCAGCACGACCAGCCGATCGGCTGCAAGGATCGCGAGCAACCCTGTGCCATCTTCGGGAACCGCCGAAAAGCCGAGCCGTCGCGCGGCCATCGCCAGCCATCGCGGCGGCGCGCTGCTCTGGCCCGAGAACGGTCTGCAGGCCTTCCGGGCCACGTGCCGCCTGCCGGTCGAACAGGCCGAATGCGACGTCCATGCCTCGCGGGATGGCGAGCCTGTGGTCATCCATGACGCCACGCTCGAGCGGACGACCGAGGGCCATGGGCCGGTTGTGGGGCTGAGCGCCGCCGCGCTGGCGCGCATGCGCCTGCGTGGTGGCGGCGGCGAGACGGTGCCGCATCTGGCCGAGGTCCTCGGCGTCCTGCGCGCATCCTCGGTCGCGCCGCGGGTGGAGATCAAGGCGGATGCGGAGGGGCGGCCCTATCCCGGCCTGGTCGGCCGCGTGGTCGCCGAGCTCGATCGCGCGGGGCTGAGGTCGCGGGCCTGGATCATCGGCTTCGCGGCGCCGACCATGGCCGAAGCGGCGGCGCAGGGCGGCCTTGCCGGGGTGGCTTGGCTGGTCGGCCGCGAGGTCTGGCAGTCGCTCGGCATCCGCGGGGTGATCGCCGTCGCCACGGCCCATGGCTTCCCGGAAGTCGGCATGCACGAGGCAATGCTCGAGCCCGAGCTCCTGGCCGCGCTCCGGGCGGCGGGCCTCGGCGTGTCGGTCTGGGGGGCTGACCACGCGCCCGCCATCCGGCGGATGCTGGGGCTCGGGGTGGACCTTCTCGCCACCGATGATCCGCCGCTCGCTCTCGCATTGCGCGCGGGAACCGACGCCCTTCCCGCGCGCTGAAGTTGCCAGGGCAGGGTTCCGGCACCTAACCTGCCCGCAACTGGGGGAAGGGAGGGTCCTCGCGGTGGCGGCAGAAGCCCCTGTGCTCGAGGCGGACCGCGTCAACCTGCGCTTCGGCGGCGTGCGCGCGCTGACCGACGTCTCGTTCGGCGTGCGCCGCGGCGAGATCTTCTCGATCATCGGCCCGAACGGCGCGGGCAAGACCTCGATGGTGAACTGCATCTCGGGGCGCTACCGGCCGACCGAAGGGCGCATCCTCTTCGAGGGGCGCGACATCACCCGGCTGCGGCCGAACCGGAGGGCCGCGCTCGGGATCGGGCGGACCTTCCAGAACCTGGCGCTGTTCGCGCACATGAGCGTGCTCGACAACATCATGGTCGGCCGGCACCACCTGCTGCGCAGCGGCTTCCTGCGCGGCATGGTCTACTGGCTGGGCGGCGCGCAGCGGGAGGAGCTCGAGCATCGCCGCGCGGTCGAGGAAGTGATCGATTTCCTCGAAATCCAGCACGTGCGCAAGGCGGTCGCGGGGACGCTCTCCTACGGTCTGCGCAAGCGGGTCGAACTGGCGCGCGCGGTCGCGCTGAAGCCGCGCCTCATCCTCCTCGACGAACCGATGGCGGGCATGAATCTCGAGGAGAAGGAGGACATGGCGCGCTTCATCGTGGACCTCAATGAGGAGTGGGGCATGACCGTGCTGATGATCGAGCACGACATGGGCGTGGTCATGGACATCAGCCACCGTGTCATGGTGCTCGATTTCGGGCGCCGGATCGCCGAAGGCGCGCCCGAGGAGGTTCTGGCCGACGAGCAGGTGAGGCGCGCCTATCTCGGCGAGGCCGACGAGACCGCGCCCGAGAGCGCGCCGGCCGCGGCATGACCGCCGCCGAGGATACGCTGCCCAAGCTCCTGCGGCGCAATGCGCGCTTCCATGGCGCCGAGATCGCCATGCGGGAGAAGGAGTTCGGCATCTGGCGCTGCCTGACCTGGGCCGAGGTCGCGGCCCGCACGCGCGCGATCGCGCTCGGTCTGCGCGCTCTCGGGCTGCGGCCGGGCGAGGTGGTGGCCCTGATCGGCGACAACCGCCCCGACTGGGTGATGGGCGAGATCGCCGCCCATGCCCTCGGGGCGCGGTCGCTCGGCGTCTATCGGGACGCGCTCGACGACGAGGTGGCCTATCTGCTCTCCTTCAGCGGCGCGGCCGCCGTTATCGCCGAGGACGAGGAGCAGGTCGACAAGCTCCTCAACGTCTCGGCGCAGGCGCCCGCGCTGCGGCACATCGTCTTCTGCGACCCGCGGGGCATGCGCAAGCACCACGATCCGCGCCTCGTGCCGATGGCGGAGCTGGTGCGGCGGGGCGAGGCGGCGGCGCAGACCGAACCGGCGGCCTGGGATGGGCTCGTGGATGCGACGCGCGGCGAGGAGGTGGCGATCCTCTGCACCACCTCCGGAACCACGGCGCGGCCGAAACTCGCGCAACTCACCTCCCGCGCGCTGATCCGGCACTGCGAGGCCTATCTCGCCGTCGATCCGAAGGGGCCGGAGGACGAGTACGTCTCCGTCCTCCCCCTGCCCTGGATCATGGAGCAGATCTACGTCCTCGGCTGGGGCCTGATCTCGCGCATGAAGGTCAACTTCGTCGAGGAGCCGGAGACGATGATGGCCGATTTCCGCGAGATCGCGCCGAGCTTCGTGCTGTTCGCGCCGCGGGTATGGGAATCCATCGCGGCCGAAGTCCGCGCCCGGGTGATGGATGCCTCGCCCTTCAAGCAGCGCGCCTTCGCCGCCGGCATGCGGATGGGCCTCGCCGCGCTCGAGGCCGGCGGCCGCTCGGCCATTGCCGATGCGCTGCTGTTCCGCGCGCTGCGCGACCGGCTCGGCTTCAGCAGGCTGCGTTCGGCGGCGACCGGCGGAGCCGCGCTCGGGCCGGACACCTTCCGTTTCTTCCAGGCCATGGGGGTGCCGCTGCGCCAGCTCTACGGCCAGACGGAACTGCTCGGCGCCTACACCCTGCATCGTGCCGGCAAGGTGGACTTCGACACGGTGGGGGTCCCGTTCGGACCGGAGATCGAGGTTCGGATCGACGCGCCGGATGCCAATGGCGTGGGGGAGATCGTCACACGCCACCCCAACATGTTCGAAGGCTACCTCGGCATCGAGGAGACGCCCGAGCTCCGCGACGGCTGGCTGCACACCGGGGATGCCGGCTATTTCAACGACAAGGGCGAACTCGTCGTCATCGACCGCATCAAGGACATCGCGACGACGAGCACGGGTGCCCGCTTCTCCCCGCAGTACATCGAGAACAAGCTGAAGTTCAGCCCCTTCGTGGCGGAGGCCGTCATCCTCGGCGACCAGCGCCCGCACCTCGCGGCCATCATCTGCATCCGCTTCCCGATCGTGA
>Ga0272446_1004246_pt1 | contig 17121 bp, 18 predicted proteins | sample YNPCB0061_FD_194587 | JGI IMG/M metagenome (GOLD analysis project Ga0272446, IMG submission 194587) | Hot spring microbial mat communities from Yellowstone National Park, WY, United States - YNP-CB-006-1 | ecosystem: Environmental > Aquatic > Thermal springs > Hot (42-90C) > Sediment | place... | reverse complement strand
GGCCGAAATCACAGAAAAAAGTCCAATCGACAGTACAATTTTTGAATCGGTCGACAAGATTACAAACCGCATCGTCGATGCTGCCAAAGCCGTGCTGCCCACAAAAGAAGAGTGGCAGCGGGGTAAAGGTAAGGGCATATCAGGACCGTGGTTCAATAATTGGTCGCTTTCGCTGGGTGCGGGGGGAGGTATCTACGCACTCGAGTATGCCGACCGCATTCGCGCTGAGCTCCCGGCTGTGCGTCTCGCGCTGAATGGCAATATGCCGCTCATTGCAGAAAAGGCGACTATTCACCTGGCGGCGAACTACATAACCGACAAGCCAATCCCTGGCAAGAATCCGGCGCTGGAGGGGCTCGACGTTGTTACGACGACGCTCATGCCGGGCCTGTGGCTGGGTTATCGTTGGGAGCCCGGCTCGTGGCAGATCGGCCCGCGTCTGGGTGGCGGCTATGCGCTGCAATCCATCAAAGTGACGGGACTTCGCAATGAAAGTCTGACGAACATGATGCCGTTTGCAGGCGCAGGGTTTGATGTGGGTTGGCGCTTAAGCCGCAACCTCGATCTTGCGCTCAGTCTTGAGGGCGTGGCGCAGACGCAGGCAGGCAAGTTGACTGTGTTGAGTATGGCCTACGTGGGTATTAATCTGCGGCTATGAAGGGAGATAAAATGAAATACAATTCTCATTACGACCAATGCGATCTCGACTTTGGACGTCTCGGTCTGGACAGGCCTTGATGCGACCTGGAAGCCTGACTCGGGTGGTCTGTATTGCAACGATTGGGGGATAACACGACTTCAAGCGACAGTAACATTGGCTTGGCTAACTCTAATAGTGCCAATATGCTTCTGTATAACACGAACGTCCCATGTGACACGGAGAACCACCTCTATTGTGTTGAACAATAGCGCAGAAGATATTTACACCGATGAATTCCAACCCTTCCTGGCGAGGAAGCGGGTTTATTTGGTCATGGGCTCGATATTCGCCATGGTTTCTGCAGTGCTCATATGGCTTGCTCTGCAGTACCTGCGTGATGTCCGCACCGGCCGGACCAGACGCATGGAAATCACAGTCCACCATATAGGGGCACCCGCCAAATACGGCCGACCGATGCAGTACACGCGGCCCGACAGGGCTGTCATTCAACACACGAATATCCCGGCAGAATATAACTGGCCTCTTGAAAGTGTGCAACTACCCCAACGGGCACGCATGTGGAACACATACTATGGTGGACGCCTGCTGCGTCTTGAGTTTAAAGAAAGTAACGAAACCTTCTGTGTCCTGCAGGACAAGCTTTCTGTCCGCTAATGCTTGACGACCCCTGTCCTTCGTACTGACAAGCGACAACCGTGAGCCGTTTCTGCGTCGTATTCGTCATTGCTGCGTTTGCGGTATTTCCGGTTTCCGCCGAAAAACTCGCTGCCGGCGATTTCTCTGGCACCGGTAGCTTTGAATACCTGTTCTTTCCTGCGGGTCGGCAGGCCGAAGCGCACGAACTTACACGGCGGATCGCCGAACTTGACGAGGAGGAAAAACGCCTCGCTGCCGAGCTGCAAAAAACCGAGTCTGAGATTGCCGCGCTCGAGAGTCGCGAAGAAAAGAAAAAATCCACGCGCATCGATTGGTCAGAGATTGAAGGTGTTACCGGATACAGCGTCAGGCTGTACAACGCAGACAAGAAGCTGCTCGGCACGCACGCAACCGGAGAGAACTTCATCGTACTCGAGCTTGAGCCAGGTGACTACTATTTCCAGGTTGCGGCGGTAACGAAGTACAAGACCGGTACTTACTCCCGCATGATGCACCTCCGGGTTTCCCGCGGTAAGCCGAGCGACCAAAGACTGAAAGCAGAAGAAAGAGCCGACGCGTTGCGCGAAAAGCTGCGGCTGGCGAAAAAGTTTCGCGCAGGTCATGCCGAAAACCTGCGCAAACTTTCTATCAGCCGTGAGACCGCGAATGCTGTACCGGCAGACGTGAAAGTGCCGGACACCGCCACCAGTTACCTCGTTGCAGAGCAGGGCGATACGGGTCGCTCTTCGCAGGTAATCGAGCTGCCGGGCCGGCAGTTGACTGCCAGCAACAGGGCCGCGATTGCCGAATCGACGAGCAACTTTCTCTGGGGCGCAGGCCTTTTCGCCGGTGTACAGGATACGCGTCTTGATTTTTTTCGCATCTCGCTCGGCGCCGAAGCATTTTTGCGTTACGACAAACCCCTGCTTCGCTTCTTCTATCCGCAGCTAAAATTCATGAGCGGTGTCTCGCCGGGCAAAGAGCAGGCCTTCGATGCAATGGTGCACTCGCTGCTCTATGCAGGTGCATACTACCCGATCGAAATCGGGCGCGGTTTTCGTCTCGTGGGTTCGGTTACTACCGGACCCAACGTTTTCTTTTTGCTGTCATCGGCAGCGTCTGGCACAGCTTTGCAATGGGGAGTTATGCCGTCTGTTGAGCTGCAGTACCAGATGTGGGAGCGTACGTCGATTTACGTGGCAGCCGGCATTAACTTCACTTTCGACCCGAATGGTGTTCTGCGTTTTTTCCCCTTCAGCGCAGGTCTTACGCGGCATTTCTGATTTCGCGTTGACACGCTGTGCTTCGAGAAGCAGCGTGAATCGTTATGCAAACTGTCAAAAGCTTTCTTCTGGCTCTGAGCTTGTTTGCATATCTGCTACCAGGCGTCGCCTATGCCTGGGTCAGCGTCGCGCCCCGACAAGAACCGAGCCGGGAAAACCCGTTCGTGTCGGGTATGGTTCGCCTACAGCTGCGCTACGCAGACTGGCAGCCTATTTTCGAGAGTAATTACCGCCTTGAAACGGACACCCAGGGCAACTGGCGGCGGGGCGATGCTGTCAATCAGACTACAGAAGGCAAAGAAGAATTTCGCCAGCAAGTCTGGCACATCCAGGCAGGCAGTTACTATAACATTCTGAACTCCCTCATGCTGGGCGGCTTTTACCGCTATGCACAGGGGGAGCGTCACCGCAACGACTGGACAGGGACCAAAGCCGGCACTGCCATCTGGGATTGGTTCTGGCTCAATACCAACAACCGGGCAGAGCATGCGGCGATCGGCGACATAACCTGGCGGCATCGCCTGGATTTTCTGCCGGGCGAAAACTGGGTCTTTGAACTGAAGAACCGCGCCATATACACCTGGTACAGCGACGCGCGCTATGCAAGAGTCGAAAGCTGGGGCCGGCACTCCGAGACGGTTGCTGAAACAAAGTTCGTTGTGCGTCCGGGATTGCAGTACTTTTGGCTCAAGGGTGACCAACCCTTCATGACGTTCTATGCACAATACGAAGCGCATTTTGCGCTCAATTTTGGTACGCGGCGGCTCGTCGAAAGCTGGGCGTATTTGGGATTTTTATATCATTTGAGTCCCGAAGTTGCACTGGGACTAAACGCCGCCTATGCGCAGTGGTGGTGGAGCGAATCGGATACGGTCAAGAATATACCGGCTGCGGAAAATTGCGTCGAGGACAATGCAACGGTAATGCCGTGCAACACCACGCAGTACGTGACGACACAACGCGCTGTTATTGTTGGGGTACTTGCGCTCTTCCGTTTCGATTTATCGCCGATCGAATAGCGCAGGCTCAAGAGGCATGATTGCGCTCAACGGAGTCTCTAAATTTTTTGTGGTAAGCCGCGGTTTTCTGTCACGGGAAAAACAAACGCTACGCGCGCTGCAAAACGTCTCGCTGGAAATCCGCGAGAAAGAAATCGTGGGTCTCGTCGGCGAATCGGGCAGCGGCAAGAGCACGCTCGCGCGCATTCTTATGGGGCTTTACCGGCCCGATGCCGGGCACTTTCGTTTTGACGGCTTTGACAGCCGGACGATGAAGCCAGACGACTGGCTTGCGCTGCGGCGCGATATCGGTATTGTTTTCCAGGATCCCGCGTCTTCGATGAACCCGTGGATGACTGTCGAGCAGATCGTCGCCGAGCCGATGGTCATCAGAAAAAAACAGCTTCGCCTGAAGCGCAGCGAGCGGCGTGACCGGGTTGCAGAGATTCTCGTTGCCACAGGTATGTCAACCGAAACCATGGGCCGCAAGGTACACGAGTTCAGCGGCGGCCAGCGACAGCGTATTGCAATTGCGCGCGCGCTGGTGCTCAAACCGCGTTACCTCATACTCGATGAACCGATCAGCGCACTTGATGTTTCTATCCAAGCGCAGATTCTCAACCTGCTCAAAGACCTGCATGCGCAGTACGGTTTTGCAGCGCTTTTCATTACGCATGATCTTTCCAAAGTGCGCTGGCTTTCCGACCGCGTGGCGGTCATGTATCTTGGCCGCATCGTTGAATCAGCACCTGCTGACACGGTATTTGAAAAAAGCCGCCATCCGTATACGCGGGCGCTCGCGCTGAGCAGGCTTAATCTCGACTTTACCCAGCGGGAGTTTTTTGTGTTACGCGGTGAAATTCCTTCACCGATTAACGCTCCCCCTGGCTGCCCGTTTGCTCCCCGCTGCGACCGCACAACACCCCAGTGCACGACGGCGTTTCCCGAACGCACCGCTGCGCAGAACGGGGGGGAGTTCTATTGTTACAACCCGATCACCCTATGAAAATAAAAAACTTCGCGAATCACGCCCTGCTCGCGGCAAAGATAACGGTGCTGCGCGACAGGCGAACAGCTTCGCCCCTGTTTGCGCGGACTCTGCACGAGATCAGTGTGATTCTCTGTGCGCTCGTTGCCGCCGACATGGAAAATACGGTGAAACAGGTTTCCACGCCGCTGGTCAGGACACGGGGGAGCGCAACCCGCAACCCGGTCGTGCTGATACCCATTCTGCGCGCGGGCCTGGGTATGCTCGAAGGTTTTCGCACACTGCTACCCGAAGCGGCCACGGGCCACGTCGGTGTGGAGCGCGACCATGATACGCTGAAGCCAAAGTTCTATTACTACAAAACTCCCTCGCTGAAGAATGCCGACGTCTGGGTGCTTGACCCGATGCTTGCCACCGGCGGGTCACTCGATTTTGCGCTGACCAAACTGAAGCAGGGCAAACCGCGCACGCTGCGCGCGATCAGCGTGATTGCCGCACCCGAGGGCGTTCGCCTGATCGAAAAGGCGCACCCCGATGTGAGGCTGTACACAGCGGTGATTGACGAGAAGCTGAACAACAAGGGTTACATTCTGCCCGGCCTTGGCGATGCCGGTGACCGGTATTTCAACACCTGAGCAGCGTCGATGTACAAAGCGGTCACACGGCAGGCAGTTTTGAATGACCTCTTGCGTGACCATGTCGTGGTGCACTATGACAGACTGATCAGCCTGCGATTGTTGTGTGCCCACCGTGCGCTGCACCTGCGGGGAGTAATTCGCGAAGGCCATGAACGGGTGATTGGACTTAAAACCGGGCAGATCTATTTTGATTTCCAGCTCAAAAAAGAAGAGGTGACGGCGCACACGGTCAAGATGCGCCTTACCAAGTCACGCTTTTTCAGCTCGCGCAAACCTGACATGATTCGCCTGAGCACACGCTTTTCGAGCAAACTCGAGGATATTATTCTATACCACCTGACACGCGGCGACTCGCCGTTTTTCATGGTGAATAAAAAGAAGCGATTTTTTGGTTTCGACCTTAACTTCATCCTGATGCAGATACCTCCTGAGGTCGATATCCTCGGCAAAATTAAGATACACAACGTAGCGTTCGAACCACGCCGTATTGTCTGGTATCTCGATTCAAACCTGGTACTGCAGTCACTCGTCCATATTTTCAAACCTGACTACATCGAAATTGAACAGCTGGAGCTCGGCGCTGACGAGCAGAAGCTGCTGACTGATATTAACCTCGACTAATAGACTGCGGCACCGCCGCAGTCTATTAGTCTCTCTAGAATTCCTGTGGCATGTCGGCGCCGGGTATTTTCTTGTCCGATGTATCAGCCATGATGAACATCTCTGCGAGGTTGAAGACTGAGGTGCCGGGCTGGTCGCGAAAATGGCTCTGGATTTTTAGCCCGAGGAAAAAGAGTTCGTACCTGTTCTGCCTCAGCGGGTTCCGTAACTGCAGATAAGGCGGAATAACCACCTCAAAACGCTTCCATCCCTGGTAATCGAGCGAGCAGACGAAAATTTCCTGTTGTATGCGGTTGGGTCCGCGAAAGATCGCGTACACCTGGTGTGCATGGCCGGCGCCGCGTATATAGACAGCAAACATACGGTTGCGGTCGGGCAGAAAAATCTCGCGCGCTGGTTTCAGGTACAGGACGTCTTTGCCCGGTGCCTGGATATGCCAGCGATATTCAGCTGAGGCGGGTAGCCGCGGAGTCCCAGCTTCTTTTGTGTTAGCCGAACGTTTCACCAGCTCCAGGTCTTTCTCAAATGCTTCCTTTAGCTGGCCTTTCTTGTCGGTTGTGGGGTGCACCGGTGTCATGCGCGCACTGACCTGGTGCAGATAGTTGCGATCCGGTCCGATGCTTTTGAGATCAAAATTCATGAGTAACCGAAAGACCGTCGTGTCGTCCGGTTGCTGGCCCATCCAAAACTGGTCTGTCGGTGCAGCAAAGACGAGTGCATGGCATGCCACGTGCAGGCAAACCGCTCGACGCCATGGCTTTGTCACCATCTCCGGGTAGTGACAGCACACATGAATCCCCTCGAAAAGCTTTATTCTTTTGGCAACCGCCTGCATCGTCGCATGACGCGTAGCGTAAAGATCCCCGGGGCGAAAATTCTTTCCGTCGGCAATATCACAACCGGCGGTACCGGTAAGACACCCGCCACCATCTATTTCAGCCGGCTCTTGCGTTCGGAGTTTCCCAACCAGGCAGTCCTGAGCCGTGGGTATGGTGGTAAACTTTCGAAAGAAACCCACCTGCTTTCTGACGGCGTACGTCTGCTGATGAGTAGCGACGATTCGGGCGATGAACCGTATCTTATGGCGGTAAACCTGCCGGGCGTGCGCGTGGCAGTTGGGCGTAACAGGCTGCGCAACGCCCAGCGGCTTATTCAAGAGCATGGAATTGACCTGTTTCTGCTCGATGACGGTTTTCAGCACTACCGCATCGCGCGTGACGCGGATGTCGTGCTTGTCGATGCGACAAACCCGTTTGGTAGCGGAAAACTTCTGCCGCAAGGCATTCTGCGCGAGCCAGTGGAAAACCTCAGCCGTGCACATGTTATCGTGCTTACCAAGACTGATCTCGTTGAAGCGGGAGCTCTCGAAGACCTGCGCGAGAAGTTACAGAAGTTGTCTGGCCTTTCGCATATTTTTATCAGCCGCCATGCAGTGCGGGGTCTCGTGCAGATACCGCACGCCTACACGCCACAGTTTACACCCCGGACGGTTTCGACTGAGCTACTGCGGCATGAGACAGTTTGGGCGCTTTCAGCGATTGCGAACAGCCGCGCGTTCGAAAGTATGCTGCGCCGTGCGGGTGCCGAAAGGGTAGAGCAGATCAGCTTTCGTGACCATCACGATTTTTCAGAGCGCGATATACGCATGATTCTCGAACGCGTGCGGCCTTACGATCTGATCGTCACAACAGAGAAAGACTATGTCCGCCTGCGCAAGCACATGGAGCAGCTCAAAGGCCTGCGGCAGTTCTATTACCTCAAGATTGAGTTCGAAATCCTGGAAAATGAAATACTGCTCAAAGAGGGACTAAAGGCCCGCCTGCTGCACTCAGTGGTGTAGCAGTGCGGTACCCGGGGTTGCCTTTTCGAGCGAATACGTAAAGGTATGCTTCTTGACGAGAGTCTTCTCGCCGCGTACCGTGTCGTGGAAAATAATCTCGACGAGTGATTTTTCGGCGTTGTAGCGGTAGTCTGCGTACCGGGTGCCTGTCAGCCCCGACTTGACGCGCTGCGTCAGTAAGCCATTTTCAAAGTACGAATCAACCTTTGCTGTAAGCTCGCCTTTTGCATTGTAGATATTCTGTAGCCAGCCGGTCGTGGTCTTGATGATTCTGAAAGATTCGGTGGTTTTTCCGGCGAGCAGGCGTTTGCCGCCGGCCAAAACTCCCTCTTTGTTATACTGGTAGTGCCACTCGATACGCGCATTGCCGCGTATGTCATGGATCAGTGCCTTGTCGAGCTTGCCTGCACGATACTGGTAGCGGATCTCTTCTGTCAGGTTACCGGCGGCATCGAAGAGTTGTTCGCGCACCAGGTTTCCGTTGTCGTATTCGAACAGCGTGTAACCCGCAGGTGTCTCCCTGGCACCCGTGGCGCTTTCCGTGATGCTGGCATAGTCGATACGCGAGATAAGGTTATTGCTGTACTGGTAGCGCGCCCGTTCAGTAATGTTGCCGGCAACCACGGTTTCCGATATGGGTCTTTTCGCGGGACCACCCGGGCGTTTCCAGGCTTCGAGCGGGTCAAAGATTTCGGGGCCGGCGAAAATACCGGCGTTTATCGAAAAAAACAGCGTGAATGTCAGAGCTCCCCTCATGTGACATATTTCGGCGCGCGCGATAAAAAAAATGAGCACTTTATTTAAAGTCTCAAGGTGGTGCCGCCGACACTCTGAGGGAGAGGGAGTCTATGCAAGGCATACCAGAAATCAGCACACGTGATGCCGCACAGCCCACAGTGATTTCGTCAGAGGATCTCAAAGCTCTTCTGTACCTGACCATTCGCGGGGAAAACGGCCTCACAGGGTCTAAGGAAGAGCCACAGCGTATCGACAGCGAAAAAGGCGTGGACATAAAAGCCTGACGCTATCTTTGGCTGTCCATCTGAAAACCAGATGGCGCCGGAAAATTGCGCCCGAAGCTCGCCCGGCCGGTAACTTGAAGCATTATGGAAAGCATGACAGGTTACGGCGAAAGCCATTTCAGCGTCGAAGGAGCTCAGATCGTTTGTTCGGCGCGCAGCGTCAACAGCCGGTTTCTGGAAGTCGAGCTCCATTATCCCGCCGAACTTTCCTGGTTCAAATCTCATACAGAAGAAATTATCCGTAAGCGTTTCTCGCGGGGGCGCATCGAAGTTGCCTTTAGCTCGTCGGCTCCGCTACCCGTCGACATTGCCTTCAATATCGATATTATTGTGCAGTATGAACGTTTTCTCTCGCAGCAGACCGGAAAGAAAAAAGCAAATCTCGACCCACGCGATTATCTACAACTGCCGGGTTTCATTGAGAAGCGCGTCAAGAACTGGCGTTCATACCAGAACAAGTTTGACTTTCACCTGCTGCGTGCGCTGGTAAAGATGAAACGCTCACGGTTGGCCGAGGGCAAGCGCACCACGCGCGTCTGTCTCACGCACCTGCGCTACCTCGCGCGCATACAGCGCCGGATTGGTGTTTTGCATACACAGTCGCAGAAAAAGAAGCAGATCGGCCTGCGCCACCGCATCTACGCCGACCTGATCAGTTTTCCTGCAGACTCTGCGCGCGCTGAAAAAGACAAGGTTCGCGGCGAGCGTAAACTGGCGATGCAGGCGGCGCAGCTGATCTGGAACGAACGCAGGGATGAGCTGTTGCGTCTCGTGCATAACGACGCCAGTGAAGAAATCAGTCGCGTCGGTATGCACATTGCGCGTATGCTCGAGATATTCCGGCGTAAAGAAAGCGCGGGGCGCGAACTCGAATTCTTTCTGCAAGAGCTGCAGCGGGAAACCAATACGATTGCCGCGAAGGCTCAGGACGGTGAAATCAATAGCCTGACCGTGGTCATGAAAACCGAAATTGAAAAATTGCGCGAACAGTTGCGTAATCTGGAATAACCATGGAAGAGAAAAACTGCGAAAAACTTGTGCCGGGTAGCCCGGCAGGACGTACCGGGACATGAAACTACTGCACATAGGCTTCTCCAACAGCGTCTCGATTGACAAGATTGTTGCGATCATCTCGCCCGAAACGGCCGTGGCCAAGCGCCTGCGGGACATGGGCCGGGAAAACAATCATCTGATCGACTGCACGATGGGCCGCAAGCTGCGGTCGATGGTGCTTACAGACAGCGACTTCATTTTCCTTTCTGCCATGCGCCCCGAGGCTCTCATGCAGCGCATGGAGAAACCGTCGGCTGCAGAAGAAGCCGACCCGGCTGATTAGCTGAACAGTTTTGGGAACATGCTTAGCCTGCCTGTTCTAAGCTGTCCCTGCGGTAGATGGAATACATGCGCCACGCAATCAGTACCAGCAGCAGCCAGAACACCGTCCGGAACAACCAGACTGAATAGGGTGGGTCAAACAATGTCAGTTTGAAGTCGGGGTTGGCAGCCTGTGGTCGCAGAGTCAGCTCCGCGACCTTTTCCCCTTCAGCAGCCGTTTCCGTGATGTCGTACTTGGGTTTCTGCGCATATTCGGCCCCGTAAAACAGCTTGAGGGGCTTTCCTGATTCAACCAGCTTTTCTGGCAGTTTGAAGAAGAGGTATTCTTTGTCAGATACCGCGACGAATTGCGTAAGCCTGATAGGTTCGTCGTCATCGTTTTTGATATGCACCTGCAATTCACCGGAGACCACGGGAAAATCCAGCGTGTGGAATTCCGGTTTTCCTGCCTTCCGGGTCAAGGTCATAGTTTTGGCCAGGGTTTTGTTCTCGAACTTGCCCGGCCTCTGGTAGATGCTGACCTCCCGGCTGAAATCCTGTTCCTGAAAACTGAGGCGCAACCGGCTCACGCGGATGCGATCCCGGTTTTCAAAAATATAGATTGCATTGTTTTCGCCGTCTACCGAATAGACAAGCTCGGAAACCGGGATTTCTTTCTCTACCTTGTCGTCACTGCCCTTCTGGCGCAGCTGCCGGCTGTACGGGACTATCCTGTCGTCGTGAACAAGGCGCAGGTCATTCTCACCCGCCGCCTTGTAGAGCTCGGCATCCACGAGCGCTCTGCCGTAGCGCTTTCCCTCGATGCCTTCAGCCGGCAGGGCAAGTTCCTTGACATACCGATAGCGATTAGGCCGGAATTTTTCTACCGCCTCAATGCCGCCCGAGGGCAGCGCGATGCCGGCCAGCAGCAACACCGCGCCGAGCTCGCGGAATTTACTGCGGAATTTTTCGTAATAGAAGCTGATGATCACAAGACCACCTCCCATGATGACGCCCGCAAGTATGCGGATCGATTTGTCCCATTGCCAGATATCTACCAGGTAAAATTTCAGAATTGCCAGCCCCATGAATGCGAGTCCAGCCTGCCTGAACCAGACCTTCTGCCGGCGAAAGCCGATCACGAGCAGCACCAGCGCGTAAGAAGCGAAAACCAGCGTCAGCATCAACAGCCGCGCGTCTTTGCCAGTAATGATGCGTTGCAGCTCAGTTACAATGCCGACGAATGAGGCAAGCAGCGCAATCGCTGTGAGTACCGGGCCGAAGTTGATCTTATCGGGCCAGAGGGAGCGCATGCGTAGCCAGATTGCAGCAATCGTATAGAAGAATAATCCCGCCGCCTGGAAATTGATGAGAAACCAGCGTTCGCTGCCGTGGCTCAGCGACCCCAGCAGCGCGATAAAGTTGGCACCGTTCGCCGCTGCAGTACCGGTAAAAAGCAGACGATCGTTGCTGCGTGCTGCAGCATACATTGCGAGCGTGAGCAGAACTGCCTGCACCAGGCGTTCGGCCGGCCCGTCGAGCATGATCGAGATGCCGATGGTCATGAGCAGCAGCACCACGAGCGCCGCCGAGGGGATATGCCTGCGCTCACGCGCAAGTAACTGCACCACCAGAATGTTCACGGCGCCGATGCAGAGCATCGCCAGGGCTGTCACTTCGCTGCTGAAGGTGCTGTTTGTTGCAAGCACTGCAGCGACCATCGTCGCGCCGAGCAGGTTAACGAGCAGTATCGCAGCGGGCTGTAGTATGTGGCGCTGGCGGTCGGGCCAGGCGCCGGTATGCGCGCTGTGCAGCAGCAACGCCAGGGCCAGTGCACAGAAGGCAAGCGCCGTCGTTGAATACTGGTTGTAGGTTCCCACCCAGCCAAAGACGCTGAGCGCGTTGCCGAGCGCGACCACCCAGAGGGTGTGCACACTACCCGCAGTCTGTTGCTGCGCCGCGCGAAGCTGCAGCGCGAAGTAGAGCAGGTTCACCGCGAGCAAATAGACGAAATACGATTTGGGTTCATTGATGCCGCGCGAGTGTATGACGGGTAACGCAAAAAATCCCCCGAACAGGATCATCGACAGCGCCGCTGAGCGAATGTGGCGCGCGAAAAACAGCGCAAGCGACATCACGGCGAACATCATCGCCATGGTTTCCACCCGCCCCAGAAAGCGGTACACAAAGTGCGCTGAATAGATGGCAATCGTATTGGCAGCGAGCGCAGTTATCGCGAGGATTTCGGGTATGTAGCGGTACTGTTTCGTGTACAGCCGGTAGCTCGCGTAGCTTAGGCCGGCAAATGCCCCCTGCAGCATCAGCAGGCGTATCCATTCGCTGAGCCAACCCTGGTCGAGCGCATAAACCATGAAGAGCGCGGTTGAAACAATCAGTGTCACGATGCCGATCTTGCCGATGATGTTGCCGCCGATGAGCCATTCCCACGAGAATGAACTTTCAGCAGAACTGCTGCTGCTCGCTACCGCGGCGGCAGCCTCTGGTACCGGCGCAGCCAGCGGGCGGGGTGCGACGGTAAGCGGTCGCGCAGTCACTGGCTGCGGCTGCGCAGGCAATGCAGCGTTCGTGGCGGCCCTGGCGTTGCCGCGTCGCGCACGTTCAAACTCAGAGCGCAAGGCGAATACTTCACTCTCGAGCGCGGCTATCTTCTTTTCAAGCCGCTGCGCCTGCGAATCTTCCATGAGAATCACTGGCTAGCCAGCCGCTGCCGGGTCAATCGTATCGTGGCGGTGTCAGCCTCTAGACATCCTTGTCTGTTGGTTAACGCACAGACGGCATCCTTGCCGGCGTTAACCTAGGACCTCCGTGTCCCTTGGCTGACACAAAGACGCCATCCTTGGCGGTGTCAGCCTCTAGACATCCTTTTCTGTTGCCACCTAATCCACGCGCAGAATGCTAAGCCGAGGCCGTCGGCTGCGTCGTCGATCTTCATCTGGGCAGGCAGGTTGAGCAGCTTTGCCGTCATTAGCTGAACGGTTTTTTTCTGTGCATTACCCGAACCTGTAATGGTCTTCTTCATTGCGCTGGGCGAAATTTCCGCGTAAGGTATGCCAGCCTGGTAAAGGTTCATGACCACGATACCGCGCGCCTCTGACAGGCGAATGCCGGTCGTCAGGTCACGGCGCAGGAATACCTGCTCCAGTGCAGCGTGGGTAAAGGTATGTTTGGCAAACAAACCGCGCAAAAATGCCTGCATATCGGAGAGGCGTTTGCCTTCGGCCTCTTTGGCCTTTGTTTCAAAAACGCCTGCATCGATAAATTTGGCCCGATTGCCCGTTGCCTCAATAATGCCGTAACCCAGGCGCGCATAGCCGGGGTCTATGCCAAGAAACTTCATACCCAGCGGCTCTGGGCAAAATGGCGGCCCGAGGGTAGAATTTCAACGCGGTATTCCTCTTCGTTGATGAAACCTTCGGCTTTGAGGTCTTCGATCGCGGGGCGCAGGGAGTGTATGTCTTTGCCCAGCTGCACTGCGAGATCGCTGATCTGAATTTGCCTGCCCGCGCGGTCAAACAGGTATTGGAGTATTTGCAGGGAAAGTTCGTTCCGCACGTCTGGCTGCTAAATCAGATGCGTTTGATTCCGCCGCCGCCTGCTTCAAAGACAATCGGCTCGCCCGTTTTGAGTTCCAGTTCGAGCACCTGCTCTTTATTCAGATTTTCCAGATACATAATGATAGCGCGCAGGCTGTTGCCGTGCGCAGCGACGAGGATATTCTTGCCATCTTTTATCTTAGGTTCGATGTTCTTCTGGAACCAGGGTATGGTACGTTCGGCGGTATCTTTCAGCGCCTCGCCCGAAGGCGGTGGCACGTCATAGCTCCGCCGCCAGATCTTGACCTGCGCGTCGCCAAATTTCTTTGCCGTTTCTTCTTTGTTTAAGCCCTGCAGTTCGCCGTACATACGCTCGTTCAGCTCCCACGCGGAATACACCGGGATCGTGTTGGCTTCAGTCGCAGGGGAATATATCTTATACCATTCGTTGGGCTTCGGCTCATTCGACTTCTGGATCACCGGTACCTTACCTTCTTGGTTTTCCGACATGATGATCATCGCCGTGGTGATCGCGCGGATGAGAGTAGAGGTGTAGATGATGTCAAACTTTTCATGCGAGAGTCGCTTGCCGGCTGCTATTGCTTCCTGCACCCCCTGCGCCGAGAGCGGCACATCGACCCAGCCGGTGAAGAGGTTGTGCAAATTCCACAGCGATTGCCCGTGGCGAATAAGAATCAGTTTTGCCATGCGCTCAAATCGTAATCAGACAGCGTACGTAAAGCAGTTGGCAGGCTATTCAGAGCGAGTGCAGTACGGCTTGAGCGACAGCATCGGGAGCAATACCCGTCAGGCAAGCCAGCGGTATGTCTGTTCGCGGGCAGACCTTAGCGAAGCAGGGTGAGCAGTCGAGCTGCAGGTCAAACAATGTCTTGCGGCGGGTGAGCGGCGAGGTCTCTTCGCGGCGGCCCATACCGTTGAAGGTGACGAGTGCGCTATCGGTAAGCGAAGTGATGTGCGCAAGCCCCGAATCGTTTGCCACGACAACCTGCGACCACGCGATGATCGTATGGGCCTCGCGCAGCGACGTCTGTGCGCACAAAGAGCGGAGCTTGATTTTTGACCCGGCAAAATGCGCAGCAATCGCATCGCACTCCGCCTGGTCGATCGTGGCGCCGAGCAGGACGAATTCGACTGCAGGTTTCTTTCGTGCCACGGTCTCAATCATGCGTATTACGTGGCCAATGGGGTACTTCTTGGAAGCCGCGGTACTGCCCGGACAGACGACGACGCGCCTCGCGTTACGGCGCAGGCGGAATTTGTGTTCCACAGTCTGGAATGGCAGCGCGGCCAGCTTTATGTTGTGGTATTTTTCCCAAAGATCTTCGGCGATGATACCTGCAGGAAGCAGAGGATTCAGCAGACGCAAGTACGCGAGCGAGCGGTGTTCGTACCGGTTGTAGGGTTGCCGGCGCAGTCTGTTTTTTTCGTGTGAAAGCAGCAGGCTGCGCATGTCTGAGCTAAAGCCATAGCGCCGCGCGACACCGAGTCGATGCAACAGCCAGGCGGATCGAAAGCTGGGCGAGAGGGTAAAACCCAGGTCAAATTTCTGCACCCGAAGCTGCTGCGCATCTTTCGGCGCAGGATCTTTACCCTTGAAAGCGACGATATTGCCGAAATTATCAGGCGCAAGGTCGGCGACCCACGAGCGGCCAATCAGCACGATGTCTGCTGCGGGCAGCAGTGCGCGCAGCGCCGCGTAGAAGGGAAAAGCCATGGCATGGTCGCCGACCCAGTTGGGAGCATGGACAAGGACACTGCGCGCATTCATTTAGCTTTGACTCGCCTAAAGTAGTTGCCGCCGGCAAGGTTCTCGTACCGCGCAAGATCGAGCGCCTTACCTCGCGGAAAACCTTTTGTAGTCTTTTGCTCCAGTCCATAGAGCAGCGAGTAAGCGGCTACAGCGACTGCTTCGGCGTAGATATGGCGGTATTTCGCGATGCGCAGGTGGTCGCGTTTGGAAGTCGTGTGCGCGAGCTCAACAAACGCCGCGATCGCGTTCACGTACGTCGGCACCGCCCAGGTCGAAATATAAGGATGCAAAATCTTTGGTGCTGTGGCAGGAGTATCAAAGCCATTGACAACGAAAGCTTTGCGCGTATAGCGCAGCACTTCCATGCCGGCGTAGTGGTTGTCGCCGCCAAAGCCTTCGGGGCCACCTTCGCGGCGCCAGTTTTCCGCTTCGCCTTTTTCTCGCTCCCAGAATGGGCCCAGCGGTTCAAACGCAGCAAGCGTTGTCGCGTAACGTTCTCCCTGTTGGCCATAAAGCGACTCGACAATCGAATCGGAATCAGCGTACGCCCATTGCACGAGATTGTGCCGGTAGCCGCGGAAGCGTGTGAAGTCGGTGGCAAGACCGTCGGGCTTCGACCAGAAGCCGATGTAATAAATGAACGCATCGGCCATAAAGCTCGGGAAAACCCGGTAGCGCGAGTCGGAAATAAACCAGCGGTTCCACGGCGATTTCGCGAACTGCGCGCGAATCTTTTTCCGGCCGGTACTGCCTGAGCGCACATAACGGTGCGCGAGTTCGTACGTGCGGTAACCCGGAGTAATAACAGTAGCCATACCGCCCGAAGCCGGTGCTTCGGTATGCGTCAGGTGCAGAGTTATCACGAGCTCGGGCTCGAGCGCATTGATGCGCGAAATCGTGCCCGGCTGAATCTGCCCCGTCTTCTGGTCGGGGTAATCGTAAAGGCGAAAGGGCGCATTGAGATCGTCGCGGTTTTCAAAATAATTTTCGGTATAGCCTGCCGGGCGCGACAGGTATGCTTCTATTGCAGGAAGATTTGTGGGAGCTTTACCGTATTTCGCCAGTATCTTCGCGAATTTCTGCCTGCCCTCTTCGTTCTGCGTCAGGTCGAGTAAGGCTTTCGCCTTCGCGGCAATGTCGTACATCACCTCGAACTCCCACACGCCGCGGTGTCGTGCACCCTCGCGGAACTTGTCGAGATACATATTCAGCCGGCGGTCGTATTTGTCGCCGTACGCCGTATGCGGCACGAGATCGCGCCCGCCATGACCGGGGTCGAGCACTACGCGGTAGCCATACGCGGAGTTAACGGTGCTGAGCACTGCGAGGCCAAAGAGTAGACGCGGTAGCAGAGTCGTTTGCATAGAACGGGCAGGCGGCGATGTGAGCGGCGTCCTGCAAGGCGAAGCGCGGCATCGACTCAGTGCGGCAAACATGTTTGTCCTGATTCGGCTTTACAGCAACGTGCTCTGGTCTGACCCTGCACACGATGGAACCGGGTCTGCGCCTGGCAATACGCATAGCCGCAGTCATTTCGCTGCTATCTGCCGCCGCGCTCTGGTGGTATAGCCGAAACACGGCGCGCGAGATGCAGGCGGTGGCCCGAGGCGAAGAAGTGTATGCCTCGCATGACTGCACCGACTGCCATCTGGCAGCGCACACGCTGCAGCAGAAAAAAGAACGCAATGAACCGGGGCTTATTCGCTCTGGCCGAAGCGTTTACGATCTGCGACTGTTTCTCGAGAAAGACGCGAAGCACCAATCGTACCTGATGATGTCGCAGAGTGACCGCGAC
>Ga0272446_1004245_pt1 | contig 17121 bp, 11 predicted proteins | sample YNPCB0061_FD_194587 | JGI IMG/M metagenome (GOLD analysis project Ga0272446, IMG submission 194587) | Hot spring microbial mat communities from Yellowstone National Park, WY, United States - YNP-CB-006-1 | ecosystem: Environmental > Aquatic > Thermal springs > Hot (42-90C) > Sediment | place... | reverse complement strand
TATAGGTAATATCTTTAATTTGAATACCCTGAAACGATAAAATGGAGTTCAAAAAATCTATGAGTAAATCTTTGTTTTTTTCATCAGCAAAGATGCGTTTGAAACCAAAATCGGTTAAGATATTGATATATCTGGAAATCATTGATACAAAAATAAGATTTTTTGTGAATTATCCATCAAGCAGGCTGTTTTGTGCGTGCTGTGCTTCTGCGTTAGGCATGCGGAGGGCATGCGTGCTTGCACGCATGGTGCAACGCACCGAAGCGATAGCGTAGCCCGAAGCACGCCGACCTGCGCCGCGCAGCAAGCAGGAACGCCCTGAAATATCCGCTTAATACCTTTGCTCAACAATTATAAAAATTTAATACATTCATTTTCAATAATATACAAAAAACTTTTGAAACTTTGGAAACTTTATTGATATGTTTGCGTTTCCAAAGTTACATTCAACAACAACATGAAATCTCTGAAATTATTTCAGACGTGCTTTATTGCACTGTTCCCAATAGCTATGTTACATGCTCAAAAAACAGATACGCTCACATACAGCGTAGACGAGTGCGTACAATATGCCATAGAAAATCATACAGATTTGAAAAACGTCAAAATTGATGAAAAAATTAACGAACAAAAAGTGTATCAAGTGCGTGCCGCAGGATTACCACAAATCAATGGCGAAGCGCAGTATCAGTATTTTGCAGAAATACCCACTACACTTATTCCCAATTTTTTTGGGGGAAGACCCAATGAATATATTCCTGTCCAATTTGGGGTGCCTCATAACTGGTCAGCAGGTGTAACTGCTTCACAATTGGTATTCAGCGGAAGCTATATTGTAGGTCTGCAAGCGGCAAAAACAGTAACCGAACTCTCTCGTAAAAACACAAAACGTCAGGAAACCGAAATCCGCGCTGCTGTCCAAAAGGCTTTTTATACTGCATTGCTCACACAGGAAAACATCAAACTGATAGATGTAAATCTTATCCGTTTGGACAGCACCCTGAATACATTAACCGAACTCCAAAAAGCAGGTTATGCAGACAAAATTGCCGTAGACCGAATTCAGGTAGCCAAAAACAACTTACAAATAGAACGTCAGAAATTATTGAATGCGGTTCAACTTACCTTAAATCTGCTTAAATTTCAAATGAACATGGATATTAACACACCCCTTAAACTCAAAGGCACCCTTAACCTTGAAAACATGCAACCTATTCCTACTTCTGAAAAGCATGATTATACGCAACGCCCCGAGTATCAACTGTTACAAACACAAATCAAACTTTCAGAACTTTCTCTCAAAGCAGTGAGAGCTGAATATCTGCCTTCTCTGGCGGCTTTTGCCAATGTAAATGCAAGCGGACCTAACCAAAAATTTTATTTTTTCAACTATGACCAAAGGTGGTTTCCCGCCGTCATTATAGGCGCTAAAATTACTGTTCCCATTTTTGACGGGTTAAATAAATACTCCCGTGCCAATCAAGCGAAGTTGGAAAAACAAAAAGCCGAAAATTCCCTCACCCGCTTTACCCAAGCTGTAGATTTGGAAATTGCTAATGCTCGCACTAATTACCTTAATGCGCTTAACACTTTGGAAATTCAGAAAAAAAATGCTGCGCTTGCCCAAGAGGTGTACAATACTACTCAAATCAAAAATGCGTCAGGTAAAGCTTCTTACCTTGAAATTACAGATGCAGACAACGCGCTCAAAGTGGCACAAATCAATTATTATACCGCACAATATGATGCCATTATCGCTAAAATAGATTATCTTAAAGCCACAGGAAAATTGAATTAGTATGAATGAAGAAATCTGGAAAAATATACTTCAACAAAGTTTGCAACTGTTTTCACAGTTTGGAACGCGTAACGTTTCTATGGACGATATAGCAAAAGTTACAGGATTATCCAAAAAAACATTGTATCAGTATGTGAAGGATAAAGATGAACTCATTATGAAAACTTTTGAATACGAGATAGAAAATGGTTGTTGTGCAACAGATACTATTATATCCAAGTATGACAATGCATTGGAAACCATGATTAAAATTACCGAATGGCACGCAAACAGGGTTAAATCTACCAATCCCGTAGCTATTCTTGAATTACAAAAATATCACCCGCAGGTATGGGCATTGATGATAAAAAACAATCAAGAGCACGTGATACCGAATATTCTCAAAATTATTACCAAAGGTATAGAACAAGGCTATTTTCGTGAAGATATGAACATTCAGATTGTAGCAAGACTACACGTAGAAAAAATCCGCATCATGTTTGACCCCAATGTCTTTCCTTATACCAAATATGACCTTTCCGAAGTATACTACACTATTCAAGATTTATTTATTCGCAGTATTGTTACTGAAAAAGGCTTGAAATATTACAAAAAACATTATCAAAAACATAACTAAAACAACATAACAATAAAAACAACAACTATGAAAAACCTGAATTATATGGTGCTTATTGTGTTAGTGTCAGCATTAGCCGTAAGTGCTTGTGGGGGTAAAAAGAAAGACCCTCTTTCCACAAAAAAGGAACAACTGAAAAAACTGAAAGTACAACAAAGTAAAGTAAATGCAGAAATTCGTAAATTGGAAAATGAAATTGCTACTTTATCTGCTGAAACAAACAAAGACAAAATTATTCCTGTAATCGCAAAAACGCTTTCCAAACGTGAATTTGTACATTACATACAAGTTCAAGGAGTAGTGGATTCAGATAGAAGCATTCGCGTATCTTCTGAAATAGGTGGGCAAATTAAACATCTGTACGTCAAAAATGGACAATTTGTAAATGCAGGTGCGACCATCGCCAAAGTAGATGATGTGCTTATCCGCAAAGGATTAGCTGAATTAGAGCAAACCCTTGACTTTGTTAAAATAAACTACGAAAAGCAAAAACAACTGTGGGAGAAAAAAGTAGGGACAGAAATAGAGTTTTTAAGTGCAAAAAATCAATATGAAAGTTTGTTGCGTAAAAAAGAATCCCTTGAAGAACAATTGGCTAAAACGACTATCAAAGCACCTATCAGTGGCGTAGTGGATAACATTTTCCTTAAAGAAGGCGAAATGTCCGCACCAGGCGTACCTATCCTGCAAATTGTAAATGGTGGAGATGTAAAATTAGTTGCTGATGTGCCTGAAACCTATTCTGCAAGTATAAAAAGAGGAACTACGGTAACTGTACATTTTCCTGCCTTAAATAAAACCCTTCAAAGCACTGTTATCAATGTAGGTGAAGTAATTAACCCCTCTGACCGTAGTTTCAAAGTAGAAATTGCGCTTTCCAATACGGAAAAACTGTTCAAACCGAATATGCTTGCTACTGTAGAAATTAAAGACTACGAGAAAAAAGATGCCGTAGTTATACCCCGAAATGCGATTATGAAGGGAGAAGAACAAGAATTTGTGTTTATTACACAAAACAATATAGCTAAAAAAATAGCTATCAAAACAGGAATGAACTATCAAGGTGAAACAGAAGTTTTATCAGGATTAAATGGTACAGAACAACTGATTACAGTAGGTTTTCAAGACCTTGCTGACGGACAAAAAGTGGACATAAAATCTTAACTCAACTTCAAACAACTATCCAAAGCTATGACTTCTTTCAAAGAATTCAAACTAACGAGTTTATCTATTGATAACAAAATGAGTGTTTATGTGTTAACTGCACTCATCTTTATTGCAGGGATTATTTCTTACAGAAATCTCCCAAAAGAAAACTTTCCCGAAATTGCCGTTCCTACTATAAATATCACTACGGTTTATGCAGGAACTTCTCCCTCAGACATGGAGAACTTAGTTACTAAAAAAATAGAAAAAGAACTTAAATCGGTCAAAGATGTAGAAGTAATCAAAAGCCAGTCTATTCAGGATTTTTCGGTTATTACGGTAGAATTTGACCCCAGAGTTGATGTTTCTATAGCAAAAAAAAGGGTGGAAGATGCTGTAGACCGCGCCAAAGCAGAACTGCCTACTGACCTTACCAAAGAACCTACTATCGCAGAACTGGACTTTTCGGAAATTCCTGTAATGTACGTGAACGTAGCAGGAGATTTTGAAATGGACGTTCTGAAAAAATATACCGAAGATTTACAGGAACAAATAGAACAACTACCTGAGGTATCCAAAGCGAATATTGTAGGGGCGCTGGACAGGGAAATTAAAATCAACGTGGATTTATACAAAATGCAAGCCGCCCAACTTTCTTTCTTTGATATAGAAAACAAACTGAAAGGGGAAAACATCACTATTTCAGGCGGTGAAGTAGAAAGTGATGGATTAAAACGCACTTTACAACTCAAAGGGGAATTCAAAACGGTTGATGCTATTGAGAACATTGTAGTTAAACAGGAAAATGGAGGTAAAGCTATCTATCTCAAAGACATTGCTACAGTAAAAGACGGCTATATAGAACGTCAGAGCTATGCCCGTTTAGCAGGAAAAAATACCTTAACGATGCCCATTATCAAACGTAGCGGAGGGAATCTTTTGGAGGCTTCTGCCAAAATCAAAAAAATAGTAGAAGAGTTTAAGAAGAAAGTCCCCAATGGTATAGAGGTAAGCGTAGTAGGCGACCAGTCTAAACGTACCAAAGGTCTTATCAATGATTTGATTAACGGTATTATTATCGGTTTGATTTTAGTAACTATAGTACTCCTGTTTTTTATGGGTGTACAGGACGCATTGTTTGTAGGGTTATCTGTACCTATTTCTATGCTGATGACATTTATTATTCTGCCCTGGATAGGGTTTAACCTTAATCTGATGGTGCTTTTCTCACTTATTCTTGCCTTGGGGCTGGTAGTAGATGATGCTATTGTGGTTATAGAAAACACTTTTCGTTTTCACAAGCAAGGCGACCCTATCCTGATTGCGGCTAAAAAAGCGGCAGGGCAGATAGCTGTACCTGTTATTGCAGGAACTGCCACCACTTTGGCTACTTTTGTTCCTTTGGCATTCTGGTCTGGGATTATCGGGGAATTTATGCGGTATTTACCTATTACGCTTATTATTGTACTCGGTTCGTCTTTATTTGTGAGCTTAGTAATTAACCCCGTACTCGCCGTAGATTTTATGAAAATAGAAGACCATTCGCATAAAAAACCCATAAAACCGCTTTTGCTTATTACCTCAGGATTTTTATTTGTTGGCATTATCGGTTACATTGCGGGAAGCATTCTTATAGGTAATATTTTTACTTTACTTGCTATTTTACTACCCTTAAACCGTTTCTTACTCACTCCTGCATCATTATCCTTTCAACATTTTATAGATAATAAATTTCTTCCACGATATAAAAGAGCAATTGCCTTTATTCTTAAAGGGAAAAGACCTTTGTTTTTATTTCCTGCCTTGATTTTGTTAATTATGATAATAGGAATAGGAAGTTCAAGGTTAAAATCCCCTATTTTCTTCCCTCAAAGCGACCCGAATAACATTTTTATCTACACCTCTTTACCCATTGGTACAAGTATATCCGTTACAGATTCTATTACACGCGAATTAGAACGCAGAGTAAATATGGTACTGGGTAAAAACAACCCCGTAGTAGAATCTATTGTATCTAATGTAGGTGCAGGTGCAGGCGACCCCCAGCAACCCGATGTAACGCTTACGCCACACAAAAGTCGTATTTCTATCGGTTTTATAGAATATGAAAAACGTAATGGTGTTTCTACACAAAAATATCTTGGACAAGTCCGTGAAATTGTAAAGGGAATACCCGGCACAATCATCACCGTAGATAAAGAAAATAATGGACCTCCCGTAGGTAAACCTATAAATATTGAGGTTACGGGTGATGATTATGTGGCACTACTTAAAGAATCTGCACGGATAAAAAAATATCTTGATAGTTTACGTATTGAGGGCGTAGAAGAACTTAAATTAGATGTACAAAACAACAAACCTGAAATCCTTGTAGAAGTAGACAGACAAAAAGCAGGAGTGTTGGGCGTAAGTCCTGCGCAGATAGGTTTAGCTTTGCGTACATCTATTTTTGGTAAGGAAATTTCAAAATACCGTGATATAGAAGATGAATATCCTATTGTGTTGCGTTTGGATAATCCTTATCGCTATGATTTAGATGTACTGCGTAACATGAAAGTAACTTTCCGTGATAACATGGGGCAGTTGCATCAAGTACCTATTTCTACGGTGGCAGATGTCAAGTATTCCTTTACCTATAACAGCATTGTCCGCAAAGATCTTAAACGTATGGTTACAATTTACTCCAACGTGCTTACAGGATATAACCCAAATGAAGTAGTACAATTGGTGCAAGCCGCCCTCAATGATTATAAACCCAATTACAACTGTTCTATAAAAATGACAGGTGAACAAGAAAAACAAAAAGAAACTATGGGATTTTTAAGTATTGCATTAGCTTCTGCGATATTTTTGATATTCTTTATCATGGTACTGGAGTTTAATTCTGTCAGCACACCTGTTATAGTTATGTTTACCATTTTGTTGAGCTTTATAGGTGTATTTTTAGGGTATATTATCTTCGGAGGCACTATTTCTATTATTATGAGTGGGGTAGGTATAGTGTCCTTGGCAGGTATTGTAGTTAAAAATGGTATTGTACTTTTGGATTACACACGCGAGCTTATTCGTGAAGGCAAAGAAGTGCGCGAAGCCTTGGCAGAAGCCAGTGCAACCCGCTTCAAACCTGTAATTCTTACCGCCTTATGCGCCATTTTGGGTCTTGTACCATTAGGTATTGGCTTAAACATTGATTTTGTGGGTTTATTTACCGAGCTTAAACCTGATATTTTCTTTGGGGGAGATAATGCCAATTTCTGGGGTCCTATGGCTTGGACAATTATTTACGGATTAAGTTTTGCCACCATCCTTACATTAGCCGTAGTTCCTATGATGTACCTTATGATGTATAAATTTAAACACAAAATAGGTGTAAAAAGAGTATAAAAAACTTTGTTTTATCAATAGAAGCATCAATTATGCAGTGTTGAAATATACACTGCATTTTTTATAAGATATTTGGGCGTTCCTGCTTGCTGCGCGGCGCAGTCGGCGTGCTACGGGCTACGCTGTCGCTTCGGTGCTGTTCGCACCATGCTACGCATGCCCTCCGCATGCCTAACGCGTGTGCGTAGCATGTATGTACGCGCGTATCCGCGTGAGGGATAGGAGCGGAAAGCCCGGAACTTGCGTAGCAAGTGAGGACTTGTAGCGTATAGCCCGACCCCGAAGCGCTAGCGCAGGGGACACGCCCATAAAAACAAGAATACCTAAATAGTTACTTTTTTTGTGTTGTTCAAATGCAGTTCATTTGTATATTTGCTTCCATATATGAATACATTAGCCATTACAACTTTAATTTTTGCTGTTTTCATGCTGGCGGGAGGATATTTAGGGTATATTCAGGCACGGAGTAAGGCTTCTTTGATTGCAGGTTCTATTTTTGCTGTATTATTAGCTTTGGCTACCTATTTGCTTGCAAGTGAAAACAAAACCACTATTCATTATGGAATTATTTTAGCTACGGTTATAAGTGTATTTAATCTTATTTTTGGGTTGGTGCGCTATTTCAAAACAAAAAAACTTATGCCTGCTGGCATTATTGCCATTATGAGTTTTGCTTTACTTGTACTTTGTGTATTGGAATTAACTCGTTAGTTTTGTGCCATTTTTTAATTACTGTGCATGAAAGATAAAAAACTTTCAGTGGTTATTCCTATATATAACGAAGAACCGAATATTGAGCTACTGTACCAGCGTTTGCGTCAGGTCTTGGAAAATATTCCTTATTCATGGGAGTTGATTTTTGTCAATGATGGCAGTAAAGATGCATCAGGGAGTATAGTAAAAAACCTTCGTAAAAAAGACAAACGGGTAAAGTATATTGAATTTGCGAGAAATTTTGGTCATCAGATTGCGGTTACCGCGGGAGTTAATCATGCTTTTGGGGATATGGTTGTCATTATTGACGCAGACTTGCAAGACCCTCCTGAACTTATCCTTGACATGGTCAAAAAGTGGGAAGAAGGATATGAAGTAATTTATGCTAAAAGAAAAAAACGTAAAGGAGAAACTTGGTTTAAGCTATTGACAGCTCGCATTTTTTACCGTTTATTACGAAGAATTACCAGTTTTGATATTCCTTTGGATACAGGGGATTTTCGTCTGATGGACAAAAAAGTAGCCGAAAACTTGCGCAACATGCCCGAACGCAGTCGTTTTATCAGAGGTATGGTTGCATGGTCAGGGTTCAGAACGATTGGTATTGAATATGAAAGAGAGGAACGTCATGCGGGAGAAACCAAGTATCCTTTCAAAAAAATGCTTCGTTTTGCATTAGACGGAATTACTTCTTTTTCGTATTTTCCTTTACAATTAGCTTCTTATTTGGGAATTTTTTTCGCCTCGGTCAGTTTTATTTGTATAGTTGTGGTATTATACTTACATTTTTTTACACACAAAACCATACACGGCTGGACATCTACTATTCTGGCGGTATTGTTTATTGGTGGTATTCAGCTTTTTACACTGGGAATTATTGGTGAATATCTGGCACGCATAGGAACAGACGTAAAACAACGCCCTGTATATGTTATACGAGAAAAGGAATTGGAGGATTAAAATATGATAATTGCAATATTAGCTATATTTGTTATAGGCTACCTTTTAATCTCTATTGAACACTCCGTAGGCATCAACAAAAGTGCAACAGCACTGATTATGGCAGGGGTATGCTGGATATGTTACAATGTTCATGTTGGAGATGTAAATATGGTTTTACCAAAATTAAGCCACCATTTGTCTGACATTGCAGAGATTATGTTGTTTCTGGTGGGTGCTATGACTATTGTGGAACTGATAGATTCTCACAATGGATTTCAGTTTATTGTAGAGCAATTGCATATAAAGAGTAAAAGAAAACTTTTGTGGATAGTAGCTTTTATTTCTTTTTTCCTATCCGCTATTTTAGATAACCTCACCACTTCTATTGTGATGGTATCTTTACTTCGTAAATTTATTGGAGAAGCAGAGGACAGAAAATTTTTTGCAGGAATTATTATAATTGCGGCTAATGCAGGAGGGGCATTCAGCCCTATTGGAGATGTAACGACCACTATGCTGTGGGTTTCCCAGCGTATATCCACTACGGAGGTTATTTTTAGATTGTTTATACCGAGTTTAGTATGTCTGCTTGTACCTTTAATTTGGTTAAATTTCCGAGTGAAGGGTGATATTACCCCTCCTGAACAAAATATATTGGAAGAGGAGAAAAAAATAAAAGGTAGTTTGCCTATGCTTATTCTGGGAACATGTATCCTGTTGGCAGTACCTACCTTTAAAACGATAACCCATTTACCGCCCTATCTCGGTATGTTGTTCGGACTGGGTATCATTTGGGTTGCGGCTGATATTATACACAGACACGAGGAGCAAGAAGAGGTTCAGAAACTCTCTGCCAACTATGCGCTCACCCGTATAGATGTGCCGAGTATATTGTTCTTTTTTGGCATTTTAGCCAGTGTTGCGGTTCTGGAAGAAATACATGTTTTATCACAGTTTGCAGAGGGATTAAACAAAATTATTCCTTCCGAAAAAGGTGTAGCATTGGTATTGGGCATAGTATCCTCTGTGGTAGACAATGTGCCTTTGGTTGCGGCGTCTATGGGTATGTATTCTATACAAACCTACCCTATGGATTCAAGTTTCTGGCATTTGATTGCGTATTGTGCAGGTACGGGAGGAAGTCTGTTGATTATTGGTTCTGCGCCAGGGGTAACGGTGATGGGTATGGAAAAAATTACTTTCTCATGGTATCTTCGTAACATGTCAGGATTAGCTTTAATGGGCTATCTGGCAGGTATAATGGTGTATATGTTGCTTTTTTAGTGAATTTCTTATACATTTTGTAACTATTTACCTTATGTGAATACATCATTTTTTGGGCGTTCCTGCTGCGCAGTCGGCGTGCTACGGGCTACGCTATCGCTTCGGTGCTGTTCGCACCATGCTGACGCATGCCCTCCGTATGCCTAACGCGTGTGCGTATATGTATGCGCACATATCCGCGTGAGGGATAGCAGCGGAAAGCCCGCAACAGGGGTAGCCTGTGAAGTAGAGACGTGGCATGCCACGTCTCTACCAGCGTATAGCCCGACCTGAACGTAGTGAAGGACACGCCCTAAATTTTTTTATGACCCGTAACATCAGTTATTATCTGTGTTAAAAAATCTTTTAGGGGTTCTAAGGTTATATGAGAAAAGTCCCAATAGTCCTTCTCGTATCTTCTGTTTTCCTCTCTTGCGCCTTTCATTCCATAATAGTTTGCAAAATAATTGAATATAAGACTTTTATTGCTATATCTTTCATCAACAATTTCAGTTGTAGAAAATGTTTTTATACATTCTATCCATTGGGTATAACAATTATTCGTTTTTTCAAAATACTCTGTTTTAGCTATTTTCAAAAGTAAATCTTCTAATTCGCCATCATTTTGATTATCAGGCAGTAAAAATATATCAAAAGAAGGGTTAACATTTGGAAATTTTTGTTTAAACTCCTCTAATAAGTCTGCTTTTATGTTTTGCAGTTCTGCTTTTCTATAATCATGACGATTATCTGCGTCTTGAATAGTTATAATTTTGTGTTCAGTAGCCCATGCATCCAGGATAGTATTTTTTATTTTCCCTTCTTTGATAGCATCTTTACCCCCAAGTATTCTGATTTTAATGCTTGTATTCTGATTTTCAAGAACTTTTTCATTTTTCCCATGATTTTTGATACTTAAATCGTTAAACAAGAATATCAGATAATCTCGTAGAAAAGTGGAGTCGGCTATTCCCTCTACAAAAATCAAGTATTTGTTCATTATAGACTTCCTCCTCTGATTTCAAAATCATTTTCAAGTTCATATTCAAATTCATTAAAAGGACGAGTAAAAGAAACAATAGTATTATTGGGAAGTTGTCTTAGGGTTATAATTTTACAATCAGACTGAAACTTTGAGAAGTTCTCTTCTTTCAAAATCTGGGCAAAGTATTTTACGCACTCAATATTGTGGGTAGTAGCAAAAATTTGAACATTATTTCTGGAAGCTGTGCTTAGGATAGTTTTCCAAAAATCAGGGAAATGTGAAAAATGGATACCTGCGTCTATTTCATCTATAAGTAGCTTATTGTTTTTTTGTAAAGTAATTTGAACCAATATCCTAAAAAGTTTATTAGCTCCATCACCATATTGATGCAAGGGAGATAATTCACCAGAATCTTCTTCTTCAATATCGATACTACCTTTTTCTGTATCGGCATGAATTCTATGGATTTTTGGAATGAAGATTTTCATGTTTTCCAAAAACCGTTCTCTTTGCTCTTTTATTTTTTCAATTTCCCGATAATATACTCTTGCTAAATCTTTTCCGAAACCTTTTCCAAAGGGTATTAACGGGCTTTTAATACTATTGTACAATGATATTTCTTCCAAAAAAGCGGATATTTCAAATTCATATTTATCTTGAAGATGTTCATGTGCAAAATATAAACAATCATATTTTTCGTTTGAAACAGGATAAAGTTTATATATCCATTGATTTCTGTGCTGCGTCAAAATAAACTGGATTTCTTTTTGTTTAGCATTTTTATTAAAAAAATCGGATATAAATTCTGGGCTAATCCGATATTTTTCTTGATTTTGGGTATATTCTACGGGTAAATTATTCCGATGAATGTACGCATAAGTCAGATTTTCAATAAAATTCTTTATTTTTAAATCAAAAGATAATGCTTCTAATAATGAAGTTTTTCCAACATTATTATCTCCAACGATAAGGTTATATTTTCCTATATCTGTGAGAGAAAAGTCCCGAAATTGTCTGAAATTGATTATTCTTATATTATTGAAATGAATATTAGGCGTTAAGTTTATGTATGATGGAAAATCAGGCATGTATTTAAGTTCTTCTGCACCGAATTCTTTATATATTACTCCCGCTTTTTTAGTGATTTCTAAATACTTTGTATTTAACTTGTCTAACCATTTCGTATCTGTATTCAATTTATTTTTTTTCCATACTAATTTTGCCCAGCGTTCAATTAAAAATACAAGTATATTTTTGTCTTTTTCTGTCGGGTAGTTATCAATCAAATTTTTGAGGTAGGGAATTAAATCTCTCAATTCTGATTGACTATTTTTCTCAATTACATCCAACAAATCCACAATTTTATTATCAAATTTGTCATTTTGAACAATTAGGATTGATTTAAGTATAATTTTTAACCCTTCCAAAGAAAATTCTTTTTTATTTTCATTAGTAAGATACAGTTGAATAATCTCACTATTTATCTTATTTGCTTCACTTTGACGATATTTGATTAAATCATCTAACCACTGAATAGTTTTTTCAACCTCATTGTTTTGTTTAGATACTTCAATTTGAGCAAGGGTATATTTTTCATTATTTTGAAAATAACTATCAAAAGAGTCATCATCTATGAAACCCCATGCATCAATAGCTTCTTTATACTCTTTTAATTCAAATCTAATATTACCTATTTCATACCACAATGCATCATCTTTATGTATACCGATTTTTTCCAAAACTTGAACAAAATCTCTTTTTTGTTCTATGAGTTCTATTCTTTTTGCTGTTATGGTTAATTGATTGATAATATCCTTGCGCCATGTAACTCCATTAACAATTTCACGTACCTTATCCATATTTTGTTTTAAGGTATCAATTTCCTTTGAACCAATTATTTCATTCTGCATTATTCTTGAAATAGCTACTCGGATATCATGCTCAACAGATTGCAGCTTTCCTGTTTTAGTTTCTAATTCATCAAATTTACGCCCCTTAAATAAACATTCTGATACCTTCTCATTAGGTACAACCTGCATTTTTGTATAATATTCTACTGCACCCAACCAGTTCTCTTTTATCTCTTCTGCTATAGCCATGCACTCATAATACTGTTCTTTTTTACCAATTCTGAAAAATTGATTAGCAGCAACCCGTAGTCTAGCAGGGTTTTTATCATAAACACCTTGATTTTTATCTTGCTCTGCATTTTTCAGTGCGTTATACTCGTTACTATCCGCAATTTTATCCTTTATACTGCCAGGATTATATAAAATAACATCCTCATATTTATCTAGTTCTTCCCAATCTTGATTTTTTATTAGTGTAGTTTCAACGACATTATTACTGACGAGTTTTTTCCAAAATTCTTCCTTTGCTTTTTTACTGTCTATAATGATAAGTTCTGTTTTGGCACGGGTTATCCCTACATATAGTTTATTGTAGAAATATCCAATCTTAAAGAATTCACTTTCATTGATTTTATCTGAAACATCTCCAAAATGTTCTATAAAATATTCGCCAAAACCGTACAATACTACTTGCTCATATTCAGCCCCCTTTGCTTCTATAGAAGTTTTTACTTCAACTTCATTCAGTTCAGACAATAGTTCTTTATGCTTAGTTTTGAAATCGTCTTTTTCGTGTGAGTCTATGGGAACTATAAAAATTTTGTATTGAAGTTTTTTAACCAAATCATTTTTTAATTCAGTATTATCTTGTATTTCATCATAATCAAGAAACACATTTGTATTATTTGTATTCTGTTTTATCCTTTTAGCTTCTTGTAATCTTGATTCTATTTGAAGTTTTTTCTTTCTGTAATATTGAATATAATTAGCCAATGAGACAACAGACTGTGTAGAACGATAGTTAAAAATAGGAGTATAAATACTTTCATCATGCTTATAGTTATTAAATTTAGCTTTTTTCAGCATCTCGTACAACAAACTGGTTATCTGACTTTCTCTAAAACCTGTTGGATTTACCGTTTGATTTGGGTCTCCTGCAAAAAGAACAGGAACTTGGTTTATATTAGATAAATCATATTCCAAAAATTCAGACATTTTAAGAATAAATTCTAATTCTACTCTACAAAAATCTTGTGCCTCATCACAAATAATCACACTATATTTTTTTTCTACCTGTATATTATGGGTGATATATTTAATTATTTTCAGTTTATCCCAGTATTGTTGTTCATTGATAAGTTTTTCATAAAAAGGCAGCACACTCTTCTCGATGTTTTCAAATTTATTTTTTGGTATAATTTGCATTTTTCTAGGGATAACATCATAATACTCATTGCCGCTTACTTGTTTATCCAATTCATATCCATATATGTATGTTGTTATTGTAAACCAGACTTCCTCTGCTGAATATTTTTGTAATATACTAGCTGACAGATTTGAGTTTTCGTACAAATACTTGAATTTTGAAAAATCCAAGTACTTATCATCAGGAAACTTTTCTCTATCTTCTTCGGGTAAAATATCAAGTAAAAAATGTTTGAATGACTTAAATTTTTCCTGACTTTTTTCAATCCATTCAGGATTTTCTATACGAAAATGTCCGTTGTTGGTAAGCAAATCATACACACATTTCTTAGTGTGTTCAAGCAGGATTTCATTTTCTGTGAGAAAGATAATATCACCTTTTATTTCATCTTGGCATTTATAGTAATATATTTCTGCGAAAATGTAATAAAGCATGGTAGATTTGCCACTACCCGCTTGCCCACTAATGTAATATGGAAATTTAAATTTATGAAGAAAGTCTAATTGTTCTTGTGTTAATGACAAATTGCTTTCCTCTTGGCTCTTTTGTATATTAAACCATAAATCAGGGTCATTCAAAGTCCATTTAGGATATGAGCGAAATGCTTTTCTACTTATACTTTCCTCTGTGGAATTAAAATCTATGAAAAGATTTTTTTTAGCTTTTTCCCAATACTCTTTTTGTTTATCAATTCTTGCACCGTTGAATAGAAGCCAAACGTCTTTATGTTCGTCAGATAGAGTTATTTTACTATATAAAATACCTATATTCTCCTCATAAATGCATTCCTTAATTTCAATTCCACATTCATTTTTTAATGTAGAACCCTCATCTTTTTCAACAGCATTCCTTACTGCAATTCTAAATGACTCTACAAAATTATCTTGCATTCCATCTGATAATGAGTTACTTAAAGCATATTTTACCCAATCTTCTGTTTCAAATATCTGGTTGTCTAATTTTATTTTGAAAGTATCTAACCACTTCAAAACATCATCAGGAGGCGACGACTTAGAAGGTTTATTTTTATCTTCTATTTTCTTTTTTTTATAATTGCTGATAAATTTATCTCTATCTTCGATTGGCAAAGGGTTTTTGCTTAACCATGCTTTGTTGTTTAATTGAATATGTTGAACCTTTCTATACTCGTAATCATTTGAATAAATATCCCTGACAAAATAAACTCTTATATTTTCATTATCTATATCAATCGTTTGTTCTTCAATTATGATGCGAATGATAGGTGACCTTAAAAGCTTTAACAAATATAAACCACTCCCACGCGGCTTGATATTATTACCTTCCAAGTTCTGACGCTTACTTAATTCTGACAACTTTTTATCAATCTCTTCCTTAAAATTTTCTTTCTCTAATTTTTTGAGATACGTTTCGCAATAATGAAATAATATCATACTTTCTTTGTATTAGTTCTCACAAATATAATAAGAATATGCAAAATTAGTCAACAATGATAGAATCATACCTTTCAAACTTTGGTTTTTCACAGTTTTACTGACGTTATGCAAGATATTTTTTGGGCGTTCCTGCTGCGCAGTCGGCGTGCTACGGGCTACGCTATCGCTTCGGTGCTGTTCGCACCATGCTGACGCATGCCCTCCGCATGCCTAACGCAGGTACGCGCGCGTATATGCACTACGCACAAGGTAAATTACGGTTTTTTTGTACTTTTGTACCATGAAGCCAACCAAATACATTAACCTCTTAACGGATTTTGGTTTCAAACGCATCTTTGCTGATGAAAGTAACAAAGGTTTGCTTATTCATTTCTTGAACTCCATTATGCGTTTTCAAGGCATTAAAATCAAAGACATTACCTACAAAAACACGGAATTTGTTGGCGAATACGAAGAAGACAAAAAAGTGATATTAGATTTATACTGCACCAATGAAAAAGGCGAGCATTTCTTGATAGAAGTACAACGAGCAGAACAAGAATTCTTTAAGAAACGACTTTTATTTTATGCTTCAAGGTTAATTCAAGAACAAGGGGTAAAAGGTCAAAAATGGGACTACAATTTTAAAGGTGTATACTCACTCAAAAGTGGTCTTTAAAAAATTTTCTTGAAAAACTGCATTTCTGTACGTTTCGGCTACGCTCAACGTACAGAGATGCGTAAAAACCAATTATTTTTGAGTATATATTCTATTGCCATTTTAGATTTTGACATGCCTGAAAGTCAAGAAATACTCAACAGCTACCGCATTTTGAATGAAAAGACCCATACACCCTTTTTAGACGATTTTGGATTTGTCATTATCAATTTAACCCAATTTAACAAACAGGAACATGAATTAAAGTCTAATTTTGAGAAATGGCTGTATCTCTTAAAGAACTTGGATAAGTTAAAAGATATTCCTTTGAAACTACAACAGCATTTATTCGTAAAATTGTTTAATTTAGCGGAATACAGTGCATTAAGCAAAAAAGAACAAAAAGCATATATGGAAAGTCTTAAAAAATACAATGATTGGGAAAATGTATTGGAATTTGCCCAAAAGAAAGGGTATAAAAAAGCGGTATTAAAATACGAAGGGTTATTAAAAGAAGAGAAAAAACGAGCAGAAGAAGAAAAAAAACGCGCAGAAGAAGAAAAAATAGAAACTATAAAAATTTTACTCTCAATGGGCATGAGTTTAGAAAATGTCATGAAAGCTACTAATACAGACAAAAATTTCCTGAAAAAGCATAACCTTATACCCTAATGGGTGTTTGATAGAAACAGCTATACTGCGTGAGGGATAGCAGCGAAAAGCCCGCAGCAGGCGTAGCCTGTGAAGTACAGACGTGGCATGCCACGTCTCTATCAGCGTATAGCCCGACCCCTAAGCGCAGCGCAGGGGCAGTAATCTTAAGTTCTTTTTTTGAAACATATTTTTTGAAAATCAGAAGAGAATAGTATTCGGCTATGTGTTATCGTTTGTTTATATTGAGTAATAAGAAAATTAAGTACTATGGTATTAAAAATAGCTCTATTG
>Ga0272446_1004243_pt1 | contig 17123 bp, 8 predicted proteins | sample YNPCB0061_FD_194587 | JGI IMG/M metagenome (GOLD analysis project Ga0272446, IMG submission 194587) | Hot spring microbial mat communities from Yellowstone National Park, WY, United States - YNP-CB-006-1 | ecosystem: Environmental > Aquatic > Thermal springs > Hot (42-90C) > Sediment | place... | reverse complement strand
GTGGATTATGATATTAGGTATCATTAAAATAATGATACGCGGTCCCTGTGATACACCGTTGCCTAACACACCGTTGAGGAGATGTTTTCTGCGCTGCTCACGATTTGAATTAACAGAATTGATTTAACATTTGGCGGGGAGCGTGCCGCCCCCGTTGCTGATTTCCACTTAGCTGTTCAAGCGCACCGGGAGCCGCGTCAGCCCGCGCAAAGCTGGCGCGCCGCGCCACGTTAGCCCATCGGCGGGGCGGCAAGGGCCAGATTCGGGAAGCGCCGGAGCAACCCCTGAAAGCCGATCTTGGCTTGGAGGCCTTTTGCGCGTGTACTGATGGGCGATGCGTTTCCCGCGTTCTTGCCCCCGTTTCACCCCTTCCGCAATTCGGGAGTGATGAATCAAGTGGCGATTTGACCCCTCGCCCCACCAGCAAGAAGAGGGGGGCCGGCGCGTGATCTGCGGCCTTTCTTTCGCCCCTTTGCCCTCGTTGACGGGGGGAAAGGGAGTGGGGGATAGGGGGTAAAGCCCTCCCTTGCCCCTTTCTTTCACCACTCCGCCCAATTCCGTGCCTTGCAGCACGTTGGGCAAGTTGGGCTATAATCAGAAAGGAGTCTTTCCGCATCTGTAGGGGGCCTGATTTATGCACTGCTCACGGATTTCTCGCTTGGTCGTTGCGGCGCTGGTGATGGCGCTGGCCTTCGCCGCCCTGCCCTCCGCCCCCGCTGCCGCGCAGGGCGGGGTACGTACTTACGTCGTGCAGCCCGGCGACACGCTCTTTAGCATCGCAGCACGCTTCGGCGTCAGCCTGACCGAACTGGCGACCATCAACGGGGTCTATGACGTAAACCGGCTCTTTGTCGGCCAAATCCTGATCCTGCCCGCCAGCACGATCCCGCCCGTCATCGCTACCCCGCCCGTGATCGTGGCTCCCGTCATTCCGACGTATGCGCCCGGCACCACCGTGACGACGGTCACGCGGTATTTCAGCTACACCGTCCGGCCCGGCGATACGTTAGCCAGCATTGCCGCCCGCTTCAACACGACGGTGGCGGCCATTGTGGGGGCAAACGCCATCGCCAACCCCAATGTGGTGTTCGTTGGCCAGCAGCTGGTTGTGCCGCGCATCACCACAACCATAAGTCCGGCCCCGCGCCCAGCCCGCCCGACGGGGCGTCATTATGTCGTCCAGCCGGGCGATAATTTGTTCAGCATCGCGGCCCGCTTCCGGCGCGATGCCTATGCGATTGCCCGCGCCAACGGCCTACTAAACCTAAACCAGATTTACGCTGGGCAAATCTTGGTGATTCCCTAAAATTGAAGATCGTTTAAGGGTTGTTGAGGAACTTGTGCATGGCACGTGAACCACTTGACCGCTTCTACCGCCAAACGCCGCTTGTGCTAGCCCATCGGGGGGCCAGTTACGACGCCCCCGAAAACACAACGGCTGCCTTCGTCTTGGCCCGTCAAATGGGGGCCGATGGGGTCGAACTGGATACGATGCTCACCCGCGACGGTGTGCCCGTCGTGATCCACGACCACACGCTCGAGAAGACGACGAACGGCGTCGGGCTAGTCCGTGACCACGATCTGAGGGCGATTAAGCAACTGGACGCCGGCAGCCACTACGATTTCACCTTCAAGGGCGAACAAGTTCCGACCCTTGATGAGGCGTTCGCCGCGTGCGGTTCGGAGATGGTTATTAACGTCGAACTCAAGACGATGAGCCTCCGTACCGATGGGTTGGAACAAGCCGTCTACAACGTCATCAAGCGGCACAATGCCTTCAACCGCGTGGTGATTTCCTCTTTCAATCCCTTCGCCCTACGCCGATTCCGCCGCATCGCGCCGACGATCCCCATTGGCTACCTGTACGCGCCCGGCGAACCGCTGTACCTGCGCTTTGGGTGGTTCATGCTCGGCTTCCCCCACGAGGCCCGTCACCCCCACCACTCGCTGATCGATGCCCAATTTATGGCATGGGCGCGTTCGATGAACTTCCGGGTGAATACGTGGACGGTGGACGACCCCGAACGCATCCGCCAACTGCGAGATTTAGGCGTCGATGCCATCATCACTAACCGGCCCAATGTCGCACTGGAGGCGCTAGGCCGCCGCGTCGCCAATAAATCCTGAGAGAGGGGATTTTCCAAACCACCATGACCCTTGCCCCATCCCTGACCGCCGCCTATGATGTGGCCGCCCTCCGTGCTGACCAGTTCCCCCTTACGGCGGAAGTGGCCTACCTGAACCATGCCGGAATCTCCCCCTTGCCGCGCCGCACGGCGGAGGCCATGTCTGATGCGGTGAGGCGGCTGATGATGGAACCGTCCAACTTCGCCCACTTCATTGAACTGGATACGGCCTTGCACCGCGAATTGGCCGCCCTGATCAATGCCGCCAGCCCGGACGAGATCGCCGCCGTCCAGAGCACTTCGCTTGGCATTAGCCTGATCGCCCAAGCCATGCCTTGGCAGCGCGGGCAAAACATCGTCCTGTGCGATACCGAATTTCCGAGCAATGCCTACCCTTGGATGCGCCTCACGGAGCAATACGGCGTTGAAGTCCGGTTGTTGCCCGCCCGCGATGGCGGCATCACGCCGGACATGCTGCCCGCCGCCGTCGATGCGAAGACCCGCTTAGTTGCGGTGAGCGCTTTGCAGTTCCTCTCTGGCCACCGTACCGACCTGCAAACCATCGGCGATTTCTGCCACGAACGGGGCATCCTCTTCTCGGTAGACGCCATTCAATCAGTCTGCCACATGCCGATTGACGTGCAGGCCATGAACATCAGCATCTTGGTGGCGGGCGGCCAAAAATCGCTGATGGGGCCTGCCGGTCAGGGCTTCCTCTACGTGCGCAGCGATCTGGCGGCGACGATGCGCCCGACGGTGATCGGCTCCAATGCGACGGTCGATTTCCAGCACTGGCTGAAATACGACATGACGCCCCTTCCGGCGGCGGCCCGCTTCGGGACGGGGACGCCCAACGTCGTCGGGATCGTCGGTTTGCTGGAAAGTGTGCGCCTGCTACGCGGACTCGGCATCGCCAACATCGACCAATACACGACGGCCCTCGCGGAGTACGCCATTCAGGGCTTGCGTGGGTTGGGCTTCACGGTCATTACGCCCGCCCAACACGGCCCCATCGTCACCTTCCGAGCGGCGGCGGACGACGCCAAGACCGATGCCATTCTCGCCGGGCTGAGCGCCCGTAAGATCGTGGCCACCAAGCACTGGGATGCCCCCAAGAACCCCTATATTCGCGTTTCGTTCCATTGTTACAACAACACGGCGGATATTGACCGCCTGCTGGCTGCATTGAAGGAGTTGAAGGACGCATGACAGGACGGATGAGTCCCAGTCAGCCGATTTCGGGCACACAGCCCGCCGCTTGGGTTCCGCCGACCATTGCCAACATCGAAGCGACAGGCCTCACCCTGTCTTACCTTGCTGACCTGATCCTAAAGCACTTGTACTTTGCGGGGGAAATGGTGGCGACGAAGGTCGCCGATGCCGTGAAACTCCCCCTGATCGGGGTGGTAGATGGGGCCTTAGACTCCCTGAAAAAGGATAAGCTGATCGAAGTGAAGGGGGCCGTAAGCGGGATCGGAGATACGGGGACGCGCTACGCCATCGTGGGCGAAGGGGTACGCCGCGCCCGCGAATTATTAGACCGTAGCCAATACGCCGGGCCTGCCCCCGTCACCCTAGAGGCCTACATCAATTCGGTCAAGATGCAAAACCGCACTCGGATTTACGCCTCCCCCGAATTGATGAAGAAGGCGCTCGGCCATTTGGTCATCTCCGAGAAGATGTACAGCAAGATCGGCCCAGCGGTGAACTCTGGCAAGTCGATCTTCTTGTACGGCAAGCCCGGCAACGGTAAAACGACCATTGCAGAGGCCGTTGGGAAGGTTATTCTTGGCGCAGATATGTGGATTCCCTACGCCATCGACGTCGATGGACAGGTGATCCGCGTGTACGACAACGTTAACCATGTCGTGCTCGAGGACTCGACGGGGGAGGCGGCCCAAGCCGGGCGGCCTACCGGTGTGAAGCGCGACCCGCGTTGGTTGCGCGTTCGGCGGCCTGTGATCGTGGTTGGCGGTGAACTGACCCTCGCCGGGCTAGACCTGATCTACGACCCGATCAACAAATTCTACGAAGCGCCGTACCAGTTGAAGTGCAACGGCGGCATGTTCCTGATCGACGACTTTGGCCGCCAACAAGCCCGCCCGCGTGACCTGCTTAACCGTTGGATCGTGCCGCTCGAAAAAGGCTACGATTACCTGACGTTGGCGACGGGCCGCAAGATCGAAATCCCGTTCAACGTGCTGATCGTGTTCAGTACCAACATCGACCCCGCCGACCTCGTGGACGAAGCGTTTTTGCGCCGTATCCGCCACAAGATCGAAGTGGGCGACCCCAGCCCGCAAGAATTTGTCGAAATCTTCAAGCGGGTGTGCGAGATGAAGCGCGTGGCCTACGACGAAAACGGCCTGAAATACCTGATCCAAGAGCATTACTTGAAGAAGGAACGGGCCTTCCGTTCGGTTCACCCACGAGACATCCTCGACCAGCTGCTGGACATCGCCCGGTACTTGAACCGTCAACCTAAGTTGGATCGGGACTTGCTGGATATGGCCTGCGATTCGTACTTCGTCCAGTTGTAGGGTGAGTTTGCCGTAACGTTCGCCCGCTTCGGCGGGGAGGGGGCCACACCATGCGCCGCACCGCGCTGATCGCCGTGTTCTTCGCCCTGAGTCTGGCCGCCCTTTCCGGCCTGATGGCCGGTTCAGCATGGGCGCAGGGCGGCACGCCCCTCCCCACCCCGCGTTGGACGCCCCGCTTCACCCCGACTCCGGGCCGTTACAGCCTCGTGGCGGCCCGAAACACCATCCTGAGGAACCTCACCCTGACTGAGATCGGGGTGGGGGGGATGGCCCTCGACGACGATGGGTCGTTGTACGTTGGGGATGGCTACCAAACCGTCGTGATCCTCTCCCCTGACCTGACCGAACGCGCCCGCTTCGCCGTCCAACAGCCCTATGCGCTGGCCTTTGCGCGGCTGCCGTCCGGCGCGGCGGGCGACCTGCTGATCGGACAGCGCAACCAAGCCACCCTAACCCGCTACAGCCGGACAGGCGAACGGTTGGGGGTGCTGTGGTCGCAACCCGAAGGGCGCTTAGAGACGTTCGGCATTGCCCCCGATGGGTCAGTGTATATTGTCTGGCAGCGGGTTACCCTCCCGACGGTGACGGCCCTCACCCGCCTAGACCGCAACGGTAACGTGATGTTCAATACGCCGTTGGGCATGCCCCGTGCCGATACCGACGCCGTACACGGCATTGCCTTCGCGCCGGACGGTTCGCTCAACATTACCCTAACGGGCTACGATTATACCGATCCGTTCCGGGCGGCCTTCGTGACGTATACCGCCGATGGGCAAATTGACCGCAAACGCCCGATCTTGCCCGCCCTACGCGGCCTGATCGCCCCCGCGTTGCCCGCCCGTCTCCCCGATGGAAGCCTCGTCGTGTTCTCGACGGAGTTCGTCACGTGGTATGGCGCTGATTCCAGCTTGCTGACGCAATCCTTTGCGAATGATTTTCGAGCGGGTGGCGTGCCCGTCAACCGCTTTGCGCGGCGGGCGATGTTGGCCGCCCGCCCCGATGGACGCTCGGTCATCATGGCGGAAGTCCGCAACGATGGCACACTGGGGATAGCCATCATTCAACTGTTAGACCGCCTTTCGGCCACGCCGACGGGATAAGCCTACACGAGGACAGGCGAACATGGCGCAACTGGTCGGGAACCGATACCGCATAGAAGGTCGGATCGGATCGGGCGGTATGGGAGAGGTGTACCGCGCTACCGACCGCCTGACCGGACAGCGGGTGGCGCTCAAGCGGGTGTTGGCGGCGACCGAAAGCCTGATCTTCACCACAAGTTCAGACCACAGCAACCCGCCACTGGCCCTCGCCAACGAATTTCAGGCGTTGGCCTCGCTGCGCCACCCGAACATCATCAGTGTGCTGGATTATGGCTTCGACTCCGACGGCAACCCGTACTTCACGATGGAGTTGCTCGAAAGTGGCGAGAACATCCTGACGGCGGGGCGTGCGTTGCCTGCGCCCGGTAAAGCCGAATTGCTCTCCCAATTGCTGAGCGCCCTGATCTACCTGCATCGGCGGGGGGTGCTGCACCGCGACCTGAAGCCGGATAACGTCTTGGTGGCGGGCGGGCGCGTCCGGGTGGTGGATTTCGGCCTGTCCATCGCGGTGGATCAGGTCACGGGGACGGCGGGAACGCTCATCTACATGGCCCCCGAAATGCTGCAAGGAGGCCGGGCTACCCCCGCCACCGACCTGTACGCCGTCGGCATGATCGCTTATCAGTTGTTCGCGGGCCGCCTGCCCTACGATCTCAGCCAATTTATGGCCTTCATCTACAACCCCGATCCGGCGGCGCTGAACTTGAACGCCATCGACGGCCCCGACGCTCTGCGCACCCTGATTGGTGCGTTGCTCGCCAAAGCCCCCGATGCACGCGGCGAGGCCCGTACTGTCTTGTCGGCCTTGCATGAGGCAGTTGGGTTGCCCCCCCCGCATGAGACGGGCGAGCAGCGCGAGAGTTTCCTACAGGCGGCCCGCTTCATCGGGCGGGAGACGGAATTGCGCCAACTGCAAGCGGCGCTCAACGCGGCGGCAGACGGGCGCGGGAGCGCGTGGCTGATCGGCGGGGAGTCCGGCGTGGGAAAATCGCGGCTGATGGACGAATTGCGGGCACTGGCGCTGGTGCGGGGATTCCTTGTGCTGTCGGGGGTCTCGAGCGAGGGCATCGGCCTCCCCTATGACTTGTGGCGCGAGCCGTTGCAGCGCTTGGCGTTGGCAATCCCCCTGACCGACCTTGAGGCGGGTATTCTTAAGGCCGTTGTGCCAGAGATTGCGACGCTGCTTGGCCGCCCGATCCCCGATGCGCCCGAGCTGGATGCCCGCGCCGCACAGAGCCGCCTCGTACAGACGATTACCACCGTCGTGGGCCGCGCCCCTTTCCCGATCCTGATTTTGGCCGACGACCTGCACTGGGCAGCGGAGAGCCTGATCCCCCTCCGTGCCCTCGCGGGAATTGCGACCGAACGGCCCCTGCTGATTGTGGGTAGCTACCGTGACGACGAAGCACCTGACTTGCCCAAGAAACTCCCCGGCTTCGAGCAACTACGCTTGGGGCGGCTGTCGGCGGAGGGAATCGCGGCGTTGGCACGCTCGATGTTGGGGCCGACGCCCGCTGCTGCCGAAGTCACTACGCTGCTTCAGCGGGAGACGGAGGGGAACGTCTTCTTCATGGTGGAGGTAATGCGGGCACTTGCCGAAGAATCGGGCGGGTTGGAGCGAGTCGGGGAGGTGACGTTACCGCGCCAAATCTTCACGGGCGGGGTGCAGAGGGTCGTCCAGCGGCGGCTGGAACGCGTGCCGCCCTTCGCCCGCCCCATGTTGCGGTTAGCCGCCGTCGTAGGTCGTGTCATCGATCTGCCGCTGATCCGCACCCTCGACCCTGAATTGGACACTGAACGCTGGTTGCAAGCCTGCGCCGATGCCGCCGTGTTCGAAGTGCGCGAGAATACGTGGCGCTTCAGCCACGATAAGCTCCGCGAATGGCTGTACAACCACTTGGGCATTACCGAACGGGCGGCGCTACACAGCCAAGTGGCCCTTGCGATGGAGACGATCTACCCCAACCAGCCGGATCGGGCCATGGCGATTACTGAACACTGGTTTTTGGGTAATTATACGCGGCGGGTCTTGCACCACACGCCCGCCGCCGCCGAAGAAGCGGGCCGTATCGGGGATTTTGGGGAGGTGATCCGGTTGGTTGGCCGCGCCCTAGAGGCACTGCCGATGGAGGATGCCCGCCGGTTGACCTTGTACCGCCTGTATGGTACTGCGCTCCAGCGCACGAACCAGTATGAGGCGGCCATTCGCGCCTATGAAGCGTGGCACGCCCTCGCCGTGCAGCTTGGGAACCCGCCCGCCATTGCCGAATCGCTCACCAACCGATCCGTTGTGGATTGGGAACAAGGGCGCTATGAAGAAGGCTTGGCCCGCATTGAGCAGGTCATTCCCCTTGCCGAAGCCGCCGCGAACCTATCTGTACTCATCCGGGCGCATACGTCGATGGCGAATTTACTTTGGTACACCGGTGACTTTGCCCGCGCCCGTCACCACTACGAACGCAGCCTGCACTACGCCAAGATCGAAAACAAGCCGCAAGGCATCGCAACGGCCCTCAACAACTTGGCCCTCGTCGAGCAAGAGGATGGCGACCTGCAAGAGGCGAAGCGCCTGCTGGAAGAAAGCCTGACGCTCAAAAAGCAGGTGGGCAATTTGCGGAGTATCGGCGTCGCCTACGAGAATCTCGGTCTCGTCTCTGCCGATTTAGGCGATCTGGATGGGGCGTTAGATTACTACGGCCAAGCCCTCGTCCTGATGAACCAGTTGGGGGATATGCTGGGGATGGGGAACATCCATAACGAAATGGCGTTGTTGGCCTTCCGGCTGGGGAACCTGTCCACCGCCTATCAACATGCTCATAAAAGCCTAGAATACCGCCTACGGAGCGGTGAAAAGCCCGGCCAGATCGCCACGTTATGCACGTTGGGCTTACTCTCCCTTGCCGACGCCTTCCCCGACGCAGCGCGGGACAACTTCCGGCAAGCCCTCGAAATTGCACAGGCGATTGGCGCGCTTCCCCGCGCTATGCTCGCCCTCGCAGGGTTTGCCCGTCTGTATGCCCTGAATGGCAACTTGGCCGAATCAGCGGCGTTGCTGGGCCTGATCGAAACCCACCCCGCCCTCACGCGCCAAATCCGGGCGCAGTACGTCGCCCCCATTGGGGAACAGGTGCGCAACTTGCTGCCCGAAGCGGATTTCAAGGCGGCTTATGAGCGCGGCAAAGCGCAGGATTTAGGGACAGTGGTCGCCGCCCTGCTGAGGGGGGAACGCTAGAACGCAAACACGGCGCAGGGGTGCGCCGTGTTGGGGTGACTAAGGTGCTAAGCTGCCGTCCTCAGGGCGTACCACCCGGCTCGGAGTGCTGGCGAAACCGCGCTTTAGCGGTAATCGTCGTCGAATTCCTCAAAGCCGAATTCGCCCTTGCCGCCCTTCTTGCCCTTCTTGCCGCCGCCCTTCTTGCGTTCAGCACGTCTACGCTCTTCTTCTTTCAGGGTGGCCGCTTCAAAGTCCACGTAGTCAAAGGTGGGGTCAGTGGCGCGTTTGTAGTCGGCTTCGGCGTAGTCGGGAGAGGCAACCTTCTTGATGCTCAGCCCAAGACGGCGGTTTTCTGGGTCGATCTTGACGACGCGCAGGGTTAATACATCCTGTTCCCGGACGACTTCCTTCGGATGGCCGACGCGCTGGGGGGCAAGTTCGCTAATGTGGATCAGCCCTTCGATCTCCGGATTTTCCACCAAGCGGGCAAAGGCCCCGAATTTGGTCAGCTTGGTGATCGTGCCTTGCACCAGATCGCCAATGTGGTACTTCCGGGTGACCGCCGTCCAAGGGTCTTCTTCGGTGCGCTTGATGCTCAGCCCGATGCGGCGGCGGTCACGGTCAATGCTGATGACTTCAACATTCACCTCTTGGCCAACCTTCAGGATGTCTGCCGGCTTGGTGACATGCTTCCAAGACATCTCCGTAAGGTGAACCAGCCCATCCGCCCCGCCAACGTCAACAAATGCACCGAAATCGGCGAGGCTCTTCACGCGGCCAGTAATGCGTTGGCCGATTTGGAGGTTATCGAGCAGGGCTTCCTTTTTGGCTTCGCGCATCTTGGGGGCGGCATCGCGCTCAGAGAGGATCAGGCGGTTCCGGCCGCGGTCTACTTCCAGCACCTTCACCATAATATCTTCGCCACGCATGGAGTCCCACTTTTCTTGCGGGTCGGTGCCGTGTGCGCGTTGGCGGCGGTCGCGGCTGACTTGGGATTCAGGGACGAAGCCACGCACGCGGCCAAAGCGCACGATCAGGCCGCCCTTGTTGTAGCCGTCGATCTTGCCGTAGTAGACTTCCCCACTCTGGCGGAGTTCTTCGGCTTGGCGCCAGTCGTACTCTTCTGCAGCGCGGGAGAGCGAGAGCACGACCCGCCCGGCCTTATTTTCGGGGTTTAGCACATAAACGAGGACTTTTTCGCCGGGCTTGAGCTTCTCTAGCGTCTCCCGATCCATGCGTTCCAGTTCTTTACCGGAAACAACGCCTTCAGCCTTCGTGCCGAGATCGACCAAAATCTCGGTGGGGGTGGTTGAAGCGACAACCCCTTCCAAAATTTCGCCTTTCCGCAAGCGCGGCTCGGCGTGCTGGTCGAGCATGGCTTCTGTGAGCGTTTGCGCCGCCTCTTCCGAAACTTCGTCTTTCGCGTTATCTACGGGATCATCTGCGTTCAGCGCGTCCAGATGAGCAACAGGTTCCGACGGCAATTCGGCCAATGTAGTAGGGGTTTCGCCCTGCATATCCGCAGTGGCAGACGACGCTGCGGCGACAGCCTCGTCATTGGGCACGGCAAGCGGCGAACCCCCCTCAATGGGTTCGTCGTTACCGGCTACTGGATTATTAGACACCATTTGAATTACGATCTCCGTGCACAAGGGGTACGCGGCCTCATTATAGCACGCGGCATGACGGGCGGTCAAACCCAAGATCAAAATCTTGATCGCGGTTATACTAGTGCGCGGCAGCCCAACCGGAGTAGCAAACACGCCATGACCGAACAGCTTGTGAATTTGCCCACCCAATCACCTGACGAAACGCCTACCGACGGCTTTTCCGACGCCGTGCCGCCCCCGCCAGAGGCCTCGCCCCAGCAGGCGGCCTTTGAAGACCTGACGCTCGGCATGGCGATCAGCCGCTTCTTCCGCTCCCCTGTCTCCACATTAGCAGCCTTGCGGCGCGTGGCGAATACCCCGCCAGAAAGTGCCTCATCCTACGTTGTGGCGGCGGCCCCATTGGCCCCAGCGGCGGTGGCCAAGACCGCACAGACCGCCCGCCCCGCGCCAGACGCCCGATCCGTGCGGGGCATGGCATTTGCTGCAGGCCTGATCGTGCTGTTCATCGTCGGCGTGATCAGTTCGGTGAATTTGCAGAGCGAACGGGTGCGCTTCGCCCCTGATTTTCCCCTGTCCGGCGTGGTACTGATCGGCGTGGGCCTCGTGGCGGCGGCCCTGACGGTGATGGCGGGCTTCGGCCTGCCCCTCGCACGCCTTGCCCCCCTCCCCCGCGATTCGGAAGAAGCGCCGATCACGCCCAAGGTTGAGGCGGCGGCGGGTGTGCGGTTAGCCCTGCTCGGCGTGGCGATTTTGGGCAGCGCGGGCGCATGGACGTTGAACGGGGACAACACGTTTACCCCGTTGGGCGTCTTCAGTTGGTGGAGTAGTATCCTTGCGTGGTGCGCCTTCTTCGCCCCCGCTGGAACCAACATTGGGGCGGCCTTCGGGAATCTGATTCAGGGCGTGCGGGAGGCCTTGAATAGGCCCATTCGGCTGCGTTGGTCGTGGGTGATCGCCGCGCTCATCGCCATTTTGCTCGTCGGTGGGTGGTTCCGCCTCGCCAACCTGAGCGCCTACCTCCCCGATATGACCAGTGACCACGTGGAGAAGGCCCTAGATGCCAACAAAATCTTGAACGGAGACCGTTCGGTCTTCTTCCCCAACAACGGCGGGCGCGAAGTCTTCCAGATGTATTATCTGGCGGTGCTCCACCAGATCACTGGCATCCCGATCAGCTTTGAATTGCTGAAATTAGGCAGCGGGATCGAAGCGATGCTCACCTTGTTGGTGGCGGTCTGGTTGGGGCGGGCCATCTTTGGGCCGGAACAACGCCGGTTGGGGCTTCTGGTCGGGGTGTGCATGGCGGCCTTGCTCGCCGTTAGCTACTGGCATACGATGCTCTCGCGGTTAGGGCTACGCATCGTCCTCACCCCGCTGATCACGATGATCGTGCTGATCTTCCTTGCGCGGGGCCTGCGCCACAACCGCCGGACGGATTTCATCTTGGCGGGCCTCGCGCTCGGGGTTGGGCTGTACTTCTATCAGGCTGTGCGGATGGTTCCGGTTTTGGTGGTGACGGGGCTAGGGTTGGGCTTGCTGATCCGGGTGCGGGGTTGGAAGGCCTTCCGCCAATACGCCTACAATGGGATCGCCCTGATCATCGTCTCGGCGGCGGTGTTTGTGCCGTTGGCCCGCTATTGGTCACAGTACCCGGCTTTCTTCTGGGAGCGCACCGGGGGCCGCTTCTTCGGCGAAGATCAGGTGAACGTGCTGGACTCGTCGGGGGCGGTGATCGGCCAACGGCCCGCCACCCCCGAAGACCGTGCCGAGGCCTTCCGGAAAAACCTGCCCGTCTTTGGCGATAACTTCCTAAAATCGCTTCTGATGTTCAACTATCGGGGGGATACGGCGTGGATCACGGGCGACCCCTCCGGCCCGCCCCAACTTGACCCCTACACGGGCGCGTTGTTCGTGATTGGACTGGGGATGCTGATCGGGCGGGGGGTGCGGCGGCGCGACCCAGTCGATTGGCTGCTGCTGGTCGGCATCCCGATCCTGATTTTGCCGTCGGCGCTGTCGATTGCGTTCGTGATCGAAGTGCCGAGCGCGACGCGGGCAAGCGGGGCGCTGCCGTTTGTGTACCTCGCGGCGGGCGTCGGGATGGCGTACCTGATCCTTGCCGTGTGGGAGCGCCTACAGGGGCGGCTCTTACGAGGGATCGTCGTCGGTGTAGCGGTGTTGGTGGTGGGGTTGGCAGCCACCACCAACGCGAATCGGTACTTTGTGGAGGCCATGCGCGATTACCGCAATTCGACCTTCCCCTACCGTCAGGCGGGCGAGATGTTGCGCGGCTTCGCCGAGAGCACGGGCGCGCCCGGCAACGCCTTCATGATCGCGTGGGATTACTGGTGGGATCACCGGGCGCTCGCCATCGAGTCGGGCGATCCGGGCTGGCCGAACGGCATCCTGCGGGAAGAGGCGATCACCCGTATTATCGAGTTCATGCGGTTCAATATGGGCACGCGCTTTGAATTGCGCCCAGACCGCCAACTGATGTTCTTCGTCTACAAAGACGACGACGAGATGATCCGCACCTTGCAAACGGAATTCCCCAACGGTGTAGACCTAAAGATCACGAGTTTCAACCGTGATAAAGACTTCCGCGTCTACGTCGCTCCCCCGCCCGGCTGTGAGTGGATGCTGGAAAAGGTCGGGCGCGTCTCGAAGGTGTGCGAACAGGCACGCCCATAGGTTCCCATGAGTGAGGAACCCGGCCCCTAAGCGTGTATTTTTGGCGTTGGCAGATCGTCTAGCATAGGGCTTATGGCTATACAACAGAACTTTATCCCGACAGACTCGGCGGAAACCGACGCCGTGACCCTTCCTCAGGCCAAGCGTACCCGATCTAACCTGATCGTGGGGGCGCTGCTGGCGGTTATCTTTGTGACGGCGGCCTATTTCCGCTTCGTTGGCCAAAACTGGGACGACTTCACCCACCTACACCCCGACGAGCGCTTCCTCACCCAAGTGGCGGAGGCCATCGGCGGCCCGCTGATCCCCACCAACCCGGCCCCAGAATTGCGCCAAGCACAGGTTGAAGAATGTCAGCGGCGCTACCCGGCCACCAACGGCGTCGGCGATTTCTTCGATAGCCGGTGTTCGACGTGGTATCCGAAAAATGCGGGCTACGGGCTGTACGTGTACGGCGAGCTGCCCTTGTTTGTGGTGCGTGTTTCGGCGGAACTCACCCAGATGCTCCACATGGAGCAGGCCAAAGCGACCGAAGACCCCATCGATGACATCGTCGCCCGCAGCTGGACGAGCTACAACGGCATCCATCTGGTCGGGCGGAGCGTCTCGGCGGTGGCAGAGCTGCTCTCGCTGGCGGTGCTGTTCCTGATCGGCCTGCGGCTGTACAACAAGTGGGTCGGGGTGCTAGCAGTGGCGTTGGGGGCGGCGGCGGTCTTCCCGATCCAACTCTCCCACTTCTGGACAACGGACGCCTTCACGAACCTGCCCGTCACGTTGGCCTTCCTGTTCGCGGTGAACGCGATGAAGGGTGGGCGTTGGCCGAACTTCATCGGGTTTGGGCTGGCGATGGGCGCGGCGCTCGCCAGCCGCATCAATACCCTGCCGTTGTTCGGCGTGATCGGGTTGGCGGCCATCATTTATGCCCTGCCCGCACTGGATAAAGCCCTCGCCCGCAACGAGAAAATCCGGCTGGTAGAACGCGCCTTCATCGGGTTGGTGTTGGCGGCAGTCTTTACGGGGATTTCGTTCCGGTTTCTGAACCCGCACGCCTTCACGGGCGGGCCGGGCCTCACCGGAATCCTGAACATTGTGCCCTACCAGCCCTTCCTAGACGATCTCGGCCAAGCCCAATACCTGACCAGCGGCAAGGCCGACTTCCCGCCGAACCACCAATGGGCCAGCCGGACACCGTACCTCTTCCCCGCCCGGAACATGATCCTTTGGGGGATGGGGATTCCGTTGGGGCTGATGGCGTGGTTCGGTTTGGGATGGGCGATTTGGCAGATCGTCCGTAGCAAGCCCGGCTGGACGCGCCATGCCCTGATCGTGGCATGGGTCGTCGTCTACTTTGCCTACATGGGCCGCCTGTGGGTCATGACCATGCGTTACTACATGCCCCTCTACCCCTTCCTAATCCTGTTGGCGGCGTGGGCGCTGTACGAGATCGTAACGCGGGCGTGGCGTGCCCTTCGGGCTAACCCCGCTGCCGTCCGTCGGATGGCGTATGTGGGCGGGGTCGGGTTGCTGGTCTTCACCGTCAGCTTTACCTACCTGTGGGCAACGGCCTATACCAGCGTCTACCGCCGCCTACTGACCCGCGTTGAGGCGTCGTATTGGATGCAGCGGAACGTCTCCTCCGGCTTCTCGGCCAACCTGATCGACGCCAGCGGGCAGACGCACCTCGTCAACATCCCGATGCCGTATTCGCTCAGCAGGGCGCTCATCACGCCCCTGACGCCCGGCAATCAGAAGACGCTCACCATTGCGCTGGTCGGCAACACCCCGCAGGCCATCGATCAGGTGCGGGTGAGCCGCCTGTACGATCCGGATCGGGACTCGCGCCCGAAGGCGATCACGGTGGCCATCACTGCCGATCCGTCTTCGCCGGACGTGCTGGCGAGCGGCACGCTCAGGGGCAACTTTGGCGATCAGGACGGCTGGTTGGGGTCGGAGGTCGTGATCCCGTTGGATCGGCCCGTCGAACTGACCCGGAACCTTGTGTACTACCTGATCGTGACAGTCGATGGCCGCCTGACCGTCTCGCGCCTCTCTGACGGGGAAGCCGAATTCGCGCTCGGCAACGCCGTGAGCAGCAGTCTCGGCTCGGCCCGCTTCCCCGATCCGCGCCGTGCGGAGCCGCTACAGGCCCAAGTCACGGTGACGGGATCGCCGCTGGGGGTCAATTTCGATGTACCGATAGACGGCAAGCTCAGCCAACTGAACCTTGCCCACGTCCTGAACCCATTGCGGGACGGGCGTGAATTCACCCTGAACATGACGATCCGTAGCAACGAGACGGGCGCGGCCCTTTCGACGGCCCGCCTGCGCATCGATGCGAGCGGTACGCGCACCTCCCAGTTTGGCGATCCGTTCGCTGTCAGGCTGGAAACGCCCCTCGAGGTGACGAAGGGGCAGGCACTGCGCCTCGAGATCGCGGCGGAAGATGGGGCCATTGCTGAGATCACGGGAACCGTCGTAGCGACGGAAGGCCCATGGGACGACCCCGTGCCGCAAAAGGTGTGCGACCTGCCCTACACCGTCTCCATCGATCAGCCCGTTGCGCCCGGCCAATTTAGCGTGGCAACGTGCGGCGGCTTCGAGATGTGGGGGACGTACTACAAGGGCCTTGAACTGTACATGTCCGCTGAGGACGATGAACAGAAGAAGTCCACCATGCAGCGGGTGCTCGACCAAACGGATTACATCACGATCAGCAGCAACCGCTTCTACGACACCCTGACGCGCCTGCCCACGCGCTTCCCGATGAGCATTGCGTTCTACAAGGCCCTCTTCAGCGGGGAACTCGGCTTTGAACGGGTGAAGACCGTCGAATCGACCTTTGAGCTATTCGGGCTGCGCTTCCCCGACCAGAACTACCCGTTCAATGGCAGCCCGTCGTGGGTGAATGAGTGGGAGTCCGAAGAGGCGTTCAGCGTCTACGACCACCCGACGGTGTTCATCTTCCGCAAGAATCTGGGCGTATACAGCAGCCTCAGGACGGCGGCGATCCTCGAACGGGAGCCGATCAACGACCAAACGCGGGTGTCCTTCCTGCCCCAAGATGACCTCGTGGCGAACGTCATTCGGTGGGGCGCGTTGGAGGCCACTGCCGCCCCGACGGGCCTCAAAATGACCGACGAAATGCGGGCGACCCAGACGGCGGGCGGCACGTGGTCGGAGCTGTTCAACCGCGAATGGCCGATCAATTCGGGGAGTTTGTTCACGGTGATCGGCTGGTGGCTGACGATCATGGCCTTTGGCCTCGCAGCGTGGCCACTGGTGTGGGCGATCCTGCCCGGCCTGCCGGATCGGGGCTACCCCTTCACCAAAATCGCCGGATTGTTGATCGTGGCGTGGCTGGCCTACGCGGGCGGCACAATCGGGCTGCACGTGTGGAATTCCGGCGGTCTGCTGCTGCTGCTGATCGGCATGGCGGCGGTCAGTGCGGGGATCGTCATTCGGCAGCGGGCGGCGTTCTTCGCCTTTGTGCGGGCCAACTTCCACCATCTGGTGATGGTGGAAGTGATCACGGCGGGGCTGTTCGTCGCCTTCCTCGTGGCACGGTTGGGGAATCCCGATTTGTGGGCGCAGGTGCTGGGCGGGGAGAAGCCCATGAACTTCTCGTACTTCAACGCCGTGCTGAAAAGTACGATCTTCCCCGCCTACGATCCTTGGTATGCGGGCGGTTACCTGAATTACTACTACTTCGGCTATGTGTTGGTCGGCGCGCCCGTCAAGCTGATCGGGGTGATGCCGAGCATCGCCTACAATCTACTCATCCCGACGTTGTTCGCCCTGACCGGAATCGGGGCTTTTGCGTTGGCCTACAATCTGGTGGCGGC
>Ga0272446_1004242_pt1 | contig 17125 bp, 16 predicted proteins | sample YNPCB0061_FD_194587 | JGI IMG/M metagenome (GOLD analysis project Ga0272446, IMG submission 194587) | Hot spring microbial mat communities from Yellowstone National Park, WY, United States - YNP-CB-006-1 | ecosystem: Environmental > Aquatic > Thermal springs > Hot (42-90C) > Sediment | place... | reverse complement strand
GTTTGAAGATTATCTTTTTGAATCCGGTATAAGTTGCGCCAGGGTAAATTGGCAAAACCCGCGGAATGAGTCTATGCGTGCCTGGCGCAATTCCTAAAGCGATCTTTCGGAACCGCATCTTGATGGAGACACTTAGATGAATCCCTTCCTGGCTTTATCCATTGCTTTTGGAATCGGGCTGCTGGCCGAGCGAATGAGCTGGCTCAGGCCGGGGGCTTCCTGGGCCGCCGCTTTGGTAGGGGGCCTTCCCCTCTGGGCGGGAGGAATTCCAGCAGCCCTGGCAGTGCTCTTCTTTGTGGCCCTGGGTAGCCTGGCCAGCCGGCTTAACCACACCAGCCGAGACCGCTCGGGCCGCATGGCTTCCCAGGTGCTGGCCAATGGGCTTCCAGCCGCAGTAGGCATTGCCCTGGGGGCGCCCGCTTTTTTTCTGGCCGCGCTGGCAACCGCAGCTGCCGATACCCTGGCCACCGAGCTGGGCAGTCGAAGCCGCTGGGCCTGGCATCCGCTAAAAGGCCGTGTCGAAAGCGGAACCAACGCTGCGGTTAGCGGGCTGGGCACGCTGGCCCTGCTGGGTGGGGCACTGCTTTTTGCCCCCTGGGCAGTCTGGCTCAAAGCACCGGTGGTAGCGGTGGTGGTGGGGGGCGCCGCTGGCGCTCTGGCCGATACTGTGCTGGGTTTGTTAGAAGACCGCCTGGCCTGGTGGGGCAACGATCTGACTAACCTGCTGGCCACCACCCTGGGCGGGTTTTTTGCCGTAATTTTGGCCTGATGGAAACCTACGCAAAAAACCAGTCAAGGACAGTTTTAGCGGCTGGCAAAATTGCTCAGGTGGGTTCGCGCCGACCTACACAATCTGGCCGCTGCCAAAGCTCTTCTGGTAAAAGTTGCGAAAATCCATCAGCCGCTGTTTGGCCTGATCCGCAGGAACCTGCGCGCTTTCCAGAAGTTCGCGCAGCGACTCGAGCTGGCGCTCGAGGTCGGCCCGAATGGTTTTGTCGAAGATGATGGCCTGGTCAAGTTGTTTGGTTAGGGTCTCCAGCAGCTGGCGGGCCTCGGCCAGGTTGGGCTGGGCAGGCGAGCCGAACATCTGCCTTTCCAGTTCTTGCTCGAGCTGAAGTAACATGGCTTCGATTTTTCTCATAGCTGATTGTACGCCCTGGAGGCAGGGGGGAATGTTCTCAGCTCGAGGTTCACCGGCCAGCTCCGCCATCGGGGGGGGGTTTTTCTGCCGCTGTCCAGTTTGAGCTTTTCCCCAGCTAAAGAAATGCTAAACTCATGGCGTTTGTATTTGCCCTACCATGGCAGTGTGCATTGCTACTGTATTGTGGGCAATTCGCAGGCTTATGAAGCGCCCTTCAATTCCAATCACCGCCAGCCCGCTTGGTCAGGTTAAAATGCCTTTTACTGGAATCCCATGCTCCTGTTCAGGTAGCCTTGCATAGTGGTGGGACGATGCGCAGTCTTCTACTAGCCTTCGTGTTGGCGCTCGCGCCGCTGCCCAATCTCCCCTCTATCCCTTCGGGAAGCGAAATTCGGGTGGTGTCCCCGGATTTGCTCACCGTGTATGTGGTCTGGCAGGTAGAAGCACGCAATATGGTTCTGCAAAGCATGCTGCCCGCACCCGCCAACCGCGAGGTTCGGGTGCTGTTCCGGGTGGATGGAGGCTATCGCCCGCCATACAATGGAATTACTACCCCCAAGGGGGATATTGCCCTGAATATCCAGGGAGAACGTGTTAGCCTTAATGAGCTTCTGACCCGTACGTATCGCTTGAATCTGCCCAATGGGCGTGTCTTGCCGGAGGTTCGATGAAACGCATTCTTTTGATTGAAGACGACCCTGAAATCGCCCACCTCTTGCAGCTCGAGCTGGGAGAGGCTGGCTACACCGTAGACTGGGCCTCGGGCGGCATGGCCGGCCTGGTGCGTTTGCGCGAAGCGCTGCCCGACCTGGTCATTCTCGACCTGGGCCTGCCCGACCTGGATGGGGGCGAGGTGGCCCGCCGCATCCGCGCGGGCTACGAAGTGCCCATTATCGTCCTGACCGCTGCCGATGCGGTAGAGCGCAAAGTGAGCCTGCTCTCCGATGGGGCCGATGACTACATCGTCAAGCCCTTTCACCCCGCCGAACTGCTGGCCCGCATCCAGGTGCAACTCCGCCACCGCGAAGGCGGCGAGCAGATAAGCGTGGGTGGTTTGGAAGTGCACCTCGCCAAACGCCAGGTGCTGTTTGAGGGTCAGGAGCTGCGTCTGTCGCCCAAGGAGTTCGAGCTGCTGTCGCTTCTGGTAAGCCGGGCGGGCAAGGTGTTCAGCCGCCAGGAAATCGAGGAGCACCTGTGGGGAAGGCAGCTCGAGCGCGATTCCAACGTAGTAGATGTGCACATCGCCAACCTGCGCTCCAAGCTGCGGGAAGCCGGTGCTTATGGCTATCTGCGCACCGTGCGTGGGGTGGGGTATGCGCTGCGGCAGCGCGAAGCGGAATAGGCCTGGGCCTCAAAGCGATGCCCAGGCCGCCCAACCCTGGTGATGGTTGTTGCTTGAGGTTTCCCCCAGGCTCATATTTATGTCCTTCCGCACCCGTCTGATCCTGGCCTATACCATCCTATGGGTGCTGATACTGGTATTGACCCTGAGCATTGCCGTCTACAGCATTAACTTTGGCCTGTACGGGCAGGTCGAGCGTACCCTATTGCGCTACGTCAACGAGGTAGCGCAACTGTACTCCTCGGGTCGGGCCGGCGAAATTAGCCTGCCCCGAAGCGGCCCGGTGAGCGTGAGCTTCTACAGCACGGGCGGACAGCTTCTGGTAGCACCCACCCCCGACTTCGACCACAAAGTACCCAAAAACTATATCCGAGCCGCCAGCGACACCGCCAAGCCCTACTACGCTCCAACCTTTATGGCGGCCTACCAGAGCATACCCGGAGCGGTGGTGGTGGTCAGCCAGGACACCCGCTACATCGAGGGCATCTCGGCCACTGTCCGTACCACCTTGATTCAGGGTATGGCTTTTTTATTTCCCATAGGGGCCCTTCTGATTGTGCTGGCCGCCCAGGTTTCGCTCATCCCGCTGCACCGCGCGGCCTCGGAGGTAGACAAGCGCGGCCCCCGCAACCTCGAGCCCATCCACTACACCGGCCCCAAAGACGACCTGGGGGTGATGATAGAGAAGGTCAACGACCTGCTGGGCGAACTGCGCGAGGCCCAGGCGCGCGAACGAGCCTTTCTGGCCGAGGTCTCGCACGAGCTTCGCACCCCCTTGACCTCACTCAATGGCTACCTCGAGCGCCTCAGCCGTAACCCTGGCGACACCGAGATGCTCGATCGCTCCCGAAAAATTGCCGCCCATACCGTTCGCATGGTGCAGGATCTGCTGGCCCTGGCCCGAGGTGAGGCCGAGCGCAGCGTTAATGCTCACATCGTCAACCTGGGCGATCTGCTACGCCAGGCTGTGGGCGAGTACCCCGGCGTGGTACTCAAAATGCCCCCCGAGTTTCCCGAGGTGCTGGGCGACCCCGACCGCTTGTTGCAACTGGCCCGCAACCTGATTGCCAACGCAGTGCGGGCCGCTGGTGCGCCCGAAAAAGTGCAGGTGCGGGTCTGGATGGTCAAAGAACCCACCGACAACCCCCCCGACCCCTACGAATCCGCCGACGAGGCCCGCGTCACCTCCACCCCCGAGATGACCCCCCCCAAACAACCCTGGGCCGCCTTTGCCATTGTGGATCGGGGGCCGGGCATCGCGCCGGAGGTACTGCCGCGCCTGTTCACCCGCTTCGCTCGAGGCCCCGAGGGTGGCACCGGGCTGGGGCTGGCCATCGCCAAACAGATTGCCGAGGCCCACGGCGGGGAAATCCGGGTAGCCAGCCGGCCCGGCGAAACCCGCTTCACGGTGTTTCTGCCCCTGCTGGTTGAGGAGGACTGAACCTCGAGGAAATCCTTTCTTGCTGCGTTTTCGATTTGCTTTCTTTAGTTTGCTTTCGTATGCTTTCGCTATGCCCTCCCTCGAGGCCACCTTTCGCCACCAGGAAATCCTGGCCATGCTGCGCCGGGATGGCCGGGTCGAGGTAAGCAGACTGGCTGCACACTTTGGCGTTTCCACCGTTACCATCCGCACCGACCTGGAGTATCTGGAGCAACAGGGGCTGTTGCGCCGCACCCGTGGGGGGGCAGTGCCCGCAGAAACCAAGCGTTTCGAGCTTCCCCTGGAGGAAACCCGCCAGGTGCACGCCAGGGAGAAAGAAAGCATAGGAAATTACGCCGCCAGCCTGGTGCGCGATGGCGAGACCATCATTCTGGATGTGGGCAGCACCACCACCGAGCTGGCCAAAGCCCTCTCTCCCTCACTCAAAAACGTGGTGGTCATCACCAGCGGACTCAACATCGCCTTGCTGCTGGAGTCGCACCCTGGCATTACGGTAATTGTCACTGGCGGTACGCTACGACCTTTGCAGCACTCCTTGGTCAACCCCTACGGCACCCTGCTATTGCGCGAAATCAACGCCGACAAGGCTTTCCTGGGCTGCAACGGGGTACACCCCGAAAAAGGCTTCACCAACACCAACCTGCAAGAAGCAGAAATTAAGCGGGCCATGATGGAGGCCGCCCGCGAGATTATCGTACTGGCTGACCACAGCAAGATTATGCAGGTGGCTGCAGCCCGCATCGGGCCGCTGGAGGCAGTCGACCTGCTTATCACCGACCGGAAGGCCAAAAAAGAAGACCTCGAGCTCCTGCGGCAGCGGGGACTCGAGGTTGCAGTGGGGCGTTAGATGCACCGTTTTAAGGTTTCATTTCGCAACCTTTCGTAAGTTTTCACAACTATTGACAAGCTTTTGGCTCTACCCTTAGACTCCGCTTGAACCTTGACGGGGAAAACAGACCTTCCAGCATATCCATAGTGGTTTTGCCGTGAAGTGCGATCCCCAAAAGGCTGGTATCTAAGGAGGGATACATGAAGCGTCTACTGGTTTTAGGAGCGGCCCTGGCCCTCACGCTGGCCTCGGCCCAACAAATGCAGGGGAACCCCAACCTGCGCGGCGAGATTACCGTGTGGAGCTGGGATATTGCCGCCAAGGCCCTCGAGGCCAACATCCCCGGCTTCAACAAGCTCTTCCCCAACGTTAAGGTCAAGGTGCTGGATATCGGCAACCAGGCCACCTACGACCGCGGGCTGGCGGGCTGTGCAGCGGGTGGCGGCGACCTGCCCGACGTGTACTCCATCGAAAACAACGAGGCCGAGGTGTTCTGGGCGCGCTTCCCCAACTGCTTTACCGACATGAACACCCTACAACCGGCAGCCTCTACCCTGCGCAACCAGTTCCCCGCCTTCAAGTGGACCGAACTGACCGTGGGCAACAAGGTCTTTGCCATGCCCTGGGACTCCGGCCCAGTGGTTATGTTCTACCGCCGCGACATCTATAACCAGGCCGGGGTCAACCCCAACACCATCCGCACCTGGGACGATTTTATTGCTGCGGGCAAGAAGATCGCCGCGGCCACCAACAACCGGGTTAAGGTGGGGGTCATCGCCAACGGACAGGACGACGAGTGGTTCCGCATGCTGGCCAACCAGAACAGCTGCTTCTACTTCAACAACGAGGCCAACGCCGTAACGGTCAACCAGCCCGGTTGTGTGACGGCCCTCGAGACGGTCAAAAAGCTAATCGACGCTGGCATTGTGATGCAAGGCGGCTGGAACGAGCAAATCCAGGCCTTCAAGGCCGGTACCGTAGCCACCAGCATGTTCGGGGCCTGGTACGAAGGTACCATCCGCTCCAATGCGCCCGAACAGAGCGGTAAGTGGGGAGTCTATCCCATGCCTGCCTCACGTCCGGGTGGCGTCCGTGCGGCCAACCTGGGCGGTTCAGCCCTGGCCATTCCCGCTTCCTCGCGCAATAAGGAAGCCGCTTGGGCCTTTGTTCGCTATGCCCTGGGCACCACCGAAGGCCAGATAACCATGCTCAAAGAATATGGCCTGGTGCCTTCGCTGCTGGCCGCTACCCGCGACCCCTACGTAAACCAGCCGCAACCCTACTGGGGCAACCAACGCATCTGGCAGGTTGTCCTGGGCACCCTCGGTAGCGTACCCGCAGCCCGTGGCACCCAGTTCTTCCAGGAAGCCCGGGCCATCATGGTCAAGACCCAGGCCGACTATGTGGCCGGGCGCTTCCCCAGCGCTAAGGCCGCTCTCGATGCCGCTGCCCAGCAGATTTCCCAAGCCACCGGTCTACCCATCGCACGCTAAAGGTTTTTGGGGGTGGGGTTGTCCCACCCCCAACTTTTACAACAGCGGAATCACTTTGGAACATCCCATAAGATGCAACACATCTGTGCGCTTTTTTTCCGGGAGGACGCGTGAAGCGTAGCGCGACCCCCTACCTTTTTTTGCTTCCCTACCTGGCGATTTTCGCCCTGTTCTGGGCCTGGCCCATCATCGAATCGCTGCTGCTCTCGTTTCAAAATACCCGGGTTTACCCACCGGTCTGGAACCTTAGCATCAACTGGGGCCGCATCCTGGGCGATGCCGCCTTCTGGGATGCCCTGCGCAACACGGTTCTGATCCTGGTCATCCAGGTTCCCTTGATGTTAGCTCTGGCAACGGGTCTAGCCATTGGGCTGAACTCGCAATTGCTGCGGGCCAAGGGGTTTTTTCGCTTTGCTTTTTTTGCCCCGGTGGTGGTGGGGGCGGTGGCCTACTCGGCGGTTTTCCGACTGCTTTTTAATCAAAACGGCGCGGTCAATGCGGCTTTAGGCCTCGAGCTCAACTGGATTTTCGACCCCGTGGGCGCCATGGTGGTCATCATCACCACCCTCACCTGGCGCTGGACCGGCTACAACGCCATCATCATCCTGGCCGGACTGCAAAGCATTCCCAAAGACATCTACGAGGCCGCCGAGATTGACGGGGCCAGCCCCTGGCAGCAGTTCTGGCGCATCACCGTGCCCAGCCTGCGCCCGGTGCTCTTGTTCTGCCTGGTGCTCTCCATTATCGGAACCCTGCAACTCTTCACCGAGCCCTGGCTCATCACCAACGGCGGCCCTGGCACCGCCACCACCACCCTGGGGGTCTACCTCTACCGCCAGGGCTTCCAGAACATCAACTTCGGCTACGCCTCCACCATCGCCTACGTCATCACCCTGCTGGCACTGGTCTTCTCCATCATCCAGCTTCGGCTCTTTGGGAGGGATCAATGAAACGACAATTGTGGTGGCGTAGCTTCTGGTTGCACCTGTTCCTGACCCCCCTGGCCCTCTTATGGCTGGCGCCGCTCTGGCTGATGTTTGTCTTCTCGACTCAGCCCGAAATCGCCATCTTCAGCACCCCTACCCCCATCCTGCCGGGTAACCAGTTTGTTACTAACCTGCAAAGCCTGCAGTCGGACACCAACTTCTTGCGCACCCTCTTCAATAGCGTGATGGTGGCTGGCATCTATACGGTGCTCTCCATCTTTTTAACCAGCCTGGCCGGGTATGCTTTTGCCCGTTTTCAGTTCTGGGGCAAGGGGCTGTTGTTCTCGCTGGTAATCGCTACCCTGACCATCCCCTATTTTGCGGTGGTAATCCCGCAGTTCATCCTGGTGGCCCGCGAGGCCAAAACCCTGCTGGCCATCCTGATCGGGATGGCGGTGTTTGGCGGTATTGCGTTCCTCCTGGTCTGGCTCCGCTTCTCGCCTACCCTGGGGCGGGTAATGTGGCTGGGTTACGCGGTGGCCGCGCTGGCCTACCTCTTCTTTGGGGTGCCCGCCCTGCGCGAGGCCATGACTTTCGATTTCCGGCTCACCAACACCTGGTGGGCGGTGATTCTGCCCTCGCTGGCCAATAGCCTGGGGGTATTCTTCATGCGGCAGAACTTCCTGAGCGTTCCCATGAGCCTGCTGGAAGCCGCCCGCATCGACGGCGCAGGCGAGTTTCGCATCTTCTTCCGCATCGCCATACCGCTGGTGCTCCCAGCCATGGCGGCCCTGGCTATCATTCTCTTCCTGGCCTCCTGGAACGACTACCTGTGGCCCTTGCTGGTGCTTTCCGATCGCGAGATGCAGACCGCACCGGTGGCGCTGGGCTCGCTGATTGGACTCACCCGGGTCTCGTGGGGGGGCATTATGGTGGGGGCAGTTATGACCACCCTGCCCTTTTTAGTCCTGTTCCTGTTCCTGCAGCGCTACTTTATCGCAGGTATTACCGCAGGTGGGGTGAAGGACTAGATGAGGCAGCGCCCAAAGCACACCCCACAAAAACAAAACCTGGGCTTTAGTTCAGGGCTGCTGCCTTGTGCGTATCACCTGGGTAGCTCCCTCACCAGCACAAAACCCCTCTATACCCCATACCAAACCTTATGCTAGGCGTCTGCTACTACCCCGAACACTGGCCCCGCGAACGCTGGGCCGAGGATGCCCGGCGCATGCGCGCTCTGGGCCTGACCTACGTCCGCATCGGCGAGTTTGCCTGGAGCTGCCTCGAGCCCGACCCCGGCCACTTTACCTGGGAGTGGCTGGATGAGGCCATCGAAACCCTGGGCCAGGCCGGGCTTAAGGTGGTGCTGGGCACCCCTACCGCTACCCCGCCCAAGTGGCTCATCGACCAGCACCCCGACATTCTGGGCTATGACGCGCAGGGACAACCGCGCAAATTCGGCTCGCGCCGCCACTACAGCTTTAGCAGCCGGGTCTACCGCGAGGAGGCCCGCCGCATCGTAACCCTGCTGGCCCAGCGTTACGGCCAGAACCCCTTTGTGGCGGGCTGGCAGACCGACAACGAGTACGGCTGCCACGACACCACCCGCAGCTATTGCCCCGAGGATCTGCGGGCTTTCCGGCTGTGGTTACAGGCTCGCTATGGCCGCATCGAGGCCCTCAACCGGGCCTGGGGCAACGTGTTCTGGAGCATGGCCTACCGCTCCTTTGGCGAGATCGACCTGCCCAACCAGACCGTTACCGAGGCCAACCCCTCGCACTGGCTCGACTTTTACCGCTTTAGCTCCGATCAGGTAGCCGCCTTCAACCACATGCAGGTGGAAATTCTCAGGCAGCATTCCCCTGGGCGCTTTATCCTGCACAACTTCATGGGCTACACCCCGGACTTCGACCACTTCAGGCTGGCCCAGGACCTAGACATCGCTGGCTGGGACAGCTATCCCCTGGGCTTCACCGATATGGATGTGCTGCCCTGCACAACAGAGGAGAAGCTGCGCTACGCCCATACCGGCCACCCCGACATGGCCGCCTTCCACCACGACCTTTACCGTGGGGTAAAGCCCCGCTGGTGGGTGATGGAGCAGCAGCCCGGGCCGGTCAACTGGGCCCACCACAACCCCTCGCCGGCCCCCGGCATGGTACGTCTTTGGACCTGGGAAGCCCTGGCCCACGGCGCCGAGGTGGTGAGTTACTTCCGCTGGCGGCAGTTTCCCCAGGCCCAGGAGCAGTTTCATGCCGGGCTCAACCGCCCCGACCTCGAGCCCGACCTAGGCTTTTTCGAGGCCCAGCAGGTGGCCCAGGAGCTACACCAGCTCTCCCTGCCCCCAAGCACCAAAGCCCCGGTGGCCCTGGTCTTCGACTACGAGGCCGACTGGGTCTACCGGATTCAGCCCCAGGGGCAGGGGTTTGTGTACCGCGACCTGGTCTGGCATTTTTACCAGGCCCTGCGCCGCCTGGGGCTGGACGTGGACCTGGTGCCCCCTGGGGCCAGCCTGAAGCCCTACCGGCTGGTGGTGGTGCCCAGCCTGCCCATCCTGCGCGAAGCCGCCCTCGAGGCCTTCCGCACCGCCCCTGGCACCCTGATCTTTGGACCCCGTACCGGCTCCAAAACCGAGGCCCTGGGCATACCACCGCAGTTACCCCCAGGCACGCTGCAGGAACTGCTGCCCATCAAGGTAACTCGAGTGGAAAGCTGGCGCCCAGGGCTGACCGACACCGTGCTCTGGCAGGGCCAATCCTGGCAGGTGGGGGTATGGAAGGAGTGGGTTGAGTCTGGCCTGACCCCGGTGGCCTCTTTCGGCGACGGCAAGGGGGCCATCTACCAGCAGCAGAACCGGCACTACCTGGCCTTCTGGCCAAATCGCGAGTTTCTCCAGCACTACCTGGCCGAAGCCGGCCAGCGCGCGGGTTTGACCACGCAAACCTTGCCCGAAGGCTTGCGCCTCCGGCGCCGGGGCAACTGGGTCTTTGCCCTCAACTACGCCAACCATCCGCAAACGGTTCCAGCGCCTGCAAATGCCCACTTTGTTCTGGGTGGCCCCACCGTGGCTCCTTATGATTTGGCTATCTGGGTCGAGGAGTAAGCCATGCAGATTCAGGGCTACGACTTCCACATAAGCGCAAGCAGGCTCGAAGAAACCCTGGGCGGCTACCTGCTTAGCGGCAAAACCGTGCAAATTGGCCATCCCTTCGGACGCACCATGTTTTTCAAGCAGGGCTGGCAAAGCTGGAGCGAGGCAACCTGGGTCAGCCTCAAGGAAAACCCCAAGCCCATCCTGCCCCCCGAGCGGCGGCCCCAGTGCGACGACCCCGCCTATGCCCTCTCGCCCGTCCACGGCGGCAGCGGCCTGGGGGGCATCGAGGGCTACGACGGGCGGATGCTTTTTCTGGGTGCGTTGCGCCCTGGCGCCCGCATCGAGGCAGACCGCCTGAGTCTCAAAGGCTTTGGTGAGCACGAGATAGAGTGGTTTTTGGCCTACGGCGAAACTGGAGAGGTTTTGGCCCGCTACGCCGAACTGCTGGCCACCACCCTGGGGGTGCGGGCCCAGCAACCCGCGCCCAGGGTATGGTGTAGCTGGTATAGCTACTACAGCGACATCTCGGAAGGCCTGATGCTCCAGACTATTGCTGGTCTGCAGGGGCTGCCGTTCGAGGTCTTCCAGATAGACGACGGCTGGCAGCAAAATATGGGCGACTGGGAGCCCAACCACAAGTTTCCCTCGGGCATGAGCACCATCGCGCTACGGGCCCAGAGCCAGGGCCTGACCCCCGGCCTCTGGCTGGCCCCTTTCATCGCCCGGCCCAGCTCCAAATTGTTCAAAGAACACCCTGACTGGTTTTTGCGCGATGAAAAAGGCGATCTGGTTCCGGCGGGCATCAACTGGGGAGGCTTCTACGCCCTCGACGTGACCTTGCCCGGTGTACAAAACTGGTTGCGTAATCTTATCCAGACGGTGCGGGGCTGGGGTTATCGCTACTTGAAGCTGGATTTTCTGTATGCTGCCGCATTACCCGGTCACCGGCACGCCGGGGAGGCCCGAGAGGATGCCTACCGCGAAGCCTTGCGCATCATCCGCGAGGCTGCCGGCGACGAGGTGTACATCCTGGCCTGCGGCGCTCCCATCATCACCTCGCTGGGTCTGGTGGATGGGCTACGCATTGGGCCTGACGTGGCGCCTTACTGGGACAACGAAGACCGGCGGGTATTTTTGCACGACCCCACCGGCCCCAGCGCCTACAACGCCCTGCGTACCAGCCTGCACCGCCTCTGGCTGAAGCCCTTGGTGCACACCGACCCCGATGTGGCCTATTTTCGTACCCGCTACAACCTGCTCAGCCCTGCCCAGCGGGCGGTACTACAGGACCTGGGGCTGGTATCGGGCTTCAAAGCCACCTCCGACCCCCCAGAGTGGCTGGATGGCGAGGAGCGGGAACAGCTTAAGGCCTGGCTCGAGGCCACCCCGTCCATCGCACAAACCGGCCCCTATACCTTCAGGATTGGCGAGCGGGAGGTGGATTTTGCCCGCTGGCTGGAGCTTTAGGGCAGTTGGCGCAGAGACCAGCCCGCAGGAGGAGCCGCTACCAGGCCAGGCCCTTTATCCCGACTGAACGCCATCGAGCAATTTGAGGTTAGCATGCATAAGCGCGTACACCAGAAAAAAGATGGTCGAATGCTTTATTTGTACGGCCTGAAACCCCACACCCTGCCCGCGCTCGAGGAGGGCGAAAACACCGCTCAGGCCCAGTCCCACGCCCGCTGGCATCCCCTGAGGCATGAGTGGGTGGTGTTTGCCGCCAGCCGTCAGGGGCGAACATTCCTGCCCCCCAAGGAATACGACCCCCTGGCCCCCAGCAAACCCGGCGGCTTCCCCACCGAAATCCCCTTCGAAGACTTCGAGATTGCCGTCTTCCAGAACCGCTGGCCTTCCCTCTCCCCCCACGCCGGGGAGCCCCCACAGGGTCTGGTCATCCCCACCCGCGATGCCAGGGGCGAGTGCGAAGTGGTGGTGTTTACGCCTGAACACAGCGGCAGCCTGGCCACCCTCAGCCCCGAGCGGCGCGAGCTGTTGGTGCAGGTCTGGGCCGACCGCTACCGCGAGCTCTATGCCCGCCCCAACATCCAGTACGTGATGCCCTTCGAGAACCGGGGCGAACAGATGGGGGTCACGTTGCACCACCCCCACGGGCAAATTTACGCCTACCCCTGGATCCCGCCCATTCTGCTAAAGGAGCTCGAGGCCTTTCAGAAAAGCCCGGTGCTGCTCAATCTGCTGCCCCACCTGGGGCCTTACACGGTTCTGGAAGACGCGCACACCATCGCCTGCGTCCCCCCCTACGCCCGTTACCCCTACGAGGTGCTGCTCTTCCCCAAGCAGTTCCGCCCCGGCCTGTGGGCCTTTACCGAGGAGGAAACCAAGAGCTTTGCCTGCTTCCTGGGCCAGGTGGTGCAAAAGCTGGACAACCTGTTCCAAAAGCCCATGCCCTACATCATGGCCCTGCACGCCGCCCCCAAGGGCGCCGAGGAGGTCTTCCATTTCCACGTGGAGTTCTACCCGGCCCTGCGCACCGCCGACAAGTTGAAGTACCTGGCCGGAACCGAGATTGCCGCCGGTACTTTTGCCATGGATGCCCTGCCCGAGGAGACCGCGCGGGTGCTGCGCGAGGTTGCGATTTGAGCACGACCTTCGGCTTACCTTGAATTTTTTATGACCGTGCGTAACAAAAAACGATAGGCTGATATATGAACGATTTGGCACTCACCCGCCTGCGGGCCTGGATGGAAGCCCAGGGTTTTGCCCGCTTTTTTGTACAGCAGCCCGAGAACTTCGCCTGGCTTTCGGGCGGCGGCGACAACACGGTGGTCACCTTTCGCCCGGCTGCGGCCTGGCTCGAGGTCACCCTGGGCAGCGTGCGGCTCCACGCTTCCCAGATCGAGGCCGGACGCCTTCTGGACGAAGAGGTAATGGGCCTCGAGGTCGTGCGCTATCCCTGGTACAGCCCGCCCGCCCCCGAGGGGCCCAGCGACCTCGAGCACGACCTCACCCCCTTGCGCCTGGTGCTCTCGCCAGAGGAGCAGGCCCGCTACCGCACCCTGGGTCGGGAGGCTGCCACGGCCCTGGGCGAGAGCCTCCGCTTCGCCGATCCTGACTGGAGCGAACACGAGCTGGCCGGGGCTATTGCCGAAGAACTTCTGTCCAGGGGCATCCAACCTCTGGTCTTGCTGGTCGCCGGTGAGGAGCGGCTCTTCCGCTACCGCCACCCCATTCCCAAACAGCAGCGGCTGGGGCGGTTGTTCATGGGCGTGGTCTGCGGGCGGCGGCACGGCCTGATTGCCAACCTGAGCCGCCTGCGCAGCTTTGGTCACCCCGAAGCCCAGCGGCTCAACCAGCAGGTCTGCCAGGTGGAGGCGGCGGCCCTCGAGGCCTCGAGGCCCGGCGCTACGCTGGGCGAAGTGCTGGAACGAATCCGCGCCGCCTACAAGGACACTGGCCACCCCCAGGAGTTCGAAAACCACCACCAGGGCGGCCTGACCGGCTACCGTAGCCGCGAGGTGCTGGCCCGCCCCGGCAACCCCACCCAGCTCGAGCCCGGCATGGCCCTGGCCTGGAACCCCAGCCTCCCCGGCGCCAAGGTCGAGGACACCTTTTTGCTCACCAAGCAAGGGCTGGAAAACCTGACCCTCGACCCCGCCTGGCCCATGCTGCAGATTGGAGGGCATCTGCGCCCGATGGTGCTCGAGGGTTAATAGAAAAACCCAAGACCCCGTTTCTTGCTGCATCTTGATCAGACTATGTTCAAAGACGTCTTTGGCATCGAACCCACCGTATCCGCCTCGGCTCCTGGCCGCGTAAACCTTCTGGGCGAACACACCGACTACAACGGGGGGTTTGTCTTCCCCACCCCCCTGCCCTACCAGACCCACATCGAAGCTGCTGCTGCCGAGGGCCTCGAGGCCTACGCCGAGAACTTTCGGGAGCGCAAAAGCCGGGGGTTGAACGAAGCCCGGCAGGGCGACTGGCTCGACTATATTGCGGGCTGTGTCTGGGTCTTGCGTCGGCATGGCTACGCCGTGCCCGGTCTGCGGGCATACATCCGCAGTGAAGTGCCCATGAGTGGGGGGCTCTCGAGCTCAGCGGCGCTGGAGGTGGCCACGCTGCGGGCCTTGCGCGCGCTCTACCAGCTGCCCCTGGACGACGTGCGGATCGCCCTGCTGGCCCAGCAGGCCGAGGTGGAGTATGTGGGTGTGCGCTGCGGCATCATGGATCAGATGGCCTCATCGGTGGGGCGGCTGGGGTATGGGCTGTTCCTGGACACCCAGAGCCTCCAGACCCGGCTGGCCCCCCTGCCCCAGGGCTACCGGGTGGCCGTGGTGGATTCGGCGGTGCCGCGCCGCCTGGCCGAGTCGGGCTACAACACCCGCCGCAGCGAGTGCGAGCAAGCCTGCCGACTGCTGGGGGTACAATCGCTGCGTGAGCTTTCCCCTGCCGACCTCCCCCGCCTCGAGACCCTGCCCGAACCCCTGAACCGGCGCGCCCGCCACGTGGTGACCGAAAACCAGCGCGTACTGGAGGGGGTACAGGCGCTCGAGCAAGGCAATATCAAGCGCTTTGGCGAGCTAATGGTGGCCTCACACCGCTCGCTCTGCGACGATTACGAAGTCTCGATTCCCGAGCTCGACCAGCTGGTAGAGGCCGAGCTGCGCCACGGAGCGGTGGGAGCACGCCTTACCGGGGCCGGTTTTGGCGGCTCGACGGTGGCCCTGGTGGAAGCCTCCAGGTACGAGGCCTTCAAGCAGGGGGTTTTGCAGGATTACCCCAGGGCGCGATTTTTTTGAGCTCGAGAGCCGAAAGCATAATCCCGTGAGGCCCTCAGGCTTTGGGTACCTCAGGCATAAAGCCCTCGCCCATAGGCAATGAGCGAATTTCCTCAGGGGTAATCTGGTACTTCTCCGCACACCAGTGGCACAGCACCTCGGCGCCCCCGTCCTGCTCGATCATTTCTTCACGCTCCTCTGGCGAGAAGTAGATCAAGGCATTCAGGGCACGTTCGCGGCTACAGCGGCAGCGGAACGCAAGGGGGATATACCCCTCACGAAACCCCACCACACTCAGGTCGGTAGGGTCGTAACCCAGGCCCTCCATCAAGGCCTCGACGGTTCCCTCGAGCCCCCTCTCCAGCAGCAGGTCGGTAATGCCCGAACGGCCTTGAAGATTCTGCTCGAGCCGCTCAATCACTTCCTCAGGGCAGCCCGGCAATACCTGAATGGCTATACCCCCCGCAACCTGTACCTCGCCTTGCCCATGCACCCGCACCCCCAGCAACACCGCCGAGGGAATCTGCTCGGACTGCCACAGGTAGCGGGCCAGGTCTTCGGCCACCTCACCGCTCACCAGTTCCACACTGGACTGGTAAAGCTCCTCGTTGGACAGCAGCCGGTCTACCTTAAGCTCGCCTCGCCCAATAGCCGCCCCCACATCAAGCTTGCCATCCGGCCGTAACGGTGGGTTAGCTTTAGGGTTTTTGACATACCCCCGAACAAACCCATCCGGCGCAGCCTCTACCACCGGCCCCCCCAGGGGGCCATCGCCCACAAACTGGAGACTTACCCGCTCCTTAGGCGTTTTGGAGAGCAGAAAGGTCAGCAGCAAAACCCCACTCATGGCCCGGCCCAGCGCAGCGGTAGCGGTGGGCGAGAGTTGGTGACGTTCTCTGGCTTCTTCGGTAATATCAGTGGTCTCTACGGCCAGCACCCGCAGGTTTCCCTCGGCAGCCAGCCCACGAATCAAACGACCCATAACTTTTCGATTGTAACAGCCACGCCACGTGCAAAAGGGTGCTGGTTCAGGGTTTCACTTTCTGCAATCGGGCAACTGCTGCTCGATTAAAAATGTGCTGGATCAAACAGCTCTCCATCCGCAGGGTCTGTGGGGCCACAGGTGCAAATTGGCGCTTTTACCCTTCAATCAAAGTTTAGCAGCGCGGTTCCGAGGCCAGGCTTTAGAGCGGTCTTCAGAGAAAATGGCACAACGCCGATCATAACACGTGCTGTTCCAGACGTATTTTTTGCCGCTGGGGCACTCGAAAACAGGTGAACAGTCGCTTTAGCGGTCTGTCCCGAAGGGGATCGCCCCATTGGCGCAATAGAGCAGCTATTGTGAAGCGTCGCTCTAGAATCCTCTGACAATTTTCGAGTATCCTAAGAACCGTGAACCTCGACTCCCCCCGCATTCTGGTGCTCAATGCTGGTTATGAGCCCCTAGGTTTAGCAAGCGTCAAGCGTGCTGTTATCCTGGTTATGAATGGAACCGCCGAGGTGGTCGAGGAAAGCGGCGAGTACCTGCGAACTCCCAGTACCCCCTACCCCATCCCCAGCATCATCCGCCTCAAACGTCTTGTTCGCCGCCCTCCAGGGCGGCTTGCGCTTAACCGCCGCAACATCCTGCGCCGCGATGCTTACACCTGTCAGTACTGCGGCAAACGCGGGGGCGACCTCACGGTAGACCACGTCTTCCCCAAAAGCCGGGGAGGCCGCAGCATCTGGGAAAACCTGGTCACTGCCTGCCGTCCCTGCAACCTCAAGAAGAAAAACCGCACCCCCGAGGAAGCCGGTATGCACCTGGCCCGCCGCCCCATCGCTCCCCGCCACAGCCTTCTGCTGGTAGCCGATTTGCCCCACCTGCCCGAGGCCTGGCGCACGTATCTGCCCGAGGTGGATCAGCAGCGCTAGCCCAAAAATTGCTCCATTCTCCCACTGACCCGCTCTGAAGACGTACCTTGTTCCTTGCGGAAGTGTGGCTTAGCTGGTCAGGATGGCCTGCACCACCCCCTCGGTCAGGGGTGCATCTCTAAAAATCCGTATGCCAGAATAAGGCATGAAAGAGTGGAAAACGAAAGCACGCCAAGCCTTTGAGCGGTACATGGAAGACCTGGAAC
>Ga0272446_1004240_pt1 | contig 17132 bp, 15 predicted proteins | sample YNPCB0061_FD_194587 | JGI IMG/M metagenome (GOLD analysis project Ga0272446, IMG submission 194587) | Hot spring microbial mat communities from Yellowstone National Park, WY, United States - YNP-CB-006-1 | ecosystem: Environmental > Aquatic > Thermal springs > Hot (42-90C) > Sediment | place... | reverse complement strand
GTAATCGGGAATGGGGACGTTCGGACCTATGAGGATTACTGCCGGGTCCGGGAGCGTTACCATCCCGATGGGGTGATGATCGGCCGCGCGGCTGTTCGGTCCCCCTGGATTTTCGCCTACATTCGGTATAAGGAGAGAAAACGGATCCAGCTTACCCAACCTATCCAGACTACCGAGCAGCCTGTACATGAGGGAGAAGGGGATGCTCGCCAGGGCCCGTTCACGGTAAATCTCCCAGAGATAGCTCTCCGTTTCCTGGACTTATTGCCCCGTTACCAGCCGAAAGAGTTCCTGGAAAGCCGGGCGAAGCGGTTTTTCAAGTACTTTTCTGAAAACCTACTCTTCGGTCACCAGTTCTTTACCCAGGTATGGATTGCTTCGGGGTGGGAAGAAATCCGTACCATTGTGGACAGGTACTTTTCTCTTCATCCGGAGGAGGCTGTGCGGGTGCTGGACTAGCAGGATGATGGATCGATTTTCCTTTGAAGACCGCTGAAAACCGATATATACTACAAGGATAAGAGGGAGGGATATGCAACTAAAAGAGAAGCATTTTCACCTAGGATATGCCGGATTGTTCTTGCCTGCCTTAGCGCTCCTCCTGTGGATGGCTCCCCATCGTTTACCTCCTTCCCACCCGGGCCAGGGGCAGCCGGCGCTCCTTCCCATGGCGTTGGAAGCCACGGAACCGGCACCCCGGCGCCTGGTTTTCATCCCCTACAAGGTGGCGCCAGGAGATACGATTTCGGGAATCGCCGAAATGTACAATGTCACCCAGGATTCCATCATCAGTTGGAACAGTATCGAGAAAGCCCGCACCCTGCAAATCGGGACGATCCTCCAGATTCCCAACATGAACGGCCTGATGCACGAGGTAAAAGCGGGGGATACTCTCGAATCCATCGCAAGGAAGTATGAGGTGGATGCGCAGACTATTCGGGAGGTGAACGAACTGGAGGGGGAAAGTCTCCAGGTCGGTAGGCGGCTGTTCATCCCGGAAGCGAAACTGCCCGCTATTGAACTCCGCAGAGTGTGGGGGGAACTATTCCGATACCCGGTTCGAGGATGGATCTCTTCCCCCTATGGGTGGCGGTCGGATCCCATTACGGGCGCTCGGCGTTTCCATAACGGGATCGATATCGGTGGGTTCGAGGGGGATCCTGTGCGGGCCGCCCTGGAGGGTCGGGTGGTGGAAACAGGCTACAACGAGAGTGCGGGTAACTACATCCTCCTTTCCCATGTAGGAGGGTACACGTCCTTCTATGCCCACCTGCGCTCCATACACGTCACCCCCGGAATGTACGTGCGGGAGGGTCAGAAAATCGGGGAAGTGGGCAGTACGGGGTACTCCACGGGGCCACACCTTCATTTCTCTGTGTTCCGGTGGGGCCGACCGGTGAATCCTGTGTTGCTTCTTTATTAATAAAACTGCGCGGGAAAAGGGATCGAAGAGCGGATCCATAGGTTTCCTGTTACAATAGGTTTCCTGCAAGTAGAGGGGGCGCCAACAATGTCCACTTTTCTGGCGCTCCTGGCGTTTTAGGGTACCTCTATGCTTTCCTCGTTTATCTCTGGTAGGTCAGTTCATACTCCAGGGGAGTGGTTAGGAGGGTAAGCAGGGGTAGGGAGAAACGAACCGTTGAAGGCCCTTCCTGCACACCTCCTTTTTGGCGAAGGATAGGGCCCGGAGTGTGGATCCGCACTTCGATCTTCGATTTCTCAAAGGACGCATCGAGTTCTTCTTCCGGGGCATACTCCTCCAGCGCCCATACGAGTTGCTTTCGGTATTCTGCCGCGCTTATCGCCTTGTTTTCCGGCGGAAGCAGCATCCGGTACAGGTTCGACTGGGAGTCCGGGGCAAGAGCGAGGATCGTTTTCAGGGTGTCCCGATTCAGCCGGATACGGATAGTTTCCTCCCCCATCTTTTTCTCAAGGGTTATGGCGGTTCCCACTTTAGGGTCGGAAAAGAGCGTTTCCAGGTTCTGGAAAGAGAAAGTTGCCAGAAGGCGTTCCGGTGCGGGAGTCGTTGAGGAGGTGAGGGTTAGATTCTTTTCTCGGGCAAAACGGGCCCGTAGAGCTTCCAGATCGAATATCCGGGGATTTTTAGGATCGAAGTTGGGGATGAACCCCATGGCTAGATCGGAATAGTAGCGTACCAGGATTCCGGATAATTCGAGCCGAAGGGATACGTTCCCCGAACCATCGGAGTGTAGGGTGAAATCGGTCTGGGCGGTACAGCGGGGAAAGAGAAACACGGCGGCAAGAAGCACCCCTGGAAGCGGAAGAACTTTCATAGTAAGGAATGTATCCCAGATTCGTCCTGTGGACAAGTTGAACTTTAAGTTCGATACTTTTGGGCCTGTGTTTCCTGCGGCACTAGGGGCTACCCTTTAGGCCAGGTGGCTTCCGTAGGTTCGATACTTTTCGGCCTGTTCTTCCCAGTAGGCGGCCTCCTCCAGTTTTCCCCGTTTTCGGCATCCCTCCGCATGGATCAGGCATTTACGCACCAACTCTTCCAGGGCTTCTTTCTGCCTGTCCTCTCGATGCAGGAAGAACCCCCTGTCCACGAGGTCTTTCAACGCCTTTAGCCTGAATGGTTCGATGTAGGGGTAGGTTTGGGAAAGTTGATCAGGGGACCCTCCCCGTTTAACCGTCAACGGTTGCCCCAGGTAAAGCACCGGCTCCCAGGAAGTGATCCGTACCCAAAGTTCGTAGTCTTCGGCGATCTTCAGGTCTTCTCGAAAGCCCCCCACTTCCAGAAACAGGCTCTTTTCCATCATGACGGTAGAAGGCCCCAGGATGCATTTTTTCAGGGCATCCCGGAACACGTCTCCTTCCCGGCGATGCTTCTGTTTCCGCTGGGAAACGATTTTTCCCTGTCTGACCCAGAGCTCCCGGGTATGACTGATCCGGTACCGCTGTCCCCTTGCGCTTGCTTCTCGATGGGCTTTCAATTGCAATTCCAGTTTCTGGGGCAGCCAAAGATCGTCTGCATCGAGGAAGGCGAGGTATGTTCCCCGAGCGATTCGGGCTCCTCGATTCCTTACCAGGCCGGGGAATCCCGTGTGGGGAAGGGAAATAAGGAACAGGGGACTTACCGTAAATCCCCGTTGCGACAGAGTTTCTAAGGTGCCATCGGTGGATCCATCATCCACCACGATCAGTTCGAAATCCCGGAAGGTTCCCTGTAAAACCGATTCCACCGCCTCCAGTACGAGGGTTTTCCGGTTATAGGTGGGGATGATAACGGACACCAGTGGGTGGTCGCTTTGTTTTACGGACATCCGGATTCCTTTGTGTATGAGTACCCCGAAGCTTGTGGGGATCCGACGGGCTGGTTGCTTTCCCCAAGAGCTTCTCTTTCCAGCAGGGAGTAGGGGTCTCCTTTTTTCCCCTTGATCCCTTTGGCGGCCTGTATCAGCCGGGGCAGGTTTTGACCCATTTTCAGGTAGAGTTGCTCGAAGAAATGGTTCTCCGGATAGTACAGTCGGTAGAGGTACAGGTAGGCGTTGTTCACCGGCAGTTTCCCGAAGGGTTTGTACGCCTCGGTTCGAAACAGTCGGTTGTAGGAAGCGAGGAACTCCTGCTGGAACTCCTGGATGAGTATAGCCTTGCGTTTAAGTTTTTCTTCCCTCGAAAGGGGAGAGGCATAAAGATCTTCTAGGATCCGGATCAGGCGGCGAACTTCCTCGAGGAAGGTCTTCTGGTCTTTTTCCTGGGCCTCGAGGGCAGCATACTCGGGGGAAGTTTCTCCGAACCGGGAGAGAATGTAAAGCCGTGCTCCTTCACGGCCTACGAAGGTGGCATACTCTTCGTTGAACTGGGACTGCCCCTTCAGGTAGAGAGTGGCGTGGGCTTGCTCATGGATGATCAGCTCGGCCAGTTGATGCACTTTGTAGGTTTTCATGAAGGAATAGAGGGGGTCGGAAAAGTACCCCAGGGTACTGAAGGCATCTACTGTCCGTACCCATACGTCGAGTTCCTGCTTGCGAAGAGCTTCCGCTTCCTCTTTTGCGTCTTCCATTCGAAAGAAGCCTTTGTAGGGGACCTTCCCTACGATGGGAAAACTCCATTCGTAGGGGGTGAAGGAAACCTTGTCCGCGGCAGAGACTACGTAGGCTAGGTGGCCCTGGTCCAGCTCCACATACCGGGTGTAGTTGGAGTTTGCCGAAAGGCCCAGTTTTCCCGTGGCAAAGGAACGGATATCCTGCACCCGAGCCAGGAATTCCCGTGTCCCCGGATCCAGGTCCTGCTTCGCCAGGAGCTCTTCTACAGGCTCGGCTCTGGACTGATAGGAAAGGAGGATCGTTCCCTGTTTCAGGACATAGCAGCCTGAAAACCCAAAGGAGAAAAGGAGGACGAGCAGAGGGGCTAGTGGAAGGACCTTTGCGCCGCGAAGCGCACTCCCGTTGCGAAGCGCCTTCCCCCCCCGAAGTGCGTTACTGGATGGAAGCGTATTGCCGCTTTCAAGCGCTACGGGGTTAGTATTGTTTTTCATCAAAACCTATCCTTTGATCCGCTCGGATTTCTGGAAAGCCGGGCAGTGTTTCCCCGTTGCGCGAAACACCTCGTAACTGGGGAGTTCCCGGCTCTTTATGTTGAACATGGTACAACCGCGGGGGAACCGGGGATCCCAGGTGATATGGAAGAAAGCGCACTGAAGGCAGTTGGGCGGATGGGTGGGAGGAGTAACCATCGTTAGAACAGTGCCTCCTGGGTGGATGCATAGGCATCGAGGTATGCGTCGTAGAGTTTCATGATCTCTCGAATGAGGGGAGGGATGGGTAGATCGTAGGGACCGAGCTTCCGAAGGGGCATGACTTTGGTGGAAGTGCTGGTGAGGAAGAATCCCCCTTGAGAACCGATCTCCGATTCGTGGAGGGGACGTTCCTCTAGGGGAATGCCGTTTTGCCTCAGGGCCTCCAGCAGGGTGATCCGTGTGACTCCTTCGAGTACCTGGTGACTGGGAGGGGTGTATACCACCTCGCCCTGTACGTAGAAGAGGTTTGTCCGGGTACCTTCGGTAAGGTAGCCTTCCCGATTCTTCAATACCGCATCGTAGGCACCTTCCTTCCTGGCTGATCGAAAGGCAAGGGTGCTGACCAGCATGTTGAGGGTTTTCGCTTCGGGAAACACTCGCTCTCCGGGATAGATTAGGGCTATCGCCCCTTGCTTATAGTCCTTACGGTCAGGGAAAAGGGGATTCAGGGTCATAATGTACAACCGGGCTCGTTCTTCCGTCTCCCCCCCGATGAGGAGCACCTTGATATTGGCGTGTTCTGTTCTGTTGGCCCGAACCAGTTCCTGGATCCCCCGGGTGACGTCGCCTTTTTGAAAGGGGTGGGAAATCCCGATGACATGAGCGGAATGGAACAATCGTTCTTCGTGCAGGGAGGAGAAGTACAGGATCCGATGCCGCACTTTGAGGGTTTCGTACACCCCATACCCGTAGGAAAAGTCGAGATCGTCCACGGGTACTACCGCCTCTTCGATGGGGATCAGTCGGTGGTTGAAGAAACAGTAAGGGCCAATCATGGGTGATTCCTCCTTCGATCGATGTACGCTTCGAGGACCAGCCGGTCGGCTTCTGCCCAATCGAGGGATCGCAGATTCTCCGGGGAACCCCAAAGTATCTTGTCGTGATCTACCAAGGATTCGATCGGAAGCGGGGAACTACAGATGAAAGGGTAGAGTAGGATCGTGCGATGCGGGTAGACATGCTGAACCGGGGGCAGGGGTTCGTGTATGGTTACCTCTATATTGAGTTCTTCTTTCAGTTCCCGTTGGAGGCAGGCTTCCGGAGATTCCCCGGGTTCGATCTTTCCGCCGGGGAACTCCCATTTGCCTCCCAGCTCGGTTCCATTCTTCCTGCGGAGGGCGAGGATTCTATCCCCTCGCTGCAAGATTCCACAGGATACTAGGAGCGGTTTTCCATCCATCGGGAGGTAATGATAGGTAGTCTTTCGGAAAAAAGCAAGGAACCAGGGTGTCCCCTTGATTTGCACCCCGTTTTTAAGGAGCGGCAATGGGATTTAGCTGAGCTCACACGGTAGGCAAACGCCAATTGTATCGCCCTTGACAAAAGGCAAGGATTGGGGCATAATAATTGTGAAATTTTTCACAGTTATACGAACAGATCGAGATCCGGAGGACCGATGAAAAAGGAATCCAACCTTCCACCCCCCACACTGGAAAGGCTCGCTCGGCTATACGTTCTGTTAGGGAAACTCCAGCAACAGGGGTTGGGGGTAGTCTCCTCGAAGAGGTTGAGCGAACTCCTCGGTGTTCCGGACCACACGATTCGGAAAGACCTCAGTTGTCTGCGAGAAGAGTTGGTGCGGGGGAAGCCCGGCGACGGGGGAAAGCCTGCCGATACAGAATGGGCGAAAATGGATAAGCCAGGTGCATCCGGAGGAAGGGGGTATCCTCTGGATGCCCTGCGTACCCTTATCGGCGAACGGTTGGGTTTAACCCGTCCTCGAACCGCCTGTCTTGTGGGGTTGGGGAACCTGGGTGTAGCTATCCTCCATCGAAAAATCTGGCAGGAAGGGGTATATCGGTTGGTGGCTGCCTTCGACAGCAGCGAGAATCGCCTGGAACTCCTTTCCACGAAAGTACCCCTCTATCATGCCCGTGAATTGGAAGGGGTGGTACGGAAGCAACGGATCGAAATCGGGATCCTAACCGTTCCACCCGAAGCGGCACAGGAAACTGCGGACCGGCTGGTTCGCTCCGGGATCCGGGGAATCGTAAACTTCGCACCGGTGGTGCTCTCGGTGAAATCCGACCAGGTAGTAGTAAGGAACGTCTCCCTGGCAGGAGAACTCAACATACTTTCTGCGTATCTCTATCAACAGGAGGAAGAACATGGGTAGAGTGTACAATTTTTCGGCTGGACCTTCGATGCTTCCGGAGTCGGTGCTGAGGCGGGCAGCCCAGGAGATGCTGGATTACAAGGGAAGTGGTCAATCGGTGATGGAGATGAGTCATCGGTCCCACTGGTTCGAGGAGATCATCCAGGAAGCGGAGGCCCTGCTTCGGGAGCTTATGGGCATACCGGATACCTACGCGGTGCTCTTCCTTCAGGGAGGCGCCTCGTTACAGTTTTCCATGGTTCCCTTGAACCTGCTCCCGGAGGGGGGAGTGGCGGAATATGTGGAAACTGGGCATTGGGCAGCCAAGGCCGCCGAGGAAGCAGCAAGGTTCGGCAGGGTACGGATCACCGCTTCCTCGAAGGATCGGAACTATAGTTATATTCCACCGGTACCGCTCCCGGGAAAGGATGCTTCATACCTGCATATCACTACCAACAACACGATCTACGGAACCCGGTACACCCGGATTCCCGATGCGGGAAACACACCCCTTTTAGCCGACATGTCCAGCAATATCCTCTCCGAGCCGATGGATATAGGTAAGTTCGCCCTGGTGTATGCCGGTGCCCAGAAGAACCTGGGGCCTGCGGGCCTTACCGTGGTGATCATCCGAAAAGATCTGGTGGGAAAGCATCGGCCTTCCACCCCTACCATGCTTCGATACGATATACACGTGGAGCACGGCTCCCTGTACAACACCCCGCCCTGCTATGCGATCTATATCCTGAAACTCGTACTGGAAGAGGTGAAGGAGAAGGGGGGAGTTTCGGAAATGTTCAGGCGAAACCTGGAAAAGGCCGGGATTCTGTACGATTTCCTCGATCAATCCCGGTTGTTCAAGGGTACAGTGGATCCCGCTGTTCGTTCCCTCATGAACGTTCCCTTCGTTACAGGTTCCAAAGAGCTGGATTCCCTCTTCTTGAAGGAAGCGGAAGCGAGGGGATTCATCAATTTGAAGGGGCATAGAACCGTAGGGGGTATGCGGGCAAGTATCTACAATGCGATGCCCATCGAAGGAGTGAAAGCGCTAGTGAGTTTCATGAAAGAATTCGAAGCGAAGCATGGGAAAGGAGCGTAGGTATGTATAAGATCATGACGGTGAATAAAATTTCTCCCCGGGGACTGGAGTTGTTTCCCAGGGATCAATACGAGGTAGCCTCGGAACTCAGTAACCCGGATGCGATCATCGTGCGCAGCTCTCCTCTCCATGATATGGAGTTTCCAGAATCCGTGAAGGCCATCGCCCGGGCAGGAGTGGGGACCAACAATATACCGGTTGAGCGTTGCACGGAGAAGGGAATCGTGGTGTTCAACACTCCGGGAGCGAATGCCAATGCGGTGAAGGAACTGGTGGTGGCAGGCCTGCTCCTGTCCTGTCGGCGGATCCACGAGGGGATCAACTGGACGAAGTCCCTCCTTGGCCAGACCACGGACATTCCCGGAATGGTGGAGCAGAACAAAAATCAGTTTGCAGGCCCTGAACTTCTAGGAAAAACCCTGGGGGTCATCGGGCTGGGGGCCATTGGAGTGATGGTGGCGAATGCGGCTATCGGGCTCGGAATGCGGGTCATCGGGTATGACCCCTTCATTTCCGTAGAATCTGCCTGGCGGTTATCCCGGGAGGTGATTCGAGCGGAAGGCCTGGAATCCCTCCTCCGGCAGAGTGATTTTCTAACTCTCCATACCCCGCTGACGGACAAGACCCGGGGGCTGTTGAACGAGGAGAGGTTTGCCGTCATGAAGAAGGGGGTGCGGATCATGAACTTCGCCCGGGGAGGCCTGGTAAACAACGAGGATCTGATCGAAGCGCTGAAAACAGGGCAGGTGGCAAAGTACGTAACCGATTTTCCCGAAGAAAAACTGCTTAAGATAGAGAACGTCCTCTGCATTCCCCATCTTGGAGCTTCCACCCCTGAGGCAGAGGAAAACTGTGCGATGATGGCAGTCACTCAATTAAAGACCTTTCTGGAAACGGGGAATATCAGTCGTTCCGTCAATTTCCCCGACTGCAGCTTGGAACGAACGGGGAAAGTACGCCTCACCGTTTCCAACTTCAATATCCCCAACATGGTGGGGCAGATCACCTCGATCCTCGCGGAGGAGAAGATCAATATTTCCGATCTCCTGAATAGGCATAAGGACGGAATCGCCTACAACATCATCGATCTGGATACCGATTTGAGTGCAGAGGCGTTGCAGAGAATCCAGGGAATCGAGGGGGTGATCCGGGTGAGAAAAATAGAGGGAGAACGATAGAATAGGCATGGCTTTACCGAGAACTGCCTTTACCTGTACGAGCTGCGGCCATGAGGAGCCTCGCTGGTTGGGGCGATGCCCCCAGTGCGGGGAGTGGAACACTTTCGTCGAGGGGACTTCCTCCAAATCCACTCGCAAAGGGTCGGGAAAAGGTCCCCATGGATCGCCAAGGGGGGGGCAGCCGTCGAGGGGGGGAGATTCTGCGGTACTCCTATCCGCTGTAGACAGTTCCCGCTCCGAAGCGATGGATACTACAGTTGGGGAAATGAACCGTGTCCTGGGCGGGGGAGTGTTCAGGGGAAGTACGATCCTTTTAGGAGGGGAGCCGGGAATCGGTAAATCCACCCTCCTCCTGCAGGTTGCGGGCGCCATGGGTGAGCGGTGTACGTCCCTCTATGTGAGCGGGGAGGAGTCCCCTGCCCAGATTCGTCAGCGAGCCGAACGGGTGGGGGTGCACCCGGGAAGGATCCATATCTACGCGGAAACGGAACTGGATCGGATCCTCCCGTGTCTGGAAAAGCTCAAACCCGAGTTTATTGTGGTAGATTCCATTCAAACCCTCTATTCTCCGGAAATGGGTTCCCTTCCCGGGACGGTGAACCAGATGAAGTACTGCTGCCATGAGCTATCAGAGTGGGCCAGAGCGCAGGGTGCGGGCCTCGTGTTTGTGGCACATATCACCAAGGAAGGGTTTATCGCGGGGCCGAAGGTGATCGAACACATGGTGGATACGGTTCTCTACTTCGATCAGGGGGGAGGGGACCTCAGATACCTTCGGGCAGTGAAAAATCGGTTCGGCTCTGTGGATGAGATCGGTATTTTTTCCATGGGAGAACGGGGGCTCCGGGAGGTGATCGACCCTTCTTCGGTATTCCTGGTTCGGCGGGAAGGAGCTTTACCGGCAGGCGTGGTGGTAGCCCCCGTGTATGAGGGAAGCCGGGTGCTGCTGGTGGAACTCCAGGCCCTGGTGGTTCCCGCAAAGGGGGGACTTTCCCGGGTGTTTTCCGATCGACTGGATGCGGGGAGGGTTTCCCGGATAGCGGCGGTGCTGGAGAAACACGCGAGTTTACGGTTCACCGATCAGGACATCTACGTGAATGTAGCGGGGGGGATCCGTATCAGCGAAGTAGGAATCGAACTTCCCCTGGCCCTTGCACTGTACTCTGCCCGTACCGGGATTCCTTTCCCGGCGGATACGGTTGTGGTAGGAGAGGTGAGCCTGGCAGGAGAGGTGAGACCCGTATCCCACATCAGGAGACGGTTTCGTTCAGCGCAAGAGTTGGGGTTTCCCACCTGCATTGGGCCCGAAGCCTGGGAGGACGAGCAAGAAAACATTTCCTGGATCGAGGTCGCCACTATAGGGGAGGCGGTGCGGATCGTTTTTACTTCTTCCCGAAGCCCTGACAGAGTGACGCCTCCTTCAAAGCTACTGTAGGGGGTAGTGCGGGCATCCTCTTTACTTCCGGACCAACAAGGTCAGGTAGGGCAAGGCGATGAAGTTCCCGATCATTCCCCCGATGTTGGAGAAAAAGAATACCAACAGTACGTGGGTCACCCGGTTTCGGAAGAATCCCTTCAGGGAGGTGATATCTTCACTGAGGCGCTCGAAATCCTCCACCCGCGGTTTTCGAAAGTACGCTTCCAGGAGGCCGGTGATCATTCCCACCCCGATGGCAGGATTCAGGGTGGCGATGGGAGCCGCGGGAAATGAAGCGAGGATGGTTATCGGATGAGCCAGGGCTAGTAGACTCCCGAGGGCGGCCAGCCCGCCGTTCACCAGGACCCATATCCAAACCATTTCCATTCCCGCTACCCATCCGGAGCGCAGGAATCCCCACCCGATCAACGCGACGATGAGGGCAGGAAGAACCCAGGGGAGGATTTTCGACGCTTTTGCCGGCGGGGGAAGAGCCTCTAGCTCCTGGGTATCGATCGAGGTTTCCCCTCGATGCAATGATTCCAGCCACTGAACGATCCCTGGAACGTGTCCCGCTCCCACGACGGCAAGGATTTTCTTTTCCGGTTGTGCGTAGATGTTCCGGGCAAGGTACTGGTCCCGTTCGTCGATCAGCACTTCCTTCACCGAGGGGAGGTACCCGGAAAGCTCCTCCATCATCGATTCCAGCTCGTTCTTCTTTTTCAACTCCTCGATCTGCTCGGAAGTCAACTTTTCAGAACTGAATACGGAGGATAATAGAGCGGCGAGCAGTTTGTTCTTTCCCCAGAAACTCGATCGAGCCCAGGCCCTCCGCAGGGTGATCTGAATGTCACGGTCGCAGAGGGCGGTAGGGATTCCGAGGCTCTCCGCGGTTCGGATGGCGGCGAGCATCTCCTCCCCGGGCCGGATACCCAGTTCCAGGCCCAGCCTGCGCTGGAACGAGGTGAGGACGAGGTTGGTGAGGAGAAGGAATCCCTTCCCTTCCTTCAGGACTCGGTAGATATCGAGGGATGACCACTGGGCCCCTTCGGTGAGGGTCCTGTACCGGGAAGGGTCGATCTCGATGCATACCCGTTCCGGTTTCTCTTCTGTGATGATCCGTTCCACTTCCTCCACACTGTGCCTAGAGATGTGGGCCGTACCGACAAGGATGAGGGTCCGGTCGCCGAGTTGCAGCCGGGTAATTGTGTCACTCATGAATGTTCCTTTTTTCAATGGCTTCGAGAAAACGAGAGCGAAGAGCTTCTGCGCCCGGAAAACGATCCCGGGGTATAGCCCCCCCGCCCATGTGGATATGCCCGCCTCCCGAACCGATCCCCGCCAGGGCTCTTCGAACGATCAAGTCGGCAGGCCGGTCAGGATCCTCGCTCCGAACCGATACGTGGAGGATGTCCTTTTCGAAGGCCCAGCTGACCACGATAATGACCTCCTTCAGTCCCAGGAAGAAGTCGGAGACCAGACCCAGTAGCTCGGAAGTGCACTCCAGATCGAGTTCGAGAAAGCAGACGTCATCGACGATTCGATAGTGGTTCACCGCTTGCTGTATGATGGGTAGGTCCTGGAGGGAGAGACAGTTTCTGAGAAGGTAGGACGCCCGTTGCCAGTCTCCCTGGAAAAAGAGGGCGGAAAAGGCTTCCAGGTCGATGGGGGAGACCCCCCGGGTCATGAAAGCAGTATCGGTCATGATTCCCATAAGGAGGCTGGTGGCGATGGTGCGCGGTAGGGGAGCTCCGTGCTCTTTCACGTATGTATAGAGGATGGTGGAACAGGACCCGTAGGAAGTGCGTATGTCGATGAAGGGGCAGGTGGCTGGAACGGGGGGGGTGTGATGATCGATGATGCCTACCAGTTCTCCCGTTAAATCGGTGACATTGGTATTCCCTGCGAAGCCATCCACCAGAACGATCTGGTTCTTTTCATGGAGATGTAGGCTCTGCGCAGGGATCAAGGGAATCCCCAGTTCTTCTATGGTTACCTTGAGAGTTTCGCTTTGGAACTCCCCGTTGTAACAGAGGTAAGTGCAGAATCCTCGTTGGGTCAGTATCCAGTGAAGGGCGTGACCCGAACCGATGGCATCGTGATCGGGAAAATCATGGGTTTGCACGAGCACCGGATGCCTTCGATCCAGATGCTCCAGTAAGGTTTGCAGCATACAATCTCTAAAAACCTATCGATCCTTTGGCAACATACGAAGCTCCCACGAAGCCAATCGATGTTCGATGTAGCCGCTGGCTCGTCCATCGGCAGCTTCCAATAGGTAGGTGCGCGCCGAGTTCACTTTCCCCTGTAGTTTATACTGAATGGCCAAATAGAACAACATGCGGGCTTTCAAGGTTCGATTTTTCTCGCTGTTTACTTGCTGTACGATGAAGAAGTCGGAAGAAGGTTGCATGTAGTAGCGGGCCATGTGGTAGAAGAGGGAATCCCGAGGCAGGGCAGGGAGGATCTTTTCCAGATACTCGGAAGCCTTCTTCTCCTGGTTGGCGCATTTATAGGAAAGGGCTACTAGAAGATGGTAAGCGGGTTCAGTCTCGTCCCGTTCGGCAGCCTTCCGAAATGACTCGGCAGCCTGAAGGAAATTGCTCATTTTGTAATGGAGGATTCCCATGGGTACGTACGCATAGGGGTACTGGGGATTGAGAGTAAGGGCTTTTTGGTAGTCTGCCAGGGCTTCCCGGTATTTCTCTTTCCCATCCAGAATCCGGGCACGATAGATATAGGCAAGAAACAAACCGGGTTCCAGCTCGATCGCTTTGTCCAGGTCCGCCAGGGCTTCCTCTGTTTTGCCCATGTTAGCCCTGAGTCTCCCGCGGTCGTAATAGTTCCACCCGTACTCGGGAGCCAGTTCTATCGCCTTGGTTAGATCCGAGTCGGCAGCCTCGAAATTGCCCAGTTCCGCCCGGGCTCTGCTACGATCCACGTAAGTAAAAGGATAGGCGGGGAGGATTTCCACAGCCTTCGTGAGGGTCTTTTCCGCTTCCGCAGGTTTTTTCTGTCGCAGTTCCAGGTTCCCCTTTCCGATGAGAGCCGTGATATTGGTGGGATCCCTGGACAGGCTGGCATTGAAGGCCTTCTCGGCCTCTTCCAGTTTTTTTTGCTTCAGGAGAAGCTCACCCAGGGCAGCCTGGGCTTTCGGGTGGGCAGGATCGATCCGGAGAATCCTATCGAGCAGTTCTTTCTCTTTGGGTAGGTTCGAGGAGGCAGCTTCGATCATGGCCAGATTGTAGAGCACCTCCGTATCCTGGGGGTCGGATTGGAGAAGTTCGGAAAGGATCTTTTTCGCTTCCTGGAGTTTGCCCGCGATGACGAGGACCTCTGCAAAGAGCCGCTGGGTTTCCCTCGAGGTGGGGTCTTTCTGCTGGGCTTTTTCCAGGGCCGTCAATGCCGCCTCCGGATCCCCCAGGGAAAGGTAGGTGGCCACACCCTCGTAGAGGTCTTCCTCCGGGGGCGGCAGTTCCAGGGGCGGAGCCTTCGGAGGAGCTTCCGGAGGCAGCGGCGCGGTTTTGCAGGAAACTATCAAACCAATCCCCGCGACAGCAACGCAGAACAACATGATGCCATAGCGAAAAGAATGTCTGTGGTTCCTCGCGTGTTGCATAGCAAAAGGTATAGTAAACGGGCTTTTGATGCGTGGCAAGAGTCAGGGGCTCAATCGAGAAATTCTCGTTTTGCACAGTAGAAATGAGACGGGCGTGGGGATTCTACTCTAACCAGTCAAAAGGCTAAAGGGAAGTGCGACGATCTTTTCACTTAGCCGAATGATTTCTCGTCCTCGATGCACTAAAATACCTGCTTCTGCTTCCCCATGCTCATCGAGAAAAGACCGGAGACCTGCAGCATCATGAAAACCGGGGTTTTTCGTGTTTTTGACTTCCACCGCAACAATTCTTCTGCCGTGTTGGATGATAAAATCGACTTCGATTCCGCTTCGGGTGCGCCAAAAAAATACGCGTCCCGAAGGGTTCATAAGTCTAGCCTGTACACGGAGATGATGGTACACAAAGGTTTCAAAAAAGGATCCATATTCCCTCGCTTTTTGCAGATCCTCGGGAGTGTAAAAGCCAGATAGAAATATCGCCAAACCGGGATCGTTGAAAAAGATCTTTGGTGATTTCAGAATACGGGTCGTGCGGCTCTTCATATAAGGTCGAAGCCGTTCAAAAAGATAGGTCGTTTCGAGCACATTAAGGTATCGATGGACCGTAGGTTGGGTTAATCCAGCGTCCCGCGCGATTTCCGACTGGTTTAAGAGCTGTCCGGACCGCAGAGCAAGCAGCTCCATCATGCGCCTAAAATCTAGAAGGGCATCGATTTGGGATACCTGGCGTAGATCCCGCTCTAAATAGGTGGCGACATACCCTTCCCACCACCGTACCCATGACTCAGGTTTGGATAGGGTAAGGAGGGGGGGTAAAAAGCCGCGCATAATCAGATGTAGAGGGTCCTCCGGCTCCTCGCTCAGAGCCCCTTCTTCCGGGAAATGTCCCGCAAGCAGGCGGGGCAATATGTCCGGTGGCGGAAGACGATGGATCTCCCCCATACACATGGGGTCAAGCACAAAATAAACCGCCCTTCCCGCCAAGCTTTCGCTCACCCGATGCATCAAAAGCAAGTTGGCTGATCCTGAAAGCACAAAACGGTATTTCCCCGGTTTTTGATCTACAGCCATTTTCACGGCTTGTAAAAGGTCGGGAGCTTTCTGCACCTCATCCAGAATGATCCTGTCAGTACCTCCCCAGAGGGACTCCGGTTCCCGCTTTGCTTGATCGAGGACATCGTAGGCATCGAGGGTGCGGTATCGCCAGCTTCTAAAGGGCTCGGCAGTTAAAAGTAGAGTGCTTTTCCCTACCTGCCGTGCTCCGGTGAGGACAACCACGGGGTGGTTCTGTACGGCTTCCCTAAGTGCTTGGGTGATCCATCGTTCATAATAGATTTCAGGACTTGAATTATAGTTATTCATATTATGAATATAATTGATAATTCGGAGTAAGTCAAAATGGTTCCTGATGTGGTTCATCACATTTAAAGGGCTGATAGAGCGCTGGGTTGAAGCATAAAATCCAGTTGACAAGAAAACCTCTCTCAATGTATACTGTATTACAGTAATATCGTATGAAACAGGTCAAAATTGGAATCACGAGTTTCGCCTTTCGTCACACCACCGCAGGAGGGTTGGGAGTACCAGGTCTTCTGGAATTGGCATCCCGACTGGGAGCGGAAGTGGTACAGCTCTGCGAGAATACCAACATCCTGCAACGGACAGGCCAGGAACTAACGGAGTTTCGTCGACAGGCCGAGGGACTGGGAATCCTCCTGGAAGTGGGAATCTCGGGGGGAAAGGCAGAAGTGTTGACCCAGGGGATACGCACAGCAGAAAAATTGGGGGCTACCCTTCTTCGGGCGGTAGTGGATTCCGACGGGCTTATGGTGGAACAGGTAGCTGAAGCCATACGCAAGGTCCTTCCCCAGTTGAAGGAGGGAGGGATCACCCTGTGCCTGGAGAACCATTTTCGGTTTTGCCCGAGCCAGATTACAGAGCTGATCCGTTCCGTGGCGGATGAGCGGGTGATGGTCTGCCTGGATCCGCTGAACTCCATTTCCCTTTTCCAGGGTCCTGATGAAGTTATCCGCCAATTGGCACCTTTCGCGAAAACTGCCCATGTGAAGGATGCAACTATCGAGCGTTACCGAACGGGCTGGCTCATTACAGGATGTCCTCTCGGGATGGGGAAGCTGAACCTGGAGGAGTACCTGAAACGCCTGCCTTCCGATCTGGAAAGTCTCTTGCTCGAAAGCTGGATGGACCCTCTAGCCGAGGAAAAGGAAACGCAAAGGAAGGAGCGGGAGTGGGTAGAAGCAGGACTTCGATGGCTAAAGGCGCATAGAGACTGTATAGGAAACCACACAAGGAGTTGCACATGAATAAGATCGCTATCATTACCGCATTTCTGGGGGGTGTAAAGAATCGCTACATGCAGTATCAGCCCGACCGGGATATTCGGGAAAAACTGGAGTTGGCGGCCAAAATTCCCGGCATCGAGGGGGTAGAACTCTGTTATCCGCAGGATTTCAAGAATCCGAAGGAACTGCGGAAGCTCCTGAACGATACGGGGCTCAAAGTTTCTGCCATCAATGTCCGATCCCGCCGGGATGGTAAATGGCTCAGGGGCTCTTTCACCTCGGAAGATCCAAAGGAACGGGCGGAGGTGAGGGAAGAGTTCAAACAGGCCTGTGAGGAAGCCCGAAGGCTCGGAGTGAATCGAATCACCACCTGTCCCTTGAATGATGGGCATGATTACCCCTTCGAACTGGACTACCGGGATGCCTACGCGTATGCCACGGAGACTTTCCATCAGATTTGCACCGATTCTCCCGATGTACGGGTCTGTATCGAATATAAATGGAACGATCCGCGGACCCGCTGTCTCCTTGCCTCGGCGGGAGAAACGGCCCTTTTTTGCACTTCCGTGGGAGTCCCGAATCTAGGGGTCACTCTAGACTTTGGGCATTCTATTCTAGCGGGAGAGCGTCCGGCCCAGGCGGTGGCGCTCCTCCACCGAGCG
>Ga0272446_1004239_pt1 | contig 17133 bp, 14 predicted proteins | sample YNPCB0061_FD_194587 | JGI IMG/M metagenome (GOLD analysis project Ga0272446, IMG submission 194587) | Hot spring microbial mat communities from Yellowstone National Park, WY, United States - YNP-CB-006-1 | ecosystem: Environmental > Aquatic > Thermal springs > Hot (42-90C) > Sediment | place... | reverse complement strand
ACAACTCTTGCTCATCTTGACTGAAGTTACGCTTAATTCTGAAAAACCTAATAAAATTTCTATCGTCTTGTTATCCATATTGTAGTATATGTCTTAATTTTACGCTAAATATACGGAAGAACCATAAAATTGGTACAAGTTTTGCCAAATAACTTTCTGAAATTTTCTTGTAAGTTTTTTAAACTTTTTTGATTAGTGAAAATCATAGAAAATGTGTAATTTTGTAAAAACTTTAAATCAAACAGAGAAATGAAAAATTTTTTGTCATATATTATTTTTGCACTATTTTGTGTTTCTTACAGCTTATTCGCTCAAAAAAATAAACAGCCAACTCCCCCCGAAGACAAAGCCAAACAAATTCTAACGGAAGTAGAAAACAAGTTCAAAGCCTCCAAAGCCTTGCAAGCAGATTTTACCTACGAACTGCGGAACGAGGTAAATAAAGTAAAGGAGGAAGTAAAAGGAACTTTTGTAATGAAAAAAAATAAGTTTAAACTCAAATTAGCCGACCAAGAAATCTATAATAACGGCACTACGGTTTGGACTTACCTCAAAGATGCCAACGAAGTAAATATTTCTGATTACTCACCCGATAGCGACGATATTACCCCCGAAAAAGTTTTTACCCTCTACAAAAAAGACTATAAGTATGTTTTTCTAAGAGAATTTACAGAAAATGGCAAAGTCTATGAAGAAATAGACCTCCAACCTACCGACAGAAGCAAAAAAATATTCAAAATCCGTTTGGTAGTCAATAAGAAAACAAAAAGCATTAAAAGTTGGGAAATTTTCGAGAAAAACCAAAATCGCTTGAAGTATACCGTCAATAGCATTGCCTACGACATACAAGTAGATGATAGCTTTTTCGTATTTGACAAAAAGAAGCATCCCAAAGTCCAAGAAAACGATTTGAGAGATTAGATGATAAAAATCGCTATTTTTGCTTCGGGAAGTGGCAGCAATGCCGAAAATTTGTTTCGTTATTTTCAAAATCACCTTTACATTCAAGTATCTTGTTTGCTATGCAACAAACAAGATGCTTTTGTTTTGGAAAGAGCCCAAAAATGGCAAATTCCTGCCTACATTTTTAATAAAACCGATTTTGAAGAGAATGGTAAAGTTGCTGAAATTTTAGCAAAATACGAAATTGATTGGATTGTGTTAGCTGGATTTCTGTGGCTCGTACCCGAGTGGCTTGTAGCAAAATATCCCCAAAAAATCATCAACATTCACCCTGCCTTATTGCCCAAATACGGCGGCAAAGGAATGTACGGAATGAAAGTACATCAGGCGGTTTGGGAAAATAAAGAAACTTACACAGGCATTACCATTCATTACGCAAATGCTGTGTATGATGAAGGAGAGATGATTTTTCAAGCAAAAACGCCTATCAGCCCCGACGACACCCCCGAAACCATCGCCGAAAAAGTACATCAGTTAGAGTATAAACATTTCCCCGAAGTCTTGGAGAAGGTGATTTTGCAAAAGGCTACGAAACATTCATAAGTGATTTTTTTCGTATTTTTGCCCTCAAAAATTGATTATCAAAACGCCTGCGAAAAGGTAAAAAATGATGTTTGTATGAAAATTCTTTTGTTTGCTTCATAGAATTGAAGCCGCAAGCCGTAAAAATGCGTCCTGCCTGCTGAAAGTACGGATAAACAGGAAACAAATTAAAATGCTCGTATGGAACAATAGTATCCAATTCCTTAATAGGACTAATTACACAGAAACGAGGCTTTTGTTTTTCCATTTCGGCTTGCTCGTAGGCGTATGCAAGCAATTCGGCTACTTCATTGGCGGGTTCAGAATGTACGATGAGCCAATCATTTTCATCAAAAACCTGCTTTTTCGCTCTCATCTTTGGATAAGAAAAATCAAAATTTTCCAACTTGCCGCCTAACTTTTCTATGAAATGTAAATGTTCGTCTTCCAAATCTTCTAATTGCCAGATTTTCTGAAATATAGGTTCGTGTTTTATTAGACCTTTGTAATTGTTCCAATCTAAAATTCGGGCAATGTAAATGGCTTGCAAATCAAATTTTTGTAGGCAATGCAGTTCGCCCAAAATGCCACAAGGAAAACTATCTACCCAAATGTTTGTAAATTGACATTTTTTGCATTGCTGTTGTAGCCAAATTTCATAAAATTCAGGATTATTTTGCAGATGCTTGGGTAAAGTGAGAAGTGGTAAATCCGAAAAATACATAGAAGCAAAAGGAGAGGCGGTCAGTACCAAAACCTCATTTGAGGGCACTTGCAAGTAATTGATAATGGCAGAGGCACGTGTCAGATGTCCTAAACCACCCCCTACGGCATAATACAAAAGCATTTGACAAATCAGAAGTTTTCGTAAATCTAAAAATTAAACCTAATTTTTGCACTTTTTTAAGCGAAAATTTGCTTTTCAAGGATTTTTCTTGTTTTTTTGCAAGCTAATTTGAGAAACTTAAAAATAATTTGTTAGAAAATGGCACTTATCGGTAAGATTCGCGAAAAATCTGCGGGAATTGTGGTTGCGTTTATTGCAATAGGATTGGCTCTTTTTATTATTGGAGACGATTTCTTCAGGTATTTCAACAAAGGAGGACAAAGCAAAGTGATTGGCGTCTTCGACGGCAAAGAAATAAAGGTAGATGACCTCCAATTGGAGATGATGGAAGCCGAGCGATACTATCGTGAAAATATGGGACAAACTCCCTCCGAAGCAGAATTAGCCAGAGTAGCTTGGTCGTTTTATCTCAACAAAAAGATGTTACAAAAAGAGTTCGAGGAGTTGGGAATAGTGGTAAGCGATAAAGAAAAAGAAGCCATGACACAAGGCGATAGCATCTTTATTCATCAGCAAATAAAATCAATCCCTATTTTTCAAGATTCTGTTACTAAAAAATTCAACAAGAACTTAGTAAAAGACTACCTGAAACAAACCAAAACCAACCCCGAATTGAAGGCTCGTTGGGAAAGTTTTGTGGCAGGTTTAGTACAGAGCCGTTTGCAAGAAAAATACACCTCTTTACTCTCCCAAACGGCTTACGTTACCAAAGCTGAAGCAAAAAGAGACTACGAAAATAAAAATAGCAAGTTAATAGCTCGTTATCTGTACATTCCTTTTAGTGGTATTGCCGATAGCACCGTTAAAATTACCGATAAAGAGCTCGAAACTTATTTGAAAAAGAACAAAAATCGTTTCAAAGCTCCTGAAAGTCGGTCTTTGGAATACGTAATTTTCAGTGTTGCTCCTTCCAAAGAGGATACCTTAGAGTTTTCGGAAGAGTTGCGTAAATTGGGAAAAGATTTTGCCCTTGCAAAAGACGATTCGGTTTTTGCGATGTCAAAAACTAAGGGTGCGGAAAGAAATTTTGCTTACCGAAGCCCCAAAGAAATTCCTGATGGCATCTATTCAGAAAATCGTCCTTTGTTAAAGGGTGCTGTTATCGGACCTTTTTTGCATAGAAATAGCTTCCAAATTGTGAAAATCACTGATGTAAAAGAAGATAGCACTTACTTTGTACGTTCAAAACACATTCTTTTCCAAGTACCCAAAGGGGCAGAAGCCAAAGTGAAAGATAGTATTCGCAAAGAAGCCGAAAAAGTGCTTAATCAGCTAAAAGCAGGTGAAATTGATTTTACGGCTGCCGCTAAAAAATATGGTTCTGATGGCACAAAAGACCAAGGCGGCGATTTGGGCTGGTACGATGAAAAAACAATGGTTGCTCCGTTCAGCAAAGCAACCTTCGGAGCTAAGGAAAAAGGTTTGTTACCCAATTTGGTAGAAACAGACTTTGGTTTTCATATTGTTAGTATTACCGAACCGAAAACCAATAAAAAATACAAACTTGCTGTCATAGAACGCCCCATCGTGGCTACACAAGAAACTACTGATGATGTGTATTACAAAGCAGAGGAATTTATGTTAGGCATCAAGTCTTATGAAGATTTCAAAAAGAAAGTAGAAAAAAATCCAGCTTTGGTAAAGAAAGTTGCTAAAAAAATCGCCCCCTATGCTCAATCGGTAGATGGTATTACGGCAAATGCTAAGCCTCTAATTTCTTGGGCTTTCAACGAGGCAAAAGTAGGAGAACTGCCCAAAAAGCCTATCCGTATTCCTGAACAAGGTTTGTTTGTTGTGCCTATACTTACAGCAAAAACAGAGAAAGATGATGCAGATTTGGAATACTTCCGCGAGCAATTGGAGTATGAGGTGCGTAACCAAAAGAAAAAAGAACAAATATTCGCTAAACTTGCCGATAATGGTAAATCTTCCTTAGAAGATTTGGCAAAAAAATATGGAAATGGACTAACCGTTGCAGAAGTAGCAGATGTTTCTATGCAGAACGCAACCTTAGGCAATGCAGGATTTACCCCTATTGGTGTAGGAAAATCTTTTGGTACGCCAAAAGGAAAGCGTAGCAAAGCCTTTGCCGACGATAATGGCGTATTGGTCGTAGAAGTAAAAGAAATAACACCCGCCGCCCAAATTGCTGATTATACGCAGTACAAAAACGACCTACTCAATACCCAAAAGCAAAACCTAAGCAATTTTTACTACTCGGCTTTGCAAGAGTTGTACCGTGTGAAAGATTTTTCGTATAGATTGAACTAATCAAACCCCAAATTCAAAACCTGCAAGAAATTGCAGGTTTTTTTATGCAAAAAATATTTTCAGAATTTCACTTGTATCTAAACTATTTTGTTATCTTGCAAATACCAAAAACTAAACATTCACCTAAAAATTAGTTCAGATGCTTATGAAGAAGATATTTTTATCCCTCTTGCTAATGTGCTGTGCATTGGGTTTTGCTTTTGCACAAGATACTACCAGAATTGATGATATGAACTTTGATGACTTTGGCGATGCCCAAGTTACTAAAAGGTTTTGTACCCAGAAAGTAAGAAATCTCACCCCTACGAAACTTTATAGCGTTGGTTATGAAGTACAAGCACCTTTCGGTATCAGCTCAAAAGTAGGCGAAGATTATAGAACAAACCAAAATTTGAGCGATAGCCCCAATGACGTAAAAGTTCAGGCTGTACACGGATTGCAATTAGGCGTAAATTATCCGATTATTTCAAAATCAAACGTTATTGTAAGTCTTACAGCCCAATATGCCGAGAGTCGTTTTATTTTTGAAGACCCCAAAGGCTACAGCCTTTACAGAAATATCAACGACCAAGGCATCAGAACAGGAGGCATAGGTACAACTATTTTCAAGCCTCTCAATGAAAAAAGATTTACGATTTTTCAGCTACAAGGCGATTTAAACGGCACGTATGGCTTTAATCAGATAGGCGATGCCTTCTCAAAAGGGCTAACTATCAGTGGAGCGTTCATCTATGGTTGGAAAAAAAGCGATGATTTTATGTGGGGCATAGGCGTAACCCGAACTTTCAGAGGTGGTGAAGCACTGCATATCCCTATACTTTACTATAATCGTACCTTCAACGACCGCTGGGGAACAGAAATCTTATTTCCTGCAAGGATGCATTTCCGTAGAAATTTTTCACCAAAATCATTGCTACAACTCGGCTATGAAATTGTTGGAAACTCTTATTACATTCAGAATATAGAAACCGTAGGCACAGACCTTGCTCCTTACAACGATTTACAACTTCGTCGCTCTGAAATTAAAATAAGAGCCATTTACGAACGTTCACTGAAAAATTTTATATGGGTTTCGGTACAGGCTGGTTTGAGATATAATTACAAATTCAACCTCTCCGAAGCAAATGGCGTGAGGAGCGAGGGACTTATCAACAACAAGTTCCTTTTAGAAAATACCATTGGCAATCCTTTGTATCTGAACGTAAGTTTAAACTTGGTTAGTCCATAGTTTGACTTTTTATTCAAAAAAAGAAACAAGCACTACGATTTTTTGAGTAGTGCTTGTTTGTGTGTATCAGAACGGTGTGTTATTACATCATTCCGTCCATTCCGCCCATACCTGCGGGCATACCAGCGGCTTTGGGTTCTTCGGGTTCTTCGGCAATTACACACTCAGTTGTGAGTAGTAAACCTGCAATAGAAGCGGCATTTTCAAGAGCTAAGCGAGTTACTTTGGTAGGGTCAATGATACCAGCCTCAAACATATTTTCAAATTTATTGAGGCGAGCATTGTAACCAAAGTCTTTTTTACCTTCTTTTACCTTACTCACAACTACCGAACCTTCAACACCAGCATTGGCTACGATAGTTCTGAGAGGAGCTTCCAAAGCCTGACGAATGATATTTACCCCAGTTTTTTGGTCATCATTTTCAACTTTCACACTATCCAGAGCTTCTATGGCTCTTACCAAAGCTACACCACCACCAGCTACGATACCTTCGGCAATAGCAGCACGAGTAGCGTGTAGGGCATCGTCCATTCTGTCTTTTTTCTCTTTCATAGCCACTTCGGTAGCAGCTCCTACGTAAAGAATAGCTACACCACCAGAAAGTTTGGCGAGTCTCTCTTGTAATTTTTCTCTGTCGTAGTCGGAGGTTGTAGTTTCAATTTGGGCTTTAATTTCGTTGATACGGGCTTTCACAGCATCTTTGCTACCTTTGCCATCAACGATGGTGGTATTGTCTTTATCAACGATAACGCGTTTGGCTTCACCTAAGTAGTTACCTGCACTTTCCAAAGTGAAACCTTTTTCTTCGGAAATCACTTCGCCGCCTGTGAGGATAGCAATATCTTGTAGCATAGCTTTTCTTCTGTCGCCAAAGCCGGGGGCTTTTACAGCACAAACTTTTAAAGCACCACGCAAGCGGTTCACTACAAGCGTAGCCAAAGCTTCGCCATCAACGTCTTCGGCAATGATAAGCAAAGGTCTGCCAGATTGAGCTACTTGCTCTAATACGGGCAAAATTTCTTTCATCGAAGAAATTTTCTTCTCTGTAATCAAGATGAAAGGCTTATCCAACTCAGCCTCCATTTTTTCGGTATTAGTAACGAAGTAAGGCGAGAGGTAACCTCTGTCGAATTGCATACCTTCAACGGTTTTGAGGTCGTTGCTTGTGCCTTTGGCTTCTTCGATGGTGATAACGCCATCTTTACCAACTTTTTCCATTGCTTTGGCAATCAATTCACCGATTTCCTCGTCGCTGTTGGCAGAGATAGTCGCTACTTGGGCTATTTCTTTGGTGTCTTTGATTTGTTTAGATTGCTTTCTGAGATGTTCTACTACGGCGGCAACGGCTTTATCAATACCTTTTTTCAAATCCATAGGATTTGCCCCTGCGGCTACGTTTTTAAGTCCTGCATTGAAAATAGCTTGTGCTAATACGGTAGCAGTAGTAGTACCGTCACCAGCCATATCAGCAGTTTTGGAGGCTACCTCTTTAAGGAGCTGAGCACCCATATTTTCAACAGGGTCTTTAATTTCTACGTCTTTGGCTACGGTTACACCATCTTTGGTAATGGCAGGCGAGCCGTATTTTTTATCCAAAACTACATTTCTGCCTTTGGGACCGAGGGTTACTTTTACAGCATTAGCCAAGGCATCAACCCCTTTTTTTAGTTTTTCTCTTGCGTCTGTTTCAAAAAATATTTTCTTAGCCATAATTTTAAACCATTTAGTTTTTTAGGTGAATGAATAAAAAAACACAAATTCAATACAAATTTGTGGATTAGAGGATAGCAAAAATGTCAGACTCACGCATAATGAGGTACTCTTTACCATCGATGGTAATTTCTGTACCAGCATATTTGCCATAGAGGATAGAATCGCCTTCTTTTACGGTCATAGGCTCATCTTTTTTCCCCTTTCCAACGGCTACCACAGTACCTTTTTGAGGTTTTTCTTTGGCAGTATCGGGGATAATGATACCAGAAGCAGTGGTAGTTTCTGCGGGAGCAGGCTCCACAAGCACTCTATCAGCGAGAGGCGTAATTTTTACTTTGTTTTTTGACATATTCTTACAAGGTTTGTGTTGAAACAATACAAGACTTTTGCTATGCTCTATTGCATTTTGTATGCCATTTAAAAACAAAAGAGGATTTTACTTTACATTAGTGTGAAACATTTTTATGCAAAATATTGAAAAACAAATACTTATGGAGATTTATTGCTTAGATACTCACTGCAAACTTGTCAGTATAAGCCTGACAAATTTGCAGTGAGCTAAAAAAAATTGGCAAAATTTTTGTATGTTAATTAAATGTTAATTAAATTTGAAGTTATCATTAAAATATGTTTCACCTAAACCTTTTTTTATGGAAGATGAAAAACACAGAAAAAATCTTTTTGGTAAATGGCGTATGGTTAGTTTGCCCATCAGATAGCCTGACAACTGAGAACCTTCAGAGAATCCAAAAACGTCAGAAGTTATTTGTTAGATACGCCAAACGTTTTATGATGGGTCCTGTTTTAGGTTTAGTTTTGGGTTTTGTGTTTTCACAACTCCAACTTCCTATGGTAGCAAGCGTAGCAATAGGTGTAGTGGTATCTGCTTTAGGTTTGCTTCTTCCATTTAAGTATATCAAGAATTCGTATTGGATTTTTTTAGTGGGTTTGTATGGTTTTATCATTTCTCAAATGATTATACACACTTTGTAATGAAAAAGCCTCCGAAGATCTCGGAGGCTTTTTTTAGGTTTCTATTCTTGATTATCTTTTTCCAAACTTATTTTTTCTTTATTACTTCCGTTTGTGTAGGCTTGGTAAGTGGTTTCTTTTGCGAAAGGTCTTTTTCCGATAAGTTCTTCCAAATCACTTTGGAATAAAACCTCTTTTTTGAGCAGTGCTTGGGCAATGGTTTCTAATTGCTCGTAATGTTCACGAAGTAAGTCTTTTGTTCTTTCGTAGGCGTGGTCTATTATTTTTTTCACCTCTTTGTCTATCAGTTCGGCAGTTGCTTCAGAATAAGGCTTGCTAAACGCAAAATCACTTTGCGGTTTGGAGTCGTAAAACGATAGATTACCGAGTTTTTCGTTCATTCCGTATACGGTTACCATTGCGTAAGCCATTTTGGTAATGCGTTCCAAGTCGCTTAAAGCACCTGTGGATATTTTTCCAAAAACTAACTCTTCTGCTGCTCTGCCACCAAGTGTCATACACATTTCGTCGATAAGTTGCTCTGTTTGATACAAGAATTGCTCTTTCGGCAAATATTGAGCATATCCCAAAGCCGCCACGCCACGCGGAACGATACTTACCTTCACCAAGGGGTCGGCGTGTTCGAGAAACCAACCTGCTACGGCGTGTCCTGCTTCGTGGTAAGCAACTATTTTCTTCTCTTCGGGAGAGATGAGTTTATTTTTCTTTTCCAAACCACCAATCACTCTATCAATAGCATCTTGGAAATCTTGCATATTCACTTCTGTCTTGTTGTGTCTTGCGGCAATGAGGGCGGCTTCATTACAAACGTTAGCAATTTCGGCACCTGCAAAGCCGGGAGTTTGTGCCGCTAACTTTTTAGCATCAACATCTTTTCCTTTTTTGAGAGGTTTAAGATGCACCTTGAAAATGGCTTCTCGTCCTACGATATCAGGTTTATCTATGCTAATTTGTCTATCAAAACGCCCCGGACGCAACAGAGCCGAGTCCAAGACATCAGGTCGGTTGGTAGCGGCAAGAATAATCACGCCCGAGTCCGTTCCAAAGCCGTCCATTTCTACCAAAAGCGAATTGAGCGTATTTTCTCTCTCATCATTTGCTCCGGGCATAGCCCCCCTGCCACGTGAGCGACCAATAGCATCAATTTCATCAATAAAAATAATGCAAGGTGCTTTTTCTTTCGCTTGTCTGAATAAATCTCGGACACGTGCCGCTCCCACTCCCACAAACATCTCTACAAAATCAGAACCAGAAAGGCTAAAGAAGGGTACATTTGCCTCACCCGCTACGGCTTTGGCAAGGAGTGTTTTACCTGTACCCGGAGGACCTATCAGCAAAGCTCCTTTGGGTATCTTTCCTCCAAGGTCGGTGAATTTTTTAGGATTTTTTAGAAATTCTACAATTTCTCTGATTTCTTCTTTCGCCTCATCAAGCCCTGCCACATCATCAAAGGTGATATTGACTTTATTTTCTGCATCAAAGAGAGTGGCTCTTGAGCGTCCGATATTAAACAAGGCCCCTCCTCCCGGACCGCCTGCCATTCTTCGCATTATCATCCAAAATGCAAACAAAATTAAAAACAGAAAACCCCATTGTAAAAAAGTCTGACCATAGTTAGAACGCTCATCATAACGAAGTTGAGCCTTATTTTTTCGGATACTCTCTCTATACAACTCCGTGAACTTGTCGGCTGAAGGGATACGAAACCAAAAATGAGGACCTTTCAGAACCGTTGTACTGGAACGTTGTTTGAGCAAACTTCCATACTTTTGCGACTCAATGGCTTCTTTTCTTAGCGTGATTTCTGCTACTTTTTCATCAGCATAAATTACTACTTCTGCCACGTCGCCGTTGTTTAGCATAGTTTCAAAACTATCTGGAAGGGTTTCTACCGCCGAGTAAGTACGGCTGAAATAGACCACACTCAATACAATAGTTATCAAAGTAAATACCAACCACATCTGATAGTTAGGGTTGGGGTTTTTGGTTTGATTAGGTCGGGGGAAAGGACTTTTATTCTCGGACATAAAGGCAGTTTTTATATTATTGTTTGGCTTCAAGCAAATTCACATAGCTTGGAACTATTATACTAATTGAAAGTGCATTTTGTTTATTCTATATGCTGGATTTGTGCATCTCCCCATAATTCTTCCAAAGCAAAATGCTCTCTTTTACTTTTTTTGAAAACGTGAGCAACCACATCAACATAATCTAACAAAATCCATTCCTTATTTTGTTTTCCCTCCTGGTGCCACGGGCTTTCTTGTAGATTTTTATGCACTTCTTCCTCTATGGAGCTTGCAATGGCATCTATCTGGGTATCAGATGTTCCACTGCAAATGATGAAGAAATCAACAATGGCAGATTTCACTTTTCTCAAATCCATTACTACAATGTCTTGGGCTTTTTTTTCTTGCATACCCTTCACGATGTAGTGGCATAGGGCTTCTACACTAATTTCTTGACCGATTTTTTGTTTCATTAGGCTTTTTTAAGTAGTATTGAATTTTAGTTTGATGTGTAAGATGCAAAATTACGAAAATTTTTCAAAAAAAATCAATACTTTATTTCTTGGGAAAGATTTACGCTATCTGCCAATCTGTCAGTCTACTAATCTAACAGCCTTTGAACTTATAGAGCAAGGCGATTATTTTGAAGGAACGACCATCATCACCGACCACCAAACCGCAGGCAGAGGGCAACAAGGAAATACTTGGGAGGCTGAGCAAGGTCAGAATATTACACTCTCCCTTATACTTACCCCCCAGTCGCTTACTATTCAAGAGCAATTTTTTTTGAATATGGCTATAACGCTTGCCATTTACGATTTGCTCCAACCATTAGTAAGCAACCCTAAATTGCTCAAAATCAAGTGGTCAAATGATTTGATTTACGATAATAAAAAAATTTGTGGTATCCTGATACAAAACGTAGTTTCGGGACAAAATATCTCCAAATCTGTTGTGGGAATAGGGATAAACATCAACCAAAAACAATTTACTTGTAACCAAGCTATCTCTTTGTCGCAAATTACAAATTTGATGTATGATTTACCTGTTTTGGTGCAAAAATTACTTGAAAACACGGAACAAAGATACCTACAAGTACAAAAAAAACTTTATCAAGAAATTCAAAAAAATTATTATTCTTTCTTGTATGGTTATCAAGAAGAAATTTTGGTAAAAGAGCAGAACCAGATACTCAAAGGAAAAATCATTGGCGTAGATACCATAGGAAGGTTGCAAATGGATATTTCGGGTTACGTTAGAAAGTTTCAGTTCAAAGAAATTCAATTTTTATTAGACAATGTGTAATGTTTTTCTTAATTTAGCACCTAGTTTGCTATAAATCCAGACAAGACAAAAATAAAAATACAGGTGTATGACTAAGATTACTTTCGTGGCTTTGTGTATTGGTTGGCTCTCCTTCTATGCAAAGGCTCAGGACATCAAAAAAGCTGATGAGGCTTTTGAACAAGGCAATTTCGAGCAAGCCGTAGGCACATATCAATCCTTGGTGAAAAAAAGCCCACAAGACCCATTGCTCAATTACAAATTGGGAGTTTGCTACCTCAAATCTAAAGACGCTCAAGAGCAACTCAAAGCCTTAGCAGTCTTGGAGATTGCAAAAAACAAAATCAATGACCAAGTGCCTAAGCGAGTGTATCATTACTTAGGCAAAGCCTATCATCTGCACGAAAGATTTGATGAGGCTTTGAAACAATTTGAGGAATTTAAAAAGATTGTTCCTGCCACAGATAAGTTTCAAATTGAAAACCAAAGGGCAATAGAAATGGCAAATAATGCTAAGGTGATTACTGCCAAACCTATCAAAATGCCCATCAACAATATGGGAAAACCTATCAACACCGAAGGCTCGGAGTTTGCTCCTGTTATCTCCGCTGATGAGGCAATTCTGGCTTATACGTATTCTTCGCACAAACCCAATGCAAAAGAGCAAATTATGCTCGCCAAGAAAAAAGATTATGTTTGGCAAGAAGTTGCCCCAATCAACTTTAATACAAATCAAAACGTAGGTACGGTTGGCTTGTCCTCTGACGGACAAAAAATGCTTATTTACATCGGCGAACCCAACAACACAGGCAATATTTACAGTAGTTTAAAAAATGCCTCAGGTTGGGGTACGCCCGAAAAATTGGGTAGGGAAGTAAATTCAGGAGCTATGGAAAGTTCCGCAAGCCTCAGTCCTGATGAAACCGTGATGTACTTCGCCTCCGACAGACCCGGTGGTTTTGGAGGAAGAGACATCTACAAAGTAGAAAAACAAGCCGATGGCTCTTGGGGACAGCCTCAGAACTTAGGTGCTGAAATCAATACCCCCTTCGATGAAGATGCCCCTTTTATTCACCCCGACAAAAAAACCTTGTTTTTTACAAGCAATGCACATACCAGCATTGGTGGAAACGACATCTTCAAATCGGTGTTCGAGAATAACAAATGGAGCAAACCCGAAAATTTAGGCTATCCTATCAACACTGTTTTCAACGAAAGTTATTTTGTTATCACGGCAAATGGCAAAAAAGCCTACTTCTCTTCCGATAGACCCGGAGGAGCAGGCAAACAAGATATTTATTCTATCATATTGCCCGATGATAAAACAACGGCTCTTACTATGGTAAAAGGAAAAATTTTGGCAGGTACACCCCCACAACCCGTGCAAGCCAAAATCAGAGTAATAGATAAAGAAACCCAGCAATTCCTGAAATATGTCTATAATCCCAATCCCCAAACAGGCGACTACCTAATGATTTTCCCTCCGGGCAAAAATTATGATATGATTATCACAGCCGAAGGGTATCTGCCCTATTTAATAAATATCAACATTCCTAACCAAAATTATTTTCACGAGCTTTATCAGGAAATCACACTCAAAAAGAAAATAGAAAATGGAAAAGAAGTAGGAGAGGAAATTACTATTAAAAATGACTTTGACCCCGAACACAACAACCCCAACAATTTCCAAGGTAGAGATTTGGATTTGTACGATATGATGGAAGATATTATCCAGTCCGAAGATAGCGTTGCCTTGGCTTACCTACTTGAAGTAATTTACAAAAACAAAAAAATTGATGAAAAAGAATCAGGAGTTGCAGGGAAGGGGGGAGTGCAAGTGACATACCTTTACACAGATAGTAAAGGCAACCTGAAACCCTATAAAGTTGCCAACGAAACCATAATGACTACCGACAGAATTGAAACTGATGATTATTCGGTAAATAGAGGTGAGGTGGTGCTGAATAAATCTTATACGGCATTTTTTGAGAGCAACTCTAAGCAACTCAACAATAGAGCCAAGGAAGAAATGAAAAAGTTTATTGAGTATCTTAAAAATAATCCCAAGGTCGGTGTAGAAATTTTAGGATATGCTTCTTCGGAAGGGAAAGTTGATGCCAACCAAAAACTCTCTGAAGAAAGGGCAAAAGCAGTGTATGATTATTTTGTAAGTCAGGGGGTTGAAAAAACAAGAATGACCTACAAAGGCTTGGGCGGAAATGCCTCGCCCGACCCTGAAGCCGCTAAAAGACAAATGCGAAGAGCCGACCTCAAACTTATTCAGAAATAGCTAGGGTTGTCAGATATATTATCACCTAATAAAACGCTAAGGGTTCAAAAAAATGGACTTCTTACCGTTTTTATAGATTTTGAAGTTTCTATAAAAAAATGCTTACCAAACGAATTATCCCTTGTTTAGACATAAAAGAAGGCAGAACCGTAAAAGGTATAAATTTTGAAAACCTTGTTGATGCGGGTAATCCCGTAGCTCTTGCCCAAAAATATGCCACCGAAGGAGCAGACGAATTGGTGTTTTTGGACATCACCGCCACCCTCGAAAACCGAAAAACCCTCTTAGAGTTGGTAAAAGCTGTTGCAAAAAGCATCAATATTCCTTTTACCGTGGGGGGAGGCATTAGTAGCAAAGAAGATGTTTTCAATTTACTGCAAGCAGGGGCAGACAAAATTTCTATCAACTCCTCGGCGGTCAGAAAGCCCGAATTGATTAATGAGCTATCCAAAGAGTTTGGTAGTCAGTGTATTGTAGTAGCCATTGATACCAAGTACATAGAGGATAAGCATTACGTCCATACACACGGAGGCAAGAAAGCCACTACCCTTGAAACCTTAACTTGGGCAAAAGAAGTCTATGAGCGTGGAGCAGGCGAAATATTGCTTACCTCAATGGATGCCGATGGTACAAAAGAAGGTTTTGATTTACCTATTACCGCCCAAGTGGCTCAACGTGTCCCTATCCCTGTGATTGCTTCGGGAGGAGCAGGCAAGCAAGAGGATTTTTTAGATGTATTCGCTAATGCAAAAGCCGATGCCGCCTTAGCCGCCAGTATTTTTCATTTCAATCAAGTGCCTTTGCCTACGCTAAAAAGCTATTTAGCCCAAAATGGAATTGCAGTAAGAGCATAGTTTTTCGGAACTTTTTTGTACATTTGCTTAAATTTTCCCAACGCAAAATATTTTTCCGTATGACAAACTCACAACAAGAAATTCAAGCCATTTTAAGTCAATTAGGTATTAAAAACTTGAACCCCGCTTACAGCACAGGCTTAGAATGGGCAAATGTAGGAAACAGAGATGTTAGGCAAATTTTTTCTCCTATCAATGGTGAGCCAATAGCCTCTGTGGAAATGGCTACTGCACAAGATTATGAAGCCGTCATCAAGAAAGCACAAGAAGCCTTTGTAATTTGGCAAAAAATACCCGCCCCAAAAAGAGGTGAAATTGTGAGGCAAATCGGAGATAAATTAAGAGCCAACAAAGAAGCTCTTGGTAAGTTAGTTACCTACGAAATGGGCAAAATCTTACAGGAAGGTTTGGGGGAAGTGCAAGAAATGATTGATATTTGCGACTTTGCCACAGGGCTTTCTCGCCAACTCTACGGACTGACAATGCACTCTGAACGTCCCAACCACCGAATGTACGAGCAGTGGCATCCACTCGGTATTGTGGGCATTATTTCGGCTTTCAATTTCCCCGTTGCTGTGTGGTCTTGGAACGCAATGCTTGCCGCTGTTTGCGGTGATGTATGCGTATGGAAACCTTCCGAAAAAACACCCCTTACAGCCTTAGCTTGCCAGTATATCATTTCAGATGTGCTGAAAGCCAACAACTTACCCGAAGGCGTGTTCAGTGTGATTATCGGAGATGCTAAAATTGGTGAGTTGATGAGCAACGATACACGCGTGCCACTTGTTTCGGCAACTGGCTCAACACGAATGGGCAAAAAAGTTGCCGAAGCCGTTGCCAAACGTTTAGGTAAAACCATTCTCGAACTCGGAGGCAACAATGCTATTATTATTACCGAAAATGCTGATTTAGAAATGGCTATCCGTGCAACAGTTTTTGGAGCAGTTGGAACAGCAGGGCAACGTTGTACTACTACGCGTAGGCTTATTATACACGAAAGTGTGTATGAGGAAGTTAAAAATCGCTTGGTAAAAATTTATCCTAATTTGCCTATCGGCAATCCCTTAGATGCAAAAACACTCGTAGGCCCTCTCATTGATAAAGATGCTGTAAAAATGTTTCAGCAAGCACTCCAAAAAGTACAGCAAGAAGGCGGAAAATTGCTTGTGGGTGGCGATGTATTAGAAATGCAAGGCAATTATGTAAAACCTGCCATCGTAGAAGCTGAAAACCATTATGAAATGGTGCAAGAAGAAACTTTTGCTCCTATTTTGTATCTGATAAAATATAGTGGTGAGGTAGAAAACGCCATTCGTTTGCAGAATGATGTAAAACAAGGACTTTCTTCGGCAATTTTTACGACAAATCTTTTGCAGGCAGAAGCCTTTTTATCTTGTAGCGGTTCGGATTGTGGTATTGCTAACGTAAATATTGGCACTTCGGGAGCAGAAATTGGCGGAGCCTTCGGCGGCGAAAAAGAAACAGGCGGTGGCAGAGAATCAGGCTCTGACGCTTGGAAAGCCTATATGCGTAGGCAAACCAATACTATCAATTACAGCACCGAACTACCCCTCGCACAAGGAATCAAGTTTGATTTTTAGGTTTTGGTTCAAAATTAAAACTCTTATAGCATTCAAAATGCTATAAGAGCATAATTTCCGAAGATACAATTTTTGTAACTATTTACCTATTTGCAAAATAAAGAAAAAATGCTTATTTCAAAAACTAAGAATGGTGGTGTTAAAGATGTAATGCTGTGTTTTTCGTCACCAGCGAGCCGAAAGGCGAAGCAATCCTTTTGCTCTTTCACAGATTACTTCGGTTTGCTACCGCAAACCTCGTAATGACGCTTGTTTTTGACTTTCAACATTACTCGTTATGCACTATTCTATTAGAAGTAGGTAAATAGTTACCAAATTTTTATTTGTACCACTATCTATAAAACAAGGTTTTTACTCTAAACAAGCCTTGTGAAATAAACGAAACTAATTTTGCAAGCAATCGCAAATAAAGAGCTACATACAAAACCAGTATCATCAGCCAAATTACGGCAATATTAAACCAATAAGTAGAAACACTTTGGTTAAAAATCTTCTTTGTAGGAGCAAAAAAATGAGCCGATACATCTCGCCCATCTATAAAAACAGCATTCACAATA
>Ga0272446_1004237_pt1 | contig 17143 bp, 14 predicted proteins | sample YNPCB0061_FD_194587 | JGI IMG/M metagenome (GOLD analysis project Ga0272446, IMG submission 194587) | Hot spring microbial mat communities from Yellowstone National Park, WY, United States - YNP-CB-006-1 | ecosystem: Environmental > Aquatic > Thermal springs > Hot (42-90C) > Sediment | place... | reverse complement strand
GCGCGACCGGCACGACGCCCTGCGGTGACACCGCAGGGGCGGCCCCGCGCGCGCGCAGCGCCGCCTCGATCGCCGCCTCCTCGGCGCGCTGCTGGCGCAGGATCTCCTCCCGCGTCGGCCCGCGCGGGCGCGCCGCCCGCTCCTCCGGCAGGGCTGTGAGCGGTCGGACACGGCCGAGCGAGAGCAGGTAGAGGGCGATGTCGGTGCGCCCGAGGTCGATCGCGAGGTCGATCGGCGTCAGCCCGAGCACGTTGCGCGCGGAGACATCGCCGCCGGCGGCAACGGCGGCGCGGACGTCCTCGAGGTCGCCGGTGTTGATCGCCTCGAAGAGCTGTTCGGTCGGCGTGCCGGTGCGCTGCCGCGGCTGCTGCCGCCGCTGGATGATCGTGCCGTCGCCCTGAGCCTGGGCCCCGGGCGCACCGGTGGGGGGCGCACCGGTGGGGGGCGCACCGGCGGGGGGCGCACCGGCGGGGGGCGCACCGGCGGGCGCTCCCTGCCCGAAGGCTGGCGCGGCGGCGAGGGCGACGATGAGGGCGGCGGGGAGAAGCGCGATCATCCCGCCCCTCTAGAGCAGATCGCACACGGCGGGAATCGGCCGTGTGCGTGAAGATGCTCGCAGACCATGCCCTGAGCGGTTTCCACCCGTGTGGAAACCGCGCGAGCGCATCGCGCCGGCCGATGCACCACCCTCAGCGCCCCTCGCGCCGCCAGGCCCAGACGAGGCCGCCAACGACCAGGAGAAGCGCGGCCCAGGGCGGCATCAGCGGCAGGTCGGCGATGCCGGTGACGATATGGTCGCGGTTCCGCCGGAGCCCGATCCAGCCGGCGCCGGCGCTGTCGCGGCCCGGGGCGACGGAGCGGAGCTGCGGCAGCGGGCCGGCCCCTTGTCCCTGGCCGATCCAGGTGACGGAGCCGCCGGACAGCCGCGCCGCCGGCCCCGCCGGCTCTGCGGTGGCGCGCAGGTCGGCGAACTCTGCGGGGTTCGTGGCACCGGCCGCGGCGAAGGCAAGCCGGGCGCCGTCGCTGATCCGCCACACACCCGGCTCGGTCGCCGGCAGTTCGAGCACCGCGCGTCCGGGGCCCGCCTCGGCCGGGCGATGGCGGCTCGCCGTCCCTGAGGGGCTCGTCACCTCGAGCTCGGGCGGCGGCCCAGCGGCGATCGAGCGACGCTCGACCAAGAGCCGCTCGCCGTCGATCCTCGCGCGCAGGTCCTCCTCCTCGAGGTCGGGCTCCTTCATCAGCCAGTGCGCGACGCGGCGGAGGATCTCAGCCTGCGGCCCGCCGCCGTCATGGCTGCGCGACCAGAGCCAGATCTGGTCCGAGAGCAGGAGCGCCACCCGCCCCTCGCCGACCCGGTCGACGAGCAGGAGCGGCTCGCCGTTCGGCCCGCTCATCAGCGCCGAGCCGCGCGGCGCGGCGGCGTCGATCCGGCGGTACCACCGGCCCCAGGCGGCGTCGGCCTCGCCGGCATTCGCTCCGGGCAGGGCGGCGGTGACGGGGTGGCGCTCGCCGAGCGCGGTGACGAGCGGGCGGAACGGGGCTTCGGCGATCCGCCCCGTGGGCGCTGCCGGAAGCACCTGGCCGAGCGGCGTGTTGTAGAGGCTTGCGGGGCCGACGAACTCGGGCCCGACCGAGAGCAGCAGCCCGCCGCCCGCCCGTACATACTCGGCGATGTTGCGCAGGTAGACGGGGGGAAGGATGCCGCGATTGGTGAAGCGGTCGAAGATGATGAGGTCGAACTCGCGCAGCTTCACCTGGAAGAGCTCGCGCACCGGGAAGGCGATCAGTGCGAGCTCGTTGAGCGGGGTGAGGTCGTCCTTCTCCGGGGGGCGGAGGATGGTGAAGTGGACGAGATCGACATTCGGGTCGGCCTTCAAGAGCCGCCGCCAGGTGCGCTGCCCGGCATGCGGCTCGCCCGAGACGAGCAGGACGCGGAGGCGGTCGCGCACGCCGCTGATCTGCACCACGGCGCGGTTGTTGAGCAGGCTCACCTCGCCCGCGAGCGGCTCGGCTTCCAGCTCGATCACGGTCTGGCCGGCGCGCTCGATCGGCACGGCGATTCGGTGCTCGCGCCCCGGCATCACCTCGGCGCGCCTGGGCGCCGCCGCGTCGCGCCGCTCGGTGAGCGTCACCGCCCCTTCGCGCTGGCCCCCCTCACGCGGGCCCAGATCCTCGACCACGACGCGGATCTCGACGGTCCGGCCGACGATGCCGAAGGAGGGCGCCTCGATCACGCGAACGCGACGATCGGTCTCGCCGGGGCGGCCGGTCAGCATCAGGTGCAGCGGCGCCCCGCCCGTCGCCGCGGCGACCGCCTCCGCCTCGGCCGCTGGCGCGTCGTGCACCTGGCCGTCGGTGAGCGCGATGATTCCGGCGAGCCGGCCGCGCGGGAGTTCGGCGAGGGCGCGGTCGATCCCCTCGAAGAAGCGCGTCCCGGCGCTGCCCTGTTCCGGGATCGTCACGGTGCGGACCTCAAGCCCGGGGATGCGCCGCGCGTCCGCCTCGATCGCCGCCCGCGCCGCAGCGGCATCGGCCCGGCGCGTGCCCACCGCCATCGAGGCGCTGTCGTCCACCACGACGAGGGCGATGTCGGAGAGGGACTCGCGGCTCTCCTGCACGAGCCGTGGGTTGGCGAGAGCGAGCAGCAGCACCGCGAGCGCGAAGGCGCGCAACGGCGCTCCCTTGGCCCGCCGCCACAGCGCGAAGCCGACGACGGCCGCCGCGAGCGCCGCGCCCGCGGCGAGCAGCGAGAGCGGCAGGAGCGGTTCGAACACCACGGCGGTGAGCGCCCGCGCCGTGCCCTCCATCGCCCCCTCCTACTGCCCGAGCCGTTCGAGCAGGACCGGCACGTGCACCTGGTCGCCCTTGTAGTTGCCGGTGAGCGCGTACATCACGAGATTGACCCCGAAACGATACGCGAGCAGCCGCTGGCGCGCCCCGCCCGGAACGGTGGCGAAGGGGTTGCGCCCCTGAGCGTCGACCGCCCAGGCCGCCGCCCAGTCATGCCCGCCGATGATCACGGGGCTGACGCTGTCATTGGCGCGGTCCTGGTCGCGCTGCACCCAGACCTGGCCGCCGACCCAGCGGCCCGGGAAGTCGGTCAGAAGGTAGAAGGCGCGGGCGAGCACATGGTCGGCCGGGACGGGCGCGAGCGCGGGGATGGAGAGGCCGCGCGTGAGCCGCCGAAGCTGCTGCTCGCCGCCAGCGTTCATGCCGGCGCCGGAGCCGGCATCGCGCGTATCAAGCATCAGGATTCCGCCCTGGCGCATGAAGTCGTTCAGCGCCGCGACGGCGGCGGCCTCGAGGGGGGGCTGCTCCGCCGTCATCGGCCAGTAGAGGAGGGGGAAGAAGGAAAGCTCGTCCTCGCCCGGGCGGACGCCGACCGGCTCGCCGAGATTGGCGGCGGTGCGGCGGTTGACGAAGTCGGTGAGCCCGACGAGCCCGGCGCGGGAGACGTCATCGACCGCGCGCGTTCCGGTCACGACGAAGGCAAGCCGCGTCTCGTTCGCCATCGCCATCGGCTGCACCGTGCTCGGCTGGGCCGCGCCCGGCTGGCCTTGGGCGCGCGCCTCGCCGGCGGCGAGGACGGCGACGAGCAGGGCCGCGGCGGCGCGTGCTGCCGCCGGTGCGGGGCGGACCAGACCGCGCAGCCAGAGCGAGAGGAGGAGATCGACCAGCACGCGCGCGAGCGCGAGCGCGAGCAGAAGCGGGCGGAGGTCGCGCTCGGCCGCCTCGCCCTCGAGCGTTCGCGTCGCCACGCCGGCCGGCATCGGCCCGAGCGCGCGCAGCGTGCCGACGGAGGGGCCGAGGTTGAGCGCCACGCGCGCCGCCTCCGGCCCGTAGAAGCCGGGCGGGTGGCGCGGCGAGGGCGTCTCGCGCGCAAGCTGCGCGGCCGAAAGCCCTGCCGCGAAGGGGGGCGGCGGGGTGAGCCGCCCGAACCCGTCGAGCGATTCGTAGGGCGCGAGCACGGCATCGCCGGCCGCCGCGCCGACCCCCGTCGAGAGCTGTACCAGCCGCTGCAGCATCTGCAGGAACAGCCCAGAGAGCGGCAGGGTCGACCACTCCGTATTGGCGGTGATGTGGAACAGGACGATCGTGCCGCGGCCACGCGTCTCTCCGGTCACCAGCGGCGTGCCGTCGGCGAGCCGGGCCCAGGTTCGGGAGGCGAGCGCGAGCGAGGGCTCGGCGAGCACCTGGCGGGTGACGCGCACCTCGGCAGGGACGGGGAGGCCGGCGAAGGGCGAGCCGTCGGGGAAGGGGGCGAGCGAGGCGGGCTGCTGCCAGGAGAGGGCTCCGCCGAGCTGGCGGTCCCCCACCCTGAGCGTGACCGGCAACAATGTGTCGGGCCGTGCGGCGAGTCTGGGGCCAGCGAAGCGCACGAGCACCCCGCCCTCCTCAACCCAGCGGGAGAGCTGGGCGCGTTCGGCCTCCGTCAGCGTATCGACGTCGGAGAGAACGATCACGGCGATCTCGCGCGCAAGCAGCTCGCGCACGCTGCCGCGACGAAGCTCGGTGAAGGGGGCGAGCGCGCGATCGAGATAGAACAGCTCGCCGAGCAGGGGCTGGTCGGCGGTCTCGGCGTTGCCGGCGATCAGCCCGACGGGGCGGCGCCGCCAGCGCTCGTCGAGCAGGGCGACGGCGGCGGCATTGGCGCTGCCCTCGATGACGAGCGCGGCGAGGCGGTTGCGCAGTTCGGGCGGCAGGACGATCGGCACATCAAGGCTCGCCTGCCCGGCCGGCAGCGTGGCCGCGGCGCGGGCGAGCGTGCGGCCCTCGCCGGTGCGGGCGAGCACGGCGACCTCGCGGTCGGCCTCGGCCGGCAGGGCGGCGACGCGCGCGACGATCCGCCCCGGCTCGGAGGACGGAGCGCCGAGCGCGAGCGGCAGGGCGGAGGGCGGCGGCGTGACCACCGTGAGCGGCCCGAGCGCGGCGAGGGCCGCCGCGAGCGCCACCCCATCCCCGCCCTGGCCGTGCTCGATCCCGTCGCTGATCCAGAGCACGCCAAGGCCCTGGACCTCGCGTGCCGCGGCCTCGGCGGCGCGGCGCGCGGTCGCCCGGTCGGGCGCCCAGGGGCGTGGGCGGAGCGCTGCCACACGCTCGCGCAAGCTCTGCGCCGGCATCGGCGGTGTGGCGCGCGGCGGCTCGCCCCGGTCTCCAGGCGCGGTCGCAAGCAGCATCACGGGCCGCCCGGCGCGCTCTGCGCGGTCGATCGCGGTCTCGATCGCCGTGCGCCGCGCCGCCCAGGCCTGGCCCGAGGCCCAGCCGTCATCGACGACGATGAGCAGCGGCCCCGAGCCCTCCCCGCCACCGCCGGCGTTCAGGACCGGCCGTGCGAGGCCGAGGATGATAAGCGCTGCGGCGGCGATCCTCAGCGCGAGCAGCCACCACGGCGTGCGCGAAGCCGTCTCGTCACGGCGGGGGATGTCGAGCAGGAGCCGGACGGCAGGGAAGCTCTGCTGCTTCGGCGCTGGCGGGGTGACGCGGAGCAGCCACACGAGCACCGGCAGGGCAAGCAGGCCCGCGAGCAGCCACGGGTGCGCGAAGCCGATGGCGCCAAGGCCTGCGACCAGCCCCTCCATGCCGCTACATCGCCCTGCCCGCGCGGTCGGGCGCGAGCGCGAGATAGAGCGCGAGCAGAGCCTGCTCGGGCGCCGAATCCGTCAGGTGCAGGCCGAAGCTCCAGCCGGCAGCGGCGGCGATCGCCTTCAGCCCCTCGCGCTGGGCGGCGAGGCGCGCCTGGTAGTCGCCGCGCATGCCCTCGACCTTGCCGATCAGCGCCGCCCCCTCGCGCTCGAGCCCCTCGAAGCGGATCCGCCCGCGGAAGGGCAGCGCCTCCTCGGCCGGGTCGAGCACCTGCAGGATGTGTCCGGAGACAGGGATGGTGGCGAGCCGGGCGACGGCCTCCTGGACGTCCGCCAGAGGCGAGAGGAAATCGCCGATCAGAACGACGCGGCCGTGGCGCGGCAGCGGCTCGGTGCCCGGCAGGCCGGCCACCGCTCCGGCATCGCCGCGTCGGCCCACAGCCTCGGCCAACATCTCGATCATCGCCCGGCCGGAGACGGGGCGCATGCCATGGCCGAGCAGGGCGACGCGCTCGCCCCCGCGCAGGAGCAGCGAGGCGAGCGCGAGCGCGAGCACCTCGGCACGGTCGACCTTCTCGGGCAGGCGGTCGGAGGAGCGCCAGCGCATCGAGGCGGAGGCGTCGCGCCAGATCCAGACGCTCTGCGCGGCCTCCCACTCGGTCTCGCGGACATAGGTGCGGTCGCCCTTGGCGGACTGGCGCCAGTCGATCCGCGCGATCGAATCGCCCGGCAGGAAGGGGCGGAACTGCCAGAAACTGTCCCCCTGGCCGACGCGGCGGCGGCCGTGCACGCCCTGCGCCACGGTCGCCGCGACCCGTTCGGCGGCGACGAGCAGCGGCGGCAGGCGTGCGGCGAGCTGCTCGGCATGGCGGGCGCGGGCGACGACGCGGGCGCCACGTCCGGGGCTCTGGCCTCCACCCTGCTGGGCGGCCTCGGCCGTCACGACCGCCGCTCCCGTTTTTCCCCGCGCACCCGGCCCCCGCCTGCCTGGTCCCCGCCTGGGCGGGCGGTCACCCGAGCAGCCCGGTCAGGCGGTCGATCACCTCGGCGAGGCGAACCCCGTCGGCGCGTGCGGCGAAGTTCAGCGCCATGCGGTGACGCAGCACCGGGTGGGCGAGCGCGATCACGTCATCGACCGAGGGCGAGAGCCTGCCGTCGAGCACCGCGCGTGCCCGGCAGGCGAGCATGAGTGCCTGCGCCGCGCGCGGCCCAGGCCCCCAGGCGAGGTGGCGCTTGACCGCCTCGACCGGCGTCGTCTCGGGGCGGCCGGCGCGCACGAGCGTCAGAATCGCCTCGAGCACGCTCTCGCCCACCGGCATGCGGCGGATCACCGCCTGCGCGTGCTGCAGCTCGGCGGCCGACATCGCCTGGCGCGGCCGCTCGGCGACGGCGCCGGTGGTGGCGAGCAGCATGGTCCGCTCCGCCTCGAGGGCGGGGTAGCTCACCTCGACCTCGAGCAGGAACCGGTCGAGCTGCGCCTCGGGCAGCGGGTAGGTGCCTTCCTGCTCGATCGGGTTCTGGGTGGCGAGAACGTGGAAGGGCTGCGGCAGCGGGTGGACGACGCCGCCCACCGCCACGCGGTTCTCCTGCATCGCCTGCAGGAGCGCCGACTGGGTGCGCGGCGAGGCGCGGTTGATCTCATCCGCCATCAGGAGCTGGCAGAAGATCGGCCCCGGCACGAAGCGGAAGCTGCGCTTGCCGTCGGCGCTCTCGTCGAGCACCTCGGAGCCGATGATGTCGGCCGGCATCAGGTCGGGCGTGAACTGCACCCGCTTCTCGGCGAGCCCGAGCACGGTGCCGAGCGTCTCGACGAGCTTGGTCTTGCCCAAGCCCGGAACGCCGACGAGCAGCACATGCCCGCCCGCGAGCAGGGTGATCAGCGTCTGGTCGACCACGTCCTGCTGGCCGAAGATGACGCGGCCAACCCCCTCGCGCACCCGGGCGATCGCCGCCGTGAGCGCCTCGACCTCGGCGATCAGGGCGCTCGGGTCGAGCGGCGGAGCCGTCGGTTCCGCCGAGGTCGCTCCGGTCAGGGTCGATCCGGCCAAGGTTGCACCCGCTGCAATCGTTGCTCCCGACACGTCGTGCCCTCCGGCCCTTCAATCGCAGCCGCCATGCTACCTATATACGAGCGCGAGAGAGAAGCGGCGGTTGGGGGTCACGCGCTCGTGACGGGTGTGTTTGCTGTGCGGCAGGGTGGCGTGAGCGCAGCGGCGGACGGCGAGGGTCCCGGCGGGGCACGCACGCGGCACGCTGAGCGCGAACCGATCCCGGGCCTCGTGCTCACACCGCCGGCGCCGCGGCGTCGGCCGATGCAGATCCTCTGCGGCGACCTCGCGATCAGGATCGGCCGCGACGGCACCTGGTATTACCAGGGCAGCCCGATCCGCCGGAAGGAACTCGTCTGCCTCTTCGCCGCCTGCCTCAAGCGCGACGCCGAGGGCTACTGGATCGAGACGCCGGCCGAGCGCGGGCGGATCGAGGTGGAGGACGTTCCCTTCATTGCCGTCGAGCTGTTCTGGTCGCGCGGCCCCTGCGCCGAGTGCACCTGCGAGGAGGGCGGCGGCCAGGTTCTGACCTTCCGCACCAATGTCGACGAGATGGTCACGGCGGGGAAGGACCACCCGATCCGGGTCGCGCGCGACATCGTCACCTGCCTGCCAACCCCCTACATCCTGGTGCGCGACGGTCTCGAGGCGCGCATCAGCCGCGCCGTCTACTACGAGCTCGTGGCGCTTGCCGTGCCCGAGATGGTGCGTGGCGAGCGTGTGCTCGGCGTCTGGAGTGCGGGCGTGTTCTTCCCGCTCGGGAGCGCGGAGGAATGACGGGGCCGGGCGTGAGCGCCGCGGGAGAGGGCGCGGCGGGAGCAGGCGCGGTGGGAGCAGGCTGGGCGGGAGCAGGCTGGGCTTGGCCGCCACGCCGATGACGCCGCTTCCAGCCGCAGCGGAGGTCGCCGCCGAGGAGATCGCTTCCCGTCTCGCCGACGCGGCGCTCGGGCAGGTCAGGATCGACGACCGCCCGGGCACCGCCGCGCACGCAGGGCCGCTCACCCCCGCCGCCGTTCTCGTGCCGATCGTCGCCTCAGCCGCGCCGACCGTTCTGCTCACCCTGCGCGGGCGCCACCTCCGCGCGCATGCCGGGCAGGTCGCCTTCCCCGGCGGGCGCGTCGAGGCGACGGACGCAAGCCCGGTGGCGGCGGCGCTGCGCGAGGCGGAGGAGGAGATCGGCCTCGCCCCGGCCTCGGTGCGTGTGCTCGGTTGCCTCGCCGACCATGTCACCGGCACCGGGTTCAGGGTGAGCCCCGTGGTCGGGCTCGTCGACCCGCCGGTCGCGCTCCGGCCCGACCCGGGCGAGGTGGACGAGGTGTTCGAGCTTCCGCTTGCGACGCTGCTCAGCCCCGGCGCCGTCGCCTGGCGGGAGGAGACGGTGCTCGGCCGGCGGCGGCGGGTCCTCGTCGTCCGGCACGACCGGCACCTGATCTGGGGCGCTACGGCTGCGATCCTCGCCGCGCTCGGCGCCGCGCTCGGCGCGCCCCGGCCCGTCTGAGGCGCCGGGCGGAGAGGGGGGCGATGCGCGGGTTCCTGCAGGCGATCGTGCCGTTCCTCGTGCCGTTCCTGCTCTACCTCGCCTGGGCCTGGCTCGCGCGTCGCGAGTCGTTGGCCGACGTCCGGGCGGTGCCGTGGATTGCGCTCTCCGCCGCCGGGGTGGCGCTCGCCGCCGGTGCTCTCCTGCTCTTCGCCGAAACCACGGCCTTGCCCGAGGGCGGGGTCTACCAGCCGGCGCGGATCGAGGGCGGGCGGATCATCGACGGCGGCGTCCGGCCCGTCCGGTGAGCGGTGCTGCGTCGGCGGGCGAGGCCGTCTTCCGCGCTGCCCCGCCGCCCGCTCTCGCCGAGCTAGCGGTGGCGCGCCTTCTCGCTCTCCTGCCCAAGGCGCGGCTCGTCGGCGGCGCGGTGCGCGACACGCTTGCCGGCCGCCCGGTCGCCGATCTCGACCTCGCCACGCCGGAGCGGCCCGAGACGGTCTCCGCCCGGCTCGCCGCCGCTGGCTTGCGCGTCATCCCGACCGGGCTCGCGCACGGCACGGTGACGGCGCTCGCGGGGTCGCGGCCGGTCGAGATCACCACGCTCCGGCGCGATGTCGAGACCGATGGCCGCCACGCCACCGTCGCCTTCACCGAGGACTGGCGCGAGGACGCCGCCCGGCGCGACTTCACCATCAACGCCATGTCGATGACGCCCGAGGGCGAGGTGCATGACTGGTTCGGCGGCGCGGACGACCTCGCCGCCGGGCGGGTGCGCTTCGTCGGCGACCCGGGCACGCGGATCGCCGAGGATCGCCTGAGGGCCTTGCGCTTCTTCCGCTTCCTCGCCCGCTACGGCCGTGGCGAGCCGGACCCTGCGGCACTCGACGCGATCGCTGCCGCCGCCCCTTGCCTCGGCGCGCTTTCGGCCGAGCGCGTCTGGGGCGAGCTCAAGCGAATCCTCGCAGCGCCCGACCCGGTTGCGGCGGTCGCGGCGATGCGCGCCTCTGGGGTGCTTGCGGTGGTTCTGCCGGAAGCCTCGGACCATGCCGCTCTGGCCGGGCTCGTCGCCGCCCGGGCACCGGCCGACCCGCTGCTCCGCCTCGCCGCGCTCGCCCCGGGCGATCCCGCCGCCCTGGCCGAGCGGCTTCGCCTCTCCGGCGCCGAGGCCCAGCGGCTTGCGGCGGCGCGCGGCCCCATCCCACCGCCCGGTGCTGATGACGCAGCGCTTCGCCGCGCGCTCGCCGACACCGCGACCGCCGCGCTGATCGACCGCGCCTGGCTCGCCGAGGCGCGCGGCGCTCCGGGGGACTGGGCGTGCCTTCGCGCGCGGCTCGCGGCGCTGCCCGCGCCGTCCTTCCCGCTCGGCGGCGCCGACGTGGTCGCGGCCGGGATAGCGCCTGGCCCTGCCGTCGGCGCGGCGCTCTCCTCCCTGCGCCGCTGGTGGCTCGAGGGCGGCTGCGTTGCCGACCGCTCCGCCTGCCTCAAGCGGCTTGCCGCTCTGGTCTCCGGGCACTGACCCGGAGCGGGCGCTGGCGGGATTTTCGCCGGCGCAAATGAGAACGCGTTGCACTTGCACCCAGAGCCGTGCATCATCCGCGCCGAGGAAAGGCTCAAGCCACAGGGCGTGTGATGTATCTCTGCCTCTGCAATGGGTTGACCGAACGTCGGGTGACAAGCGCGCTCGCCGATCACCCCGGTATTCCCTGCGTCTCCGACGCCTATCGCGCCTGCGGCTGCACAGCACTCTGCGGCGCCTGCGCGTCGGCGATGAAGGAGGCCGTGCGCGCCGAACGCGCACGCCGGTCGGGCGCCGACACGGCCCTGCTCGGCGCTGACTGACCGCTCCCCCGCCCTGCGTTCGCGGGTGGTTGCCCTCTGCCCTGCCCCGGTGCGATGAAGCGGGGGCGGGCCATCCTGCCCGCCTATCCGAGGGTTGGACGATGAAGGGCGACGCCAAGGTCATCGAATACCTGAACACGACGCTGACCAACGAACTGACGGCCATCAACCAGTACTTCCTGCATTCACGGATGCTGAACCACTGGGGCGTCACCAAGCTCGGCGCCTACGAGTACAAGGAAAGCATCGAGGAGATGCAGCACGCCGACAAGCTGATCGAGCGTATCCTCTTCCTCGAAGGCGTGCCGAACCTCCAGCGCCTGAACCAGCTTCTGATCGGCGAAACGGTGGAGGAGATCCTCCGCTGCGACATGAAGCTCGAGGAGAAGGCGATCGCCGACCTCCGCGCCGCGATCGCCCATTGCGAGGCGGTGCGCGACTTCCCCTCGCGCGACCTGTTCGCGGAGATCCTGCGCGACGAGGAGCACCATGTCGATTTCGTCGAGACGCAGTTCGACCTGATCGAGCGGATCGGCATCCAGAACTACATCCAGCTCAACAGCGGCGCCGCCGGCGAGAAGGACGACGACTGAGCGCGCCCGGGCCGGGTGGGGCGGTGACGGAGGGCCGCCCCGCGCCGCTTGCGGCGCTCGGCGCGCGGCTCTGGCGCGACCATGCGCGCGGCGAGGCGGGGCTGCTCGCGCGCGTTCTCGCGCTCATGCTCGTCGTCTCCGCCGCCACCGGGCTCTACCCGATCCTGATCGACTGGGCCTACCGGCTGTTCGCGCAGCGGGACAGTCGCGCCGTGACTCTCGTCCCGGCAGCGGCGTTTGCGGTCGTCGCCGTCAAGGCGGGAGCGCAATATCTCCAGGCCGTCCTGATGCAGAAGGCGGTGCTTGCGGTCGCCGTCTCGCTGCAGCGGGCGATGTTCGCCGCGCTCTTGCGCGCCGACCTCGCCCGTCTTGCCGCGGAGCCGACGGGGCGGCACGTCTCGCGCTTCGTCACCGACGTGGCGGTGCTGCGCGAGAGCCTCGGCCGCGCCATCGCCGGCCTCGTCGATTCGCTGACCGTCGCCGCCCTCGTCGCCTCGATGCTCTGGCTTGACTGGGTGCTCACGCTCGCGACGCTCGTCCTCGTTCCGGTCGCTGTCTGGCCGATCACCGTGATCGGGGCGCGCATGCGTCGTGCCTCGAAGGCGCAGCAGGAACAGGCCGGGGAGGTGACGGCGCTCCTGTCCGAGAGCCTCGCCGGAGCCCGCATGGTCAAGGCCTATGGGCTCGAGGCCTATGAGCGGGCGCGCGCCGACCGCGCCTTCGCCGCCTGGTTCGCTTCGCTGATGCGCGTGGTGCGCGGCCGCGCGCGAATCGACCCGATCCTCGAGGTGATGGCCGGGGCGGCGGTCGCGGGCGTGATCGCCTTCGCGGGCTGGCGGATCGCCCGCGGGGAGGGAACGGCCGGGGAGTTCACCGGCTTCGTCGCCGCCCTCCTGATCGCGGCGCGGCCGATGCGTGCGCTCGGCACGCTCGCGGTCGTGCTGCAGGAGGGGGCGGCGGCGCTCGCGCGCTGCTTCGCCGTGCTCGACGATGTGCCGGCGATCCGCGACGCACCGGGTGCGGCGCCGCTGCCGCCGGGGCCTGGGCTGATCCGGTTCGAGAACGTCTCGTACCGCTACCGTGACGGTATCGCCGCTCTCGATGACGTCTCGCTCGTCGTCGCGCCGGGCACGACCGTCGCTCTCGTCGGCGCCTCCGGAGCGGGCAAGACGACGGCGCTCAACCTCATCCCGCGCTTCATGGACCCGACCGCGGGCCGTGTCGTGATCGACGGCGCGGATGTGCGCTTGGTGAGCCTCGCGAGCCTGAGGCAGGCGATCGCGCTGGTGAGCCAGGACGTGACGCTGTTCGACGATACGGTGCGTGCCAATATCGCCTTCGGCCGGCTCGACGCGACGGATGCCGAGATCGAGGCCGCGGCGAGGGGTGCCGAGGCGCACGACTTCATCGCCGCCCTGCCCGAGGGCTACGCCACCCGCGTGGGCGACCGCGGGCAGACGCTCTCGGGCGGGCAGAGGCAGCGCATAGCGCTCGCCCGCGCGCTCCTGCGCAACCCGCGGATCCTGCTGCTCGACGAGGCGACGAGCGCGCTCGACGCCGAGACCGAGGCGCGCGTGCAGGCGGCGCTCGCGCGGCTGCGCGAGCGGCGGACCACGATCGTGATCGCGCACCGTCTCTCCACCGTGCGCACGGCCGATCGGATCGTCGTGCTCGAGCGCGGTCGAATCGTCGAGGAGGGAACGCATGCGTCGCTGCTCGAAGCGGGAGGGGCCTATGCGCGGCTCGTGCGCGCCCAGGCCTTCGCCGAGGACGCGCCTATTCCCGCCGCAGCAGCTGGTCGGTGACGAAGCCGCCAAGACGGCCTGCGGTGAAGTCGCGCCGCAGCGCCGCCTCGTCGTAGGCCTCGCGCACCCAGTCGAGGAAGCCGATGCCGCTTCGCGCGCGGGCCTCGGCATAGCGGGCGAGGAAGAGGTCGAGGATTCCGGTCGGCCCGGCCCGGACATGCCCGAACCGCCAGGAGAGTTGCGCCGCCGCCTGCTCCGGCCGAGCGCCGCGCAGGAGCAGGATCACGGCGGCGACCAGCCCCGCCCGGTCCGCGCCCGATTTGCAGTGGATCAGCACCGGATGCTCGGCCGCCTTGATCAGGCCGGCGAGTCGGAGCAGCCGGTCGCGGTGCGGCGCGCCGCGGCTCTCGAACGGCGCGTCGATCAGAGCGATCCCGGCCCGAGCGCAGGCTTCGCGCGCGAGCGCGTCGGAGCCGCAGCCGGGGCGCCGGCCGCGAAGATTGATCACGGTGCGTATGCCGGCCCGCGCCTCCGCCGCGATCTGCCACGGCAGGGGCTGGTTCGACCGCGCCACGAGCCCAGGCACCACCCAGGCCCGGTTGCGCCAGAGGATACGCAGCACGCCGTGATCGGCCACGAGAGCGTTCGCCCAGGCGCGAAGCCGCCCCGCACCGGTCGAGAGATCGAACCCAGCTTCAGCCGCCGCCGTGTCACCCACGCCCCTCAGATGGCAGGGGCGGTGGGGCGGCGCAACGTGGCGCAGGGCACCATGCACACACACGCATGCAATCCTGGCGCGCAATCCACTTGAAATCCACGCCTACGCAGGACCATGCTGGCGTGAGGACATACGGGTGTCAGTCGATCCGGGGGTCGCCATGACCGAGCCTCGCCCGCGCCTTGCCGTTGCCGGAGGGTTCCCAGCGCAACTGACGCCGGGGCGGCTCGCATCGCTGCTCGGCCTTGATCAGGCGACGACCCTGCGCGCCCTGCACCAGGCGCTGCGCGACGAGGACCCCGCCGCCTGGGGCGCCGAGCCGCCGGCCGAGGCGGAGGCATTCGCCGCGGCGCTGCTGCGCCTGCTCGGCCGGCCCGGCGGGATCGTCGCCTACGCCCGCGCTGCCGCCCGGGCCGAGGACGAGGCGCTGCCCGGGGCGCTCAGGCTCGACCTGTTCGATGCCGCCCGCGCAGCGCTCTTCGCCGCGCTCAAGCGCGCCGCACCGGAGGCCGCTGCCGCTCTGCTCCGCCGCGCCCAGGCGCCGCTGCCGCCCGCTCTGCCGCTCGCCGAGGCCGGCGTTGCCCACGCGCTCTGGCCGGAGACGGCGGTGCTCATCTGGGCGATGGCGACGGGCCCGCGCGGGCTCGCGCCGGAGGCGCATGCCCTGATGGAGGAGACCGAGGCTCTGGCCGAGGCGCTCGCGGGCGTGCGCTGGCGCCCCGCAGCGCCGCCGCAGGGCCTCGCGCTGCCGGCGGAAGAGGCCGTGCTCGGCTTCGCCGAGGCGGCCGAGCCGCTGCTGCCGCCCGCGCTCGCCCGCCCCGCCGTGCCCGCCGACCCGCTGGCCGCGCGAATCGCCGCCCTGCCCGAGGGCGTGCGCGCGCCGCTGCCAGAGGCCTGGGCGGAGCGGCTCGCCGCAGCCCCGACCGCTGCCCGCGCCGTGGTCGATCGAGCCGCCGCTGCGGCAGAGGCAGCGGCACTGGCCCAGGACGAGGCCGAGACGGCGCTACGCGAGGCGGCGCTGCGCGAGACGCTCGACCATGACGAACTCGCGCGTCTGCTCGAGGCCTCGAAGGCCAGCGCCGGCGCCTCCTCCCGCGCCGCGGCCGCGCTCGCCCAGGCCATCGCCGCGGCGATCGCTCCGGTGCCGATCGGGCCTTTGCCGACGCACTGAGCGGGTGGGCCCGCCCCCTCGCCGTCGGCCGTGCGCCGGGGGCCGTTACGGGAACGTCATCTCCGTGATGGCGCAGGTGTTGACCCGCCGCCGTTCCGTCGCGGTGCCGTTGTCGTAGACCACGCGCACGTCGAACACGCAGGTCCCGTCGCGCGGCAGGTTGATGATCATGCTTTGCCCGGCGCCGAGCACGTTCCGCCCCAGCCGGTCGGGCCCCCAGGCCTGGGAGGCGGAGGAGGAGACATAGACCTCGGTGATCACGCGCCCGGAACGGTTCACTAGGCGAAAATCCGGGTTCGGCCCTGCTGGCTGGACCGGCCCCTGGCCGCTGCGCGGCGTGGCCGCGGGCGCCGTGAACGCAACCTCCGAGATGCTGCAGGTGTTGACGCGCCGCCGCTCCTCGGCCGTGCCGTCGGCGTAGACGACGCGGATGTCGAACACGCAGGTGCCGTCGCGCGGCGGGCGGATGGCAAAGCGCATGCCGCTGCCGAGAACGTGCTGGCCGAGCCTGTCCGGCCCCCAGTTCTGCGAGGCGGAAGAGGAGACGTAGATCTCCGCGATCGTCCGCCCCGTGTTGTTGACCACCCAGAAATCGGGGTTCTGCTGCGCCGCCGCCGGCGGGGCGGCGAGGGCGAGCGCTGCGAGGAGGAGGGGCAGGAGGCGCCGCAGCATCGATCGTCTCCGTGAAGGTCTCCGTCTGGCGCCGAGGGTCTCGGCGCGGTCGTTGCTCCGGCTGTCCTCAGCGCTCCCAGCGCCGCGCCGCCTTGGGGACGAACGTCGGGCGCGCCGGGACAGGCCGCGGCATGGTAGCGTGACTTGCGAGCGTGACGACAGGGAAAGGGAAGAGGGGTGGCGACCGATGCACCGCCGCGCGGCGCCCCGCCGCGCACCGAACGCGACGTTCTGCTCGCCGCCGCCGCCGCCCTGCTCCGGCGCCGCTTGGGCGGCGAGGACGGCGACCGCGCCGCCGCCTTCCTCGCCCTCTGGGCCGAGGGCGTTGCCGATGACGACCTCGCCGCCCACGCTCCGGAGGACATCGCCGGCAGCGCGCTCTCGCTCTACGAGCTCGCTCTGGTGCGCGCTCCGGGTGCGGCGAACGTGCGCGTGCTGAACCCACGCCCCGAGGCGGAGGGATGGCGGTCGCCCCACTCGGTTGCCGAGATCGTCACCGACGACATGCCCTTCCTCGTCGACAGCGTGCTCGCCGCCTGCGCCCGCCTCGAACGCGCCGTGCACCTCGTCGTCCACCCGATCGTCCGCGTCCGCCGTGACGGCGAGGGCCGGCTCCTGGCCTTCGGCGCCGCCGCGGGGGCGGACGCTCCGCGCGAGAGCATGATCCAGGTCGAGATCGCGCAGATCGCCGACGCTGCCGGGCTCGCGGCGATGACCGCGGCGCTCAAGCGCGCGATGGCCGATGTCCGCCTCGCCGTGACCGACTGGCCCGAGATGCGCGCACGGCTCGCCGAGGCCGCCCTTGTGATCCGCGGCGCCGACCCGGAGGAGGCGAGGGTCGCGCGCGAGTTCCTGCGCTGGCTTGCGGAGGACAACTTCGTCCTGCTCGGCTACCGCCGTCTCGAGGTCGACGCGGAGGCGACGCCGCACCCGGTGGCGGAGGCCAATCTCGGCCTCCTGCGGGATGCGAGCCTGCCGGTGTTCGACGTGCTGCGCGACCCGCCCGCCATCCCCGAGGCGCTGCGCTGCTACATCCGCGAGCCCTCGCCGCTGACGGTGGCCAAGGCCAACATGCGCGCGACCGTTCACCGGCCGCAACATTGCGATGTCGTCATCATCAAGGAGACGCGCGAGGACGGAACGGTCGCCGCGGCGCATCTCTTCCTCGGCCTCTTCGCCTCCGCCGCCTACAACCGCAATCCGCGCTCGATCCCCTATCTGCGCGAGAAGGTCGCCGCCGTGCTCGCCGCTGCCGGCGTCGAGCCGGCGACGCATGACGGGCGGCGGCTCTCCAACAT
>Ga0272446_1004235_pt1 | contig 17156 bp, 14 predicted proteins | sample YNPCB0061_FD_194587 | JGI IMG/M metagenome (GOLD analysis project Ga0272446, IMG submission 194587) | Hot spring microbial mat communities from Yellowstone National Park, WY, United States - YNP-CB-006-1 | ecosystem: Environmental > Aquatic > Thermal springs > Hot (42-90C) > Sediment | place... | reverse complement strand
GCACCCCCAAAGAAGCCAATATGACTTTACTCTGTTCTCCCCGAAAACCCTACAGTGGTCTTTACTTTGAAGTGACCAAGCATGTAAAGAACGGCTCCAATCAGGAATGGCGCAAATATGTCATCGGGATTTGACCCTCTGTTCCATTGGTACAAGGGGGGCTGAACCAGTCGTTGTATTGGGTAACCCTCTGTCGCTGAGGCCATGGGAATAGGGTGGGTCGGTTGTTGGCTCGGTTGTCAGCAATCTCGGTTACCCTATGTTGTTTTTTAGATTTTTTTGCGAAGATCAGAGTGGCGTCGGCCGATACTCGGCTAAATTACTATCCGCATTCCTGCCTCGAAGACTCTGCTGCTTGCAGCCTCCCTTTTGCGTAATCATTTAGATATGCACGATTCATTACGACCTGTTGGTAATTTGCTCACCGTCTCCGAGACAAGTCAAATTCGGTTAAATACATCCAGTTCAAATACCGCTGATTATCCGGGCCTCCAACCTGTGGCAAAGTCGAATTCTGAGCCTGTTAGTGTTCCCTTCCAGCCCTTTGCCTACGATATCCCGCGATCGCAGGAACAATGCCAGAAGGTGGAAGCATTGCGCCAGACGCTGGAAAAACATCGGGGAGAACGTCAACTCCTAGTGTTGCAAGACTTTCCAGATCCCGACGCCCTTTCTTCTGGCTGGGCCTACAAACTGATTGCCCAACGCTACGACATTCTGTGCGATATGGTCTACGCGGGCACCCTCAGTCACCAGGAGAATATTGCCCTGGTTCGGCTGACCAATTTGCCGGTGCAACGCTGGACTCTGCAGACCATGAAAGGTCGAGACCTGTCCATTTATCAGGGCTGCACCCTGATCGATAACCAGGGCACGACCAGTCAGTTAATGCCATCCCTCCAGGAAGCAGGAATCCCCATTACTGTCGTCATTGACCACCACAGTTTGCAGGAAGATATCCGGGCCGAGTTCATGGATATCCGATCGCACACGCGGGCTACAGCGACCATCCTGGTCCAATACCTGCAAGCTGGCTTGTTGAAACTGGATAACAACATCAATGAGCATGTGAAATGCGCCACAGCGCTGATGCATGGATTGCGCTCTGACACCAATGCCCTGCGGCAAGCGGGTGAAGAGGACTTTCTGGCAGCCGCCTATCTCAGCCGGTTTTACGACTCCCAACTGCTGAATGCGGTGTTGCAATCCTCCCGCTCCAAGCAGGTGATGGATGTGATCGAACGGGCCTTGAAAAACCGGATCGTGCAGAACAACTTTTCCATTGCTGGGGTTGGCTACTTGCGCTACGACGATCGGGATGCCATTCCCCAGGCAGCCGATTTTTTGGTGACCGAGGAAAATGTCCACACGGCTGTGGTCTATGGCATCGTCCAGGATGAGGACGAAGACATTGAACTGGTCATCGGCTCTCTGCGGACGAACAAGATTACTCTGGATCCAGATGAATTTTTGAAGGAGGCATTTGGCCAGGACAACCACGGTCGCTTCTTTGGTGGTGGGCGATCGCAGGCTGGCGGTTTTGAGATTCCCATGGGTTTCCTGTCCGGCTTCACGGAGAGTTCGGAATACGCCAAGATGAAGTGGACGGTCTATGATGCTCAGGTCAAACAGAAACTACTGCGGTTGGTGAATCCGGAGCAGCACTACCGGCTGGATCGGTAAGGCAACCTGGCTGCGATTAGGCTCGCTTCAGCCGGAACCGTATGCCTCACCTAGTGCAGCGTCAACTCTAGAAATTAGGGTTTGTAGTCAGCGCTTCAGCGCTAAAGCGCCGACTACGAGCCAATGGGTTCACCTTAAAATTAGGGTTTGACAGAACACTAGGTTAATTTCTAGCCAAACCATCCCTGTGCTGAGTCCAATTCAGGAGCCTGCTTGAAGCAGCCTCGGCTTCAGAAGAATTGAGACAGCGCCGAATGTTGCTTGGCGTAGTCCGCAGCTTTAGACGGATTGCCAATTGCATTGGCTGCCTGCTGCATCTTTTGCAGAATTTGTCCTTCAACCAGCTGATCCTGTAACTGGCGAGCCAGACCCAACTGCTGATCGAAGTAATCCAGGGCTTTGCTATAGTTTCCCTGAGCGTAATAACCTTCGGCGATACTGCCGAGCGCCTGTTCCTGACTCCGCAGATCATCCACCAACTGGGCCACTGCCAGCCAATCCTGGCTGCATTCAATCCCCTTGGTGAAGTCTTTGAGCAGGTAGTAAGCCTGGGCCAGACTGCGCAGGATTTGTGCTTCCACGCGGGGCATCAGCAGCTTGTGCGCCAGGGCTAGGCGTTGCTGATAATAGTCAATGGCGGCTGGGTAGTTGTTCAGGTTCAGACAAGCATTGCCCAGATTTTTGAGGATTTGGTCTTCAACCTGGGTGTCCTGTAGCTCACGGGCGATCGCCAAACTGCGTTGTTCATGGGCAATAGCCTCAGACAAATTGCCCATCGCTTTATAGGCTAGCCCCAGGTTGTTCAAAGCCGCCATTTCGCTGCGCCGGTCTTGCACCTGTTGGGCCATCACCAAACTTTGCTGCTGATAGGTGACAGCCTGGTCGAACTGCTTCAGGTGGCGATAGGCATTGCCCAGAATGCTCAAAATTTTAATGATGCTACGCCGATCGTGGTGAGTACGGGCAATGGCCAAGGCCCGACTGCCATACTCAACCGTCTTCTCATACTGGCGCAACTGATAGTAGGCTAGCCCAATGCTGTTGAGGGCCTTCTCCTGACCCAACTCATCCCTGGCCTGCCCATACAACTCACAAGCCCCCTCAAACAGGGAAAGGGAATCTGCCCATTGGCCTTCCTGATAGGTTTGATGACCCTGGTGAAATAGGGCATCCGCTTGCGAGCGAATCTCTGACGGGGAAGGTAATTCAGCCCTCGATGGGGTTATGATTTCGCTCGTTGGGACAATTGTTTCGCGGGCCAGCCCACTTGCGTCATTCGCTTGCGATGGGTTGGTTGATACTTGGGGATGAGACAGAGCCTGACTGTCCATAAATCCACTCAACACTTACTCCTAGAATAATTTGGCAGCTTGGTGCGCATCAAAAGCCAGCATTGCTCAGCGCTGAAACCCCTGCTGGCAGTAGGGTAACTGAACCCAGCCAAGCCTGATGAATTGCCGGAATGTTACAACACCGAACAGCATGGGATTGGGGGGCAAAAGAACTGGGCAGGGAACTGAGTGGGCAATCGGGAACCAGGAAGCAAGGCAATTTACCCGCAATGCTCTTGGGACAACAGTCGCCAACCTTAGTGTAGAGCCAGGGGAAGATGATTAGCCGGAAGGAAACGCCAGAATCTACTTAGCCCCTGATCGAGGCTTGGAACTGGAGCTTTGATTCCAGGCTAACGCTTGAATCACTAAACGGGTAGGAATTTGTTCCAATTTCCTTACTGGCTAAGGGGGGCATGCAACAATCAGGAGGGGGCGGAAATCCCAATTGCGTCTGGCAGGGCAGGGATTGTCTCCTAACCTATTCCAGACAAATTTGGCAAATCAGGAATGTTTGGAGAATTATCGCAATATTGTCTGACATTCTCGACCGCCGCCCTGCTGACAGCACTGGTGGATCTGGAACTGCCAGCCGACTGCTCTATGGAAACAGCTCCAGCCCTTCATGGGGTCAGTCCAGCGATCGCAGATTCAGGTCCCACCAGAGAAACATAAGGAGCCCGTAAATACTGCTGGGCAGTTTCCCTGGCTTGTTCTGCTGTAATTGCCAGCACCTGTTCCTGAAAATCCTGGTCAAACTGAATACCCAGGCCCAATGTTTCATACCAGCCGTAGAGATGGGCCAACTGGGCATTGGTTTGTTTCCCCAGAGCATACTGCCCCAGGATTTTATTTTGGGCGGATTGGAGTTCTTCGCCGGTCAAACTGGTCGTTTGCAACCGATCGACTTCTGCCTGCAAACCTTCTAGGGCGATCGCCGTATTGGTTGGAGCCGTGCCGATATAAACCACGAATTGGGCCGGTTCCAGACGGGTTGGATAGAATCCCGAAACGTCATAGGCTAGCCCCCGTTTTTCCCGCAGCTCGACAAACAGACGACTGGATAAGCCATTGCCCAGATAGCTACTGAGCAACTTGAGGGCGGTGTATTCAGACAAGGTTGGCGTAGTGGCTGCGACCGCTGGCGTTAAGTAGCCTAACATGACAATCGACTGTTGCGTATCCTGTAGGGTGGCTTTGCGCATCGGTTGGCAAATCACCGGCGGTAATGTCAGCTTCGGCAAGTCTGAATCTGGCACAGACCAGTCTCCAAACACTTTTTCAACCAGGGCGATCGCCACATCCGGCTGAATCCGGCCAGACAGACTAATAATGATGTTATCCGGGCGAAAGTGGGTTTGGTGATACTGCACCAACGCCGATCGCTCCAGTTGGGCAACGGTGACTTCGGTTCCCAAGCCTGATAAGGCATAGGGATGGTCCTGGTACATCACCTGCCGCAGTTGATCAAAAGCCACCGTAAAAGGTTGTTCCTGTTGCGATCGGATCGCTTGCAGGGTCAGGCGACGCTCTAACTCAATCTCGGCCTCCGGAAAGGTGGGCGCTCGCAGCAACTCTCCCGCCAGGTACAAAACCTCTTCAAAGTCCGATGAAACCGTTTTAAGGCTCAGTAAAAAGTAGTCCGTGGTGGAATCCGCGCTAAGACTGGCCCCCACCGATTCCACCCGCTCCGCAATTTCCAACGAAGAGAACTGATCGGTTCCTTTCGTCAGCACTGCAGAGACCAAATGGGACAAACCAGCTTCTTCCCGTTTTTCCCATCGACTACCTGCCCGGATAAAAATTCGAGCCGCAATAATATCAGCAGCAGTGTTTTCTTGAATCAACACCACCATCCCATTGGGCAGCACAGCCCGATGCACAGTTAGATTTGGCTGAGAAGCAGTCACCTTCAAATTCACACAGATTTCCCTTGTCGAGAGTAGCGGATGCAAAACAACAGTCAACCAGTTAACTCAACAGCAGCCAGACCCATACCAGAATCACTCATCAGACCTCAGCCAGTCTGGCTAGCCAGTCCATTGGTGCTGGTCTACAGCGGCTTAACCACCACTGTTGCATATCGGTAGGGGGACAGATGCTGACTGGCCAACCGCTGTAAATCATGGGGGTGGATTGCCTGAATCCGTTGGGGATAGGTAGTCGCAATATGGGGTTCAGCCAGGGTTCCATAGTAACCGTAGAGTCCTGCCAGTTGACTGGGTGTTTCCGTTGAAAAGGCGTAATCATTACACAATAACCGCTGACAACGGAGCAGTTCGGCCATGGAGACAGGAGCCGCAGCCAGTTCCGAAAGGCGATCGCAAATAATGGCTTCCACCCGTTCCAGATTTTCCGGATGCAACCAGGCTGTAATGGTAAACAGGCCCGATTCCCGTTGCAATGAAAAACTACTGCTGATGGCCTGAACCAGATTCCGCTCTTCCCGCAATTCCCAAACCAGACGAGAAGTTCTGCCTTCCGCCAGAAGAACGGACAGAATGTCCATGCCATAGGCATCATGCAACTGACTATCCAGACTTTGTAAGGGAGAGTCGATGCCAGGAGCTAACCAGGCCATCATTAAGCGGGCCTGTTCCAGACGAGGCAAATGCAGTTCCTGCCGCCGGATTTCCGTCATCGGCGGTTCCGCTTCCGCCTTGAAAATCGGGCAGGAGGAAGAGGAATGAAACGGCTGGAACGTCTCCCCCACCAGATCCATTGCCGCTGACTGACTGACATCGCCCACTACCACCACCGTCATTGCATCCGGCTGATAGTGGGTTCGATGAAATCGGCGCAGATCCTCAGGCGTTTGGAACATCAAACTATCTTCCGTACCCAGGATGGGTCGTCCGTAGGGATGGCATTGATAGACCAGTTCACTTAAGGTTTGAAATGCAACCCAGTCAGGGTTGTCATAGGCTTGCCGGATTTCTTCCAGGACCACATCCCGTTCCCGGTCAAATTCCTCGTCTGGAATGGTGGCATGGAGCAATAGTTCCGCCAGATAGGGCAGCGTTTCGGGCAAATGTTGGGAGGCAGCCGTAATAAAGAAGTGGGCATAGTCGTAACTAGTGGCTGCATTGGTCACACCACCCCGACTTTCAATCGCCCAGTCGAAGATGCCGGGAGCTAATCTCTCAGTCCCTTTAAAGATCATGTGCTCTAGAAAATGAGCAATGCCACACCATTCATCGGGTTCAATGCTGGCACCTGCGCGAACCCAAACGTCTACGGCTACAACCGGTGTGGCAGGTGTTCGTTGATGGATTACGGTTAGCCCATTATCCAATCTCACCACAGAGGCTGGACAGGCTGAGGAATGGAGAAGTGTTGGCAAGTCAGTGAAAATGTTGTTTAGAATTACTTATTTTATCATTTCTCCACCTGACTGGATAGTATGGACTGCAGGGCTAGCTGACTCCGTCAAGTTTCCCAATCATCTTGCCAGGCCCTGGGTTGTTCCCAGCCATCTTCCTCGAGATCGCCCAGTTCAACCGGCTCCAGCTCCGCTTCCAACCGAACAACGGGCCTCAGGTCTGCCAATTTAGGCGACATCTCCGGTTCGTCCAGGTCTTCTGACAACTCATCAGCTTCCAATTCCACCTGGTCCAGATGCAATGGTTTAATGACACGGGTAATGGCATCCTGGACAAACGAGCGGATGAATTCGTCCTTGCGATTGAGCTGAAACTGGCGCTGCACCACTTCTGTCATACCGCCATCGCCCCAGTCCTGATCGTGACGAAAATATTCAATAAAGCTTTTGCCCGCAATCCGGGTCAGATAGGCCGCTGTGACCGCCTGGATGGCGCGGCCTACCACCAGTCCCCCGACGCTCAGTTGCAAGGCCGTGGTCATCAGCGTCACCGCTCCTTTGACAATGCCCAAACTGGCCAGGGTTTTCCCTAGTGACAGGGCCAGTTCCCGTCCCCGCTCGGCATTGATATCGCAGCCGTAAACCCGACCAATTTCCACCACCATCTGGGCATTCACCGCCGCCGTCGCCAGCAGATCCACCACCGGCAAAGGGGTTACCGCCACCACCCCAGCACCAATCCACTGGAACCGTTCTACGATCTTGTCAGCCTGCCGACGACGTTGCAAATCGATCAGACGGCGGGCCTTCTCGCCCAACCGCTGGGATTGCAGCAGAATATTGTCGGCTAGTAGGTCTTCGCCCTCAGCCCGCAGAACTGCAACCATGCGCCGGATCAAGGGCATGATATCCGGGTCGGGTTGAAAGGTTTCCCCGTTTTCCAGCACAACCGACTGAGGATTGGCAGAAACGGCAATCACATCAACCGGCGCAACGATGCCACGGACCCGCTCTCGCAATCGAGCCAATATCTTTTCTTGATCCTCGTCGGGATAGAGGTCGGCTTTGTTCAAAACCACCAGCGATCGCTTGCCAATTTCCGCCAGGGCTGCCAGGGGATCATATTCGGAGCGGCGCAGGTCATTGTCCAGCACAAACACTAGCAGGTCTGCCTCCGTAGCCAGCCGACGGGCCAGTTGTTCCCGTTCTGTTCCCGCCATACCGGCCTCCAGGATGCCGGGGGTGTCAATAATCAGGATTTCCCGGTTGACTCCCTTTAATTTCAGGCAATAGGTTTCACCCACCTCCGTCGTGCCCATCGGCGCACCGACCTTGCCAATCATTCGACCAATCAGGGCATTGACAATCGACGTTTTGCCCGCCGAGCCAGTGCCAAAAATCACCACCTGCAACTCTCCCCGAGACAGATTCTGCTCAATTTCATGGGAGCGGGCCAGCAGTTCCTGACGGGCTACCTCATCCTGAATCTGTTCCACCTGCTTGCGGACGGCATTCAGCGTTTCCTGAGCTGCTTCCGTTTTGACCACAGGCACCTTCGGCTGAGGTCGCCGTTTTCGGTTGCCCTTGCGGGCTGACTGACGAGGCAGCACGAACAGGTAGTAGATAAACGCCGCAATTAATACGCCCAGGAGCACAATCAACAGAAAGATCAGCACCTGAGACAGCAGCGGATAGTAGGCGATCTGCCAGTACAAGCGGGATAGGGAATCCACCAGCCAGATCATCAGTCCCAGAATCAGGACCAGACCGACGATCAGAATCAGTAGACGTGACAAGGGCATGCGCACGGTTGAGTCCCCTTTAACCTGACTTTCATTCTAATTCCCACTCCTACTCCCGTTCGGCTGACGCTCACGGCGGAAGCCCACTCCCTACTCCCCATTTCTCACTCCCGTTCGGCTGACGCTCACGGCGGAAGCCCACTCCCCACAGCTTGACCGACACCAGCCCAACCAGCCTATACTGGGCACGTAGATTGCCGTGTGAGAGACCGGATGGATGGACTTCTCTGTGGATGAGGCAGGCTCATTAGAACTGGCTCAACAAATCAAAAGCAAAGCCCGCAAGCCATTTGAGAATGCCTATAGAGCAGCTCTGGCAACCAAAGGATCAACCTACGTCCAAGGGTTTTTGGCCGCCGCTGGCCATCCCCATCAGCCGCTGGAGCATGCCTGGATTGAATTGGGCGATCGCATTCTAGACCCCAATTTGCCCCACCTGAATCGCAGGGTCAGCAACCTGAAATATTTTCCCGTCCAGCGGCTCACCGTATCCCAACTCAAAGCAGCCATCGAAGAAGCCCGGGAAGACTACCCAGAGGATGATCCCCTACCGATTTACGGTCAGGCGCCCTATGAGTATTACGGCGACTTGATGCTGGGAGGTCAGGACTATCTGGAAGCGTTCCAAGCAGCCGAAAAATGTTGTCAGGAATTGACCCAGCGGAGTGCCGAACAGAATTGAAGTTACCCAGACCCGACTCCATCCCTCTTTTCCTGGCCAGTCCTGCGCCATTCCCTTACTGAATCCTGTCGAGTAACCTATGAGCTTATTGATTGCTGGAGATATTGGTGGCACCAAAACTTTGTTGCGGTTGGTCGAGGTAGATGCAGCCAACTTTTCAGCCGATCAGCCGATTCCAACCCTACATGAAAATCGCTATGACAGTCAGGCCTTTCCCGACTTGGTGCCCATGGTGCGCGGTTTTCTGGCAGAAGCCAGCCAGCTTTTGGGAAGTTCCGTCGCCCCTGAATCGGCTTGTTTTGCGATCGCGGGTCCCGTGGTTCACCAGGTTTCCAAATTGACCAATCTCGGCTGGACCCTGGAGAGTGCTCGCCTGAGGCGGGAACTGGGCTTGCGGCAAACGACCCTGATCAATGACTTTGCCGCAGTTGGCTATGGCATTCTGGGCTTACAAGACTCCGATGTGCTGACGCTGCAGGCGGGCAAACCAGAGGACAAAGCACCCATTGCGGTGATTGGAGCCGGCACCGGCCTGGGACAGGGCTTCCTGATACACCATGCCGACGGTTACCACATCTACGGCTCAGAAGGGGGTCATGCCGACTTTTCACCCCGGTCTGAGCAGGAATGCGAATTGCTGCTGTATTTACGGGATAAGCACAATATCTCCCGCGTCTCGGTGGAGCGGGTGGTTTCCGGTCAGGGCATTGTCGCCATTTACCAGTTCTTGCGGGATCACACAGGGTTGCCCGAATCGCCGGAAGTGGCCAGCCTGGTCAAGGAATGGGAACATCAGATGGGCCAACGGCACAAAACCGTAGATGCGGCTGCAGCCATCTCAACCGCCGCCCTAGAGCAACGGGATCTGCTCTCTGAACAGACCATGCGCATGTTTCTTTCCGCCTACGGAGCCGAAGCGGGCAACCTGGCCTTGAAGTTGCTGCCCTATGGCGGCCTGTATATTGCCGGAGGGATTGCCAGCAAGATCCTGCCACTGATGCAGACCGACACCTTTCTGGATGCGTTTACCGATAAAGGACGGGTGGCCTCCCTGATGAGGCAGATCCCGATCAAAATCGTCTTGAATAGCAAGGTCGGACTGATCGGAGCAGGTCTGTGTGCAGCCCGCTGCCTGCATACGCCCTGGGATTAGAATCACGGCAATGGATTTGCCAGCCTCTTGGCGGACAAGGTCATTTAGCGGACAACGTCTTTAGCGGACAAACACCCGCTGGAGAGAGGGATCACCGGGAAAACCAAAGATCGGACGGGGATCTAAACCCGTTACTTGTTGGAACTGACTAGGACTCACTGTACTGGTAACAATGCAATTTTCCCATTTGCGCAGGCGTTGATGGGTCTGTTCTAGAAAGACACATCCCCTTGGCATCGGCATTTTTAACCAATTGTCGATTAAATTTTCCACTAAAGCCAGTTCGATCAATGACGTCGGATATTCTTCCAGCAGGTCATCCAGATAGCGATCAAACTGCTCGGTGTCTTCAGCAGCTAGCTGATAACTGCTGACAATATATTTGACACGCTGACGGTCCAGTTGTTCTTTCAATTGCATGGCAAACCCATGATTTGCAGATTGCCTGAGTAACGGAAGGGCCTGTTCAGCACGATTACAAAAACTCAATAATCAGCCCGAATGCCAGTCCCTATTGAACGGCAACAATTATGACCTGACTATCGCTGAATCGAGCAGTGTCCTTCACGATACATCATAGAAACTAATCATTTCTGTTTCTGGTCATTTGTCAAGTTGGTGAAACCACTCCTTCCGGGTGCTCAGCCAGTGGGCTCAAGGGGTGATTGTGTTGTGACAACAGTTCAGCCAGTTCGGTCTCAATCTCACGGGGATAGATCAGCCAGACTTTTTCCTGGGAGGTAATCAACATGTTAACCAGGGGCGACAAATGACTTAGTTCTTCCAGGCCATGGGCGGTCTCCACTTTAATGCCCCGTTGATAAAGCGTATAGCCGCGACTAAGGGAAATCCGAAAGCCGCTATAAACGAATGGATCAAAGCCTTGCTGGGCCAACTGCTGCCGGACTTTTTGGAGCAATTCGCTGCGATCGCCCTCCTGCAGTTCCGTTACATCCTGCGCCTTCAGCAAATCTCGATGGGTAAAGCGACGGCAAAGATCTGCCAACAACGGGTCAGAGGCCTGTTCCCAGCGTTGCAAATGGTAACTGAAGACATGATCGTCTGCCGCCAGGTATTGGCCCAGGGAAAGTTGGTTGCAGTCATCCGACAACCAGGCCCGAACTGTGGCATCGGCTTCCAGGTTACCTGTCTGTAACTGATGGCGAGCCCGATGAATCGCCTGTTGCAAGATCCAGGTGGCGGCCAGGTTTTTGGGATGGTTATACACCTGGGCATACATGAAATAACGCACACTCAGGTAATGTTCGATCGCCGCAATGCCCTTGCGCGCCACCACCAATTGCTGGCTTGCCGGATCATAGCGCAGAGCCATCAGAATCCGTTCCAGGTCAATTCTGCCGTAGGTGGTGCCGGTGAAGTAACTGTCGCGCATCAGGTAATCCAGACGATCGCAGTCCAGTTGGCTGGTCACCAGTTGCCAGACGAGTGGTACTGGATGCTGTTTACGGTAGACCTGGCCAATCTGGTCGCATAGTTGGGGGTCAAACTGATCGAGCAGGCGGCGAATTGGCCCAGACTCCTGCAAAATTCGGATGGTCCAATGTTCATGGTGACTACCAAATACCTCCTCGGCCGTATGACTGAAGGGACCATGTCCCAGGTCATGTAGCAGGGCGGCACAAAGTACCACTGGCCGGTAGGGCTGGATCTGGGGATTGCTATGAACCAGGCGGTCAAAGGCGCGACGGGCGATCGCCAACACCCCTAGGGAATGGGTAAACCGCGAGCTTTCTGCGCCATGAAAGGTGAGACTAGCTGGACCTAACTGGCGAATCCGGCGCAATCGTTGAAAGGCAGGTGTGTCGATCAGTTGAATCAGAAGAGCTTCCGTGGGATCGCTGCTGTCTAGCGCGATCGCGCCATGCAAGGGATCGTGGTAAGTCCGCTCCACCGCTCAGGCCGCACCCGCAACCATCGATTCCTGGGCGGTGAGCAGTTGCACCGCCGACCAATATTGCCGATCAGCCGGAGTTCCCACCTGATCTGTGCGGATCGGGTCAAGCGCCACCGACACATCCGGCACAATCCCCAATTTATTGATGTCGTGGTGAGCTGGAGTTTCATACCGAGCCACCGTAACTGCCAGCCCAGACCCATCGGACAGATCAAAAAGGGACTGAATCAACCCCTTACCAAAGGTCTTTTCTCCCATAATTTTGGCTCGCCCATTGTCCTTCAGGGCTCCCGCCAGGATTTCGCTAGCACTGGCCGTCCCCTGGTTGACCAAAACCACTAGGGGGTCATCGGTCAGGGCATGGCCATTGGCTTCAAAACTACCCTCCACTCCTTGCCGATTTACTGTATAAACGATGGTGCCGGAGTCCATCCACAAACGGGCGGTTTCAATGCCAGCCTGCAACAGGCCCCCCGGATTATTCCGCAAGTCCAGGATGTAAGCACTGGCTCCCTGTTGCTCCAGACGATTAATCGCATGGGCCACTTCGGCGGTGGCATTGGCATTAAATTGGGTCAGTCGGATATAGCCAATCTTGGCTTCATGCCCATCGGGACCAGTCTGGGTGCGCAGGTCCGCCAGCACGGGATTCAGTTCAATGCGATCGCGCACCAGTTGCAAATCAGTAGGCGTCTCGCCCTGTCGCTGAATCGTCAGGGTGACTCGCGTGCCAATTGGACCACGCATCCGTTCCGCTGCTTCGTCCAACGACAAGCCAGTCGTGGCAACGCCATCAATTTTGAGGATGGCGTCCGCCGGTTGCAGGCCAGCCCGGTCGGCCGGAGAACCAGCAATGGGGGCAATTACTCGCAAATAGTTGGTTTGTGGGTCAAAGGCAATCTGCAAACCGACACCGGTCAATTCCCCCGACGTATTGGTTTGCAAACTGCGATATTGTTCTGGTTTCAGCAACCGGGTAAAGGGGTCGTTCAAGCTGGTCAGCATCTGCTGGATCACCTCGTAGGTTTGCTCCCGGCTTTCCAAAGGCTGTTTCAGGGCTTTCTCGCGCACCACCCACCAGTTTTGATGGTTAAAACTTTCATCCACGTAGGCCCGGTCTACAATCCGCCAAACCTCGGCCAGAAACCGCTGTTCTTCAGTCAATGCCATCGCTGGCCGAGCAGCTACATTCAGCGCCACCATTGCAGTCAGCAGAAAAACCAGAATGCGTTGAATCAAAGAATAACCTCTACCCATCATTGTTTTATCTTAGCGGCAGGTCTCCAGTCTCTGCCACCCTGGCCAATCACTCCAAGTTCTTGATCATCACACCCGTTAAATCCGCCCCCTGTCTGTGTTAGATTCTTTTATGAACAGCAATATATATCAGGAATTCTTGCTTCATGTTCAATAAGCAGGTAACCGAGTCAAAAGCTTTTCAGTGGTTCGAGGAGCGTCTGGAAGTCCAGGCGATCGCGGACGATATCACCACTAAATACGTTCCTCCCCACGTCAATATCTTCTATTGTCTCGGTGGCATTACGCTGGTTTGTTTTCTAATTCAGTTCGCCACTGGATTTGCCATGACCTTCTACTACAGACCGACTGTAGCTGAAGCCTTTGAATCGGTTCAGTACCTGATGAATGAAGTGAACTTCGGTTGGCTCATTCGTTCCATTCATCGTTGGTCTGCCAGCATGATGGTGCTGATGATGATTCTGCACATCTTCCGGGTCTATCTGACCGGCGGTTTCAAAAAGCCCCGGGAACTGACCTGGGTAACCGGCGTATTTCTGGCAGTGATCACCGTCTCCTTCGGTGTGACTGGTTACTCCCTGCCTTGGGATCAGGTTGGCTACTGGGCCGTCAAGATTGTGTCGGGCGTACCAGAAGCAATTCCCATCGTCGGTACGCTGATTGCTGATCTATTACGTGGTGGTTCTAGTGTTGGCCAGGCAACCTTGACCCGTTACTACAGCGCTCACACCTTTGTTTTGCCCTGGCTGATTGCAGTTTTCATGTTGCTGCACTTCTTGATGATCCGTAAGCAGGGCATTTCCGGTCCCCTGTAATGGTTGAGCAAGAAGAAATTCACCTTTATACTGAGGTGAAATCAGACAACCCTTGATTGCTTTTCACCTTTACCTGCTGCTATCAGATCTGAAGGAGAGCGTTTTTAGTTATGGCAACGCTTAAGAAACCCGACCTCAGTAACCCCAAACTGCGGGCCTTACTGGCAAAGGGCATGGGTCACAATTATTACGGTGAACCAGCCTGGCCCAATGACTTGCTTTATATCTTTCCGGTCGTAATTTTGGGAACCATTGCCCTGGTTGTTGGTCTGGCTGTGCTGGATCCGGCAATGGTCGGTGAACCCGCCAATCCCTTTGCAACCCCCTTGGAAATCCTGCCAGAATGGTATCTCTATCCGGTTTTCAATATTTTGCGGTTGGTGCCCAATAAATTGTTGGGTGTAGTGTTGATGGCTTCTGTGCCCCTAGGGCTGTTGACCATTCCCTTTATTGAGAGTGTCAACAAGTTCCAGAATCCATTCCGTCGCCCTGTTTCCAGCGCTCTTTTCCTGTTTGGAACCATTGTTACCCTTTATCTGGGTATTGGTGCTGCTTTCCCAGTGGCGAAAGCCCTCACCCTCGGCTTCTAGAATAGTAAGATTGCGATAGAGCAAAGCCTGCTGAACCGCGAGTTTGTCAACAACAAATTTTGGTTTGGCAGGTTTTTGCTATTCCGCTAAGATGGCTTTCATCTGCAAGTAGGAATTCAACATTGTTGAATTCTAAAGATGATCCGCCCCCTAGTCCGCCAACTTTTGGGGCAGCCGTAACAACCATCAGTCCGGTTTCCCACCCCTGCAAGTGAGAGATCACCCGTGGGTTGTACTGGCCTTGGTCGGTTAGGATGAAGCAGGTTGGGACTGTATCAGGAGAGAGCTGTGAATCAGGACAGTATGAGAAATTTGCAACTTGGGTTGGCAGGAGTCGGTCGCCTGCTCATGCCCCTGGCCATCATTTGGCTGCTCGGAGTGATCGGTCTGGGATGGCTGGTCAAGTCCTTTCTGATTCTGGTTGGCCTCATCCTGCTTACTCCCGTCATTGCCGTGATTGGTTTGCAATGGTGGTTACGGCGAAATCTGGTCAAAGCTAACTGTCCAGTCTGTCAGTTTGAACTCATGGGGTTAAATGGCAGTCAGTTTCAGTGTCCCAGTTGTGGGGAACCGCTGAAGTTCGAACAGGGCCAGTTAGCTCGCCTGACCCCTCCAGGAACGATTGATGTCAGCGCTGTGGAAGTGCAGGTCCAGGTCTTGGATGATTAACGCTGTCCAGGTGGTTTAACAACCCCCCAAAAACAACGTCCTGTCCCGAGGGCTGGAAGATTACGGTAGAAACAAGTGGTGACGTGGATCTTGATCGAAAAGGCCGGGAGATCGTCATGACAACACTGGCACAGGTCTATCAAGAATTGTTAGAACGGGATCGCGAAGCTGAGCGTCGTGGGATCGAACGGGACAAGTAAGAGGAAGGACAGGCGCTGACGTTGCGGTTTCCTCTCCTGCCCTGTTGTCTGGTAGTTGGGTAGCTCTGGGGTTCGGGGTCTTCCCGTGTCGCAAACAGGCATTGGCCAAGGGCAATCTGGGGGAGGAGTAACTGAGCGAGATCATGCTGGTGGCGATCGCATCTCAACAAAACCGGATCTTCGTTAGATTTTTTGTTTTTGTAACGAATCGGGACAATGCTGGTGGCGATCGCATCTAACCAGACAATCTAAATATTAGGAGGCGATCTCTATATTAGGAGGCGATCTCTGGCGGCTGCGGGGGCAGTTGCTTTCTGCAGGGTACGCAGCAGTGTTCAGACGGTGAGAAAGGGGCGATTTCTCAGGGCCAGTGGGCGATCTCACTCATCAGAGCAAGCTATCTTAGACCTTCGCGGCCAACCAATCACGCAAATCCGTCTCCGAAGCAAAGTCCAGTAGGGCTTCTGCCAAGTCTTCCAGTTGGGCCAGCGACAATCCTTCCACCTGTGCCACCAGTTCCAACGACACAGCCCCTAACCGACGGTTGAGTAGCCGCATAACCAGTAATCTACCCTCCTGCTCCTTCCCTTCTTCGCGGCCTTCTTCGCGACCTTCTTCGCGGCCTTCTTCGCGGCCTTCTTGATAAACCCTGGTTTTCTTGACGTCGTCCACCAAACCCAGCATTGCCTCAATCTCCTGACGACTCATTTGGGGAAATTTATAGACCAGCGTGGTCTCAATCAACTCTATTATGACAGTTGTCAGCGGTTCGGTTAACTGCTCCTGGGCCTGCTGCAATAACTGTCGGGCTCGGGTTAGGGTTGTTTCAGCCGCTTCAACCACCAACTGCAAGACCCCTAAACCCACTGGCAAATTCGACAGATTGCCCAACTCGTCCAGGTAAAAGATCTGCACCTGTGGACTGGTCAGGAGGGTCTGATATGGGCTAGGACCTTTCGGTTCCAGCCCCCGTTGGGAAAACAGCACAACCGCCTGCCAGTCAGTCACGGTGGGATTCTGTCTCAGAAACAGAAAAATTTCGGCAAACAACCGCTGATAAAGACCTGGATCCCGTTGACACTGGACCTCGATGAAAAAGACCGGAGCATCGGGAGCATCGGGGGGAGGCGAGAACACCCCGTCAATCCGAAATGCTGTTTCTTTCAGCTCGATCGACTGAAATCGATAGCCGGGCACCACCGGTTGACCAATCAGTTGAAACAGCACCAGGGGAGCTTTACTGAAAATGCGATAGAACAGCGAGTCAGTGCGCACTAGCAAGTGTTAGAGAACAATTGATCTGATTGTAGTAGAACATCTGCACCTGATGCAGCTCATTCGCCCTCGATCGTCGTTTATGGATCTGCAGGTAGGTCATATTTCTGGCGCTGTTCTCAAGCGAAGCCGTGGACAGATCGAGATCGACTCTTGGTTGCCCCTGCACCGCAATCGCGGATAGTCTAGCCAGCGATCACCCATCAGAGGAAGCAGGCAGCCGTGAAATCGCTGGCGTTGGCTAATCGGGGTAGTTGACCTAGGCCTGAGATCGTGGGTATCAGGTAATTTTTCTTTGCGATCGCAACTAGCCGATCGCAGCCAACCAGTTCCGCAAACCTGCCTCCGAGGTAAAATCCAGCGTCACTTCTGCCAAGGCTTCCAGTTGGGCTTTGGTCACGACAGTCAACGGGCCTGTATTCTGGCCAGACCGGCTCCTGGATAGTAGGAGCTAAGGATTTG